>Ga0209573_1001766_pt1 | contig 31018 bp, 23 predicted proteins | sample TNRBio252014_DNA_FD_185870 | JGI IMG/M metagenome (GOLD analysis project Ga0209573, IMG submission 185870) | Wastewater treatment Type I Accumulibacter community from EBPR Bioreactor in Madison, WI, USA - TNR Reactor_6/25/2014_ DNA (SPAdes)... | ecosystem: Engineered > Bioreactor > EBPR >...
TTTGATCACTGCCGCAGGATGTATTGATTGTCATACTAAACAAGATAAAGGGAGATTTGTCGGAGAACCCTATGCCGGTGGTTTTGAATTCAGAAACAATAACGGCTCCATCGTAAGGTCAGCTAACCTGACACCTGATAAAACAACAGGTTTAGGAGCTTGGACGATTGATGAGTTTGTAAAACGATTTAAAATATATTCAGATAGTTCATATGCTGTCCAAAAGTCAAATATGACAGATTATCAGACTGTTATGCCTTGGACGAGGTACGCTGGGATGTCTGCAACTGACCTTGAAGCAATTTTTGTTTATCTTCAAAGCTTGCCACCGATTAATAATCGAGTTGAAACATTTGTGGCTGCGAAATAAATTATACTACCTAGATTATCCTGAAATTTCTTTTCTTTTATTTATAAAAATAACAATAAATTATTATATCATTTATACATTATTGATTTTGCTCATAAGTACAATATGTTGAAATTCAATTGTTTTTACCCTGATCTCCTGAAATCAGAGAAGCTAAGACGTAAACCACTTACATGGTTTATTTTAGCAAGGGTCTCTAAAGAATTTGAAGGGAAACCAACAAAATAAAAGTCGGAAATTATGCCTTTGCTTTTTGAAAAAAGATGAGAGGAATTGTTGGTAAAGATTTTTAAATCATTGGCAGTTTTGTGTATTCGAAAAACTTAGATATAAGCAAATATCTCATAATAAGGCACATATCGTGATTTTTGCAACTTTTTTTGGCGCATTTTATCATTTTTATAAATATTAGTTTAGCACTAAACCTTTAAGCTGTTATGATTGAAAATGAGGCAACCAGTTAAATTTGGAAGCAGAAAGCATAATCATAAATCAATGAGCCGAATGAATTTTTCAAGTTAACCAGTATAGAAGGATTTTAATCAGTCTACTCACTTTTAATTTTGATCAGTGGCAAATATTAGTGCTGTTTGCTTTTAAAAAGTTAAAAATAAATATTATTCCAATTCTAAGGGGCAAGTTTTACCTAAACAAAGATTTTTTAATAAAAACTTGTGGATGTAATATAAATTGATTTATCTTTGTAAGTAAATACTAACAAACTAAATTATAATTGATATGAATGGCAGAAATAACATAGCAATTGGTCTTCTCACGATGGGTCTTTTTATGTTGTATGGATTTCTTCTTATCTACCTTAGGGATTTTGCTCCAGGCAAGGAGGAGTGGGTTAATTCTTATAGTTATGGAAAGCATTTCGAGGCACGATTGGCACATGTGCATGGCAATTTATTTGCCTTGCTGAATATTCTGATTGGCTATCTTCTCTTACACTTTAAGCACAAACTTAGAAATGTTAAAGTGATTTCATGGCTGGCTTTAACCGGATTATTAATGCCTTTCGGTATTTTAGGCGAGGTTTATTTAGGATTGCCTCCGATATTTGTTTTGATAGGTGCTATTGCAATGACCGCTTCTGTGATTTGGCTTGGCATTTCATTTTTTAAATCGAAAACAAACAATGAGTAAAACAGAATTTTCAGCAAGGCAAATAGAAATAATGGAAGCAGCTACAAAACGGATACATCAACATGGTATCCAAAAGCTGACTATTAAAAATCTTGCTTTCGATTTAAATTTGTCAGAAGCCGCGCTCTATCGCCACTTTAAAAGTAAGGATGAAATTTTATTTATGCTTTTAAATTATTTCATAGTAGATATGTATGATCAAGTAGAGACTATTTTGAATGATAAAGAAAAGCATCCTTCTGAGTATCTAAATAAAATTTTTGTAACTCAGTTAGAAACATTTGTAAAAAATCCTTCCATAGTGAGTATCTTATTTTCAGAGGGAATATTTCATTTTAATGTTGAACTGCAGGAGTTGGTTACAGGAATGATGGAAAAGATGCATAATTATATCAGCGGGATAATTTCGGAAGGACAAAAGGAAAATTATTATGGGAAACTTTTAAGTTCCGGGCAATTAGCTACTATAATCATGGGAAGTATGAGAATGGTTGTTTTAAAATGGAAACTAAGTGGTCACAATTCGGATATTGTTCAAAATGGAACTAAAATTCTAAACGGACTTTTAAAAATGATTGAAAAATGAAAAAATACATAAACTACTTTTCGGCTTTTATTTTGGCAGGTTTTGGGCTTCTGACACTATTCATGAGTACTTCTGTTATTTTTGATTTATTTGGTATCCGTGCAAAAGAAGGGAACTATGTTCTGTTTGTTGTCCTGGCAAATTTTATTTGTGGATTCATGTATCTGCTTTCTGCTTATGGTTTTATTAAAACAAAGATATGGCTTACTAAATTACTCGGAACTGCCGTTTTTGTCTTGGCTGTTGCATTTGTTGGATTATTTTTTCATATACAGTCAGGAGGTATTTATGAAACTAAAACAGTGGAAGCTATGACTTTCAGAACAATATTGACAGCTGTTTTCACTGCAGTGTCCTATTTTACTGTTACAAAAAAGAACCTCTAAAATTTTTTATCCAATGAAGTTAGTAAACACTTACACACAATATGTGCTCCTGTTCTTGTTTTTGATCATGTTTGAACCATTAATTGCGCAGGAATGGACATTGCAACAATGTATTGATACTGCACAAATTTATAATAAGTCATTGCAAATAAACCGCAATAATATTGCCATTGGCGAACAAAGGGAAAGAGAAGTAAAAGGTAATTTAATACCAAAGCTAAGCCTGAATGCAGATTACAAATATTTTTCGAATTTACCCTATCAGTTGATGCCACTTTCGACATTTAATCCGCTTGCTCCTGAAGGGCAATTTAAAGAAGCTCAGTTTGGTGTTCCACATAACATGAATGCCAATCTGCAAATGTCTATGCCGCTATATAATCCGCAATTAAATGGAAGCATCCAAAATTCACATATTGCAAAAGAACTGAATGAACTTCAATTTCAAAAAACAGCAGAACAAATTGTATATGACATATCAATACTTTACTACAATGCTCAAATTCTTCAACATCAGCTGGTATTTATAGACAGCAACCTTTCCAACGCCGATTTATTACTTAAAAATCTGGAGCTGCTAAATGAGCAATTATTGGTTAAAAAGACCGATGTTGATAAAGTGAAATTGCAGAAAGACCAATTAAAAACGCAAAGAGAAAATGTGAGTAATAAATTCTATCAACTATTGAACGCTTTGAAGATTGCAATGGGAATTTCTTTAGAGAAAAATATAGTTATTAAAAAAGAAATTCTGTTTCAGCAGGGAGCTGAATATTCTAATATCCGGAATCTTGATCTGAAAATTATTAATGCGCAAAATAAACTACTGAAAAATGAGCTAAATATACTTAATAAATCAAGGTATTTACCATCACTAAATTTAATTGCTACATACGGAACAACAGGGTTTGGGTATGATGTAAAACCAGACAACTTTTTCAAATTTTATCCGGTTGGATTTGCTAGTGTACAGTTTTCTTATCCTTTATTCAATGGAACAGTAACGCAAAGAAAAATAAGTATAAAAAAGCTTGAGTTATTCAACAACGATCTTCAAGCACAAATAATTTCTGAAAAAAACATGATGGAAATTGAGAATGCGTTAAGGCAAAGAGTTGTTGCACAAAAAATTCTAACCACAACCGAAAATCAGATATCACTTGCCCAAAATATTTATAAGCAAACATATTTACAACAGAAACAGGGTACGGCAAGCCTTGCTGATGTTTTATTGGCAGACAATGCTTTACGTGAAGCACAGCAAAATTATTTATCAGCAATAATTGACTATCTGAAAGCTGAATTGGAATTAAAAAAACAATCAGGAAGTATAAATATAAATTAACATCAAATCATTAAAAATCACAATATGAATTGGAAGAAAATAATCGGAATTATTGCTTTAGGTGCTTTGGTTGTACTTGTAGTCATAAAACTCAAAAACAATAAAGAAACTTCCTTGCAAAATGTTTATCAATACGATAAAGAAAAACCAGTTACGGTTAGTATCGATACTATACGGTTACAAGAAATCAGTAGCGAAAATCTATTTACTGGTACATTTGAACCAAATAAAGAAAGTAAAATCAGTGCCGAAGTGCAGGGAAAAATTAACTCAATTTTTGTTGAAGTTGGAGATTATGTTAGTAAAAAACAGTCGATAATTCAATTAGATAATTCTTTGCTCAAACTGCAACTTCAATCTGTTGAAGTACAGATTGAAGGATTTCAAGCCGATGTAAACCGATATACTATTTTGGCAAATGCAGATGCCGTACAGGGAATACAATTGGAAAAGGCAGTACTTGGTTTGAAATCAACAAAAGTGCAACGGGCTGTATTACAGGAGCAAATAAACAAGACTTTAATAAAATCACCATTTAACGGCGTTGTTACTGCAAAATTAAATGAAGAAGGTGGCTTTGCTGCTCCAGGAGTTCCTTTGGTTCAAATCACTGATATTGCAGATTTAAAGTTTACTATCAATATACCCGAATCAGATTTACAAAATTTCAAACTCAATAATTATTACAATGTAACTGTTGATGCAATTCCGGATATTTCATTAAGGGGCAAATTAATTATGATTGGAAGTAAAGCTAACCCGGGAAATAATTTTCCTGTACAATTTTTAATAAAAAATACATCTGATCTTAAAATAAAATCCGGAATGTTTGGAAGAGTTCGCGCGGGCAAGAATTCAGATGAAAAAGGGCTTGTAATTCCCACCACGGCTATCTTAAATGAAGGGGAAGTAGCAAAAGTATATTTGGTGAAAGAAGGTAAAGCTGTTTTGCAGGAAATTTCAGGTTTAAAAAATTTTGGAAACAAATCCATTGTCTCTGAAGGATTACAACCGAATGATGTTGTAGTTACAACCGGTTTTATCAATTTGTTTGACGGAGCAAGAGTTATCATTAAATAAAAACAGCGAAAATGAATTTAACAGATATATCAATAAGACGTCCATCGCTGATTATTGTACTTTTTAGTGTGCTTACGCTTTTAGGAATTATTGGTTTTAAAAACCTCAGTTATGAATTGATGCCCGATTTTAACCAGCCGGTCGTTGTTGTGAAAACTGCCTATCCTGGTGCTGACCCAAATGAGGTAGAGACTTCCGTTTCCAGGAAAATTGAAGATGCTTTATCAAATCTGGAAGGTGTTGATTATCTGGTTACAAAATCACTGCCTAATGCTTCCATAATCATTGCAAATCTCAAATATGGAACCGATTTGGACAAAACCATCCAGGATGCTCAACGATATATCGAAAATATAAGGAAAGATTTACCGAAAGATATATTAAATCCTGTGATGAGTAAAGTTTCACCCAATGATTTGCCGATAATGTCAATCAGCGCAACAAGTAGATTGAATCCATCGGAATTCTATCAAAAGCTGAAAGACGATTATCTTCCCCAAATCCAGCAATTAAAAGGTGTGGCGGAGATTACCATTTTAGGCGGTGAAGAAAGAGAGATACAAGTTATTGTGGATAAGGACAAATTAAAATTATACAAAGTGTCGCTTTTTCAGGTTGTGGAAGCAATTAATCGATCCGGGATTGATTTACCTGCAGGGAAAATCCAAACAGATACCGAAAGTAATTCGGTTCGTTTGGTTGGTAAGTTTACCAAACTTGAAGAAATAAAAAATGTTCAGGTAGCAATGCCATTTCCTGGTAGTCCGGTATATGTAAAGGATATTGCTAAAGTGAACGACAGCATTAAAGAATTCAGTTCTGTAAGTCGCTATAATGGAAAGAGCGGTATTGGTCTGTTAATCAAGAAACAAGGTGATGCAAATGCTGTTGATGTATCAAAATCAATCCGTGATAAATTAACATCAATCGAGCAGCAAAATAAGCATACTGGAACTCAATTTAACATTGCCGATGACAGTACAGAAAATACCATTGCAGCAGTCAATTCGGTAGTTTTTGATTTGATTTTAGCTATAGTACTTGTATCGCTTGTGATGCTATTATTTTTAAGAAGTTTCAGAAATTCATTGATAGTTTTAGTTGCCATACCTACATCACTGATTACCGCTTTTGCAGTGATGTGGTTTTTGGGATATACGTTAAATTTAATGACTTTGCTGGCCATGTCGTTAATTATCGGAATTTTGGTGGATGATGCAACTGTTGTTTTGGAAAATATTCAGCGACATTTAGATATGGGAAAACCAAAACGAGATGCTGCATTTGATGGGCGAATGGAAATCGGATTTTCTGCCTTGTCTATTACACTCGTTGATGTAGTTGTTTTTCTTCCCATTTTGTTTCTACAGGTTTTTGTGGCTGATATGTTAAAACAATTTTCAGTGGTAGTAATTGTATCTACATTAACAAGTCTTTTAGTAGGATTTACATTAACGCCTTGGATGGCGTCTCGCATTGGCGAAAAAGAAGATTTAAAACCAACTAATTTATTCAATCGATTTTTACTTTGGTTTGAAAATCAATTAAATAAATTCATTAACTGGTATGGAATTACAATGGATTGGGTATTTAGCCATAAACTCATTTTTACAGCAATTCTATTGATTTTGTTTGCCGGAACAGCCGGAATGCTGAAACAAGGTATAATTGGAAAAGAATTGATTTCAACAGGTGACCAGGGAAAATTCCGATTAGCATTGGAGTTTGACAAAAGCACATCTTTAACAAAAAACAATGAAATTTCTACTGAAATTGAAGATATTATTCTGGCAAAACCGGAAGTAGAAACACTTTTCAGTAATGTTGGTGGTGCCAGTCAAGGCTTGGGAAGTCTGGGTGTTGGAGCTTCAAATAAGACAGAATTTACGATCCAGCTTAAACCCAAGAAGGAAATAAATAATCTGTCAACGGAAGATTTCATGATAAAGCTTCGAAGTCAATTACAAAAAGAATATGCAGGTATCAGTTTTTCTATAATGGCATTGGGTTTAATACCGCGATCAGCGCCGATTGAAATAACTTTAAGTGGATTTAATTTCAGTCAGGTATATCAGACCGGTAAAATTTTAAAAGGTGCTATTGAAAAAATTCCTGGTGCTGACAATGTTCGTTTATCAGTAGAAGCGGGAAGCCCTGAATTGAAAATTATTCCAGAAAAGGACAAAATGCAGCGTTTAGGATTAACTACTGCTTATGTTGCATCAAATTTACGGACAGCCTTTACAGGAAATGATGAAGCCTCACTAACTGAAAACGGAACTGAATACCCGGTAAGAATTTGGTTGGATAAATTTAATCGGCAAAGTTATGATGATTTAAAAGAGTTAAATATCATCAATCCGGGAGGAATACCTGTGGTGGTTTCACAATTTGCAACTATTAAAAGCGGTAGTTCACCATCATTACTAGAAAGAAAAGACAGACAACCTGCCATAACTTTAACAGCCGACGCTTTGGGCAGACCATCCGGAACTGTTGCTGATGATGTTGTTGCATACCTTGAAAAGCATCCATTGCCTTCAGAAATTCAAATGACCTGGGGAAGTGACATTAAACGCCAGCAAGACAGCTTTGGATCATTAGGTTCGGTATTGATTATTTCCTTTTTGCTTATTTATTTAATAATGGTTGCTTTGTATGATAGTTTTATTTATCCTTTTGTTGCCTTATTTGCAATACCTGTAGCAGCAATAGGAGCGTTCCTTGCGATTAATTTATCGATGAGCAATTTAAGTTTGTTCGCATTACTAGGATTGATCATGTTAATGGGCCTGGTGACCAAAAATTCTATTTTAATAGTTGATTTTACAAATCAATTAAAGGCTGAAGGAAAACATTTCAAAGATGCACTTTTAATTGCAGGAAAGGAGCGTATGAGACCCATATTAATGACTACTTTATCTATGGCAATTGGAATGGTACCTATAGCTTTAGCAAAAGGTACTGCCGCTGAATGGAAAAATGGTTTGGCCTGGATCATAATTGGAGGATTACTTTCATCACTTGTCTTGACTGTTTATTTAGTTCCAATGGTTTATTTTTTATTAGATACTGCTAAATTAAAATTTAAAAATGATAAATGATGTTTTAAGAATGTAAACCATTAACTCACATGTTATAAAAGCATTTCAAAATCAAAAGCAGTGATTTTTATTTCCTATATCCGGGCAATAAAATTATTTTTAATTGTTTCAATCCTTAAAAATTTAAAGTAAAAAAAATCACTTTAAGCCAAGTTGTGGTAAACTAAATCAATGTTTTATTAAACTTTGAGTTTTTAAAAGGTTAAAACATCAATTACAAAACAAGTAAATTTTTCGTTCCCCCAAAAATAAGTTACAAAGCCAAATTATACATAAAGTATTGACAAAGAGGTCCAAGTATTCTTGAAGTAATAGTTTATTGTTTGTTTTCGTATTGGAACTAACAGGATTAAATACCTAAAAAATCTGGTTTCAAAACCTATAAATGTTGAGCAAACAGCCATTCCATCAGCCCTTTTTCACGGATGGCAGGATTCCACACATCGTGACCACCTTCCGGATATTCAGTATAGTTAGGTTTTGCTCCGGCTTTTTCAAGCGCTTTGACCAGGTCACGGGATAGTTTTACCGGAACTACCGGATCTTTTGCACCGTGGAAAATCCATACAGGAACATTTTTGAACGTTGGTGCCCTGTCAACGTCAATCCCGCCACACACCGGAACGGCTGCCGCAAACCATTCAGGGCGTCTGCTGATCAGGTCCAATGTTCCGAATCCGCCCATAGATAAACCTCCGACATATACTCTTGAGGGATCAACACGGGGATCTTTGATCAACTCAGCGATCCATTCCATCACCGCAAGCATCGATTTTGTAGCTTTTTCCTGTTTTCCGGTGCCCCATTCCTTATGATTCAATGGTGCCCAAAAGTCATTTTCCGGGCATTGAGGAGCTGCCACAATGCAAGGGAATTTCTTCTGGATCGTGTCAGAAACCAGGTATGGCACCACGTGTTTCAACTGGATCAAATTGTCATTGCCTCTCTCTCCAATTCCATGCAGCCAGATAAAAACCGGCATTTTGGTTTTTTCGCTTTCTTTAGGAAAAAAGATTTGATACGGTAACTCCAGGCCGGATGCCGCTTGAAATTTTTGAGGCGATGTAATAGCTTTTTTACCCGTAAAACATCCTGTAATTACCGTTAAAACCAGAGCAATCAGGAAAAGCAATCCAATTGTTCTCATATCATACTTATTTTATTTGGTCTATTTTTCAATTTTATATCCAAAAACATCTTCGAGACTCAGTTCTACGACTTTTCCGTAATTTGACAATGCTTCAAAATCGAGTTTTGCCTTGGATCCGATCACCCGGATGTTCCATTTTTTATTGGCCATGTGCTCCTGATGGAATTTTTTAATGTCCATCAGACTGATTCCTTCGGTCTGTTCATATATATCTTTTCTGTAATCATGGTTAAAACCAAGCCTGAGCGCAGACTGGTAATTGTACAGAATGCTGTTTTTGGTGATCCTGTTTGCTTCGATATTTTGCTGTATCAGCTGTTTGCATACATTCCAGTTCTCTTCAGCTTCAGGCATATTTTCCATCAAAGTGATCATGGCATCAAAAGCTTCAGTCAACTTATCAGACTGGGTGCCAACATAAAAGCCGGCTTTGTAAGGATCTTCTTTTTTGGCAGGATTTGAATAAAAACCATAAGTTGAATAGGCCAGCGCTTTAGCTTCTCTGATCTCCTGGAAAACGATGGAAGACATGCCGCCTCCATAATATTCGTTGAAGGCAGAAATGATCGGCATTCTTCCCGGATCAAAAGGCTCGTCCCAGCGTTGGAACCCAATTTCAGTCTGAACCATATCGTAATCCACAAAATAAACTGTGTTTTCCTCAGGAGAGATTTTAGTAAATTGTCTTGGTTGAGGATATCCATTCAATCTGGATTTCAATCCATAAGTTTTACGAAGGTACTGACTGAGGTCTTCCATGCTTCTGGGGCCAAAATAGAAGACTTTATGCTTGTATGTGAAAAGAGATTTGACGAGTTGAGTCAGTTCTGAAGCCTGAATTTTCCTGAGATCTTCATTGCTGATCACCTGGTTAAATGGATTGATCGGGCCATAGTCGGCATAATTGCTCAGCGCACTCCGGAAAATAATGTCCTTGTTGAGCGTGTTATCCATTCTTTCCTTGATCATAGATTCTACAAGTTTATTCAGAGCTTCCTGATCGGGTTTCGGATTTCGGATCAGGTCATCGATGATGGCCAGTGCTTTTTCAAAATGCTCTTCCAGCCCGGACAGACTGATGTAAACCTGTTCTGTGGTTGCATAAATTTTATAATTAACCGCCAGTTTGTACAATTCCTTATTGATCTGTTCCAGGCTTTTATGCTCACTGCCTATGTAATTGAGGTATTCCAGCGCGATAGGAAGTTTCTGATCGTGATAGCTTCCCATATCAAAAACATAGGAGAATGTAAACAACTGATTCATTTTGTTGGGTACCAACCAGATCGGCACATCGCGATGACGGCTACCAAATTGTATATCTTTCTGATAATCAAGAAATACCGGTTGCAAAGGTTTAGAAGGAGTATCTTTGATTTTATTCAGGAAATCTGAAACTGAACTGCGGTTGATTTCGATGGGTGTGATCTGTGGTTTTTGAATTTTTTGGATGGTATTATCAGAACCTGTTTCTTTATAGACGGCGATATAATTGGCCTTAAACCATTTATTGGCAAATTCCACGACTTCTTTTTTGCTCAGTAAGGACATTTTATCTGCTCTTAGCAAATAATCCTGCCAACGGGTGTCGGTTGAAAACAGGTCATTGAGGGTAAAAGCCATATTGACAGCATTGTCCTGTTCATAGACGGTATTTACTTTGAGGTTGTTGACAGTTGCGAGTATCAGATCATCGTCAAAATTTCCTGATTTTAGAAGATTAATCTGTTCCAGGATCAGTTTTTTTACGTCAGACAATGACTGTCCTTCCAGCGGACTTCCGCCAAAATACATCAGGCCATAATCCTTGAGCAGGTATTCAAATCCATAAGCGTCGAGCACCATTTGCGCCTGAACCAGATTTTTATCGATCAAACCTGTTTTACCGTTGTACAATAAAGCGCTGGTCAATTCAGCGACCAACACATCCGGATGGTTTTTGTCCGGCATTCTGAAACCTATGGCAACACTTTCTTCGTCCGGACTCGTTACGTGAAACTCCTCCTGTGTCAATATCTCATTTTCCGGTTTAAAGGTAAACTCTGGAATTTGAGCAGGTTTCCAATCACCGAAATAATGGTCAACCATACTGACAGCAGTTTCATAATCAAGATCACCGGACAGGATCACTGCCATATTGTTCGGAACATAATATTGTTTGAAAAAATTGCGGATGGTCTGTATGGAAGGATTTTTGAGGTGATCCACCGTGCCTAAAATGGTTTGTGTCCCATAAGGATGATTTTTGAATAGACCTGCAAAAATAGCGTCAAAAACCTTGCTGCCACCATCGTCCAGAGAAATGTTTTTCTCCTCATAAACCGTTTCCAGTTCAGTATGGAACAGTCTGAAAACAGGGTCTTCAAATCGTTCATCTTGTACCATCAGGTATTTTTCAAGGTTGTTTGAAGGGAAATTTTCCATGTAGGCAGTCATTTCAAAAGAGGTGAACGCATTGGTCATATTGGAACCAATTTCAGCCATCGCCTTGTCGTATTCATTTGGAATAGCGTATTTTGCAGCGAGGCCGGATATAGAGTCAATCTTATGATAAATTGTCGTTCTGTCTGCTTCATCAGTTGTTTTGTTATACACTTCATACAGGTCTTCAATTTGTTGAAGATAAGTCAGTTCCGTGTTATAATCAGCAGTTCCGAGCTCATCCGTACCCTTGAAAAGCAGGTGTTCCAGATAGTGAGCTAAACCCGTATTCTGAGCCGGATCGTTTTTACCGCCGGCTTTTGTAGTGATCAATGCCATGATCCGCGGTTCAGTACGATTTTCATGGAGTATCACGGTCAATCCATTTTTCAGTGTATAAAAACGGGTTTGGGTAGGATCACCTTCAACAGTCTGATAGGTAAATTTACCACCATTGGATGTTTTTGTAACAGTTTTGTAATTGGTCTGAGCCAGGGCTTGCGTCAAGGTTAAAACCAAAATGAACAGGAGTGTAAAAAATTTTGAAGTTGTTTTCATCGAAATAATATTTTTTCAACTGATAAAAAATATGAGCATACCATTGCAAATCTAAGTCATTTTGTGGCAATGCTATTTATTTTGAAGGATACTGTTATTTGTAAATGAAAAATTTTGTCAATATTCCAAACTTATCAATTTTTAGACAATGGTTTTTTAGTCACTTTTGTAGTTTGAATAATTCAATTATGCTTTTGGAAAAGTTTGAATTGTATAATTAATCTCAAAATCCTATAGCCTGACAAACTGATTCCGTGCAAATCAGTATAATTACTCAAAACCTTAATTTTCAATCCACCAGTTTTTAATAAAAACATCCTCAGGTTCGATCGATCCTTTTTGTTTCAGGAAATCCGCAATGAGTTCACGTATGGAAACATCATATTCCCTGATAATGCGGGCATTTTGCAGCATATCGAACCCTCCACCGCCGGCAGCCCGGTATGAATTGACGGCCAGGGTGAAAATGTCCTCATTTTGAATCGGTTTGTCCTGGAATTTCAGCGATTTTACCCGTTTGCCCGTCGGTTGGGATATATCGAGTACATAATCCACTCCTGAAATCATATCGTAGTTAAAACCAGGCCATTGTGAATTAATTTTTGGTGATTTTCCCTGTTCGGTTTGGACGAAAAACTGAGCCGAATGCTCGAGGTAAGCTTTCAATTGCACTCCATTGATTTCCACCAAAGCAAGTTTGTTTTCATAAGGATACAATTGAGACAGGTCAGCCAGTGATATATCACCAGGGCCAAAATTGGTCTGCGTATTGAAAGCAGCAGCTGCGGATAATTGAGCACCGGTAATTTTTTGCTGGACATGCTGTATCAGGTCGATGACCGGAGTGTCTTCCATTCTTGAGTTTGCGGTACTCCATTGCGCTTTGGTGGTTGAAATTGCCTGGTTGTAATAATTTCGCACCCGCAAATGTGCATCAAGAAGCAGATCATTCAGGCCCATGTGAGGTTTTGCATGAACCACGGGAATTGCTCTCGATTTTTGTTCCGTAACAACCCACTTTTTGAGTTTTTTTTGATATTGGAGGGTCAATGTAGATACTCCCATGTGCGAACCTCTGCTACCAGGCATGATATATCCTGTTTTTTTACCTTCAGGATGGTTGATGTATTGATTTTCAATGATCTTGTGGTGATGACCGAGAATGATGTGATCGATTCCGGCAACTGAATTCCCCAATTCTTTTCCAAAATTCTCTTCAAGGGAGTCTTCAGGGACATAAGAAGAAACCCCGTCGAGTCCTGAATGTGCCAGCACGAGGATGATATCCGCACCTTTTTCTTTCATTTCAGCGATGTATTTTTTGGCGGTCTTAATCGGGTCAGCCATGGTGATCTGACCTTGTAATCGGTTTTTGTTCCATACGGCAGTGCCAGGCGTATTTAATCCCAGAATTCCAATTTTGAGTTTCCCGAATGTTTTGAAAACGTAAGGTGTATAATATGGATCCGGGGTATTGTATTTTAGCATATTGGCACTGATGACAGGCACTTTGGATTCCCGGATCCGTTTATTGATCAGGGACAGGCTGTAATCAAACTCATGGTTGCCTAGTGTAATGGCATCATAATGCATATATTCGGTTACCATCAGAAAAGGATTTGCATAGGAAGTGTCTACCGTTGCAAAATACTCTGCCATCGGGCTTCCCTGAAGCCAGTCACCATTATCTACCAGGATGTTGTACGGGTTCACAGCCCTGACAGAATCTATCAAAGTGGCTACTTTCAACAAAGCTGCCCGACCTTCCGGCTGATCCCTGTAATAATCCCATGGCATGATGTTTCCGTGAACATCGGTGGTGGACAGGATCACCAGGTCGAAAGTTTCTGGTAAAGCCTTCTTTTTCGAAAGCAAAAAACCCTGATGGCTGCAAGCGCTCAGTATCAGGACGATTATAACAGGAAGAAATAAAAATCTGTATTTCATAGATCTATTTGATTTTTGGGGCAATGTTAAGGATTTTTTGGGGAATGAGCCAAAATCTATTCAATGATGCGTATATCTGACATGAATTGATCAAAAGTAAGCGTCGATAACAAAAAGAATGAGTTTGAATCAAGAAATGACTATTGAAAAATTTACATGAGATATTCTCTTAATACCAATATATTTTATAAGTTTGAATAACTTATAAGTGTTTTCCAATAATTTTAGCATTTAGATAAATAAAGCGTTTCTCATAGGTATGTAGTAATATTCACAAAATTAATTCTATTGGATATAAATCAATACATATTAGTTTTAAGTTTTGTAATTGCGTTGATCATATTTTATCTTCGGAAAAAGGATGTATTGCCATATTTTTTAGTATTTCTATTAATTTCAATTGTTTATGAATTTACCATTGGTAATGATATAGAAGTGCATTTAAAGAACAGATATACAGCATATTCTATATTTGGATCAATGACAATAACTTATTATTTGTTTTTGTATTTACGGGAGATTGTTTTAAAAAAGGTATATGTTTTTTTCTTGATAATGGGCTTCCTGGTATTCAGTTTTCTGAATATGTTTTTTATTCAGGGATTATACAGGTTTAATAATTTGTCATACAATCTTGGTATTATGATGGTCATCCTAAGTGTATTTTTATACTTAAAGAAAATTGTCATTCATGCACAAACCAGAAAATTAGCCTCTATGCCTTTGTTCTGGCTTGGTTTGGGATTGATCTCATTTTATTGTTCTGTATTTCCTATACTGATCTTTTCAAATAGATTGATGGAACTCGATATCGAATTTGCTACTGCACTTTTTGATATCGTTCGGATAGGTAATATTTTTCTTGCATTGAGTTTTGTAATGGTTTCATTATGTCCGATATTGATAAAGAACTGATTTACTGGGTGGTTTTATCTGCATTTTTTATGCCTTTACTTTTGTTTGGTATTTTGATATGGTTTATACATGTTTACCAGACAAAGAAATATCAACATGAAGTATTCAAAAGGGATTCACAGATCCAAAATCAAAACATGATCATAGATCATCAGAAGGCAATTGAGGAAGAACGTACACGGATTGCAACGGAAATGCATGATGACCTGGGTTCTGGTCTGACCTCAATTAAGTATCTGAGTGAAAAATTGGAATCAAAACTCCGGGATCCGGAATTGATGTATGACATGAGTAAAATAGGGCAATATAGTACAGATCTCATCAAAAATATGTCTGAGATCATCTGGGCCTTGAATGACAGGTTTGACCATATCAAAGACCTTATTGGATATCTCAGACGATATGTAAGCGAATATCTGGAAGAAAGAGGAATAGCATGTGAGTTTATCTTTAAGGGGGATATACCTGATCATGGAATCTCGGGTGAAAGAAGACGGAATATTTTTCTTGTGGTCAAAGAACTGGTTCATAATGCCGTCAAACATTCAGGTGCTCAAAAGCTCAGCTTTTACTTTGAGCTTGACAGTTCACTGACAATTGAAATCCGTGAAGAGGGAGGAATTGGATTTGATCCGGAAGAAAAAGCTGTTCAAGGCAACGGGATTTACAATATCATGAAGAGGTTAAAATCAATCGGTGCTGAGATCAGCTTTGAGTGTGAAAGCAATGGCATGAGGACGACCATATATTTACTAATTGAAAATATGACAACCGCTTAATATGGATCAGCAAAAGATAAAGGTAGCCATTCTGGAAGATTTGAAGGATGTAGTTGACTTATTGAGGGAAGTAATCAATAGTCAGCAAGATATGGAGTGTACATGTGTTTTTAATAGTGCGGAAGATGCCATGCATTTTTTGCCACATAGGGAAGTGGACATTCTTATAGTTGATATAGGACTACCCAGGGCAAGCGGTATAGACGCGATCAAATATCTTTCAGAAAAATGCCCTAAGATGCAGTTCTGTATGTTTACAGTTTATGAGAATGATGAAAAGATTTTCAATTCTATTCAGAGTGGAGCAAAGGGCTATATTTTAAAAGGTTCAAAAAAGGAAAAAATACTTGAGTCAGTCAGGGAATTATACAGGGGTGGTTCTCCAATGAGTCCGAGCATTGCCAGGCGTATTCTGGAGATCTTTCAAAAATCACAGATGAATCATATTAGTTCACCATTGCCGATCACAGATCGTGAACGGGAAATACTGGCGCTCCTTTCCGAAGGTTTGCTCTACAAAGAAATCGCAGATCAACTGTCCATAACAACCGGCACGGTAAAGCAGCACCTGCATAAGATCTACGAAAAGCTTCAGGTAAATAACCGTACGGAAGCGGTGAATAAATTCCGTTTTGGAAAGTGAAATTATCTGATTTTCAAAATTTGTCTGGGTTTTTCCTGATCAAAGAAGTGATTTATAACAAAAGTTATATTGTGAGCATTTTATTTGGGAATATTTTTGGCATTAGTTTATTTAAAAAAAATATTTATCCATAAAATATGAATTATTCATAATATAAATATTTTTAAAAATTTAGAAAAATAAATGAAATGAAATTTACATTTTGCTTTTTGAACAAAATGTTTCAATAGCTATGATTTTTTTAAATTAAAAAGCAAACTTTTGTTTGTTAGTTTGATATTGATGTTCGCTTCTTTAATTTACAGTCAGTTAGGATTAAAAGCAGATATTAATCTTTCCAATTTCAAAGCTGATAATTATGATAGCCAGATCAAATCAGGTTTTAATTTTGGTCTTTTATATCATTATCAGATTGGGAAAAAATTTAGCGTTCAACCTCAATTGAACTAAATTCAACACGGAAGCAAAAGTTCATTTGAGAATGTAGAATATTCTACTACGCTTAATTTTGTTCAACTTCCCATTGTGGCTCAAATTCAATTATGGAATAAAAATTCAATGGGTTTATTCTAGGAAGCAGGTCCCTATTTTGGATTTGGAATAAGTAATAAGGAGAAAGAATGTATAAATGGAGAATTCATATATATTCAAATGAATGGGGTGAAAATGGATTTGAAAGGATTGATTTTGGAATTCAGGCCGGTTTGGGCTTCAATATCTCAGATAATATTTCTTTAAATGCAAAATATATTTTAGGGGTCACTCCAGTTGATGGCGAAGGAAACTCTGTAGATGAGTCAACCAATACGGGAAAAAGTGTCACCATTGGTTATATTTTATAATTTTGATTAAATAGATAAAAAAATAAATTTTTTGAAATGAGATATTTAATTATTTTTTTGGGAATTACATTTACTATTTCTTTTGTTTCATGTGGAGAAGATGGGGAAGATGGTCAAGCCTATTTATCTATTAACTACTATAGTCCAGAACCTTCACGATATTGGGATGATAATTATGATATCCCTTATAATTTCACATGGGGGTATGAGTATATTACCCGAGGAGGAATTACCTACAATTACGAATATGAATACTCAGATGGTCATGGGTGGCAAGGAACTAACTATATTTATACTCCTTTTAATGGAGAGCCTGGAGGATTATTTTCAAATGGAGTTGACGGAGAAGATTCCTATTGCGAATTTTACTGTGATTATGATGGAACCATCACTTATGAAGGCTGGAGAAAATCTTCAAATGTTGGAATAAATGATACAATTATTTTTAAGGATGGGTATCAGTTTAAAATTGATATTATTCACGGCTTCAAAGATACAATAGTAATTACCCAATCATTAAATGATAGAATTATTTCAGTAAACCGAAAATGGAGGAAAGACAAAGGTATTGCTTTAAATAAAACCAACAAACTGAAGTAGCAAAAAATTTGAGCAGCTTTTATTATTTTGAATATGAAGATAAAATAATAGTTGTTATATAGTATTGAACCAAATAAATTAAAAAATAGTAGTATTAGTTCTTAATTCAATTAAAGTAGTGGATTGAGCCAATTTTCATTCAATATTCATCAATGTGTAGGGAAATGTTGTTTAAAGTATTGATATCGTGAAGATCAATTATGTTTTTGCCAGATAAGACATCTTAAACTTAATTGAGCAAAAGAGAAGTAAATAGAGAGTTTTTCAGAATTTTAGTATGTTTTTTAATAAAAAAGTACCAAGATATTACCGGTTTTCTATAGGTTGAAAAATAATATTTATAAGGGTTTGAATATTTGTACTGACAGACAAGTAAAAATTAATCTTCAGAGAATATTCAGGAAATTTTAACAATAACATAAAGTGAGAATATTTAAAGTTAGCTTCACTAACAAATAGTGACAGAATTATATATTTTAATAGACAGATTGAAGACGAAAACTATTATCGAATTCCTATAATTATTCAGTTGTAAATTATTATTTATTAAATTTTTATTTATGTATCAAAAATATCCTCCTATTAAATATTTTATAAAAGGTATAATTCTAATACTTTTAATTTGTTGCCATAAAGTAACTTATGCACAATTCACAGGAGGTCTTGATCAATATCTAAATGACGATTCAGAAAGCAGTTCAAGTAGTGATTGGGTTTTTCCAATAAGTATATCAACCGGATTTGGCAATATGTATAATTACGGTCTCGGTTTAAACGTGTCAGCCGGAATTGGGATTGAAGATGAATTTGCTATAGAACCGAATCTTGGATACAGCGTCTGGTCAGCTTCCATTCACGGTTTACCTCGCTGGAGTTATGGGATCAGATTGAGAAGCGGATCTTTTTGGCTGGGATATAACTATGGATATATCGGAGACGAGGAGATTGATACCTATTTTGGCACCCAGTATATTGAACATATGGGATCATCTGTGGTCGCCGGAAGTGATCTGTTTTTTGATGACGGTGACAGTATCTGGGGTTTGACCGGTTCTTCCGGCATAAGCTGGAATAGCGGATTTTTAAATTATGCCTTTGATTTTGGGATCATATTAAGGTTTTTTGATTAAGATCCGGAATTTTCATCAACCATCCAACACAATCAAATTAACTATTGGATCAGCTTACACTGCCGGACAGGTTCAATGATCAAAGGAGACACATACCCATCTTATTTATTAATCTGGATAAGAAATGATAAATATTAATTGAACAAATAAGTTCATAAATATTTGAAAATCTGCTATTTTTAAAAATATTTGTAATCTAATATAAGGAAAGCCTCATAAAATTATATTCATTTCTTTTCAGTTCTGAAGGGAAATCCCTTGATCACTTGCTTTTGTTGTTTTTCATTGTATCAACATCGCTTTTTGTTTCTTCATCCGATTTCTTCAATGGTGTTTTTGAAGTTTTAACTGCATCCTCCACATTTTGCGAGTTTGATTTCACCATATTTGATTGATCTTTCGTTGAACCGCCGGATGGTTTAGCTTTTTGATCACCGGATATTGTTCCCTGATCAGTTTTTATCTCTACTGCTGAAGTTTCTTTAACCTCAGGAGTTTCCATCCCTAAAGTATCCTTAATTTCGGCGTCACCGGATTGTTTTATAGTATCGGGAATGTGCTCGATTCCTGATGGTTTGCTTCTAAAACTGTCTATTATTTTATCCCTGTAAAAGAACGACAATACTAAAGCAACTAACACCATGATCAATGAAACCCACAAATACTTATTGGATTTTGGGGTATCAATCAATTCTGTCTTGACCGTCTTTTCACCTGTTAACTTCAACAGGTTTTCATCACTGTAGGGCAGACCTTCTGTTACCCTGGATAAGATCAGCGTGATGTTGTCATTTCCTCCCGCTTCATTGGCTTCAGTGATCAATTGTTCAGCCAGGTTATCCAGGGATCCATATTCTGAACGCATCAGTTCTTCTATTTTCTGGTCGCTCAGCATTCCGTTAAGTCCATCTGAGCAAAGCAAAATATGATCATCCTGAAACAAGGGATACTCCCGGCTTTCCGGTTGTGGCGTTCTGAAAAGATCACCCAATGATTGAGTAATGATATTACTTTCCTGATGGGTACGGGTTTCTTCAAGCGTGAGTTGTCCCTGCCTCATCATTTGCCAGACCTTACTATGGTCTTCCGAGAGGATTTCAAGATTCCCAAAATGGTAGGGCAGGCCGTGTACCCTACCATGTTTGGAATATCTGTACACCCTGGAGTCACCGATCCAGGATATGTACAATTTGTTCTCTGTCAACATACAAACACAGGCAGTTGTCCCCATTCCGATGTAATCCGCATTGGTCCGGCAGGCGTCTTTGATTCTGTTATGAGCATAAATCAGGGAGGATTCCAGTATTTTGTTCACCGGTTCAGCCTGTTCTTTTTTCAATTCAGCCTGGATATAAGCCTTGATCGATTGAACTGCGATTTCAGAGGCGATCTCTCCGGCATTCTCTCCACCCATTCCATCAGCCACCACGAAAACAGCGCCTTTGGGATTCAATTCAATTTCATCAAAACTTAACACCCATTGATCTGCAACCGGATCAAGCCCGACTATAAAAGAATCTTCATTATGTTCTCTTACCTGGCCAACGTGGGTTTTTGCAACTGCCTGTATTTTTGTCATTTGATTTATCCTATTTAGCGCCTCTTACATTACCAATTGGGACAACAATTGTATTAGATGTACCAACAAGATGGGAAACTATTCCAACACAATAGTATTCACCATCCTCACAAATATAAGCTGGTCCACCGGAGTTTCCAGGGCCAAAATTACCACCTGAAGTGAAAATTTGTTTATTAAAAAGTTCAGAATTTGAAACAGTTGTATAACTGAACATAGGCTCTATTCTTCTTGCTTTATCAGATAATGATAACCCTTGGGAGTACCCTAAAACAAATAGATCGCGACCTTGATTTAGTTTTTCGCTTTTCCTTTGGTCTATTTTAGTTTGCCCTGTGATATTCAACTTTACCCGGGCCCAATCAGAAAATCTTTCACTGTTTTCTTTAGTTTTATCAGGCAAACTGGATATTTTAAGTGCACTTTTTTTACCTAAAAGAGTGATTTTCACCTTTTTCTTACTATTTTTATCATCAATAATATCATTGGCTCTGTTTGCGTTAACTTCTTCAGTATCAAAATCATGGCGGGAACCATCACTACTCAGAACTTGAAAACTCATTTTTATTATACCCCCATTAGCAGCAATAACATTTAGCTGTCTCCAAAATTCCTGGTTGAATGAAGCTGTTTTATAATAAATCCATGGTTCTATTACATGTCTACATGTTAACAAATCCCCATTTTCAGTCAGAAAACCTGTTCCAATGGTAATTCCATCTCTATTTTCAAGAGGTGTTGCCGTTTGAAATTGATAAAATTCAGTTTCTCCTATTTCATCAGTTTTTCCATTAAATGAAATTTCTATTCGTTTGCCTAGAATGACAACCACATCATCTTTAGGTAATAAACTGGCTACAAGTTCTTTATCAATTGGGCATCCATTTTGGGAAGATTGAGTTGTTTTCGGGCTGGATATTTCTTTTTGCTCCGGCTCAAATTCTTGAAAATTTTCATTATTTTTTCCGACTGACTTAGGCCCTACCTTTTCAACAATTGTATTAGTCCTATACACAATACGCTGCTTCTCAGCACGTAATCTGTCCATTTCAGCGCTGTTCTCCTTACCGGCAGCGATCAATTCAGCAATTTCTCTGTCTACATCCTCTCCTGCTTTGGTCAGTTCAACCAGTTCCTTATTCAGTTGGGCATTCTGATACATATTATATCCTGCGAATCCCAGTGCAGCTATCAAAAGGAATCCCAACACATATAGCGCTTTTTGGTAGGGTTTCACCGCCTGTGACATAGCCTGGCCGATCCGGGATGTCAGCCCGATGGTAGATGTCTTTAAAGTAGAAGCATTGAACCGGATCTTTGGGCCATTGGATGAAAGTTGGATCTCATCGCCATTCTGAAGAAAGTGTGAACCTCCGATCGTTCGGCCATTGACATAGGTGGGATTGGAAGCCGATGGATTGTGATTAAGGACAAAACTATTACCATCCACCGTAATGGATGCATGTTCCCTGCTCACTGTCCTGAAAGCATCTCCATACCTGACGTGGCATCTTGAGCTTCTTCCCAAAACAATATGAGGCATAAATATGGTTTCATGTTCTCCTCTTTTTCGGGTAAGTGTTTCATCCAGAAAGAGCAAACTGTAGTTGGCCACGTCCTTACCGGTGATCATGGACCAACTTTGTCCGATCGTCCGGCCAATGTTACTCCCGGCTGATTTAAATTGTTCTGTTTTCGCTGCCATTTTTCAATTTTTTTGTTGATTAAATTAGAATATTTTTAAGTTGATGAAAATATTTTCTTTACACAATTATATAGCCTTGACTTGATATGCTCAAATTTTCTGTGTTTATTATTGACTTGAATAAACTTTAGCAATTGAACAGGCGAAGGCCGGTTTGAAATGTTTTTGTGCAAGCATTTTTCCAGGATTCGGATGACCAGATCATCTTCTGACCTTCCATCCAGTTTCAATTTTCCCCCCCGGTCAATGATCTCTCCGGGTAACAAAGCAGTATTTTTTCCTCCAGCCAACTCATAAACCAAAACCCCAAGAGAGAAAATATCACTTTTAGGTTCATCGTCTATTCCTTTTAATTTTTCCGGAGCGGCATATAACACGGTCTTGCCCTTGGCTATTTCATTTTTTTGATCATTTTTAGTAATTCTTTTTAAATCCAGGCTGATCCCAAAATCTATGATGAAATACTGATTTTTCTGACTCGCAAGTCGTTTCATGACAATATTGGCTGGCTTGATGTCATTGTGGATGATACCATTTGCATGCAAAAATATCAACCCATGTAATATCTGAGTGACAATATCGATTATTTCATGATCCGTAAAAAGCGCTTTGGTGTCAATGCCATTCTCAAGAGCTATAATTTTTCTTTCTCCAATTTCTTTTTCGAGACTTGTTTCACATAAATCAAAAACCAGTATGGGTGTATGATCAACTACAAAGAAATCAAGTGCATTGAGAATATTGGGATGATAAAGTTTTTTGGTGGTAATAAATTCCTGCGTAAATAATTCTTCGGAAATGGCTTCCAGATGTTCTGCATGTGAATAGATTTTCAGTGCAACCTTATCCTTGTTGATCAAATGCTCTCCTGACCAAACATCGGCGGTGCTTCCCCTTCCGATTTTTGTCAGGATTTTATATTGGCCAATTATTTGTTGTTCAATTATTTGCATTTTAATCAATCAATTTCAAATCTGATGACACAATCCCCCATTTTGATAAAATCTCCATTTTTAAGGATCATATAATTACGTTCGATCAACCTTGTCTGATTGATCAGTGTACCATTCGGAGAATTCCTCCAATAGGAAACTCCGTTTTCTCTTGCAAACTGTCCATCTCTGAGCAGCCAGTTATCATTAATTTTTTCTATGGTACATTGTTTTCTTGAAATATAGGTACTGCCTCTTTCTTTCACCTCAATATCATTGGATCCATCCGCTGCCCGTCCAAGTGTAATTACACCTTTCCTGAATTTATTCAATGGATATTCTTCCTGAACTGCTCCGGATAGTATTTTTAAAACAGGTCCCGTATTGACAGGTACCCATCCATCTGGAATGCCAATGATGGAGCGTGCTTCATGAACATTTTGTACCCTTTTTTTAGGGTCAGGATCAAGGCATTTTTCCATGAATTCCTCCCATTTGGGATCAATATTGATATTGTATCTTGACAGAGGTACCGGTTTTTCTTTTTCTTTTTTCTTTTTGTAGGCCTCAATTTCCTTTAGATCCGGCTTTGCTTCTCCGTAAGGATTTTTACCTTTTGACAGTACAAAATAAAGGGTGGCAGCCAAGGCATAAATATCCATACTCGGCAAGGTAAGTTTAAAATAAGTACTGTGTCTTAATTGCTCGGGAGCTGAATAGGCTATCGTTCCAAAAACCACCTTTGCATGTCCGAAAAAATTACGGTGTGTCAAACGATTATTGAGGTGTCCCGACAGGTCAAAATCCGTAAATTTTGCGGTCATAAGTTTATCAAACAGCACATTTTCGGGTTTTATATCCCGATGGATAATTCCATTTTTATGGAGTACTTCCAGGCCATTAAGTAGTTCAGCGGCTAATTTGGTATATTTTTTTTCGTTATTGAAGTGTTGTAAGTTGTCTTCCAGGCTTTTATTCGGACAAAATTCCATAAGAATATATGGGTTTCCACCCAGAAAACCCATATCATAAGAGTTAACTATGTTGGGAGAATTGAGTTTGCCCGCTTTATAACCTTGTTTGAATTTAGAAGTTAAGAAATCAAACTCATCGGGTCTCATCTCCCAAAGATTCAATACTTTTAGGGCATAAGACTCTCCGGTGGATTCGGATTTTACCATACAAACCGTTCCAAATCCCCCCTTACCCAATACCTTTTCAACCTTATAGACTCCGGTTTTAATGTCAAGCAAATCATGATCATGAAGAATGATCTTCTGTGGGATGTCGTTAAAGCCATCCTTGTAAACTGATCCTCTTATGATTTGAGTTGACATATTGTTTTTAAAATTTGGGTGGTCTATTTTTCTTCATTTTCATCGATAAACATATAAAACTTGTCACCCCCCAACATGATAATATCACCATTTTTTAATATAGTAACATCATTGACTTGCACAAAAACGGCTTTATTGGATGCTTTATTCTGGATTTTCCACTGGGAATTATCCTTGAATATAACAGCATGTTCTGTTGCTGAAATGGTTGAGTCATTATCATCAATCATCCCCCTTCTCAAACTAATGCTTTCAATATGTTCCGGTATATTGATGAGCATTTTTTGATCTGCATCCTGCCCTAAATAAATGGCTTCCAGACGTATTTTGCTCTTAGATTGGTTTGAATTATCGCCTTCTTCCAGGTTGAAGTCACTTTGGGATTCAAAACCCGTTGAAACTTCATAACCCTCCCGGATAGTTACATTTGGATTATTCGTTTTTTGAATACTATGGATGGTTTTTTCAGCTGACGAAGTTTCATCAAAATCACTTTTAAAATAATTAGAACTGACTTCACCTTGATGATCTGCGATAGTTCTTCCAGGATCTGGTTTTCCTTTATCTAATGAATAGCTGCCCGTATTGTTCATCAGATCATTGTAAATATCATCAGAGGGTATGGCCTGAGTTTTATTTTGATCCAATGCCTTGGTTATGTTATCAGGCATTCTCATAGTTGCAGTATAACTAACATTTTCATGGCCGCAGGATGGACAAGTTTTAGAAAACTCAGTTAAAATATAACCACATTTTTTACATAGGTTCTCTTGACCCATATCATCATTTTGTTCACCCACAGAATATTCTACAGAAGCCATCCTTTCCGTCTCCAATCCCGCGTGCTCTTCAAAGTGTAAATCATGCTGATTTTTGTCAACAGGTATTTCATTTTGAATCAATTCACCATGGTCCGGGTCATGGGACACATTTTCTTGAGTCATTTTATCTTTCATGTGATCCACACCAGCGTCAGTTTGTATAGGTTTTTTTAATTCATTAACCATAGCAGAATCTGAACCCAGCGGCTCAATCGGATCTGTAACAGTTGGCACCATAGGCTCAATTTCAGGAGAAACCGGTGAAATTTCACCAATATATTTTCCTACTGTATACATCTTTTCAGCAGAAAATGGAAAACCACAGGTAATGCATTTTTCTGCACTTGTAACATTAGGAGTATTGCATTTACTGCAAATTATATCTTTCATAGGTGTTAGTATTGTTTGATCAAGTGTTCCTTAATGAATAATTTATTTAAATTCCTGCAAAAAGTGCCAAAATTAAAAAGCCTGATTAGGTAGTATTTTAATCTTAATATGTGAATTATTCGGATGTCAAATAAATATATTTACCAAATATAACTAAATTTAAATAAAATATAAAAATTTTGATAAAATATGAATTTATCTGCTATTGAACCAGGTTGCTACAGAATATACAAAAGATATTTAGTCAAATTGTCTATTAAATTGTACTTATTAAAATTTTGACTTGATTTTAACAATGTTCGATTTAAATCAGTATTATATATTAATTAATTTGTTTTTAACTAATTTTTTATTAATATTGTGTACTATATCAATTTAACATAACAGGAAAATCAGGAAAATCGATTTCCATAGTTTGGATGGTATATTTGTAAGAAAACTGCATTAACCTAATGAAAACATGGAAGAACCATGCAGCAAAATGAACCAACTTTCTATATCGGATTAAACATTGATGGGTTTAAACTCATTCGCCATATCGGTTCCGGAGGAACAGCAGAGGTGTGGGAGGTAGAAGATGCAAACCTCAACCGGTGGGCAATGAAGATATTCTCTCCTACCAGAGGAATGGATGAATCGGCCATCAGGTTGTTTAAACTTGAATTTGTCAAGACTGAAAAACTGGTACATCCCAATATCCTTCGTGCCCGAAAATACGGTGAATATCAAAACAGGCCATATATTATATTTAATTTGTGTGATACCAGCATGATGAAAATCCTCCAGGAAAGAATTCATGCCAGCAGGGTCTTAAATGTAAATAGAAATGCACTTTTCTCCGAATCAGAATTAGCAGATATTATTTATCAGGTTGCCCAATCATTGGTTTTTCTGCATGAAAAAAATATAGTGCATCAGGATATAAAACCTGATAATATTTTGGTTCAAATAGATGCTGAAGGCAGGCATACCTATATGATATCTGATTTTGGTGTGAGTACGGATATTAAGATGACTATTTTAAGAGATTCACAAATCCTATCGGATTCGAACAAAGGATTAACCCCGGATTATGCATCACCTGAATTATATCAGGGTGCTGTGTTACCCGAAACGGATATTTTTGCGCTTGGTATTACATTATTTGAGTTATGTATGGGTAGACCTCCGATCAGTAATTCATCCATGACCACGGCTATTGCCCTGCTTAACAATAATGGTTTTATCCCTGATTTGCCAATTGAATTTTCACAAAGGTTCAATACTCTGGTACATAATTGCCTGGAACTTTATCCTGAGGACAGACCTTCTGCCGCCAAATTATTTGAATGGGCAACTTTTTACAAAAAAGAGCAATACTGGCCGGATGAAATATCCCAAAGCCGAAAAGATGTAATTAAAGACCAAAGTCTTCCAAAACTGGAAACTCCTACAACATCATCGTCCTTTAATTTAAAAAGAATTGTCAAACCTGTTTTAGGCATCAGTTTTCTGGTAGCGATTGGGGTTTTACTATATCTTTTTGTCTGGCCTTTGTTTTTTAACAATGCCTCCAAAATCATGCATGCATTGAACTCATTGGATATTGAAAAGGCTGCTGATATTTATGATGAGTTAAATGCAGAAGAAAAAGAAAAACTATTACACCTTGAATACCTGTCAACAGTGATATTGTCCAGAATAGAAAATGTAAATGATCGTGATTTTATGATCATCAAGGAAAAAAACACACAAAAACTTGGTCTTATCGACAAGAAAGGAGAGTTGTTGATCCCATTGGAATATGATAAGATCCTTAGAATTATTGATCCATCAGTAGTTACAGTTAAGAAAGACAACGATTGCATGCAATTCGATTTATTGCGAAAAACAAATTTGGGTATTGGGAAATGTAAGGTTTACAAAAGCAAACAGGATTACTTAAAAGACTTTTAATTACCTTTAATAAAGTGTCAATACATATAAAATATGATTTAATTTCAAACCAGGGTCTGGTTAGAAGCTCCAATGAAGATGTTATTGAAGCCGGCACGCTGTTGAAAGTGGATACAGCCGGACAACAGGTCAAATTGCATTACATCCTGGCATGTGACGGAATAGGTGGTATGCAGGCCGGGGGAGAAGCCAGTAAACTTGCTGCATTTACGGTCGTTTCCTATTTGAAATCCATGCCATTTTGGCCTACCATTGATGATGATGTCCGCCAGGAATTGACCAATAGTGTATTGGCAGCACATTACAAACTTGTTGATTTTGATTCAAACGATCAGGAATACACAGGCATGGGCAGTACCATTGCATTAATGGTCATTACGAATAACACTGCTTTCGTTATTTGGTGCGGAGATAGCCGAATTTATCTGCTGAGTGAGAAATCGGGAATGGACCTTGGAATGGTTCAAGATGGTGTAAGGTTGATAACTGAGGATCATTCGTTAGTTTGGCTAAACATCCGAAATAAAGTCCTAACGTTGGATCAAGCCAGGAATCACCCGCAATATAATGTTTTGACCCAAAGTTTAGGCGGTATCTATAAGCCTGAACCGGAAGTGGTCATTTTCGAAGTTCATCACGGTGACCGTTTCCTGATTTGCACTGATGGAACGAATCTGCATGCTGATACAGCTGAAATTTGCACAATACTCAAAAACTCGCAAACCCCACAGGAAGCTGTGGATCAATTGGAAAAAATTATTTTGAGTAAAGGTGCCCGGGATAATTTTTCATTGGGTGTAATCTTTGCAATTGATATCCAATGGAGAGAGCCTGTTTTGACAAATCCTGAAAAAGCAATTGACAATGTAAAAACCAATAAACCGAAAAAAAACAATAAAAATCTCTATTGGATCTTGCTGTTTTCTTTGCTTATACTTCTGGGGTGGTTTGGATTTGAGTATTTCAAAAACCGACAAGATGTTCAGGGGGTAGACCTGGTAGGAATTGCTGGAGTTGATACGACACTTTCAAATCAACCAGATACCTTATTTTCGCCACAACCGGATACACTGTCACAATCTAAGGTTTTGACTGATTCGGACTCAGTTAGTACAGGAAATATAAAAAAATCTATTATTGGGGTTAAATCTGTTGGAGAACCCCCCAAACCCGGTTCTCTGGCTAAAGTGCAAAAGAATCCACCTTTTTCAAAAACCGAAAAAAAACATTCAGAGAAATCCATTCTGTATGATGCTATTTATTATAATGTAAAGAGGGAATTGGATCAATTGTCTCAGGATTACCCTCAACCGGATTTCAAGATGCAATCATATATGATTCACCTGGAGTTGCTCATGGATGAAATAAAGGATTTAAAGTCAAAGAATGATTATACCAATCTGAACAAAACTGAATGGCAACTGGAGTATCTGCGCAATAAGTTCATTATGATAAAAAATAAATTTAATACAACGAATAGTTCAACTCAATAGAATTGGTATAAATGCAGAATGGTGGCATAAAAAAATTACCAAAAGATGAACCTTTTATTTTAAAATAAAAAAACGCGTTAAATGAAAATATACTACACTATAGGAATACTGGTATTATTGATTTTCACAGGCATTTCATGCAAAAACGATAAAAAAGCACCGGTTGAGGAAAGTCTGATCATCAATGGGGAGAATGCCCCTTTAAAGGATTCGGATTTTTTTGACAGACCCACACAGGCAGATGAGGGAAACTATATCACCGTACTTCAAAATATGGAAGTTGAAATCAAGTACGAAGGCCTGTTTCCCGAGGGTATTATTTGGAAGGTTGATGATGTGATTGCAGAAACTGGTACAACTGAGAACCTGATATACACATGGACTAACCCGGGTATAAGTGAGGTGAAGGCATTGCTTGAAAATGGTGATGAACGTGTCACATATGTGTTCGTTAAAGAAGAGACAAAGGGAAGTCCTGATTCTTTTGTAGAAACTGATCAAGATGTTCAGTTGGTGGAACAGGAGATAAATGATGGGGATCGGTTTGAAGAGGATAAAGAATCGGCTAGAGTGGATAGGGTAAAACCCAATTCACCGTCCCGGGACAAATCCGAAAATACGCCAAAAAAAGAAAAAACTGTTACAGGAACCAAGAGCATTGAAACTTCTCCGGAAGCAGTTACCCGGGAGAAAAAGGATGAAAAATCAGAGCCTCAAAAAGAAAAGGTGACTAAACCTGCAAAACCGGCAGTGGTTAACAAAAGAGCTGAAGAAGAAGTGGAATTGGACAGAACCGGTCGGGCCGGGCTTAAAAATTCCAAATGTCCTGGTGTAAGTGTGGTACAAACCCCAACTTACATCAAGATCACACCAAAAAAGCTGATCGAAATAGCCTATTTTAAGGTTTTTGCAACCGAAACCACCAAAGCTGTGATCACGCTGACATCTGACGGCGGTGAAAAACCCGTGCAGATGCGCAGACAATTGAATGCAGGCACCATCAGTGAAATCAATTTTCAGGATCTCGGCTATCTGATGAAACCTGGTTACACCTATACCATCACGGTAGCGCCCGGGGACAGCAGTTTCGGTGCCGAAGACCTTTCCTGCCAGTCAGGAAGCGGCAGCAACAACGATGTCACTATAGAGTATGGCGGAGCGGGTAAGATAATTTTTGATATAAGTTATAAGTATTGATAAATCTTTAAGTAAATAGATTTAATTCATTATTAAATATAAAAGTTATGAGAACCATACAATTAAATATAAAAAGCCAGATTATTAGATCTCAATTATTGATCCATGTCATATTGGTTATGCTGTTTGCATCAGTGGGTGTTTCTTTTGGTCAGAACAAAATTGGTTTTGAATGTGATGACAACGGGAATCCTTCTGATTTTCAGGAAGAAATATGTGAAGGTTTTACAGACTCTCCATTTATTGATAATTGTTCAGATGCAAGCTGTACTGAAGGTTCTCTGACATATTGCTGGTGGAAAAGTACGGATGGCACTAATTATACCCAAATTGAGGGTGCTTTTGGTGAGACATATCAAACAGTGGCAGATGATTTCAGTGACTCAGGGACATACTATTTTAAGCGATGGTATCAGTGTGTGGCAGGTTGTGATATAAATTTGACAGTAAATGCTGGGTTTAGTAATGTGGTGGAGGTTACCGTAAACTCTTCTATCACAAGCAACACGAGCGGCACCTCAACTTCTATATGTACAGGAACTAGTACAACCTTAACAGGAGGCACAGTATCAGGGGGTGATGGGGCGTACATATATTTATGGGAAAGCAGTACGAATAATTCAA
>Ga0209573_1001767_pt1 | contig 31012 bp, 22 predicted proteins | sample TNRBio252014_DNA_FD_185870 | JGI IMG/M metagenome (GOLD analysis project Ga0209573, IMG submission 185870) | Wastewater treatment Type I Accumulibacter community from EBPR Bioreactor in Madison, WI, USA - TNR Reactor_6/25/2014_ DNA (SPAdes)... | ecosystem: Engineered > Bioreactor > EBPR >...
TCGGGATCGAGCAGGCGCAGCACGAGGACGGTCGTTTCCGGGAACATCGCCGACACGGTCGCGTCGGCAGCGACGCCGCGGGCCGCCAACCGGGCGGTGAAGCGGGCACTACGCTCGCCGGCGACCGCCGACGTCCGCATCGCCGCCGGCGTCGCACCGCGCGCCGTCGCGGCACGCCGGCGGCCGCCCGCCGCGGCCACGCCGCCCACGGACGCGGCGAGGCTCGACGGCTCGATACTCGCCAAGGGCTCGATGCCGGCCGGTGCATCCTCCTCGCCCGTCGCCCGGGCCGCCGCGCGGGCGCCGAGCATCCCGGCTGCGGCGCGCACGAAGGTGAAGGCGTCGACATCGGGTTCGGCGGCCGTCTCGCCGTCTTCGACCCACAGCGCGCCGGCGATCCGGCCGTAATGGCGGATCGGCACCGTCAGCAGCGCGCGGCAATCGACCGGTTGCAGGTAGATCCGGTGCAGGTCGGCGGTCCGCGGGTCGGCCGCGGCGTCGGCGACGGCGATCTCCTCGCCGGCGAGCAGCGCCGCGAACAGCGTCGGGCAATCGCGCACGACGAGCTCGGTGCCGGCGGTGTGCCCCTTCGTCTCCTCGTCCCAGCAGTCCTCGCAGCTCAGCCGGCCGCCGCCGGCCTCGGCCCACCACAGGCTGGCCCGACGCGCGCGCATGGTCGCGGCGACCACCTGCGTCAGTTCCGCCGCCCCCTCCGGCCGGCCGGGATCGAACAGGGCCGGCGATGCGGCCAGTGCCGCCAACGCGTGCGCCTGTCGCTCGAGGGCGCTCTGACGGCGGCGCAGCCGTCGCGCGTCGCGGTCGGCGCGGAAACCCTGCACCGCCAAAAGCGCCGCCAGCGCCACCGCCAACGCCACGACCGCCAGCGACAACAGCAGCGTCGTCCGGTTGTTGGCGGCGACGAAGCCGACGAAGTCGTCCTCCGGCACGACGAACACCAAAGACCAGTCGCGGCCGACCACGTCTCGTAGCGGCGTTTCCGCCAGCACCCAGCGGGCATCGTCGACCCGCATCACGTGCTGCCCCGGTCCCAGCACCCGCAGCCGGTCGAAGGCGCGGGTCAGCAGCGGATCGCCGATGCCGTCCAGGCGCGCCGGCACCAGCGCCTCGCCCTCCTGGCGCATCATCCGCTCCGGCTCGGGAAAGGCGACGAGGCGGCCGTCGGCGTCGATGATCATCGCCCGGCCGGTGTGGCCGATCTTCAGCCCGGCGAGGAATTCGCTCAACGCATCGAGCCGGATGTCGACGCCGACGACGCCGATCGGCCGGCCGTCGGCACCGTCGATGCGTACCGAGGCGGTGATGCCGGGCTTGCGGTCGGTGAAGAACACGTAGACATCGGTCCAGTGCACCCCCGCGCCGGTCAGCGCCGCCTGAAACCACGGCCGGGTGCGCGGATCGTAGCTGTCGGCCGGGTCGTCCTCGACGGCGATCGTCCGGCCTTCGGGGTCCCGCCTCACCCACTCGACCTTTCGTGCTGCTCCCCGCTGCTCGATCGTCTTGGTGTCGATCGCACCGTTGGCCGCGCGCCGCGTCATCAGAAAATTACCCGAGGGGTCGGCGAAATAGACGCTGGCCAGTTGCGGGACGTTGCGCAGCACCTCCATCGACAGCCGCCCGGCCAGCGATCGGTCGGGACCGTCGAAGGCGCCGTCGGGGAGCATCCAGCGGCTCAGGTTCAGCACGCGGACGGCGGGCGTCAGGTAGCTCTGCACCTGCGTCATCACCCTCTGGTCGAGCGCGAGGAGGACGTCACGGGAAAGGGCCAGCGCGTCGCGGCGGTTGCTGGTGTAGGCGTAGCCGGTGATGGCGACGATCGAGGCGACGATCAGCAGGACGGCCGCGATCGGCAGGCCGAGCCGCAGCCACAAGCGCCGCATCCGCCGCCGTTCCTCGCGCGGATCGAGGTCCACATCGATGATCTCGGCGCTCCGCAGCTGCCGCGCCCTCCTGCTGCGAGCCGGCGCGACCGGTCGAGAGCCGGTGCCGGGTTCGAGTCGATGATGATTATCGTTGCGCCGGCTGGACGCAAGGTCTGCGCGCGCGTCGCCGCGTCGGTCCTTGTGGATGACGCTGGACGAAGCTCGACGGCGGCCGGGACCTTCAGATGCCGCCGCCCGCGTCGAGGATCCCGGTCAGGCGCTCGACATGCGCCAGCAGGGCGCGCAGACGATCGTCAGCGAAGCCCTCCGCCTGCATCCGGCGCACGGTTTCGATGAGATAATCGCGGTTGAGGCCGGCCACGCCTTCGGCGCGAACGATGATCTCCGCCGCCTGTTCGGCGGGAAGTTCGCCGGCATAGTGCGGGTGAGCCGGATCGGCGACGAAGGTGTACGCGGTGACGGTCTCGTCGCCGATCACCACCGGAAGCTCGTGGGCCACGTAGGCGTAGGCGACCAGTTCCCGCTCGTCGAGATAGGCGCGCACCCAGCTCCAGTCGGCCGGCGCCACCTCGAAGGCGAGACCCTGGCATTCGCCACCCGGTGCCAAGCCCAGCACCAGCCCGGGCTCCGCCGGCGTGCCGCGCCAGTGTCGCGAATAGACGCAGAACGACCGGTGATAGCCCGGCAGCAGGGCCGGGAGCACGCGGCGATGCGGAAAGCCCGGCCGCCACATCAGCGAGCCGTAGCCGAACACCCAGCCGTGCGCCTGCGCACCCGCCTCCGCCATCCGCCCATCCCTCTCTCCGCCCCCCCCGTCGCATAATGCCGGCGGCAGCGGCGCAGTCCAGTCGGGAGCGGCACTACGCCCTGCACGTCCCCGGGGCACACCCCCGGGGCACATCCCCGTCACCTCGCCGCTTGTACCGCGGCGGGCGGTGGTCTAGCGTCCCGCCGTCGATCGCCGTCTGCCGCCGCGTTCGCCTTTGGCGACCCGGTGGTGGTGATCCCAACGTCTCGCCGGCTGGACATGCGCAACGGGGTCATCGGCCTGATCATCGGTGTGGTGCTCGGCATCGTCCTGGGTGCGACGATCATCGCACCGCGTCTGCAACGCACCGCCGCCTCGACCGGGGCGCCGCCGTCTCCGGCCGCCGCCGATCTCGCCAAGCAACTTCCCCGCGCGCTGGTCGCCCGGCCGGCGGTCTCGTTGAAGCTGGCGACCGCCTACCCGCTGGAGATGCCGATCGCGGGCGCGCTGGCGCGGCGCATCGATACCCGGATTTGGGACGTCTCGCGTGGCCAGATCGAGATCCGCCCCTATCCGCCGGGGGCGCTCGCGCCAGCCGAGGCTCTGTTCGAGGCGCTGGGCTCGGGCGCGATCGACGCGGCGCTGTTCTCGCCGCAGAGCGCGGGGGACCTGGTTCCGGCACTGCGGATCTTCGCCGGGCTGCCGTTCGGCCCGTCTACCGACGAGTTCCTCGCCTGGATGCAGTTCGGCACCGGTGACCAGTTGCTGGAGGAGGTCGCCGGATCACGCGGGGTACACGCGCTGATCTGCGGCGTCCTGCCGCCCGCGTCCTTCGGCTGGTTCCGCCGGGACGTCGTCGGGCTGCAGGATCTGCGCGGGCTGCAGATGAACGCGACCGGGTTGAGCGCGCGCGTCCTCGCCCGCATCGGCGCGAGCGTGGTCGACCTGCCGCCCGGCGCGCTGATGCTCGGCCTGGAGCAGGGCTCCGTCGATGCGGTGTCCTGGTCCTCGCCGGCGATCGATCGGCACATGGGCTTCGCGACGTGGCTGAAGTTCTATTATCCGCAAGGCTGGGGCAAGTCGCCGACGGTGCTCTACCTGATGCTCGGCCGCAAGACATGGGAAGGGCTGAACGCTTCGCAGCAGGCGCAGATCGAGACGGTCTGCGGCGACAACGTCCGCTATTCCTCGGCCGAAGGCGAGGCCACGCAATTCGCCGCACTCAAGGCGATCTATGGCGAGGGCGTCCACGTGCAGCGCCTGTCGCCTTCGATCGAGGACGCCCTGAAGCAGGCGTGGCAGCCGGTTCTGCAGGACGCGATCGACAGTGACCCGGACTTCCAGAGGGTGTGGCAATCGCTGAGCGCGTTTCGCGCAGACTGGTCCGTGTGGCGTGAACTGAGCCGGCAATGACACCCTCGGGCGAGCGCGGGCGGCCCGGCTGCGATCCGGAGCGTCGTTGCCGCCTCGTTCCCGACCTGCTAGCTTCCCGGCCGGACGCCTAGGGACACCTCACACAATCGGACGAATTTCATGAAGATCAGCGGAAACGCGATCCGCCCGGGGAACATCATCGAACATCAGGGCCGCCTGTGGCGGGCGGTGCGGATCATGCACACCCAGCCGGGCAAGGGCGGTGCTTACTTGCAGGTCGAGCTGAAGGATATACGCGACGGCACCAAGCTCAACGAGCGCTTCCGCTCCTCGGAGAGCGTCGAGCGTGTCCGCCTCGATCAGCGGGATTACCAGTACCTGTTCAGTGACGGCGACGCCCATACCTTCATGGACACCCAGACCTACGATCAAGTGACGCTCAGCACCGACCTGATCGGCGAGGATCAGGTACCGTTCCTGCAGGAGAACATGACGGTGGCGATCGAGTCCTACGAGGAGAGCCCGATCAACGTCCAGCTTCCCGACCACGTGACCTTGCGCATCGTCGAGGCGGACGCGGTGGTGAAGGGGCAGACCGCGGCGTCGTCGTACAAGCCGGCGATCCTGGAGAACGGGGTCAAGGTGCTGGTTCCGCCGTTCATCGAGGCCGGCACGCGCATCGTCGTCGCCACCGCGGACACGACGTACGTCGAACGTGCCAAGGACTGAGGCCGCGCGAACCCCGTGCTGACGTATCGCTCACCGCTGCTCAACGTCATGACCGGCGCCGCCCTGAAGGCGGCGAAGGGGCTGATCCGCGACTTCGGCGAGCTGGAGCAGCTGCAGGTCTCGAAGAAGGGGCCGGCGGATTTCGTCAGCAAGGCGGATCATCGCGCCGAGTCCGTGATACGCGCAGAACTCGCCAAGGCGCGGCCCGGCTACAGCATGCTGCTGGAGGAGACTGGGACGGTCGAAGGCTCCGACACATCCAACCGCTGGGTCGTCGATCCGCTCGACGGCACCACCAACTTCCTGCACGGCATCCCGCATTTCTCGATCTCCATCGGCCTGGAGCGCGACGGCGAGCCTTATGCCGGCGTGATCTACTCGCCGATCGCCGACGAGATGTTCGTCGCCGAACGCGGCACCGGCGCCTTTGTGAACGGCCGGCGGTTGCGGGTCTCCGGGCGGAGGCGGGTGGACGAATCGCTGTTCGCCACCGGCGTTCCCTTCCTCGGACTGCCGGATCATGCGTTGGCGCTGCGGCAGGTGGGCGCGGTGATGGCGGTCTCCTCGGGGATTCGCCGCTACGGCTCGGCCGCGCTCGATCTCGCCTGGGTCGCCGCCGGCCGCTACGACGGCTATTGGGAAAACGGGCTCAACCCGTGGGACATCGCCGCCGGGATCGTGCTGGTGCGCGAGGCGGGCGGCTTCGTCACCGACCTCGCCGGCGGGAAGCGGATGTTCACCGGTGGCGGCATCCTCGCCAGCAACACGGCCCTGCACCCGGAGCTGATCGCGCTGGTGGGCTCGGCCCGCACGGAGCCGGCGACGGCGGGCGCATGACCCGGCCCGGCCGCTTCCTGGTGCGCATGGTGCTGTTCCTCGCCGCGGTCGGCGCGGTGGGGTTTCTGCTGCGGGAGGGGCTCGAGCGCGCGTTCCTCACCAATGTCGCACTGAACAGCCTGATCCTGGGCGTGTTCGCGCTGGGCGTCCTCTACAATTTCCGCCAGGTGCTCCGCCTGACGCCCGAGGTCGGCTGGATCGAGCACTTCCGCGGCGACCGGCCGCCGATGGAGGGGCCGGTCCGCTCGCCACGGCTGTTGGCCTCGATGGCGACGATGCTGGGGGAGCGCAAGGGCCGCCTCTCGCTGTCGGCGCCGGCGATGCGCTCGCTGCTGGACGGGATCGCGTCCCGCCTCGACGAATCCCGCGATCTCTCCCGCTACATGATCAGCCTGCTGATTTTTCTGGGCTTGCTCGGCACGTTCTGGGGGTTGTCGCAGACCATCGGCTCCGTCGGCGATGTGATCGGCGGGCTCAGCGTCGGCGGCGGCGACACGGGTGCCGTGTTCGAGGCTTTGAAGCGCGGGCTCGGCGCGCCATTGTCCGGCATGGGCACGGCGTTCTCCTCCTCGCTGTTCGGGTTGGGCGGCTCGCTGGTGCTGGGGTTCCTCGACCTGCAGGCGGGCCAGGCGCAGAACCGCTTCTTCAACGAACTCGAAGACTGGCTCTCCGGCTCGACCCGCCTGGCGACGGGTGCCGTCCCCGGCGACGGCGAACAATCGGCGCCGGTCTACCTGCAGGCGCTGCTGGAGCAGACGGCGGAAAGCCTGGAGTCCCTGCAGCGGACGCTGGCGCGCGGCGAGGAGAGCCGCACCGCCGGCAACACGCAGCTCGCCATCCTGGCCGAAAAGCTGGGAACGCTGACCGACCAGATGCGCGCCGAGCAGCAGTTGATGCTCAAGCTGGCGGAGAATCAGAGCGAGCTGCGCCCGATCCTGGCCAAGCTCGCGGAAGCACCGCGGACGCCGCCCGGTGGCGGCATGGACGAGGCGACGCGGGCGCACATCCGCAATCTCGACGTCTACGTCGCCCGGCTGATCGAAGAGATGATTTCCGGCCGCGAGGAGGTCGTCCGCCAGATCCGCAGCGACATCAAGCTGCTGGCGAGGACCATCGCCGCGGTCGCCGACGAGGCCGAGCGGCAGGGCTGAGCGGACGATGTCGCTTTCCGCCCGCCGCAACCGGCGCCCGCTCGACATCTGGCCCGGCTTCGTCGACGCGCTGGCGAGCCTGCTGCTGGTGCTCGTCTTCGTCCTGATGGTGTTCGTTCTGGCGCAGTTCTTCCTGGGCGAGACGCTCTCCGGCCGCGACACAGCCTTGCGCGAGCTGCAGGGGCGGATGGCGGAAATGGCCGACATGCTGGCGGTCGAGCGCCGGGCGAAGGACGCGCTGAACACGGAACTGCAGGCGTCGCTCTCGTTGCGCGCCGAACTCGAGGCCCGCGCGCAGCAGGCGGAACGGGCGGTGCGCGATCAGGCGGGGCTGGTTGCGGATGTCGCCGCGCTGCAGGCACTCAAGGCGGAGCTGGAGCGGCAGGCGGCGACGCTGATGCAGCGGAGCGAGCAGGCGGAAGCCGGCCTGACCGAGGAGCGCAAGGTCTCCGAGAGCGCGCGTGCGCAACTGGCGCTGCTCAACCAGCAGATCGCGGCGATGCGCGAGCAGTTGGCGCAGCTTTCGGCGGCGCTCGACCTCTCGGAGAAGACCGCGGCGGAACAGAAGGTGCAGATCACGGCGCTCGGCCAGCGGCTGAACGCGGCGCTGGCCGGCAAGGTGCAGGAGCTCGCCCGCTACCGCTCGGAGTTCTTCGGCCGGCTGCGGGAGGCGCTGGGGGACAACCCCGAGATCCGCATCGAGGGCGACCGCTTCGTCTTCCCGTCCGAGGTGCTGTTCGACCGGGGTTCCGCCGAGATGGGAACCGGCGGCGACGCACAGATCGTCCGCGTCGCCGAGACGCTGAAACAGGTCGCGGCGAGCATCCCGCGGGACATCGACTGGGTGCTGCAGGTCGAGGGCCACACCGACCGGGTGCCGATCTCGACGCCGCAGTTCCGCTCCAACTGGGAACTGTCGCAGGCCCGCGCCATGTCGGTGCTGCGGCTTCTCGAATCCTCCGGGGTGCCGGCCAACCGCCTCGCCGCCGCCGGATACGCCGAGTTCAAGCCCCTCGATCCGGGCGACAGCGAAGCCGCGTATCGCCGCAACCGGCGTATCGAACTGAGACTGACACAGCGCTGAAGCGCGCACGCGGGACATTCATGGGCATCCTGTTTCTGATCGTCTTCGTCGACCTGGTCGGCTTCGGCGTGATCATCCCGCTGCTGCCGTTCTACGGCGAGCACTTCCACGCGTCGCCGGCTGCGGTGGGCGTGCTGATGGCGGTCTACTCGTTCACGCAAATGCTGACCGCACCGCTGTGGGGAAACCTCAGCGACCGCATCGGCCGCCGGCCGGTGCTGATCGTGAGCCTCCTCGGCATCACCGTCTCCTACGTGTGGCTCGCCTTCGCCGACACCTTGTGGATGTTGTTCGCCGCCCGCGCCCTGGGAGGTGCCATGGCCGGCAACATCGCCACCGCCTTCGCCTATGTCGCCGACGTGACGACGCCTGCCAACCGGGCGAAGGGGATGGGGATCGTCGGCGCCGCCTTCGGACTGGGTTTCATCTTCGGCCCGGCGATCGGCGGCGCGCTGGCCGGGCACGACCCCGCGCACGCCGACTTCACCAGCCCGGCGCTGGCGGCGGCGGCGCTGTCGGGCCTCGCCACGCTCCTGACGCTGGTGCTGCTGCCGGAGTCGCTGCCGAAAGCGGCGCGCCGTGCCCATGCCCGTCTCACGCGCGGGAGCCGGTGGCAGATGCTCGGCGAGGCACTGCGGTTGCCGGGGGTCGGCCGGCTGATCCTCATCGCCGTGCTCGCCACCTGCGTGTTCGCCGGCATGGAGACGACGTTCGCGATGTGGTCGCGCCGCCAGTTCGGCTGGGGGCCGGAGCAGAACGGCTACCTCTTCGCCTACGTCGGCCTGATCAGCGCCGGCGTGCAGGGCGGGCTGGTCGGCCGGCTCGCACACCGCTTCGGTGAGGCGCGGCTGATCACGGCCGGGGCTGCGGCGCTGGCGCTCGGCATGCTGGCGATCCCGTTCGCCTCGTCGCTCGCCCTGCTCGCACCGGCGATGCTGGTGGTGGGCCTGGGCTTCAGCCTGATGACGCCGTCACTCAACAGCATGGTCTCGAAGGCGGTGCCGGCCGGCGTGCAGGGGGGCACGATGGGCGTCACCCGCTCGGCCACCACGCTGGCGCGCGTCGTCGGGCCGATTTTCGCCGGGCTGCTGTTCGAGTATCTGGGCAAGGACTGGCCGTTCTTCGTGGGCGCCCTGGTGATGGCCGGGGTGGTGTGGCTCGCGGCGGCATCGCGGCGGCAGGTGGCGGCGCACGGGGTGGAGTGAGAGCGGCTGCGGATCGGAGCGGGGACGCGACGCCCTCACCCTCCCACTGCTATCGCAGCGGGCCCCTCCCTCTCCCGCGCTGCGGGCGAGGGAAAAGAGGCGCCGGCCCTTATCTTCCCCTCGCTCGCGAGGCGTGAGAGGGAGGGCCCCGGCGCGCAGCGACGGGAGGGTGAGGGCCCGAGCCGACAGATCAGAGCGCGACCGGTTCCCCGGCCAGCTTCGAGAGATCATCTTCCAGCACGGCCAGCAGCGGCGCACCGTCGCGCGTGGCCGCCCAGCGCGTGCCGTCCCAGGCGAAATGCGCAGCACCGCTGAGCGGTGAGGAAAGCCAGATCTGGCGGTTCGGCAGGTGCTTGTTGACGACGAAGCGGCTGCCGTCGTCGAAGTCGATGGTCAGGATGCCTTCCTGCAGTTCGACATCGACCCGGTCGCCGAGGGCGTCTTCCAGGCGCTCGAAGAGGCGGCCCAGCGTCTCGTCCGCGCGCCTGATGAAGCCACTTTCGTCGATGTCCGTCATACTCGCCGCTCCGTTCGTGCGTCACCGATACAAGAGGAACGCCGCCATCACCAGCCCGATGACGATGCGGTAGTACGCGAACGGCGCGAAGCCGTTCCTCGAGACGAAGGCGACCAGCGTCTTGACCACCAGCAGCGCCGCGAGGAAAGCGGAGAAGAAGCCGATGGCGATCAGCGTCAGATCGTCCAGGTGCAGCAGCGCCCGGTTCTTGTAGATGTCGTAGACGGTGGCGGCGAGCATCGTCGGCACGGCGAGGAAGAACGAAAACTCGGTCGCCGGCGCGCGTCCCACCCCCAGCAGCAGCGCGCCCATGATCGTCGCCCCGGACCGGGAGACGCCGGGGATCATCGCCACGCACTGGCAGAGGCCGATCTTCAGCGCCAGGCCCGGCGTGATCGCGTCGATCTGCTGGACCTTCGGCGGCGCGTGCCAGCGCTCGATCGCGAGGATGGCGAAGCCGCCGACGACCAGCATCACCGAGACGACCCAGGGCGAGAACAGCACGCTCTTGATGAAGCCGTGGGCGACAGCACCGATCAGCATCGCCGGCAGGAAGCCCATCAGGATGATGGTGACGAAGCGTTGCGAGGCCCGGTCACCGAACACGCCGACGGCGACGTGCAGGAACTTCGCCCGGTAGAGCCAGATGATGGCGAGGATCGCGCCGAACTGGATGGCGATCTTGAAAACGTCGCTCTGGGGCCCTTTGAATCCCAGCAGGTCGCCCAGAAGGATGAGGTGACCCGTCGACGAGACGGGAATGAACTCCGTCAGCCCCTCGACGACACCGAGCAGAGCAGCGGTCAGGTAGGCAGCGAGATCCACCGTAAACCTCCGGGCACAAGGAACGCTCGCTCGCGGGACATGGCGGGGTGCACCCGGCGCTCAGAGCGCATCCGGCCGCGCGAACGAGAACTGGTGACAGGGTGAAGCAGGTCGGGTAAAGAAACGGTTGCCTCGTCGGATCGGCCTTGTAATCTCAGTCGCGAGGTCCGATTTCGGCCGAGGCTCAGTTGGAGTAACGCGCCGGCCGGTACGCGTCAAGCGGCGGATGGGCCAGAAAGAACGAGCGCGGGCCAGGCCAACGGCCCAAAGCAAAAAGCGGAACGGACTCCGGGTTCTACGACGGGTGACGATTTGGAGGGCGACCGCGTTACAGGATGCGCCATATGCGAAATTGTGCTCAGCCGCCGAAGCAGGGGCTGTACGACCCGACAAACGAACACGACGCCTGCGGCATCGGCTTTGTTGCGAACATCAAGAACCGCAAAAGCCACGAGATCGTCCGCCAGGGCCTGAGCATACTGTGTAACCTCCGCCACCGGGGCGCCGTCGGCGCCGACCCGTTGGCGGGCGACGGCTCGGGCATTCTGATCCAGACGCCGGACGCGTTCCTGCGTGCGGAGTGCGAGCAACTCGGCTTCGCGCTTCCGGCTCCGGGCGACTACGCGGTCGGCATGGTGTTCCTGCCGCGCGACGAGCAGACGCGCAGCGCCTGCATCGACGCGTTCACCAAGGTGGTGCCGGAAGAGGGGCAGCGCCTGCTGGGCTGGCGTGATGTGCCGACCGACAGGTCGGTGCTGGGCTTCAGCGTCAAGCCGATCGAGCCGGCCATCCGTCAGGTGTTCATCGCCCGCGGGCAGGCCAGCGCCGACGCGGCCGCCTTCGAGCGCAAGCTGTTCGTCATCCGCAAGCAGGTCCACCACGCCATCTGGGACAAGGGCTACACGGACGCCGACCAGTTCTACATCCCGTCGCTGTCGACGCGGACGATCGTCTACAAGGGGATGATCCTCGCCGAGAACCTCTCGACGTATTTCCCCGATCTCAACGACGAGCGGCTGGTCTCGGCGCTGGCGCTGGTGCACCAGCGGTTCTCCACCAACACGTTCCCGTCGTGGAAGCTGGCGCACCCGTTTCGCTATCTGTGCCACAACGGCGAGATCAACACGCTGCGCGGCAACATCAACTGGATGATGGCGCGCAAGGCGACGATGCGCTCGGCGCTGTTGGGCGACGACCTCGACAAGCTGTGGCCGCTGATCGGCGACGGTGCCTCGGACTCGGCGACCTTCGACAACGCGCTCGAACTGCTGCTGGCCGGCGGCTACTCGCTGCCGCACGCGATGATGATGATGGTCCCCGAGGCGTGGGACGACAATCCGCTGATGGACGAGAAGCGGCGCGCTTTCTACGAATATCACGCCGCACTGATGGAGCCGTGGGACGGGCCGGCCGCGGTCGCCTTCACCGACGGACGGATGATCGGTGCCACGCTCGACCGCAACGGCCTGCGCCCGGCGCGCTACGTCATCACCGACGACGACCTCTGCGTGATGTCGTCGGAGGCCGGCGTGCTGCCGATCCCGGAGGAGAAGATCGTCAAGAAGTGGCGGTTGCAGCCGGGCAAGATGTTCCTGATCGACCTGGAGCAGGGCCGGATCATCGGCGACGACGAGCTCAAGTGCGATCTCGCCTCGGCCAAGCCGTACCAGCAGTGGCTGGACGCGACGCAGATCCGCGTGGAGAAACTGCCGTCGGAAGTGGGTCCGATGACCCCCGACCCGCAGACGCTGCTCGATCAGCAGCAGGCGTTCGGCTACACGCAGGAGGACCTGCGCTTCTTCCTGCAGCCGATGGGGCTGACCGGTGAAGATCCGGTGGGCTCGATGGGGCGCGATACGCCGCTGGCCGTGCTCTCCGACCGGCCGAAGATGCTGTACGACTACTTCAAGCAGTGCTTCGCGCAGGTCACCAATCCGCCGATCGACCCGATCCGCGAAGAACTCGTGATGTCGCTGGTCTCGCTGATCGGCCCACGCCCGAACCTGCTGGAGCCGGAGGGGGCCGCCGGTCAGAAGCGGCTCGAGGTGCGCACGCCGATCCTCTCCAACGTCGACCTCGAGCGGGTGCGGCGGATCGAGAACCACGTCGACAACGCGTTTCGCACCTACACGCTGGACATCACCTATCCGTCGGCCGACGGCGCCGAGGGCATGGACGTGGCGCTGGCGCGGATCTTCGCCCGCGCCAACCGCGTGGTGAACGACGATTACAACATCATCATCCTGTCCGACCGCGGCGTGGGCGCCGACCGGGTGGCGATCCCGGCGTTGCTGGCGACGGCGGGCGTGCACCATTACCTGATCCGCGAAGGCTTGCGCACCTCGGTCGGCCTCGTCGTCGAGACCGGCGAGGCGCGGCAGGTACACGACTTCGCACTGCTCGCCGGCTACGGCGCGGAGGCGATCAACCCCTATCTCGCATTCGACACGCTCTCCAACCTGCTGAGCGACCTGCCGGCCGGCACCACCGAAGCGGAGGTGCATAAGCGCTATGTCAAGGCGGTGTCCAAGGGGCTGCTGAAGGTGATGTCGAAGATGGGCATCTCGACCTACCAGTCGTACTGCGGCGCGCAGATCTTCGATGCGATCGGCCTGTCGAAGCCGTTCGTCGAGACCTACTTCACCGGCACCCGCACGCCGGTCGAGGGCATCGGCCTGCCGGAAGTGGCTACGGAGACCATGCGCCGGCACCGTCTGGCATACGGCAACGCGCCGGTGCTGAAGAACGCGCTCGATGTCGGCGGCGACATTCAGTACCGCCTGCGTGGCGAAGAACACATGTGGACGCCGGAGACGGTGGCACTGCTGCAGCACGCCACCCGCTCGGCGGACTACGGCAAGTTCAAGGCGTATACCAGCAAGATCGACGGTCAGGCGCGCAAGCTGAAGAACCTGCGCGGCCTGTTCGAGCTGAAGATGGCGCAGACGCCGGTCCCGATCGACGAGGTCGAGCCGGTCTCCTCGATCGTCAAGCGGTTCGCCACCGGGGCGATGTCGTTCGGCTCGATCTCCTGGGAAGCGCACACCACGCTGGCCATCGCCATGAACCGGCTGGGCGGCAAGTCCAACACCGGCGAGGGCGGCGAGGAGTCCTCCCGCTTCACACCGTTGCCGAACGGCGACTCGATGCGTTCGGCGATCAAGCAGGTGGCCTCGGGGCGCTTCGGCGTCACCGCCGAGTATCTGGTCAACGCCGACGACCTGCAGATCAAGATCGCCCAGGGCGCCAAGCCCGGCGAGGGTGGTCAGCTTCCCGGCCACAAGGTGGACGAGTGGATCGCCCGCGTGCGCCATTCGACGCCGGGGGTGGGTCTGATCTCGCCACCGCCGCACCACGACATCTATTCGATCGAGGACCTGGCGCAGCTCATCTTCGATCTGAAGAACGTCAATCCCGCGGCCCGCGTCAGCGTCAAGCTGGTCTCGGAGGTGGGCGTCGGCACCATCGCCGCCGGCGTGTCCAAGGCGCACGCCGATCATGTGACGATCGCCGGCTTCGATGGCGGAACGGGAGCGAGCCCGGTCACGTCGATCCAGCACGCCGGACTGCCGTGGGAGGTGGGTCTCGCCGAGACGCACCAGACGCTGGTGCTCAACGACCTGCGCGGACGGATCGCCGTGCAGGTGGACGGCGGCCTGCGCACCGGCCGCGACGTCATCATCGGCGCACTGTTGGGCGCCGACGAGTTCGGCTTCGCCACGGCGGCGCTGATCTCCGCCGGCTGCATCATGATGCGGAAGTGCCACCTCAACACCTGCCCGGTGGGGGTGGCGACGCAGGACCCGGAACTGCGCAAGCGGTTCACCGGCCAGCCCGAGCACGTGATCAACTTCATCAGCTTCATCGCCGAGGAAGTGCGCGAGATCATGGCGCAGATGGGCTTCCGCTCGCTCTCGGAGATGATCGGCCGCAGCGATATGTTGGAAATGCGCGGGGCCATCGAGCACTGGAAGGCGAAGGGCCTCGACTTCTCCCGCGTCTTCCATCAGCCCGACGTCGGCCCGGAGGTCGCGCGGCGCAATACCGAGCGGCAGGACCACGGGCTCGACGACGTGCTCGACCGGCGACTGATCGCGCAGGCGGCGGATGCATTGGAATCGCGTCGGCCGGTGCGGATCGAAGCCGCCGTGCGCAACACCAACCGCATCGTCGGTGCGATGCTGTCCGGCGAAGTGGCCAAGCGGTACGGCCATCAGGGCCTGCCCGACGGCACCATCCACATCAAGTGCACCGGCACGGCAGGGCAGAGCTTCGGCGCGTTCCTCAGCCGCGGCATGACGCTCGAGCTGGAAGGCGACGCCAACGACTACGTCGGCAAGGGCCTGTCCGGCGGCCGGGTGATCGTCTACCCGTCGAAGCGCAGCTCGATCAATCCCCGAGAGAACATCATCGTCGGCAACACCGTGCTCTACGGCGCGGTCGAGGGTGAAGCCTACTTCCGTGGCATGGCCGGCGAGCGGTTCGGTGTTCGCAACTCGGGCGTGTTCACCGTCGTCGAGGGCGTCGGCGACCACGGCTGCGAATATATGACCGGCGGCTGCGTCGTCGTGCTCGGCAGCACCGGGCGCAACTTCGCCGCCGGCATGAGCGGCGGCATCGCCTACGTGCTCGACGAGAACGGCAGCTTCGCCAAGCGTTGCAATCTCTCGATGGTCGCGCTGGAGCCTATCGCCGACGAAGACGAGCAGTTGGAGACGATGTACCACCAGGGCGGCGATCTGGAGACGCACGGCCGTGTCGAGTTGATGCGCGACATGAGCCGGCACGACGCCCAGCGCCTGCGCGTGCTGGTCGAGAACCACCACCGCCTCACCGGCAGCCTGCGGGCCGCCGAACTTCTGGAGACCTGGAGCGACAGCGTGCGCAAGTTCGTCAAGGTGATGCCGGTCGACTACCGGCGTGCGCTGGAGCAGATGCAGGCCCGGTGGCGGCCGACCGAACGCCAGGGCGTCAGTGTCGCGGTGGGGATGTAGCCATGGGCAAGCCGACGGGTTTCAAGGAAATCGCCCGGCGCGACCGGCCTTACGAGCCGATCTCGTCCCGCGTGCGCCACTGGCACGAGTTCGTGCTGCCGATGCCGGAAGGCGAACTGGCGCGGCAGGGCGCACGCTGCATGGATTGCGGCATCCCGTTCTGTCACAACGGCTGCCCGGTCAACAACATCATTCCGGACTGGAACGACCTCGTCTTCCGCAACGAGTGGCGGGAAGCGCTCGAGGTGCTGCACTCGACCAACAACTTCCCGGAGTTCACCGGCCGCATCTGCCCCGCACCGTGCGAGGCCGCGTGCACGCTGAACATCACCGACCAGCCGGTGACGATCAAGTCGATCGAGTGTGCGATCATCGACAAGGCCTGGGAGGAAGGGTGGGTCCGCCCGCTGATCCCGTTTCACCGCACCGGTAAGCGCGTCGCCGTCGTCGGCTCCGGGCCGGCCGGCCTCGCCTGCGCCCAGCAATTGGCGCGCGCCGGGCACGCCGTCGTCGTCTATGAAAAGCGCGACCGGATCGGCGGGCTGCTGCGCTACGGCATCCCCGATTTCAAGATGGAGAAGCACCTGATCGACCGGCGGATGGCGCAGATGCAGGCCGAGGGCGTCGAGTTCCGTCCCAACAGCCACGTCGGCGGCAACATCCCGGTCAAGCGCCTGTTCGATGACTACGACGCGATCGTCCTCGCGGGCGGAGCGGAAGCGCCGCGCGATCTCCAGGTGCCGGGCCGCGAGCTGGACGGCATCCAGTTCGCCATGGACTTCCTGGTGCAGCAGAACGCGCGCGTCGCCGGGCGGAACGTCGACGAGGACCGGGCGATCCTCGCCACCGGCAAACACGTCGTCGTCATCGGCGGCGGCGACACCGGCTCGGACTGCGTCGGCACATCGATCCGCCAGGGCGCCAAGTCGGTGACGCAGTTGGAGATCCTGTCCCGCCCGCCGGAGCAGGAAGACAAGGCGCTGACTTGGCCGTTGTGGCCGCTGCGGATGCGCACGACCACCTCGCACGAGGAAGGCTGCGAACGCGACTGGTCCGTCTCCACCCGCCGCGCACTGGGGGACGGGCGGGTGCAGGCGCTGGAACTCGGGCGCGTCGAGTGGGTGAAGGGCGACAACGGCGCGCTGCAACTCCGCGAGGTCGAGGGCAGCGAGTTTACTATCGACGCCGATCTGGTGCTGTTGGCGATGGGCTTTGTACATCCGCTGCACGACACCCTGCTGGCCGAGACTGGCGTGGCGCTGGACGCGCGCGGCAACGTCAAAGCCGATACCGAAGCCGAGACCGGCGCCTACCAGACCAACATCGACAAGGTCTTCGCCGCCGGCGACATGCGCCGCGGCCAGTCTTTGGTGGTGTGGGCGATCCGCGAAGGCCGCCAGTGCGCACGGTCGGTCGACCAGTTCCTGATGGGGTATTCCGAGCTGCCGCGGTAATGCCGAAAGTCGCTGATGTTGGTGGGATCGCCATTCGGTTCTATTACGATGACCACGAACCACCGCATCTTCATGCGAAGACGAGCACGTTCGAAGCCAAGGTGCATCTCGGTACACTGGATGTCATGGAGTCGAGCGGGAGCCTTCGGCCCAGTGATTTACGTCGCATTCGTGCCTGGGCCAGCCAGCACCAGAGTGATCTGTTTCATATTTGGACCTGCGCTCGGGAAAAGAAACGTTTGCCTAACCTTGGTGTGTTCCCATGAACCATGTAGTAAGGAGCGCTCGGGCGCGTACGGGACACCGGGTGGAAGTCGTTTTCGATACCGGAGAAAAATGTACGATCGACCTGAGTGAGTTCGTTTCCACCGGCGAGGTCACCGTCAATCTTCGGGATGAAGAGTACTTTGGATTGGCGCTTACCGTCCTTGACGATGGCGATGGTATCGGATGGCCGGCCGTCGACGTCGAAATCGACGCCGATGCGCTTTGGTACAAGGCGCATCCAGAGGACTGGGCACGGGATTACGGCGAGGCGGCATTCGCCCGCACCTAGGATTGGAGAGAACAAGTGATCGTCTTCAATATGAAATGCGCCGGCGGCCACGCCTACGAGGAGTGGTTTGCGTCTTCCGCCGAGTACGAGGCGAAGGTGGCGGAGCATTCGCTCGCCTGCCCGGAGTGCGGCGATACGCACGTGGCGAAGGGGCTCTCCGCGCCACGCGTCAACGCGGGCTCGGCCCAGGCACCGGCGGCGGTCGGTCCGTGTGGCATGCCGTGCGGCAGCAGCGGCGGCATGTGCGGGATGAACGGCTGAGCGCTCTCGTTAAGCGCCCTCACCCCGACCCTCGCCCGCGGTCGGGCGAGTGAGACCCTGCCGCCTGCTTCCCCTCGCCCGCTCGCGGGAGAGGGAGGGGCCCGGCGCGAAGCGACGGGAGGGTGAGGGCGGCGTGATGGAACCCAGGCGTCGATGATCCAGCCTCCCGGTCTCCCCTGCACCTCCCGCCTGTGGCTCCTGCTCGGCGCCCTGAACGCGCTGCTCTCGGTCGCCGCCGGCGCCTATGGCCGGCATGGGGCGATGGAGCCGGCCGGGCGGGAGATGTTCGGGATCGCGTCGCAGTACCAGATGACCCACGGCTTGGCGCTGCTGGCGGTGGCGTGGCTGGCATCGCGGGGCGGCGGCTGGCGGTCGGCCGCGAGTATCGCCGGCGCCGCTTTCGCGCTCGGCATCGTGCTGTTCTCCGGGACGCTCTACGCGTTCGGCGTCACCGGCCTGGTGCCGGTCGAGGGTGCCGCACCCGCCGGCGGCTTTCTGATGATGGCCGGCTGGCTTGCGCTGGTCTGCGGCGCCGTGTGGCGGCACAGACCCTCACCCGACGGTACGTCCCACCGCGCCTGACGGGCACCTGCGCTGACGGGCACCTGCACCTGACCGGCACTTGCGCGCGGCAAACCCCGTCGACTCGGCGACGTTCACGCCCCGGCGATGCTCCTGGCTCTGTCCAGCTGGCTGGGGAACAGGTCGACCGGCACCGCCGCCGGCCCGAGCAACGTCCTGACCGTCCAGCGCGCGCACGTCCGGTTGTCGCCGAGGCAGTACCGCTTTTTGTACTGGCTGGCCATGACCGGCATGCCGGCCATCTTGTCGCTGAAGAAGGGGCACTTGCCGATCGCGGGGCATTCGGCCATGGCGAGTCTCCGGTGCGGAGGAACGAACACCGGCCACGATAGGGCGGAGAGGTTAAGAAGGGGTTGAGGGACGGCCGCGCACCCGCCGCTCGTCGGCGCCGTGCAACCGGGTCCACGCCGGCGCAAAGCCCGATCGGCGGACAAAAAAAGGGCCGGCCTCGCGGCCGACCCTTTCGGTAGGACGAAACCCGGCGGGCTGGATTTAGCCGGCCATGCTCCAGGTCTGCGGGGCCTTGCCGGCCTGCTCTTCCAGGATCTTGCGCTGCGCTTCCAGTTCCGGCGGCAGGGAATTGCCGAAGCCGGTGAAGTAGGTTTGAATCTCGGCCGCCTCGGCGAGCAGGCCGTCGCGGCTGATGTTCATGATGTTCAGGTACTTGTCCTTCGAGAAGTCGAGACCGGCCCAGGTCATTTCCTCGTAGGTCGGCATCATGCCGAACGGGCTCTCGACCGCACCGGCACGGCCGCGCACGCGATCGACGATCCACTTCAGCACGCGCATGTTCTGACCATAGCCCGGCCAGATGAACTTGCCATTCTCGTCCTTGCGGAACCAGTTGGTGCGGAAGATCTTCGGCAGCTTCAGGTCGGTCCGGGTGCCCATCTTCACCCAGTGGCCCCAATAGCTCGCCATGTTGTAGCCGATGAACGGCAGCATCGCGAACGGGTCGCGGCGGATGGCCGCCTGACCGATGGCGGCGGCGGTCGCCTCGGAGCCCATGGTCGCCGCCATGAACACGCCGTGGTTCCAGTCGCGGGCTTCGTAGACCAGCGGGAAGGTCTTGGAGAGACGGCCGCCGAACAGGAAGGCCGAGATCGGCACGCCCGCCGGATCTTCCCAAGCCGGGTCGATGGTCGGGCACTGCGAAGCCGGCGCGGTGAAGCGCGAGTTCGGGTGCGCGCCGGGCGTGCCGGACGCGGGCGTCCACTCGTTGCCCTTCCAGTCGATGCCGTGCGCCGGCGGCTCGCCGTCCATCCCTTCCCACCACACGTCGCCGTCGTCGGTCAGCACGACGTTGGTGTAGATGCAGTTGCCGGGCCTCATCGTCTCCATCGCCATCGGATTCGACTTGTAGGACGTGCCCGGGGCGACGCCGAAGAAGCCATATTCGGGGTTGATGGCGCGCAGCGTGCCGTCCGGCCCCGGCTTGATCCAGGCGATATCGTCGCCGACGGTGTACGCCTTCCAGCCCTCGAAGCCGTCCGGCGGCAGGATCATGGCGAGGTTGGTCTTGCCGCATGCCGACGGGAACGCCGCCGCGACATACGTCTTTTCACCCTGCGGGGACTCCAGGCCGAGGATCAGCATGTGCTCGGCGAGCCAGCCCTCGTCGCGGGCCATGGTCGAGGCGATGCGCAGCGCGAGGCACTTCTTGCCCAGCAGCGCGTTGCCGCCGTAACCCGAGCCGTACGACCAGATTTCCCGGGTCTCGGGGAAGTGGCAGATGTACTTGCGCGCGATGTCCGGCTCGCACGGCCACGCCACGTCCTTCTGACCCGGCTCCAGCGGCGAGCCGATCGAGTGAATGCACGGAATGAAATCGCCGTCGCCGAGTACGTCGAGCACAGCCTGTCCCATGCGGGTCATGATGCGCATGTTGGTGGCGACATAAGCGCTGTCGGAGATTTCCACACCGATCTTGGCGATCGGCGAGCCGAGCGGGCCCATGCTGAACGGAATGACGTAGAGAGTGCGGCCCTTCATGCAGCCGTCGTACTGGCCGCGAAGGATGCCCTTCATCTTCTCCGCGTCTTCCCAGTTGTTGGTCGGCCCGGCCTCTTCCTTGGTCTTCGAGCAGATGTAGGTGCGGTCTTCGACGCGGGCGACGTCCGACGGATGCGAGCGGGCGAGGAAGCTGTTCGGCTGCTTCTCCGGGTTCAGTCGGATGAAGGTACCGCTCTGCACCATCTCTTCGCACATCGCGTCGTACTCGGCTTGCGAGCCGTCACACCAGTGCACCTTCGCCGGCTTGCACAGGGCGACCCATTCGTCCACCCACGCCAAGAGCTTGGCGTTCTTTGTACGATCCCGTCCAGTAGCTGACATCTCTAGTCCCTCTCGCACTTGTTTAATCACCCTAACCGCGCTCGATGATCCATCCTGAAGGACCGGCGATCGGTAGACGAATTCCCGAAAACTTCCAGGGTCAAAACCCGCTTTTCGGCTGAGTTGCGAGCCTAGATTAAGCATTTCCTCGGCCCGTTCAAGCGAAAGAGCGACCGCGGGAGACGGACTTTCGGCGGGTGCGAAGAGAGCCGCTCTCACTCGGGCGGCGCACCCGATTGCGGACGCCGACGAGGCGAATGCGGCCGTCGATCTTCGGGTTTTTCGCACAAATCGCCGCGAAATCGGCGCTAAATGTACATATTTATAATGTGTTAACCGTCACAGCCGGGGCGGAGCAATGGGCAGAAAATGCCGGCCTGTTCAACGCTTGGCCGGATGCCGATACATGGTCTCTCCCTTCACCGGGGGCACCGTTTCCACCGTCGCCGGGTCGAACGACTATCGGATCGACTCGCTGATCGGGGGCGCGAAATGGGGCGGCGCCAAGGGGACCGCAGCCACCATCACCTACAGCTTTCCCCAGGCATCCAGCACCTGGAAGAACGGGTACGCCAATCACGAACCCACCGGGCCCGGCTATCACGGACTGAACAGCGGCGAGCAGGCTGCCGTCCGCAGCGCACTCGGTGCGTGGTCCGATGTCGCCAACATCACCTTCTCGCAAGTGACCGAAACGCCCGGCAACGTCGGCGACATCCGCGTCGCCTACTCCGGCGCGCTGAGCGCCGACGCCTACGCCTGGGCCTATTACCCGGGCGCCTACGCCGAGGGCGGCGACGTCTGGCTGAACGCCAACTACGGCTGGACGTTCGGCGCCGGCACCTACAGCCAGATGGCGGTCATGCACGAGCTCGGCCACGCGCTCGGCCTGAAGCACGACTTCGAGGGCAGCGTTCAACTGTACGGCGCCGAGAACACGCGCCAGTACACCATCATGGCCTACAACGGCTATTCCGGCGCGGACGGCGAGCCGATCACGCCGATGCTGTACGACGTGCTCGCCATTCAGGCGATCTACGGCGCGAACATGACGACCCGGACCGGTGACACGGTCTATACCTTCGCCCAACGCGGCCAGACGCAATGTATCTGGGACGCCGGCGGGATCGACACGTTCGACTGCTCGGGCCAGACCGCCGCGGTCACCATCGACCTGCGCGCCGGCTCCTTCAGCTCGATCGGCACCAGGATCAACGGCGCGCGTGCCTCGCAGAACGTCGCCATCGCCTTCGGCGCCACCATCGAAAACGCGACCGGGGGTGCGGGCAACGACGTCCTCGGCGGCAACGCCGTCGCCAACGTGCTGATCGGCGGCGCCGGCGCCGATAGTCTCGCAGGCGGCCTCGGCAACGACACCTACGTGGTCGACAGCGTGGGCGACCGCATCACCGAGGCGGCCGGACAGGGGACCGACCTCGTCTCCAGCGCCATCGCCTGGACGCTCGCGGCCAACGTCGAGAACCTGACGCTGACCGGCTCCAGCGCCGTCGCCGGTACCGGCAACGATCTGGGCAACGTCCTGACCGGCAACGCCGCGGCCAATGCGCTGCTCGGGCTCGCCGGCAACGACACGCTCGCGGGCGGCGGCGGCAACGACACCCTCGACGGCGGCGCGGGCGCAGACAGCCTCGCCGGCGGCACCGGCAACGACACCTACGTGATCGACACCGCCTCGGACCGTACGGTCGAGGCGGTCGGCGAAGGGACGGATACGGTGCTGAGCGCCATCGCCTGGACGCTCGCCGCCGAGACTGAAAACCTGACGCTCACCGGCTCCGCCGGACTGGCCGGTACCGGCAACACCTCGGACAACGTGCTGACCGGCAACGCCGGCGCCAACGCGCTGAGCGGGCTCGCCGGCAACGACACGCTGGACGGTGGCGGCGGCAACGACACTCTCGACGGCGGCGCCGGCGTCGACCGCCTCGCCGGTGGCGCAGGGAATGACCTCTACCTGGTCGATGCCACGGCCGACACGGTCATCGAGCTGACCGGCGGCGGCATGGACACGATCATGGCGGCGGTCGCGTGGACCCTCGGCACCGAGATCGAAAACCTGACGCTCACCGGCTCCGCCGGACTGGCCGGGACCGGCAACACGCTCGGCAACGCTCTGACCGGCAACGCCGGCGCCAACGCGCTGAGCGGGCTCACCGGCAACGACACGCTCGCCGGCGGCGCCGGCGACGACACTTTGTCCGGCGGCAGCGGCAACGACAGCATGGCCGGTGGCCTGGGCAACGACACCTACGTCGTCGACTCGACGGGCGACCGGATCGTCGAACTCGCAGGCCAGGGGTTCGACACGGTGCAGGCCGATGTCACGTGGACGCTCGGCAGCGACTTCGAATGCCTGACGCTGAGCGGGGCCGCCAACATCAACGGCAGCGGCAACACCCTCGCCAACGTGCTGACCGGAAACGGCGGTGCCAACAGCCTGAGCGGGCTCGCGGGTGACGATACGCTCGTGGGCGCCGCCGGCGACGACACGCTGTGCGGCGACAGCGGCAACGACAGCATGACCGGCGGTCTCGGTAACGACACCTATGTCGTCGACGCCGCGGGGGACAGGATCGTCGAGGCGGCGGGTCAGGGGACGGACACGGTCCTCAGCAGCCTCGCCTGGACGCTCGGCAGCGACATCGAGAACTTGACGCTGACCGGCTCCGGCAACGTCAGCGGCGGCGGCAACGCCTCGGCCAACGTGCTGACCGGCAACGCCGGTGCCAACAGCCTGACCGGGCTCGCGGGCAACGACACGCTGTCGGCCGGCTCCGGCGACGATACGCTGGCGGGCGGCCTCGGGGACGACCGGCTGACCGGCGGCGCCGGCGTCGACCGGTTCGACTTCGCCGGCATCGGCGGCACCGACAGCATCACCGACTTCCAGAACGGCGTCGACCACATCCGCATCACCGGCTACGGCACGCCGCTGGACGACTTCGGCGACCTCGGCATCGCCGTCGTCGGCGGCGCCGTCCGGATCGACCTGCACAACGGCGTCACCGGCGCCGGGTTCGTCTTCCTGGTCGGCATCACCAACGCCGCCCTGATCGACGCCACCGACTTCTTCTGGAGCTGACGTACATCACAGACGGGTATTCCCGGCTCCCGTAATCTCGATCGCAATTTCGGAAATGGATGTTCCGACAGCAGAGGACCGATACATGGCGAATGGTGCGGCGTGGGTGGACGAAGTCTGTCGGAGCCTGGACATACGGCAGGTATCCGCGTGGCTGCCCTGGAACCTTCGGGAGCGGGGCGAGGCGCTCGGCGGATGCGACGAGCCGGACGGTGCTGCCGGCGTCTACCTCATCGGCCGAGGTGACGAGCCGACCAGCGTCGAAGTCCTGTTCATCGACGGGACCAGCGGCGCCCGGGCGCACCTCGGTCGTCTCGAAGACCACGTCAAGTGGGGGATGAATGACGGGTTCGGCACCCTGCGCGAAGTGCTGGAGCACGACGAGAATCACCGGGCGATGCGGCGGATTTGGGTGAAGATGATCCGCATCGAGGAGATTTCGCTGTTCCGCTCACCTCTGCTCACCCCCCGGCGGCTGAACGCCCTGGGTGCCACGCGCAATCAACTCGCGACGATGCTTCTGGTCGAGCACCATCGCCGCTTCGGCGTACCGGTGCCGGGCAACCGCGAGACGTCCGGGCTTTTCCTGCGCGACGCCCCGACGGAACGCGCCATCAATCGACCCTCGCTGGTCGCCGCCTGAGACGCGGCCGAGCCGGCGTAGCACACTCGCGCGAAGCGCGCGACCGTCCGAGTCGCTAGGCGCGGCCCTTCAGCAGCAGCGGGGGCCGCCGCCACGGCCGCCGTACCGCGCGTCCAGCCGCTGCCGGAAGAATTGCTCGAAGCTCATCACCGGCGCGTCCGGGTGATGGCGGCGAGCGTGCGCCACGTACGACTCGTAGTCCGGTATGCCGCAAACCCGCCGCCCGCCGCGCAGGACCAGGCGGCTGAGATCGTCGATCCGCTGCCTCCAGTCGGCACGAGCGGTGGCGCCCGCGTCCGACGTGTCCACGACCCGGCTGTCCACGTCCCGGCCGTCGCCCCCGGGCTCAGGCATGGGCCGCCGCTCCGTCCGCCCTGCCGACCACCTCGCGCGTGGTCACCGTAGGCGTGCGCAGCGCGCGCCACGCGGCCAGCAGGCCGAAGCCGATCATGCTGAGCACCACGGCGACGAACAGGGCGCAGACGCCGGAGTTGACCCAGTCGTTGAAGACGATGCGCTGCATCTCTTCCATCGTCTTGGCTGGCGCGATGATTTTACCGGCTGCCAGCGCATCGCCGAACTTGTGCGCATGGGCGACGAAGCTGATCTTCGCATCCGGGTGGAACAGCTTCTGCAGTCCGGCGGTCAGCGTGCAGATCAACAGCCATATGGTCGGCAGGATCGTCACCCAGGCGTAGCGCTCGCGTTTCATCTTGAACAGCACCACCGTCGCCAGCGTCAGCGCGATGCCGGCCAGCATCTGGTTGGAAATGCCGAACAGCGGCCACAAGGTGTTGATGCCGCCCAGCGGATCGACCACGCCCTGATAGAGAAAGTAGCCCCACATCGAGACGCACAGCGATGTCGACAGCAGGTTCGCCCCCCACGACTCCGTGTGCCGCAGCGGCTCCCAGAAGGATCCCAGCAGGTCGTGGATCATGAAGCGGCCGACGCGGGTGCCGGCGTCTATGGTCGTCAGAATGAACAGCGCCTCGAACAGGATGGCGAAGTGGTACCAGAACGCCATCAGCGCCTTGCCGCCGAGGAAGCTGGAGAAGATGTGCGCCATGCCGACGGCCAACGTCGGCGCCCCGCCGGCGCGCGACAGGATCGAGGCTTCGCCCACGTCCTTCGCCGTCTGCGTCAGCATCTCCGGCGTGATGACGAAGCCCCAGCTGGAGATCACCTGCGCCGCCTGCTCCGGCGTCGTGCCGATCAGCGCCGCCGGGCTGTTCATGGCGAAATAGATGCCCGGATCGAGCACGCAGGCGGCGATCAGCGCCATGATGGCGACGAACGACTCGGTGAGCATGCCGCCGTAGCCGATGAAGCGGACCTGCGTCTCGTTCTCCAGCATCTTCGGCGTCGTGCCGGACGAGATCAGCGCATGGAAGCCGGAGACGGCGCCGCAGGCGATGGTGATGAACAGGAACGGAAACAGCGCGCCGGGAAACACCGGCCCGCTGCCGTCGATGAACTTGGTGATCGACGGCATCTGCAGGTCGGGCTGGACGACGACGATGCCGATGGCGAGGCCCAGGATCGTGCCGATCTTCAGGAAGGTCGAGAGATAGTCGCGCGGCGCCAGCAGCAGCCACACCGGCAGCACCGAAGCGACGAAGCCGTAGCCGATCAGCATCAGCGCCAGCGACGGGCCGTCGAAGGTGAACAGCGGCCCCCAGGTCGGGCTGGCGGCGACATCCTCACCATAGATGATGCCCAGCATCAGCAGCACGAAGCCGATCAGCGACATCTCCAGCACGCGGCCGGGCCGGATGAACCGCAAGTAGACGCCCATGAACATGGCGATCGGGATCGTCACCATGACGGTGAACGTACCCCACGGACTCGCCGCCAACGCCTTGACCACCACCAGCGCCAGCACCGCCAGGATGATGATCATGATCATCAGCACGCCGAACAGGGCGATCAGGCCGGGAACGGCGCCCAGTTCGGTCTTGATCATGTCGCCCAGCGAACGGCCGTCGCGGCGCGAGGAGATGAACAGGATCATCATGTCCTGCACCGCGCCGGCGAAAACGACGCCTGCCAGGATCCACAGCGTCCCCGGCAGATATCCCATCTGCGCCGCGAGCACGGGGCCGACCAGCGGGCCGGCACCGGCGATCGCCGCGAAATGATGGCCGAACAGGATGTATTTGTTGGTCGGGACGTAATCGAGGCCGTCGTTGTGGCGGACGGCCGGCGTGATACGCTCCGGGTCCAGCCGCAGCACGGTGGTCGCGATGTAGCGGCTGTAGAAGCGATAGGCGATCAGGTAGACACAGACTGCGGCGATCACCAGCCACACGGCGTTGATCGTCTCGCCGCGGTTGAGCGCGACCGTGCCGAGCGCGAATGCACCGATGACCGCGAGGGCGAGCCACGCGAACATGGGGATTGTCCGTGTCATTGACCGTTTCCTTCCAATCGAGCCGCGGTGCGACCCCGGCTGCGTTCGTGGTGTGATTCTCGGTGAAGAGGAGTGCACGCCCGCGCACGGGCCGGTCGGCGCACGCACGCCACCGCCGTGGGAACGATCATGCTGGATCGCCGGGGGATGGGTTCCTCGAAGCGGCCCGATACGAGACCCGCGTGCAAGACGCCCGTTCGGAGTTCCGCGCCGCCGCGGCAGTGCGTGGGTGGAGCAGCAAAGCGCCTATCTTGACGATCCGCATGATTGATCGCCGTTACCTCCGGCCGCACCCCCGGTTTGCGGGTTCGCGTCGCGTCTTCCCCGACGATCCGCGAACCTTCTCGTAAGCATTGATTATCAATCGTAATTAACGGCGCGTGCCATGTCAACGCATCAGCGGCGACACGGTCGATCGCGGCAGCCGTCGCCTGATCGCCGTCCGTCAGCGAGACGATCCAGCCAATTCAACGAAAGGGACCGACGGGTGTGCTGGAGGACCACCACTTTCCGGGCGACCCGCGAAGCGATGGTGCCCGGGGGCGGATTCGAACCACCGACACGCGGATTTTCAGTCCGCTGCTCTACCAGCTGAGCTACCCGGGCAGGTCGCTAAAGCCGCCGCCGGGGGCGGTGACGACCGCCGCTCCAGAAACGAGCGGCGCTTATACCAGCAACGTCGCGACACTGTCCAGCCGGGTCCACAGGGTCGTTCGCGAGAGCGGATCGGCGGTTCCTGGTGAGAAGCGCGAAGGTTTCGCGGAGGGGGAGCGGCCGGCTCCGGGCGAATGACCCAAGGGAGGACTCGCCGCTCATGTCTCCGCAAGTCACGGACGGACGATTCATTCTGGCGCTTATTGTGCCACGCTGGCGGCTGGCGGCGAGATATGGTAGCAGTAGGTTCTCTTCTCCAAATCGCCTGAAGGGTTCGATCGGCGGTGACGAACGGTGACGCTATCGGGTTGGCCAGCGACCACGCCGGCTTCGACCTGAAAGAGACGCTGAAGCGGCAACTCGCGGCCGATGGCCGGGAGGTGGTGGATTTGGGCGCCGACGGCTCCGGCCCGGTCGACTATCCGGACTTCGGCTACGCGATGGCGCACGCCTTGCGCGCCGGGCGGGTCGGCTGCGGCGTGCTGGTGTGCGGCAGCGGCATCGGCATCAGCATCGCCGCCAACCGCTATCCGGAAGTCCGCGCGGCGCTCGTGCACGACGAGCTCGCCGCCCGGCTGGCGCGCGAACACAACGACGCCAATGTCATCTGCTTCGGCGGACGGATGATCGGCGCGGACATGGCGGTGGCCTGCCTTCGCGTGTTTCTCGCCACGCCGTTCGAAGGCGGCCGCCATTGTCATCGCGTCGACAAACTGTCGAGGCCCTCGTGAACGTTGATCGGGAGTATCGGATGCCTGGAGCCCTGCAACCCCTCACCGGCGATCTGCACGGTCGCTTCTTCCACGCGCCGCTGGCCGAGACCGATCCGGAGATCGCCGCCGCCATCGGCCAGGAACTGCGCCGTGAGCAGGATCACATCGAACTGATCGCCTCGGAGAACATCGTCTCCCGCGCCGTCCTGCAGGCGCAGGGCTCGGTGATGACCAACAAGTATGCGGAGGGATATCCCGGCAAACGTTACTACGGCGGCTGCGAATTCGTCGACGTGGCCGAGGCCTTGGCGATCGAGCGGGCGACGAAGCTGTTCCGCTGCGCCTTCGCGAACGTCCAGCCGCATTCGGGCGCCCAGGCCAACGGTGCGGTGTATCTGGCGCTGATGAAGGCCGGCGAGACCCTGCTGGGAATGTCGCTCGCCGCCGGTGGGCATCTCACCCACGGTGCCGCGCCGTCGCTGTCTGGCAAGTGGCTGAACGCCCTGCAATACGGCGTCCGCCGCGAGGACGCGCTGATCGATTTTGACGAGGTCGAGCGGCTCGCGGTCGAGCATTCGCCGAAGATCATCGTCGCCGGCGGCTCCGCCTATCCCCGGATCATCGACTTCGCCCGCTTCCGCGCGATCGCCGATCGGGTGGGCGCGATCTTCATGGTGGACATGGCGCACTTCGCCGGCTTGGTCGCAGCAGGCGTCTATCCCAGCCCGTTCCCGCACGCGCATGTAGTGACGACGACGACGCACAAGACGCTGCGCGGGCCGCGTGGCGGCATGATCCTCAGCCAGGACCCGGAACTCGGCAAGAAGATCAACTCGGCCGTGTTCCCCGGGCTGCAGGGCGGGCCGCTGATGCACGTGATCGCTGCCAAGGCGGTGGCGTTCGGCGAGGCGCTGCGCCCGGAGTTCAAGGCCTATGCCGAGACCGTCGTCGAGAACGCCAAGATGCTGGCGGCGACGCTGCAGGCGCGCGGCCTCGACATCGTCTCCGGCGGCACGGACTCGCACCTGGTGCTGGTCGATCTTCGCCCGAAGTCGCTGACCGGCAAGGCGGCGGAGGAGAGCCTCGGGCGGGCGCACCTGACCTGCAACAAGAACGGAATCCCCTTCGATCCGCAGAAGCCGATGATCACGTCCGGCATCCGCCTGGGCTCGCCGGCGGGCACCACGCGGGGCTTCGGCCCGGCGGAATTCCGGCGCGTGGGCGAATTGATCGCCGATGTTCTCGACGGGCTCGCGTCGCATCCGGACGACAACGGCGCTGCGGAAGCGGCGGCGAGGGACGGCGTCGCGGCGCTGTGCAGCCGTTTCCCGATCTACACCGACGTCTGAGGCGAGCAGCGGGCAGCGACGCGGATCGAAGGCTCGGGAGCGGGGAGAGGCGGAATGCGCTGTCCATTTTGCGGTCACGACGACACTCAAGTGAAGGACTCCCGGCCGACCGACGATCACGCGGCGATCCGCAGGCGCCGCTACTGCCCCGCCTGCGGCGCGCGGTGGACGACGTTCGAACGCGTGCATCTCCGCGAACTCACCGTGGTCAAGAAGAACGGCGAGCGGGCGCCGTTCGATCGCGACAAGCTGTTCCGCTCGCTGCGCATCGCGCTGCGCAAGCGCCCGGTCGACGACGATCGGATCGAACGCATCGTCAACTCGATCCAGCGGCGGCTGGAGACGCTGGGCGAATCCGAAATCCCGTCGAAGGTGATCGGCGAGATGGCGATGGAGCAGCTTTCGCAGCTCGATCAGGTGGCGTACGTCCGCTTCGCCTCGGTCTACCGCAACTTCCGCGAGGCCAAGGACTTCGAGGAGTTCGTCGAGCGCCTCGGCGATCGGTGACGCCGCTCGGTCGCCGAGGCGCCCTCACCCGCCGGTCGGGGTGAGGGCGGACGCCGCGATGCTTCACCCTCCCGACGACTCCACGTTCATGCGCACCGCCCTGAGCCTGGCGCAACGCGGGCTCGGGCGCGTCTGGCCGAACCCCGCGGTCGGCTGCGTGCTGGTGAAGGACGGGCGCGTCGTCGGGCGTGGATGGACGCAGCCGGGCGGCCGGCCGCACGCCGAGACCGAGGCGCTGGCCCGCGCCGGCGCCGGCGCCCACGGCGCGACCGCGTACGTGACACTGGAGCCGTGCGCGCACCACGGCGTCACCGGCCCGTGCAGCGCGGCGCTCGTCCAGGCTGGAATCGCCCGCGCGGTGATCGCGCTGGAAGACCCGGACCCGCGGGTGAACGGACAGGGACTGGCGGCGCTACGAGCCGCCGGCGTCGATATCACCGTCGGCGTTCTGCGTGACGACGCTTCGAAGCTGAACCAGGGCTTTCTGCTGCGGGTGCGTGAAGGTCGGCCGCTGTTCACCCTGAAGCTGGCGACCTCGCTGGACGGCCGCATCGCCACGCGCACCGGCGACAGCAAGTGGATCACCGGCGAGACGGCCCGCGCGCGGGCGCATGCCCTGCGGGCGGGGCACGATGCGGTGCTGATAGGATCCGGCACGGCGTTGGCCGACGACCCGGATCTCACCTGCCGGCTGCCCGGCATGGCCGACCGCTCGCCCGTCCGCCTCATCGCCGACGCCCGCCTGCGCCTGCCGATGGACGCCCGACTGGTCCACAGCGCCCGCGTCCTCCCGACATGGCTGCTGACCGCCGAGGCCGCCGACCCGGTGAAGCGGGCGGCGCTGGAGGACGCAGGCGTCGAGGTGATCGAAGTCGCCACCGCGGCCGACGGCCGGCTCGAGCCGCTGGCGATCGCCCGAACCCTCGCTGCGCGCGGCCTCACCCGGGTGATGATCGAGGGCGGCGGGCAACTCGCGGCGGCCTTCCTGCGCGCCGACCTCGTGGATCGCATCGCCTGGTTCACCGCGCCGAAGATCCTGGGCGCGGAAGGGCTGCCGGCGATCGGCGCCTTGCCTATA
>Ga0209573_1001768_pt1 | contig 30992 bp, 28 predicted proteins | sample TNRBio252014_DNA_FD_185870 | JGI IMG/M metagenome (GOLD analysis project Ga0209573, IMG submission 185870) | Wastewater treatment Type I Accumulibacter community from EBPR Bioreactor in Madison, WI, USA - TNR Reactor_6/25/2014_ DNA (SPAdes)... | ecosystem: Engineered > Bioreactor > EBPR >...
GCGCAGGCCCGATCTGCTCGCCGCGAAGGCGCAGCTCGACGCCGCCAATGCGCGCCGGCAACAAGCCTATGCGGAGTGGTTCCCGCGGCTGTTCGTCGGGGCGCTGTTCGGTCGCGGCAGTGCCGACGTCAACGACTTCAGCCTGGGTGCCGCGCGCTATACGAACGCCGCGGCTCTGCTGGCGATGCCGATCTTCAACGCTGGGCGGACGCAGGCGATCAACGAGATCGCCGAGGCCGGTCAGTCCGAAGCCGTGCTGCGCTATGAAGACGCCATCGTGCGGGCGCTTGAGGACGTCGAGAACGCGCTGGCTGCGGTCCGCAACCAGCGGCAACGCGCCGACACTTTGGCCGCTGCTGCTGCATCGGCCGAGGCGGCGTTCGGCCGCGCGCAGTCACTCTACAACCGCGGCCAGATCGACCTGTTGCCCCTGCTCGACGCGCAGCGCCAGCGGCTGGTCGTCCGCGTCAGCGCCAACGACAGCCACACGCAACTGCTGCTCGACAGCGTGCAGCTCTACAAGGCGCTTGGCGGAGGGTGGCAGGTCTTCGAGCCCGACAGCCAGCCTGCCGCAACCACCGCCGCGCGTTCGCCGCATTCCTGAAACCTGTTGCCTGCCACGAGGAACTATCGTGAAAACATCTATCGCCGTGGCCTTTCTCTCCGTAGCGATCACTGCGGTGCTGTCCGCGTGCAAACCGAATACGCCGACCGGCGAAGTGCTTCGAGCCGTTCGCACCGCCGAGATCCGCTACGACAAGGCCCAAGAGACCCATCACTACGTCGGCACCGTGCAATCGCGGCACGAGGTGAACGAAGCCTTTCGCGTCGGCGGCAAGGTCGTCCAGCGCAAGGTCGATGTCGGCCAGAAGGTGCGCCAGGGCGACGTGCTGGCGGTGCTCGACGACACCGATTACCGGCACGCCGAGGAAGCGGCACGGCAGCAGCTCGTCGCCGCCACCGCGCAGGCGAAGCAGGCCGAGTCGGACCGCAAACGGCTCGACACGTTGAAGACCGACGGCTCGGTCAGCGTGTCGGACGACGAGAAGGCGCGGACGGCGCACCAAACGGCGTCGGCGACGGCGGAGGCCGCAGCCCGGCAGCTCGAGTTGGCGCGCAATCGGCTGAAGTACACGGTGCTGCGCGCGTCGCAGAGCGGTGTCGTCACCGCCGTGCGCTTCGAGGTTGGGCAGGTCGTCGCCGAGGGTCAACCGGTCGTCTCGATCGCCAACGAAGGCGAGCCCGAGATCGTGGCCGACGTGCCGGAGGATCACCTCATAGTATTCAAGACGTCGCGTTACCAGGCGTGGCTGGCCAGCGCGCCCGAGCAAACGTTCGAGGTCGCGCTGCGCGAACTGTCGCCCCAGGCAGCGGCGCAAACGCGAACCTTTCGCGCGCGCCTGAAGCCGGTCACGCCGCAGTCGCTGCCGCTGGGCGCGACCGCCACGCTCGTCGTCGAACGACAGGTCGGCGAAGCGCCGGCAGCAGTCATCCCCGCCTCGGCGATCACCCAGAACAACGGCCAGCCCGCGGTCTGGGTCGTTTGTCGTGCGGGTACCGAGCCGGTCGCAACCGTCGATCTGATCAACGTCTCGGTGCATGGGTATCGCAATGACGAGGTACTCGTGTCGGGACCGCCGGCCGGTGAACTCGTCGTCACCGCCGGTGTGCAAAAGATGGCGCCAGGCTTGCGGGTCGCGCTTCCCGGGGCCGCGCGCAACGCCGAAGCGCAGGAGGCCGCCCGATGAAATCGTTCAACCTCACCGAATGGGCGCTGAACCACCGCGCCGTCGTTCTGTTCCTGATCCTCGCGATCGCCATCGGCGGCGTGCTCGGCTTCACCCAGCTCGGCCAGCTCGAAGACCCAAACTTCTCGGTGCCGTCGATGACGGCGATGGTGATCTGGCCCGGCGCGACGGCGCAACAGATCCAGGACGAAGTGCTGAACCGCATGGAGAAGAAGTTCGAGCAGCTCGACCACTTCGAGAAGGTCAAGACCTATGCGCGCCAGGGCTACGGCGCCATGCTGATCACGGTGGTCGGCGGCACCTCGCACGCGGATCAGCGGGAGGCGTGGTATCAGGCGCGCAAGAAGTTCAGCGACATCAAGAACGAGCTGCCCGAAGGCGTCATCGGCCCGTTCTTCAACGACGAATTCGGCGACGTGACCGGGCTGCTGTATGCCGTCAAGGGCGACGGCGTCAGCCTCGCGGAGCTTTCCGACGTAGCCGAGGACCTCAAACGCCGCCTGCTGAAGGTGCCGATGGTGAAGAAGATCGACATCTACGGCAAGCAGGCGAAAAAGGTCTACGTCGAGTTCTCGCACCAGCGGCTGGCCGCCCTCGGCATCACGCCGCTGGCCATCGCGGAGAGCCTCAGGAACCAGAACAGCGTGCTGTCGAGTGGCTCGATCGACACCAAAGGCGACCGGGTGCTGGTGCGCGTCAGCGGGCAGTTCGCCCATCTGGACGACATTCGCAACGTGCCGATCGCGGCCGGTGGCCGGCAGCTCAAGCTCGGCGACTTCACGACGATCGCGCGCGGCTACGAAGATCCGCCGACCTACACGGTGCGCCACAACGGGCAGCAGGTCCTGATGCTCGGCATCACGATGACCAACGACGGCAACATCGTCGATCTCGGCCAGGCGATCGAGAACGCGGTCGCCCAGCTGCAGACCGAACTGCCCTACGGCGTCGAACTCGAGCGCGTGGCCGATCAGCCGACGGTCGTCAGCGACTCCATCTGGGAATTCGAACGCTCGCTGCTGGAAGCGCTCGCCATCGTGCTGGCGGTCAGCCTGATCAGCCTCGGCTGGCGCACCGGCATCGTGGTCGGCCTGTCGGTGCCGATCGTGCTCGGCGTCGTCGCCCTCGTGATGCTGGCGATGGGCTGGAACCTGGAGCGCGTCTCGCTCGGCTCGCTCATCATCGCGCTCGGCCTGCTGGTCGATGACGGCATCATCGCGGTCGAAATGATGATCGTGAAGATGGAGGAAGGGTGGGATCGCCTCAAAGCGGCGGCCTATTCCTACGCCGCGACGGCCATGCCCCGGCTGACCGGCGCGCTCATTACCGTGGCCGCCTTCATGCCGATCGGCTTCTCCCAGTCGACCACCGGCGAATACGCGGGCGGCATTTTCTGGATTGTCGGTACGGCCGTATTGTTCTCGTGGGTCGTCTCCGGGATCATCACGCCCTACCTCGCCGTGAACATGCTGCCCAAGGACTTCGGCCAGCATCACCACGGCGGCGACCCATACGACACACCGTTCTACCGCAAACTGCGCCGGTTCATCGACCTCGCCATCGAGTGGCGCTGGTGGGTCATTGGCGCGACCGTCGCCGCCCTGGCTGGCGCGATCTTCGCCAGCCGCTTCGTACCGCAGCAGTTCTTCCCCAACAGCTCGCGGCCGGAGTTGGTCGTCGAGCTGCGCCTGAAGGAAGGCGCTTCGTTCGCCGCCACCACCGAGCAGGTCAAGAAGATGGAGGCGGTGCTCAAGAAGGACGAGGACATTCGGTTCTTTACCGCGTACACGGGCGCCGGCCAGCCGCGCTTCTATCTCTCGCTCGATCCGGAGCTGCCCAACCCGGGCTATGCGTCCTTCATCGTCATGACGCGCGACATGGAGGCGCGCGAACGCGTGCGCTCGCGCCTGATGGCGAGCGTCAACGAGGAGTTCCCGGAGGTTTGGGTCCGCGTCACGCGCCTCGAGCTTGGCCCGCCGGTCGGCTTCCCGGTCCAGTTCCGTGTCGTCGGTCCGGATACGCAGAAGGTTCGTTCGATCGCGCGTGAGGTCGAAGCGGCGGTCGCTTCGAGTCCCAAGGTGCGCGATGTGCAGCTCGACTGGAACGATCCGGTTCGCACGCTGAGAGTCGACCTCGATCAGGACAAGGCGCGGGCGCTCGGCCTGGCGCCGGCCGACGTGGCCTTCGTGACCCAGACCGTGATGAACGGCGCAACGATGTCGCAACTGCGCGAGCACGAAGACTTGATCGACATCGTCGCCCGTGCGGTTCCGTCCGAGCGTCTCGACGTCGACACGCTGAAGGACGTCAATCTCTATACCCGTGAGGGGACGGTCGTGCCGCTGTCGCAAGTCGCGCGCGTTCGGTACGAACTCGAAGAGCCGGTGCTGTGGCGCCGCAACCGCGACATGGCGATCACCGTGCGCGCGGATGTGAAGGACGGCGAGCAGGGCGTCTCGGTGACGCAGGAGATCCGGCCGCTGCTGAAGGACATCGAAACGAAACTGCCGTTCGGCTACCGCATCGACGTCGGCGGCGCCGTCGAGGAAAGCGACAAGGCCAACCGCGCGCTGATGGCAGTGGCGCCGGTTATGCTGGTCACGATCCTGACGATCCTGATGCTGCAGCTTCAGAGCTTCTCGACGATGTTCATGGTGTTCCTGACGGCGCCACTCGGAGTCATCGGGGTCGTCGCCGCGCTGCTCCTCTTCCAAGCGCCGCTCGGCTTCGTCGCGATCCTCGGGATCACTGCCCTCTGCGGGATGATCATGCGCAACTCCGTGATCCTGGTGGATCAGGTGCAGATCGAGATCGCCGGGGGACGGGACATCTGGACGGCGGTCGTCGAAGCGGCGGTGCATCGGACCCGTCCGGTGGTGCTGACCGCGGCGGCCACCGTGTTGGCGATGGTTCCGCTCACGCGCAGCGTGTTCTGGGGGCCCATGGCGATCGCCATCATGGGCGGGCTGACGGTTGCGACTGTACTGACGATCTTCTTCGTGCCGGCGCTTTACGCGGCGTGGTTCAGGGTCGAGCGGACTTCTGCTGCAAATCCTGAGATGCCGCCGGCGGCCGCCGCCCCGGCATGAAGCACCGATGAACGAGGCCAACGGTCAATTGGAACGACCCATGTGCCTGTAGACCAACGCGCCGTGACAGGCGCTCGATATAAAGAGGAGAGAATCGATGGGCAACACAATGAAAGCAGCCGTCGTCCGCGAACTCGGAAAGCCGCTCGCACTCGAGGAGGTATCTGTTCCGCAGCCGAACGAGAACCAAATCCTCGTTCGCATCGCGGCGACCGGGATCTGCCACACGGACCTCCACGCCGCGAAGGGCGATTGGCCCGTCAAGCCAGGAACGCCCTTCATCCCTGGCCACGAAGGCGTGGGAACAGTGGTCGCGATCGGCCGTGCCGTCCGCGGCGTCAAGGAGGGCGATCGGGTCGGAATTCCGTGGCTGCATACAGCCTGCGGGCACTGCTCGCACTGCCGGACCGGGTGGGAAACGTTGTGCGGCTCCCAGTTGAACAGCGGCTACTCCGTGAACGGCAGCTTCGCGGAATATGCGCTAGCCGATCCAAGCTTTGTTGGTCGCCTGCCGAACAATCTTGAATGGGGTCCGGCGGCTCCGATCCTGTGCGCCGGAGTGACCGTCTACAAGGGGCTCAAAGAGACGGAGGTAAGGCCGGGCGAATGGGTGGTGATCTCGGGGATCGGCGGCCTCGGCCACATGGCGGTCCAATACGCCAAGGCGATGGGCATGCACGTCGCCGCCGTCGATGTGCATCCCGAAAAGCTTGAGCTCGCCAGGTCACTCGGTGCCGAAATCGCTCTCAACGCGCAGGCCGCGGACGTCGCGGACGAGATGCAGAAACTGACCTGTGGCGCCCACGGTGCGCTCGTTACGGCAGTGTCACCGAAGGCATTCGAACAGGCCTTCGACATGCTGCGGTCGCGCGGCACGATGGCGCTGGTCGGTCTGCCGCCTGGCAAAATGTCGCTGCCGATCTTCAACATGGTCCTTAAGCGCATCACCGTGCGCGGCTCCATCGTCGGAACGCGTCAGGATCTGGAAGAGGCGCTGGCCTTCGCCGGCTGCGGAGCTGTCTCGGCCCACTTCTCCTGGGACAATCTGGAGAACATCAACGACATCTTCGCGCGCATGGAGGATGGCAAGGTCGACGGTCGCATCGTTGCGAACCTGCAATGACGGGCCGGATGATGATCACACTCACCGTCGCGACCATGATGGCAATCTTCTTCCTGCCGGCCCTTTGCGCCGCGTGGTTCAGGGTTCAACGCTCGGTTGAGCAAGCTCCTGGCACCGCGCCTGTGCCTGCACACTAGCTGGGGGAAAATCTTATGGATACTTCAGCGAAACTCGCCGAATGCCAGGAAATCGCCGGCAAGGTCTCGACTTTGTTCAACGGAAACATCAAGAGAGGCCACTCATGAATGAAGAACAGAAACGCAGCTTGCTCATCCACTTCAACGATGGCTCGAAGAAGCTGCTCGAGTTCTCCGCGCCAGTGGTGGACAACGATGCCAACCTGGCCGCGCATCTGAAGGAGGCACTGGATGCCAGTCATCTCATTGTCGAGGTCGATGGGGCGCTGATAGTGATCCCGGTCGGGAGCATCAAGTACCTCGAGTGCTTCCCGGCGCCGAAAAAGCTGCCCGCCTACGCCATCAAGGGCGCAAGCTTTAAGGACTGATCAGCAGATCCGCGGCGGCGACCCGCCAGCATGCGAGGTCGCAAGCCGCAGTGTTCAACCAAACCACGCCATGTGGCCTAAGGACTAATGAACCAGGATATCCTGATGGTGCTGGAGCGCATGACCGTGCACTACCAGCCGATTGTCGATCTCGATACCGGCGCCATTGCCGGTTTCGAGGCGTTGTCGCGGATCGTCGACGCCGACGGCAAGGCGGGTTCGATCGGCCCGGTCATCGAGCAGATCGAAAGCGATCCGGTGCTGCTTGACCGTCTGATGCGGCGGTTGCTGGGCATGATTCGTCGCGACACGGCCCCACTGTTCGATCGCTACCCCGGTTTTTACGTCAGCGTGAACGTGCCGCCTGCGATACTCGGTGCGCGAACTGCGCTCGGCGAGCCAACGATGCGCGACATACTCGCTGAACTTGACCTGGAAACCTACCTTGACCGTCTTGTTTGCGAGATAACCGAACGGCAGGCGCTCAGCGCGCAAGGGCGCGCCGCGCTCGAACTCGGGCGGCAGAACCGTATCCGGCTGGCGGTGGATGATGTCGGCACCGGGCACAGCGGCATCGCGCAAATGCTCGGCCTCACCATCGATGTCCTGAAGCTGGACCGCTCGCAGGTCGTGCTGCTGACCAAGGACGTGACAGCCGAACGGCTGGTGCGGGGCATTATTGTGCTGGCATCCATGATTCGCGCGCGGGTTGTCGCCGAGGGCGTGGAGACGGCGGCGCAGGCGTTTTTTCTGCAGGCCGCCGGCGTCGACTACGGACAGGGCTGGTTCTGGAGTCCGGCGCTGCCGGCGGCCGAACTGCCGAAGGTGCTCGAGGCCGGGTTTTCGAATTGGCGGCGCGATCTGGTCGAGCGGATCAACGAGGCTCGCTGATGCAGATGGCGGTCAAGATCCCGCTGAACGGTGACGTGTTTTTCTCGACAGGAAGCGTCGATGTCGGCGCCCAGCTCGCCGCGCAACTGATCAGGGGCCGGCATGCGTTCTACGCGAGCGGGGCGCTGGTTTACTACAGCGGCAGTGGGACGCCCTTCCACGATCCGTCGACGGTCGTGCCGACTGGCATCGTCGGCTACGAGTACCGCTGGTACCCCAGCACCCATCTGATCGCGCAGCTATATGCCAGCCGCAGCGTGTACGGCGCCGCGATGACCGATCTCGACGAGCTGCGCCAGACCAAGCACCAGGTCTCGGTCAGGATGCGCCAACGCCTGGAGCGCGGCTATTTATCCTTTGCCGTCACCGAGAACGTCATCAACTTCAACAACTCGCCGGACATCGGTTTTCAGGTCGGACTGGGCTGGGCTGCGAGTTCTGACGATGCGAGGCGCCGCCGCATGAACCGGTTGGATCTGCCCATGAACGCCAGCGCCTGCGTCCGCCGGCTTGCTGGCCGGCTGCTCGACATCACGGGCCTGCCGCGACGGGCCGCGCTACTTGGAGCGCTACTCCTCGCCGGTTGCTCCACGTTTCACCCATGGCAGAACCTGCCGGTGCAAGGCGGAGAGGTCGGCCAGCGCACTTCCCAGGCCGTCGAGCGACCGATCGTCGCCGTGGTGACCTTGTCTGGCGGCGGGGCGCGGGCCGCCGCTTTCGGCCTGGGCGTCCTGCGGGAACTGAAGGCCACGGAATTCACGCTGCAAGGCAAGCCGACGACGTTGCTGGACGAAGTGGCGCTGATCAGCGGCGTCTCCGGCGGCAGCGTGCTGGCGGCTCACTACGCCGCCTTCGGCGACGAATCGCTGACCCGCTTCGAGTCGGAGTTCCTGCTCAAAGACTTCGAGGGTGGCCTGATCCAACTCGCCCTGTCTCCGCTCCGGCTGTACCGTCTGTCGTCTCCATGGTACGGCCGCAGCAACGTCCTGGCCGAACGGCTTGAGGCCCTTTATCGCGGGCGCACTTTCGGTGATCTGCTCGCCCGGCCACGCGGTCCCGACCTGCTGGTCACGGCCACCGATCTGACGACCGGCGCAACCTTCGAGTTCACGCCCGAGCAGTTCGCCCTCCTCTGCGCTGACCTGGCGAGCGTGCCGTTGTCGTTTGCCGTGGCCGCCTCATCGGCCGTGCCGCTCGTTCTGACGCCCATGACGCTGCGGAATTACGCCGGGCAATGCCGCGTACCGCACGAAAGCGCCGTTCCAAAGGTCAGCGACAACAACTACCGAGCCCGCCTGTTCCGGGCCAGCGAGGAAAGCTATCTGAACGCCGAAGAGCGTCCCTATATCCATCTCGTCGACGGCGGCCTGGCCGACAACCTCGGCATCCGCGCCATCCTCGACCGGCTGATCGCCCATGGCTCCTTCTCCGCCAGCTTCCGGGCGGCGGCGCCGGGGTCGATCCGCAAAATCGTCCTCATCGCGGTAAATTCGGAGCGGGATCTGGGTGAACGCATCGACCATAGCGATCGCGTGCTGACCACCCGCCAGGTGGTAGACACGCTGCTGTTCGGCGCCGGCGCGCGGATAACGCAAACCACGCTGGAGATGATGAGGGATGACATGCAACGCTGGCGGGGGGAGGTCGCTGAACGACGAGGCATGCCGGGCAGCCCGTTTGCCGCCGACGCCGAGCTGCACGTGGTCAGCGTCAGCCTGCACGATGTCGAAGACCCCGCCGTGCGACACTCGGTCCTCACCATTCCCACCGCCTTTACAATCGATCCGAAGGAGGTGCATCAACTGGTGGAGGCCGGTCGGCAGGCGCTACGCCGGTCTCCGGAGTTCCAGCGCCTGCATCGCCGCCTGGCCGACAAGATGGTCGAGCGGGGTGCTCCCGCCTGCGCCGCCTTGCCCTGCATCAAGGGCGGTTCGTCCACCTCGGTCGATACGTCGCACCGCAGGTCGAAGTAACCGCCCCCGGTAGCGTGCAGCGCGAATGACCGCATTGAGGGCGGTTCACGGGCAAGCCTTGTTCGACGCCTTCGAGTCGGATTTCACGGTGGTGCCGAGCCAGATCGTGGCCCGGGAGTGCCTGGCGATCCTGACCACGCCCCTACTGGTTCCCTTTTTGAGCGCAATCAAGCAGCGGGGCGAGGCTTGGGCCAGCACTCTGCTGGACCAATTGACCGAGCGCTTCGGCTGGGAAGCGCTCGCCGTGTGGAGCGTCGCATCGACGCGGATCAGGCCCCGGCCCTCCTGCATCAGTTGGCGGCGCCCACCGGCCTTTCCGTACCGCTGGGTGATTTGCTGCTCGACCCGCACGACCGCTCGCGGGAACTGGAATGTCGGGTGCTGTATCTAGCGCGGGCTGACGATTCCACGACCATGCTGCCGCACGGGTACACCCCGGTCCAGACGGGCGACCGCCTGTTGCTGGTCGGGCGCGGCGCGGCGCGCGGTGCGCTTGATCTCACGCTGAACAACGAGAACACCTGCGATTACGTTCTATGGGGTCGGGAAATACCCGGCGGCTGGGTTTGGGAGCAACTGGCCAGGCTCCACGCCCGCTGGCTGGGTTCCAGCCACGGCTCGTCGAAAATCGGCTTCGGGAAAGAAGAGCCGTGGTAAATCCGCACGCCCGGCGTCGGTAGGTGCTGCTGGACCGCGGCGTAGCGTTGCCACAGCGCGAAACCGCCGCCGGCCAGCAGCGCCGCCAGCAGGATAGCCAGCGCGATCTTCCACGGGCTGTAGGGCCGTTCGCCCTGGACTTCCCCGGTGCGGCCGTTGACCAAGAAACGATAAGTTTTGTCGCGGAAGCGGAACGCCGACAGCCACACCGGCAACAGGATGTGCTTGAAGGAGATGTCGCCGTAACGGGTGTCGGTCGCGCGAATGCGCTGGTGGTCACCGCCGATGTCGCGCTCGATGTCGCGGCGGATGGTGGCGGCCATGATTTCCCGGGCGCGCTCGAAGCCTTGTTCCAGGGTGACCTGATACATCTCGCTGCGGAAGCCGCTCAAATAGTCTTCCTGGTACGGCGTTAGATGCGCCAAATCCCAGGGTTCCAGCCGCTCGGTCACGTCCTGCGGCAACGAGCGGCTGGCCAGCACCAGCACGTCGTCGAAAAAGCGCGCGACCGTGCCCGCGGTCGACGTCCAGCGGGTTCTGGTCACCAGGCGGGTGCGTTCCACCTCCCGACCGTTCTCGACGGCGAGGTAGGTTTCCTGAACTTGATAATCATCGCCCCGTTCCCCTTGATAGATCGTGGTGGTTTCGGCGTCGTAGGTCCAATAGGGCACGTACAGGCCGGCCAGCATGGCGTCGTTGCGGGCGTAGTCCTTCAGGCCGCCAGGCGCGAACCACAAACCGCCGAGCCATCGGCGGAAGGCCGCGCGGGCTTGATCGCGGCCGATCTGGAAGGGCAAAAGCGCCTGCACCTGCAATTGGCGGTGCTGTTCGGTTTTCGCCACCACCGGCGCACCGCAGAACGGGCACTGTCCGGCGTGGGCGCCCGCGTCGAAGCTGTAGGACGCGCCGCAGGAATCGCAATGGATCGCGATGTTGTCGCGAGTGGCCGCGTTCGTGGCCAACGACCGCAGCGTTTCCCGAAAATCCTGTTCCAGAATCGGTGCGGCGGAGCCGGCGATGGGATTCTCGTGGCCGCAGTGAGTGCAGCGCAAGGTGTCCGCGCCAGGCGCGTATTCGAGCGAAGCGCCGCATTGCGCGCAAGGAAAACGACGGGGTTCCGAGGTAACGGCGGGAGAGGGCATTCCAGGTTCTGGTTGCATGGCGGGGGTTCCAAAGCGGTTTTCCAGGGAGTCTAGCAGGTTCGGCGGCACGCTCCCTGAGTCTGGCGTTTACATCTTCTTTATACGGGGTCGCCTTGTTTTTACCCCGTTTTTTCAACCAGCGGCTTATGCTCCATAACATCGGAACTGTCGTGTGAAGGTATGCCATGGACGATCTGTTCATGCTGGGCGTCATGCTGGGTTTTTTCCTGTTGATGACCTTTTTGATTGAACTGTGCGCCTGGCTGGTCCGAAGGCGTTGACTGGATTCGCCATCCACCGGTTCCCCACTGCATCATCCTGATATGCGGAGGTGTCGCATGGATCTCGCTTATCTTGCTGGAACATTTCTACTTTTCATGCTGGCCGCCGGCCTTGCGGCCGGCTGTGCAAAACTGGGAGGTACCCAATGACCTGGCTCTACATTCTCAGCGGCCTCGTCTCGGTGGGGTTGCTGATCTATCTCGTCGCCGCCCTGCTCATGGCGGAGAATTTATGATGACCTCGCACGCCTGGTTGCTGCTCGGATTTTTCTTGCTCGTTCTCCTGACCCTGATCAAGCCGCTCGGCATTTACATCGCGGATGTGATGGAAGGACGTTCCACATGGGCGCTGCGCCTCGGTGATCCCATCGAATCAGCGACTTACCGCCTCTGCGGTGTCCGCAAGAATGAGGAGATGGGGTGGTTGCACTACGCGCTCGCCATCCTGCTGTTCAATGGACTGGGCGTACTCGCCGTCTATGCCCTGCAACGGCTCCAGCTCTGGTTGCCGCTCAATCCCCAACAGCTTGGCAATGTCAGCCCGGATTCGGCGTTCAACACCGCCGTCAGCTTCGTCACCAACACCAACTGGCAGGGCTACGCCGGCGAATCGACCATGAGCTATCTCACGCAGATGCTCGCCCTGACCGTGCAGAATTTTCTGTCGGCGGCGACCGGTATCGTCGTGGCTATCGCTCTGATTCGTGGCTTCGCCCGCCACACGGCGCAAAGCGTCGGCAACGCCTGGGTCGATCTGACCCGGATTACGTTCTATGTCCTGTTGCCGCTGGCGCTGGCGTTCGCGGTGGTTCTGGTCAGTCAGGGCGCGATTCAGAATTTCGCCGCCTACCAGGACGTAACCACGCTGGAAAACGCCACGCAAACCCTGGCCATGGGACCGGTCGCTTCGCAGGAAGCGATCAAGATGATCGGCACCAACGGCGGCGGCTTCTTCAACGCCAACTCGGCGCATCCTTTTGAAAACCCGACGCCGTTGACCAACTTTTTTCAGATGCTGGCGATTTTTCTGATTCCGGGCGCGCTGTGTCATACCTTCGGCCGCCTGGTCGGTGACGCCCGCCAAGGTTGGGCGGTGCTGGCCGCGATGACGATTCTCTTCGTAGTCGCCGCGCTCGCAGTGATTTATTTCGAGCAGCAGGGCAATCCGCTGTTCGCCGCCGCCGGCGTCGAACAGGCCGCCAGCGCGACCCAAGCGGGCGGCAACATGGAAGGCAAGGAAACCCGCTTTGGCATCGCCGATTCGGGGCTGTTCGCCGCCATTACCACTTCTGCTTCCTGCGGCGCGGTCATCGCCATGCATGACTCGTTCACGCCACTCGGCGGGCTGGCGCCGCTGATCCTGATGCAACTCGGCGAAGTGGTGTTCGGCGGCGTCGGCTCCGGTCTTTACGGCATGTTGGTGTTCGCCATCATGGCGGTCTTCATCGCCGGCCTGATGATCGGCCGCACCCCCGAATACCTGGGCAAGAAGATCGAAGCCTACGAGATGAAGATGACCTCCATCGCGATTCTGGTGACGCCGTTCCTGGTGCTCGGTGGAACCGCCGTCGCCGTGATGACCGTTAGCGGTCGGGCCGGCATCTTTAACCCCGGCGCCCACGGTTTCTCGGAAGTGCTGTACGCCTTCACCTCGGCGGGTAACAACAACGGCAGCGCCTTCGCGGGACTCTCCGCCAATACGCCCTTTTACAACGTGCTGCTGGCCATCGCGATGTGGTTTGGCCGCCTCGCGGTCATCGTCCCGGTGTTGGCCATGGCCGGCTCGCTAGCGGCAAAGAAGCGCCTCGCTGCGACTGCCGGCACCCTGCCAACCCACGGGCCGCTGTTCGTGACCCTGCTGATCGGCACGGTGCTGCTGGTGGGCCTGCTGAACTATGTTCCCGCGCTGGCGCTGGGACCGGTGGTCGAACATCTCATGTTGTGGGCCGGCCATTGAGGGAAAGGAGAAAACCCATGTCCCGTAAAACCTTGACTTTGTTCGACCCGGCGCTGGTAAAACCCGCCATCGTCGATTCCTTCAAAAAGCTGGACCCCCGGCTGCAATGGCGCAACCCGGTGATGTTCGTGGTCTACGTCGGCAGCATCCTGACCACGGTGCTGTGGGCGCAGGCGCTCGGCGGCCAGGGCGAGACATCCGCCGGCTTCATTCTCGCCGTCGCCCTGTGGCTGTGGTTCACGGTGCTGTTTGCCAATTTCGCCGAAGCGCTGGCCGAGGGCCGGAGCAAGGCTCAGGCGGCGTCCTTGCGCGGCGCCAAGAAAACCGTCATCGCCAAGAAATTGCGCGAACCGCGCTACGGCGCTCGGACAGATTTGCTGCCCGGCGCGGAGCTACGGCGCGGCGATGTAGTGCTGGTCGAGGCTGGCGACATGATCCCGGCTGACGGCGAGGTGATCGAGGGCGTCGCCTCGGTCAACGAAAGCGCTATTACCGGCGAGTCTGCCCCGGTCATCCGGGAATCCGGCGGCGACTTCAGCGCCGTCACCGGCGGCACCACCGTGCTGTCCGACTGGATCGTGGTCCGCGTGTCGGTCAATCCTGGCGAGGCGTTCATCGACCGCATGATCGCCATGGTTGAAAACGCCAAGCGCCAGAAGACCCCCAACGAGATCGCGCTCACCATCCTGTTGGTGGCGCTGACGATCATCTTTCTCGGCGTGACGGTAACCCTGCTGCCATTTTCCATGTTCGGCGTGGACGCGGCGAAGGCCGGTTCGCCGGTGACGATCACCGTGCTGGTCGCCCTGCTGGTTTGCCTGATTCCTACCACCATCGCGGGATTATTGTCGGCCATCGGCGTGGCCGGCATGAGCCGGATGATGCAGGCGAATGTCATCGCCACGTCGGGCCGGGCGGTGGAAGCGGCGGGCGATGTGGACGTGCTGCTGCTCGACAAGACCGGCACCATCACCCTCGGCAACCGGCAGGCGGCGGCGTTTCTGTCCGCTGCCGGCGTGACGGAGTACGCCTTGGCCGATGCCGCCCAACTCGCGTCCCTAGCCGATGAAACGCCGGAAGGCCGCTCCATCGTGGTGCTGGCGAAACAGAAGTTCAACCTGCGCGAGCGCGACATCCACGCCCTCGGCGCGACGTTCATCCATTTCTCGGCCCAGACCCGGATGAGCGGCGTGAACCTGGACCAGCGGCAGATTCGCAAGGGCTCGGCGGACGCCATCCGCCAACATGTGGAAACTCTGGGCGGCCATTTTCCACAACCGGTCACCCACGCTGTGAACGAGGTGGCCAGCCGGGGCAGCACACCCTTGGTGGTCGCCGACGGCGCCAAGGTGCTCGGCGTGATCGAACTGAAGGACATCGTCAAGGGCGGCATCAAGGAACGCTTCGCCGAATTGCGCCGGATGGGCATCAAGACGGTGATGATCACCGGCGACAACCGGCTGACCGCCGCCGCCATCGCCGCCGAGGCCGGGGTGGACGATTTCCTCGCCGAGGCCACGCCGGAGGCGAAGCTGGCGCTGATTCGCCAGCATCAGGCCGAGGGCCGGCTGGTGGCGATGACCGGCGACGGCACGAATGACGCCCCAGCGCTGGCGCAGGCCGACGTGGCGGTGGCGATGAACAGTGGGACCCAGGCCGCCAAGGAAGCCGGCAACATGGTGGATTTGGATTCCAATCCGACCAAGCTGATCGAGATCGTCGAGACCGGCAAGCAGATGCTGATGACGCGCGGTTCGCTGACCACCTTCAGCGTCGCCAACGATATCGCCAAGTATTTCGCTATCGTCCCGGCGGCCTTCGTCACCACCTATCCGCAGCTTGCGGCGCTCAACGTGATGAGTCTCGCCAGTCCAGCCTCGGCGATTCTGTCGGCGGTGATTTTCAACGCCCTGATCATCATCTTTCTCATCCCGCTGGCGTTGACAGGCGTCCAATACCGGCCGCTGGGCGCGGCGGTGCTGCTGCGGCGCAACCTGCTCGTCTACGGCCTGGGCGGCGTGATCGTCCCGTTCATCGGCATCAAGTTGATCGATCTGCTGATTTCACTCGCGGGTTGGGCGTAAGAGGCACTTGGATTTTCTCCCTTCCCCTCCTTGGACAAGGAGGGGTGTCCCGAAGGGACGGGGTGGTTGGACTGGGCGACGAACCACCCCGGCGCTACGCGCTACTTCTCCTTAGCCAAGGAGGGGAACTCGGTGGATTGTGTTCACTGGTGACTTAAAGCAAAGTTTTTTCAAGGAAAAATACACCATGAAAACCCTCATTCGTCCCGCCTTGACGCTATTCATCCTGCTTTCCATCCTCACCGGGCTGGTCTATCCGCTGCTGGTGACGGGCATCGGGCAAGCCCTGTTCCCGAAAGAGGCCGCCGGCAGCCTGATCGAGCGCGACGGCAAACCGGTCGGCTCCCGGCTGATCGGCCAGAATTTCACCGATCCGAAATACTTCTGGGGCCGGCCGTCGGCCACCGGGCCTTACCCCAATAACGCGGTGGCCTCCAGCGGCTCCAATCTCGGCCCGCTTAACCCCGCCCTGAAGGAGGCGGTGGAGAATCGAGTTAAAGCGTTGCGCGCCGCCGATCCCGGCAACACCATGCCGGTTCCCGTCGATCTGGTTACCGCCTCCGCCAGTGGCCTCGATCCCCACATCAGTCCGGCCGCCGCCGAATATCAGGTCACGCGCGTTGCCCGAGCGCGCGGACTGGCGTCCGAAACCGTGCGAAACTGGGTGGCCCAGCACACCGAGGATCGCCAATGGGAAATTTTTGGCGAACCGCGAGTCAACGTGCTCAAACTCAATCTCGCACTCGACCGTTCGCAGGCTGAAAAACATCCATGAATGGACATATCCAGAACACGCAACCGAGGGAGACTCGCTCTGTTAGCGATCCGACACCCCCTGCTTCGCCCTTGGTCTTGGTGCGGCACTTCCGTCAAATCCTGCTGTGGCCGTTACGGGTGATGCCCGGCCAAGCGGAAGGAACACACATCTCAAAGTACTGGGAAATCCTGGAAACGATGGGCGAACAGTGTCCCTGGCGGGAAGTGGCGGACGAATTCGGCGATCCCAAGGATTTTCAGGAACGGCATTACAAGGAATTCATTACCTTTCTGCCTTACGTGCAGCGTTTTCTGTATGGCGAGGGCACGGGGCGCGAAGGTCCGGCTGGCTACGGCAAATCCCCGATCCGGGTTCTCCGCCGCCGCGATATTGCCCGGATGCGGGTGGTGCTCGACGAGCAAACGCCGCCGCTGCTGTTCCAGATCGCCCATGTCGATCTCTATTTTTTCTACGACATCGACATCATTATCCTGGTGGTGGAATTTTTCGCCAACGACCTCCCGCTGTTGCTGGCCGAGGATGTCCTGTTCAAGATTGGACGAGCTTACCCAGCCTTTTGGGAGGCCAACGGTCGAGGCGCGGAGTGTCCGTACCGGGTGGAGTGGCTATCAGAGGCGGGCCAGAGGCTGGCGGTGTCCGACTACGACGACCGGGACAAATACCTCCAGTTCACCTGCCAGCACCGCTCCCCCAACATCTCCGCCCACTGGGAATATCTGCTGCGACCGTTGGCCCTGTACCATTCCGACCGAGAGGGCGCGATCCGCTACCGGCAGATCGAATACCACCGCATGCCACTGCTGGCCTACCTCAGCTTCAGCGATCCGCATGCGCTCACGCGCGGCGACTTTGCCCGGCTGGCGTTGGTCACCAAAGCCGGGCCATCCGATACCCTGCCGTACTCCACGACGGAACTGACCGATTTCGAGCAGCGATACTGCAGCGACAGGTTTTGGGATCCCATCAACCCGACGCTGTCCAGTCGCTATCTGTGCTGCGGCCACGCCTTCGTGGTGGTCGGCAAAGCCAGCGAACCCTTCTTTGTCGACCCGGAAACCGGCCTGCTGGGCCAGTTCCGCCACCAGTATTTCCTGGTCAACCTGATCGCCCACTTCCAGAAAGCCGCATTGATGCTGTTCTCGGAATGGTTGGTGGTAGCGGTCAGCCAGCTCGACATCCACGACCTGGATTCGGTCAAGGTCTTCAAGCGGGAAATCCGCCGGATCATGGGAACGCTCCTGCGCTTCACCGAACGCTATTGGTTCCACGAAGTCTCCAACCAGACCCAGGTCCGGGATTTGTTCCGGCTGTTGACTGGCCATCTCGACACCGACCGCATTTATCACGATGTCGGCACGTCGATCAAGGATATGAACGAATATCTGGACAGCGACAGTCTGCGGCGGCAGGCGAATACCGTGGTGCGGCTGACCGTGGTCACCACCCTGGGCTTGATCGCCACCGTTTCGACCGGTTTTCTCGGCATGAACATCTTCGACGAAGCCGACAATCCGGCCTGGCTCAAGCTGTTGATTCTTTTGATGGTGCTCGTTCCCAGCACCCTGCTCGTCAATTATGCGGTCGCCCATTCCAAGGTGCTTTCGGATTTCATGGAAGCCTTGGCGGACAAGCGACTGACTTGGTGGGACCGGCTGCAAATCCTGTTCAGAATTTGGCGGAAACCTCCCGAAAAAGCGGTCAAGCCGTGAACGGCAAACCCGAAGACACCCGCCCGGATCCGGATCAGTTGCTCGACCGTCTCAGGCAGGAAGAGGTCCGCGCCCGGCGCGGCAAGCTGAAAATCTTTTTCGGCGCTTCGGCGGGCGTCGGAAAAACCTACGCCATGCTGCTGGCCGCCCGCCAGTGGCGCGAGCAGGGGGTGGATGTCGTGGTGGGCCTGGTCGAAACGCATGGCCGCCAGGAAACCGCCGCATTGCTGGAGGGCCTCGAACAACTGCCGCTCAAGGAGATTCCCTATCGGGATCGGGTGCTGCGGGAATTCGATCTCGATGGCGCCCTGGCGCGGCGGCCGGCGCTGATTCTGGTCGACGAGTTGGCGCACAGCAACGCGCCCGGTTGCCGCCATCCGAAGCGCTGGCAGGATGTCGAGGAGCTGCTCGAAGCGGGCATCGATGTCCTGACCACGGTCAACGTGCAGCATTTGGAAAGCCTCAACGACGTGGTCGGCGGCATTACCGGCATTCGGGTCTGGGAGACGGTCACCGACCGGGTGTTCGACCAAGCCGACGAGGTGGTGCTGGTCGATCTGCCACCCGACGAACTCCTGCAACGACTCAAGGAAGGCAAGGTTTACCTGCCGGATCAAGCCGAACGCGCGATTCAGAACTTTTTTCGCAAGGGCAATCTGATCGCCCTGCGCGAATTGGCCCTGCGGCGCACCGCCGAGCGGGTGGACGACGAGATGCAAAGCTACCAGCAGCGGGATGGCGGGGTGCCACCAATCATCCGGGACGCGCTGCTAGTCTGCGTCGGCCCCGACCCCGTCGCCGATATCCTGGTGCGCGCGGCCAGCCGGCTGGCCGGCAAGCTGGATTGCGAATGGCACGCCCTCTATGTCGAAACGCCGGCGCTGCAACGGTTGCCGGAGAACCAGCGCCGGGCGATTTTGAACACCCTCAAACTGGCCCAGGATCTCGGCGCCCATACCGCAACCATGGCCGCCGCCGATATCGCCCTGGCCATCGTCGAATACGCCCGCCAGCATCGCTTGGGCCGAGTGGTGGTTGGGCGTCGCCGGCCGGGCTGCCGCTGGCGCTGGCCGCGGCCGTCGCTGGTCGAGCGGCTGGCCCAACTCGCTCCGGATTTCGACCTGCTGGCGATGGCGCGGGACGACTCGCCCCGACGTCCCGCCACCCCGGTGGCCGGGGACGAGGATCGGAGCCCGTCGTCACCTTTGCTGCAACCCTACGGCGCAACCTTGCTGATCTGCCTGGGGACCGCGTTGCTGGCCACCCCACTGCTTCCCCACTTCGACCGGGCCAACATCATCATGCTGTTTCTGCTGGCGGTGGTCGGCGTGGCGGTGCGATACGGACGCGGCCCATCGGTGCTGGCGGCGGTCGTCAACGTGGTGGCGTTCGATGTCTTCTTCGTGCCGCCGCGCTTCTCGCTCGCGGTCCACGACTGGCAATACCTGCTCACCTTCGCGGTGATGCTGATCGTCGGCTTGATCGTCGGCCAGTTGACCGCCCGGTTCCGCTATCAGGCCCAAGTGGCCAGCGCCCGCGAGGAGCGCGCCCGCCATCTCTACGAAATGTCCCGCGAACTGTCCGGAGCGTTGGCCGCCGAACAGGTGATCGAAATCAGCGAACGCTGCGTCGAAGCCAGTTTCCGGGTCAAGGCGCGGTTGTTGCCGCCGGACGACAACGATCGATTGCCGCCGCCGCCGGTGCAACCTGGCAAGCCCAAGGTCGATCTCGCCATCGCGCAGTGGTGCTTCGACCGCAATACGCCGGCCGGCCTCGGCACCGATACCCTGCCCGCCGCGTCGCTGTTGTACCTGCCGCTCAAGGCCCCGCTGCGCACTCGCGGGGTGCTGGCCGTGGCGCCCGAGCAGCGGCGCTTGCTGCTGATCCCGGAACAGCGGCGGCTGCTGGACACCTTCGCCGCGCTGATCGCCATCGCCCTGGAACGGGTGCATTTCGCCGCCGTCGCCCGCGACACGCTGGTGAAAATGGAAGCGGAACGGCAGCGCAATTCGCTGCTGGCGGCGCTGTCCCACGACCTGCGCACGCCGATGACCGCGCTGATCGGGCTGGCGGAAACGCTGGCGCTGGAACTGGCCGCCGAGCAATCTCCCCACCACGAATCGCTGACCGCCATCCGCGAACAGGCGGTACGGATGGCGCTGCTGGCGGACAATTTGCTGGACATGGCCCGGTTGCAGGCCGGCGGCGTCCACTTGCGCAAGGACTGGCAGTCGCTGGAGGAACTGGTCGGCTCGGCCGTGCGAATGCTGGCTCAGCCGCTGCGCGACCATCCGCTGCGGCTGGCGCTAGACCCGGAACTGCCGCTGGTCAACTGCGACGCGGTGCTGATCGAGCGGGTGCTGGTGAACCTGCTGGAAAACGCTGCCAAGTACACGCCGGCGGATACCGTGATCGGCGTCGCCGCCAGCGCCGAGACCGACCGGCTGACGGTCGAGGTTTGGGACGAAGGACCGGGCTTGCCGGTCGGACGGGAACAGGCCCTGTTCGAAAAATTTGCTCGCGGCCAAGCCGAATCGGCGGTGCCGGGGGTCGGCCTCGGATTGGCCATCTGCCGGGCGGTCATCGAGGCCCACGGTGGCCAGATCCGGGCCGAAAACCGGGCCGGCGGGGGCGCCCGCTTCACGTTCACGTTGCCGCTGGAACCGCCGCCGCCGTTCGAAACCGATGAGGAGTCCAATCTGGAGCCGACATGATCGCCACCACTGAACCCGCTCTGACCGTTTTGATCGTCGAGGACGAGCAGGCTATTCGCCGTTTCGTGCGCGCCGCGCTGGAAGGTGAGGGTTATCGGGTGCATGAGGCGGATACCCTGCGGCGCGGTTTGTCGGAAGCCGGCACCCGCAAGCCGGACTTGGTCGTTCTCGATCTCGGACTGCCGGATGGCGACGGTGTCGACTTCATCCGCGATCTGCGCGCCTGGAGCGGCATGCCGGTGCTGGTGCTGTCGGCCCGGGTCGAGGAATACGACAAGGTCGAGGCATTGGATGCCGGCGCCGACGATTATCTGATCAAGCCGTTCGGAGTGGCGGAATTGCTGGCGCGGGTGCGGGCGGTGAGCCGGCGCCACGCGCGCGAGCCGGGCGGTACCGCCATCATCACCTTCGGCGAGGTGAGCGTGGATTTGGAACGTCGGCAGGTGGCGCGCAACAACCAGCCGGTCCATATCACGCCGATCGAGTTCCGGTTGCTGTCCACACTAATTACCAAATCCGGCAAGGTGCTGACGCACCGCCAACTGCTGCGGGAAGTCTGGGGACCGGCTTACGTGGAACGCGGCCACTACCTGCGTATCTACATGGGCCATCTACGCCAGAAGCTGGAAGCCGACCCGACCCGACCGCAATATTTTCTCACCGAAACCGGCATCGGTTACCGGTTCTGTCCAGCCTGATCCGCGTTCGTTTCGCCGAAGAGGGAGCAACCCGGCAATGCGAAATTATTCCACGTGGCATATTCGGGCGGGATGCGGATGAGGCCGCCATGGAACCCTGCCAGCTATCATCCACCAGGCATCCACCAGGATTGTGCATAATCCGAAGTCTCGGGAACCAACCTCCGTTCGCCCGCCCGCCAGGATACCGCCGCGATGCTGAAGCAAGATCTTGTTATGCTGATATCGGCCGTGGTGGCGCTGGTTCACGCCTTGGGGGTGTTTCGGCAATCCATGCCGTGGCCAGCGTCAGAACCCCGCAGGGAGCCATCGTCTGGGCCATTTCTTTGTCGGTGTTTCCCTACGTTGCCCTGCCGCTCTACTGGATTTTGGGTCGCAACCGCTTCCATGGCTACGTCGAGGCCTTGCAGCGCGGCGCGCTGAATTACGCGACCGACCGGCAATTTTAGAGTTGGCTTTCCCAGGAGGAGACACGTTGTGGTAACCGTTACGGCGCGCTCCCCCTGAATACGCCGGAGCAGCGGGCGCAGTTCGAGAGCATGAGTTACCAAACCGACTATGGCGAACTGCCCCGAGAGGTTTATGCTGACCGCTTGAGAATTCTCTATCCGAATAACGGTCTGACGGTGGATTGCCTGGCAACTTCCATTCCGGGAACGCGAAGCCGCCAGACCCATTTGGATGAATCGCGGGGCGAAACGCCTTGTCCCTCAATCACCTTGAAGCACCTTGGGAGAATTTACGATGAGCAACACGTTTGTCGCGGTCGCATACGACGACACCTACACGGCCCAGGAGGTTCGGTTACGGCTGCTGCGGATGCAGAAGGAGTACCTGATCGACCTGGAGGATGCGGTGGCCGCCGTTCGCGACGAGAAGGGCAAGGTCAAGCTGCACCAGATTCACAACCTGACTGCCGCCGGCGCGGTTTCTGGCAGTTTCTGGGGGCTGCTGATCGGCCTGATCTTCATGAATCCGCTGCTGGGACTGGCGGCGGGCGCGGCGGGTGGCGCGCTGAGCGGCGCGCTGGCCGACATCGGCATCGACGACGATTTCATGAAAAAGCTGGCCTCCGAGTTGAAACCGGGCTCCTCGGTGCTGTTCGTGCTGGTCAAGCACTTCACCCCGGACAAGGTGCTGGCCGAGCTGGAGGGCACTGGCGGGCGGCTGTTGAAAACCTCGCTGTCGCACGAGGACGAGGCCAAGTTGCAGGCGGTGCTGGACATGGTCAAACCGCAGGCCGAGGCTGCCGCTCCCAATCTGGAGAAACCGGGGTTTAAGTAGCGGTTGAGTTCCGTATTTGTAGTTTCACGATTCATCGCGAAATCGGATTTTCTCTAAGGTCAACCCAAAGGCGCTAAAATCGAGATGTGAAAGCTCCTCCCCCTTGCCAAACCGGCCGTAAGGCCGATGCGGAACCACCGCCCCCTACCGGGACCAGCCCACCCGACCAAATCGCCCGGCTTTTACCCCGTGGGCCTTGCGATCACCAAGAGAGAACCCCGATGCCCCAGTCTCCCCAGCCGCCCTCCCTGCGCTTCTGCTATGCCGACGAACTCCACGCCAAGGTTCTCCACCTGCTGGAGACCCTGGAGCAGGCCGAAGACCCGACCCGACACCGCAGCGCACTGGGCGATCTCGTGGTGGAATTGACCAACGCCGGGATGGACGACTATTTTCTCAAGCCGCTGCGGTTGGCCAAGGCGGGTTTCGTGGTGCAACAGACCGCGAACCTCGGGGTGGCCGGCGCCACCCGGATCATGGCGCCGATGATCCGCAATATCATCGGTCGCCTGGATCGAGATCAACTTCTGAGCATTGGCGGCTATATCCGGCAACTGATGTGTTGACGACGCTCGCGATGAAAAGCCGTCAGGTGACCCTACGATGGAAAATCCCGCCCCGTACCGGACTGGCTCGACTGTTGGCCCCGGAACCGCCCCTCGCCATGGAAGTTCTGGTCGCAGCAGCCCACGCCCGCCGCCAGAGCATCCCCTGCGAGACCGGGCGAGCGGTTGCTCCAGCGGCTGCCGGAACGATGGCGCGCCTTGGCCGACCTTGTCCTGAGCGACAAGGTCCACGCCGGGGACGTGGCTCATGCCGTGGCCGCGCTGATCGACAGCATCGAGAACGATGCCAGGCGACGTGGACCGCAAACTTCACCGAGTTCCGCCGCCGCCATGGCCCGACCGCGCGGGCGCCCGAAAGAGCCCGACCCCGAACCCCGGGGTTTGGAAAGCCAGTGCATTCGGAGGAAGGATGAGCTTGTCGACGACAGTGACGGACGGACCCCTGACGATCGGCCACGGGGATACGATCGAGCATTTCCTGACCGGTCAGAAAGGCCAGCCGGTGACGATCCACTTGGGGTCGGGCGAAGCCCTGACCGGGATGGTCCGGGAGGTAACCGGCCCGCTGGTGCATTTGAGCGACCTGACCGGCCAAGCGTTTTCCGACGCGGTCATCGTGACCAAAAACATCACGGCGGTGCTCGTCCGCGCCAAGACGCCATGATCGCCGCCCTGCCACCGAATTCGCCCCGCGCCCCAGGGCTTTGCCTCGACCCAGAGCAGCCTGGCGGTGCTCCATTTCGGTATCTGCCGTTCATGCACGGTGAGGCGCTGACCGACCAGGAGCGCGCGGTGCGGCTGTACCAGCAACCCGGCCTGGAAGACAGCCTGCGCTTTGCCCGCCACCGCCACGCGCTGATCCAGCGATTTAGCCGCTTCCCGCACCGCAACGCCATTCTGGGGCGGACCAGCACCGTCGAGGAACTTGCCTACCTAACCTCGCCCGAGGCTTTTCGCGGCTGAAATCTCAGGCCAACATCTAACCACTCCCTGTAGCCGCCCGGATCGCTCGCGCCAACCGCTGCGGCTCATCCGTCCCCAGCCGGAACCGCTTCCCCGATGCCAGCACGATTTCCACCGCTTCCCAGCCGGAGACGTTGTACAACCAGCCGTGCGGGGTGCGGTGGATGCCCCAACCGTGAATCCAAGCGTTCCGCACCGGCCGGGCGTCCGTGATCTCGGCCAGCGGAATCCGTTGGCGGATCAACCCGATGCCGAAGCAGAAGCTTAGGTGGGTGGCGTCGATCTCGACGGTGAGCGAAAAAAATAGCGCCAGAAACGCGGCCATCAGCACCGGCCCCAGCGCGGCGAGCGGCATCAAGTCGGTCATCATCCCGAGACCAGCGAAGAGTACTGCCGCCAGCAGCAGGGACACCGCGATCACGGCGCCGAATTGGGTATGGTGGTAACGGAGAGCCGGGTGCATCGGGCAGGCCTCGATCAAGGTCGGAATCACGTTTTGCTACAGTGTAACCCTTTCATCCCGACCGGACCGCACCCATGGCTCGACGCCCCCGCTCTCGTGCCTCCCGCTCCTTCCCCAAAACCCTGACCGGCATCCTCGTGTCCATCGCCCTAGCCGTCCTCGCCGCCCTGGGCATCAAGACCGACTGGTTTCACGGGAGACCCTCCGCTCCGCCCACGGAACGCTGGGCCGGCGCGCTGCTCGCCAGCCCATGCCACTCGCTGAAAAGATCTGCCGGTAGCGGGGTAGACGACCGTTCAGGGTCTGTGCGGCAGGGTCTCGATGCTGACGCGGGCGGTCCCGTCCATCGCCAGTTGTCTGGCGGCGGCGCGCGAGAGATCGATGATCCGCCCACCCCCGTGCGGTCCACGGTCGTTGATCGTCACCTCGACCGCCTTGCCGTTCCCGAGATTGGTCACCTTGGCCCGGGTTCCGAGGGGCAACCGCGGATGGGCGGCCGTGAGCCGGTGCTGGTTAAAAGGTTCGCCGCTCGCGGTCTTCTTGCCGTGAAATCCCGGTCCGTACCAGGATGCCTTGCCCACCTGCTTGCCACTCGCGCCCGCGTCGGGCGGGATACCGGCGGACAACGCCAGGACGCCGATCAACATGACGCGCGAGAAACCGGCCCCACCCTGGCGGGGGAACCGAGCTTTAAGGCAGCGTTCGTTACGTTCGTTCAAGAGTCAACCTCCATGGATGGGCCGGAGGAACCCCGTGATCCTTTCGGGGAAGCGGAGGTTCATTCCGAGCCGCTCAAACAGGAAGGCATGAAGGGTACCATCCCTTTTAAAACGATGTCTTCATCATTATCGATGAAAATTGCCAATATTTGACAGCTTCTCATATTTTTTATATTTAAATCAAAAAATTAATAAAAAAATATTTTCTATCTTCTTTTTGTTTAAACGGCTTTTATCTGATCTTTACTGCCTTTTCCATCGGTTTTTCTGTTCTCGACGCTCCTCTTCCACCCTTTCGCGGTTGATACGTATTTTTTTAATTTATTTCATGGCGTTATTTCTAGGTTTCGCGCATGAACGCATGCGATTCGCCGTATGAGGCGACCACGAACGACATTCTGGTCGAACTGGAAAAAGGCATTCCCCAGACCGGGCGCCGCTTGACGAGCAGGAAGCCGCCGGAAGTGCGCCACCCTTGCCGCCGCCAGCGCCTTCCCCCATCCTCAAGCCGGCCTCGCCGCCGGCGGAATTTGCCCAGCTTCAACCCCGGCTGACGGGCGCCGCCCTAACGGAACCTTGCCGCTTGACCAAAGCGACCACCCGCTAATCGTCGTCCTCATCCTCGCCCAGCAGGGCAATTTTCCGCTGCGGCACGGTTTTGGGATCGACGGTGATCGGGCGATAGATTTCCACCCGGTCGCCGTCGGCGAGCGGCGCGGTCAGCTTGGTGATCTTGCCGAAGACGCCGACCTTGTTCTTTTTCAAATCCAGGTCAGGACAACGCGCCAGAATGCCGGAGCGTTCGATGGCCTGATGCACTGTGCTGTTATCGGGCACATCCAAGGACAACCAGATTTGTTGAGTCGGTTCGGTATAAGCAACACTGACTTGCATGATCTCCTCCATTTCAGGTGCGCATGGTTTGCGATCTTATGCCTCATCAGGCGGCGGATGGTGACTGTTGCGCCCCCGCTCGGGCCTCGCCCCGATTCGTCGCCCGCCGTTGCCAGCGCCGTTCCGCCGCCCGTTTACCAGCCAGCAGGAACCCGAGCACCAGAAAACCGCCGGGTGGTAATAGCATCAGCAGAAAGCCCTTGTATTTCGGGATGAGCGTGGTTTCGAGAAAGGCAAAACCGTCGCCCAGCAACAGCGAGGCATGGGCGAACAGGGTGGCGCTGCCCAGAATTTCGCGGCAGCCACCGATCAGGATCAAGGCCAAGGTGTAGCCCAATCCCATGGCCAAGCCATCCACCGCCGAGGCCAACACCGCCCGCTTGGACGCGAAAACCTCGGCGCGGCCCAGCACCGCGCAGTTGACCACGATCAAGGGGATAAACAGCCCCAGTACCTTGTACAACTCGTGCAGCCAGGCATTGATCGCCATGTCCGCCAACGACACCAGCGCGGCGATCAGCAACACGAATACCGGAATCCGCACTTCCTGACTGATCAGGTCGCGGCAACTGGCGATGACGATATTCGAGGTGAGCAGCACGCCTGTCGTCGCCAACCCCATGCCGAGGCCGTTGGTGGCGGTGGTGGTGACCGCCATCAGTGGGCACAAGGCCAGCATCTGCGCGAAGACGACGTTGTTACGCCAAAGACCGTCGGTGAAAACGCTGCGATAGTCCTCGCTCATAAGCGGTTTCCTCCGTCTGGAGCCGGTTGGCCGGCGATGGGTCCGGGCGCGACCTCGTCCAGCAACAAGGCGCGATGGGCGGCGAAGAATTCCAGTCCCGCCTTGACCGCCTTCACTACGGCGCGCGGCGTGATGGTGGCGCCGGTGAACTGGTCGAACACGCCGCCGTCCTTTTTCACCGCCCATTGGTCCGGTTGCGGATCGTTCAGCGAACGGCCGGTGAAACTCAAAATCCAGTCGGATTTGTTCAATTCGATCTTGTCGCCCAAGCCCGGCGTCTCGTTGTGGCTGATCACCCGCGCGCCCAGCAAGGTTCCGGCGCGATCCACCCCGACGGCGATCACCATCGCGGTGTTGCCATAGCCCGGCGCGCTGACCTGATAGCACACCGCTTGAACTTGTCCGCCACGCCGCGCCCGGTACACCACCAACGGTCGGCCGCCATCATCGACGGTCACCGTATCGCGCACCAGATCGTTGTCGTAGTACGTGGCGGGAACCACCTGCTGCAAGGTGATTTGCAGATCCTCCAACTGACGTTGGGCGATGTCGGGGCGGGTCAAGTGATCGGCCACGCCGATAGCGGCGCTGGTCAACAGGGCTACACCACCCAGCAAAGCCACGTGATAGCTCAGCCGTTGCCGGTATTCCGGCTTCAGGAACCACCGGTTCATTCGGCCTCTCCCGATCCGACGGGCGGACGTTTGGCGCGCTCGGGCACCGGACGCGATTGACCGCGCCAGGTGCGACCGTAAATACGCGGGCGAACGTAATGATCGATCAATGGCGTGGCCGCGTTCATCAGCACCACCGCGAACGCCACCCCTTCGGGATAGCCGCCCCAGGTGCGGATGATGTACACGAGTGCGCCGCAGCCGGCGCCGAAGATCAGTTGCCCCAGCTTGGTGGTGGGCGAGGTCACCGGATCGGTGGCGATAAAGAACGCGCCCAGCATCAGGCCACCCGACAGCAGATGCACCGCCGGACTGGCGAACCGTTCAGGATTCAGCCAATTGAACCCGCCGGCCAGCACCAGCACTGTCGCCAGCAGGGCGACCGGCACGTGCCAGGTCATCACCCGCCGCCACAGCAGCCACAAACCGCCGAGCAGGACCAGCAGATCGGCGGTTTCGCCCAGACTGCCGCCGGTCCAGCCCAGCGCGGCGGTCCCGGCCTGGTAATGGCCGGGCAGGATTTGGCCGAGTTCGCGGGCCATGCCCAGTTCGGTACGGATGTGCCCCAGGATGGTGGCGCCGCTCACCGCGTCGATGTCGGGGATGCCGCCAAACGTGATCGTCAAGCTTTCCAGAAAACCGGGCGCGTGACTGGAAAACAGTGGGCGCGGCTCCAGCCAGAGCGTCATTTCGACCGGAAACGACACCAGCAGAGCCACCCGCGCCAGCATCGCCGGATTGAAGATGTTCTGACCAATGCCGCCGAACACCTGTTTGCCGATCACGATGGCGAAAAAGCCGCCGACCGCGCCGATCCACCACGGCGCCCACGGCGGCAGCGACAAAGCCAGCAACACTCCGGTCAGCAGGGCGGAACCGTCCAGTAAAAACGGTCGCACCGCGTGCCCGGCCAGCCGCAGACAAACCGCTTCGCACAACAGGCACGCCAAGATCGTGACCAGAAACAGATTCAAGGCCGGCCAGCCGAACAACACGATGCCGTATAGCGTCGCCGGCGCCACCGCCAGCAACACCAAGCCCATGAGGCGCGGCACGCTGTCGGGCGCGTGCGCGTGGGGCGCGCTGGTCGGGAACAGGCTCATGCCGCCGCTCCGACCTTCGCTTTGGCTTGGCGTTTTTCGGCTTGCCGCCGCGCCGCCGCTTCGGCCTTGGCCCGCTCCACCCGCGCCAGTCGCGCCTGGTGCTGTTCCAGCAAGCGACGGGTTTCCTTGACCTTCTGTTCCGCCCGTTGCCGGGCTTCCAACGCGCCCCGGGCGTACTCGAAATACTGCACCAGCGGTATGTGCGAGGGGCAGACGTAGGCGCAGGAACCGCAACTGATGCAGTCAATCAGCCCGAACGCCTCCGCTCCGTCCAGATCGTCGTGGCGGGCGCGCTTGGACATTTCCAGCGGCATCAGACCCATCGGACAGGCTTCGACGCAGCGTCCGCAGCGGATGCAGGGCGAAGGCGTCGCTTCCAGCCGGGCTTCGGCGGCGGTCAGCGCCAGAATCCCGTTGGTGCCCTTGACGATGGGCACTCGGGTACCCGGCAGCGGTTGGCCCATCATCGGCCCACCCATCAGCAGACGGGAGGTCGCTTCCATCGCACCGCCGCAGAACGCCAGCAAATCCTCCACTAGCGCGCCGATGGGGGCTTCCAGATTTTGCGGCCTGGCCACGGCGCCACCGGTGACCGTGATGATCCGCGAGATCAGCGGATGGGCCTGGCGCAACGCCCGATGTACGGCGTAAGCGGTGCCGACGTTATGCACCAACACCCCGGTATCGGTGCCGCGTCCCCCGGCAGGCGTCTCCAATCCGGTCAAAATCTGGATCAACTGCTTGGCCGAGCCGGCAGGATAACGCGACGGCACCACCACCACCCGGATGTGCCGCTCGGGCTGGCAGGCCGCTTTCATGCTGGCTACCGCTTCCGGCTTGTTGTCCTCGATGGCGATCACGGCATTGGGCGCCTGTAAGGCGTGGAGCATCAGGCGGATACCGTCCACGATGTGCTCGGCCCGTTCGCGCATCAGCCGGTCGTCGCAGGTCATGTAGGGTTCGCACTCGGCGCCGTTGACCGCCAGGGTATGTACCTTGGCCTGCCGCGCCTTGCTGAGCTTGACCGCCGCCGGGAAATTTGCCCCGCCCATGCCGACGATACCCGCCTCGCCGATGCGGGCGGCCACGTCCTCGGGTTCCAACGCGAACGGGTCCGACGGCGGCTCCCGCTCCAACCAGTGGTCCTCGCCGTCGCTTTCCAGCGTGATGGTCGGCAACGGCAGGCCAGACACATGCGGCGCGGTGAAATCGCCGATGGCCACGATCATGCCGGAGGTGGGCGCGTGGACCGACGCCGAAACCCCGCCTTGCTCGCGCCCCAGCAATTGGCCCTTGCGCACGGTCTGCCCGACCTTGACTGCCGGCACCGCCGGCCGGCCGGTGTGTTGTTGCAGCGGAACATGCAACCGAGAGGGCATCGGTAAGACTTGAATCGCTTGCTCGGCGCTCAGGTGCTTCTGTCCGGCTGGATGCACGCCACCCCAGAAATCGAACAGTTTCATGACATTAAACTCCAAAACTCAGTGTCGGCTTGGGCCAGTGCCAGTTCTTCAGGACGGGGGTAACGGGGCGCAGTTGCAGGCATTCGGTCGGGCAAACTTCCACACACAGCCCGCAGCCGATGCACGCATCCTGGATGACGCCATGAATCTGCTTGGGCGCGCCGATGATGGCGTCGGTGGGACACCTTCCGCCGCAGTGGGCACAGCCGATACAGGTCGCTTCGTTAACCTGCGCGAGCAGGGGCGGGCCGCTGTTCGACGCGCGGTCCACCGCGACGCCCAGCTTCGCCGCCAACGCCCGAACCAGCGTCGGACCGCCCGGCGGACAAAGCGTGACGGGGGCCTTGCTGGCGGCCAGCGCCTCGGCCGCGCCGCCGCAACCCGGATAGCCGCACTGCCCGCAATTGACTCCCGGCAGCAGTTGCTGGATTTCCTCGTGCAGGGGATTGTTCTCGACTCGCAGATAGCGAGCGGCAAGGCCCAGCACCCAGCCCAGCGCAAGTCCCAACAGCGTCAAACTCAAAACGGCGGCGATCATCTTCAATGTGCTCCCAAAGACAGGATTCCCTCGCCCTTCGGGAGAGGGTCAGGGTGAGGGCGAACTAGCGCGTCGGCAGGCCCACGAACCCCATGAACGCCAGCGACAACAGGCCGGCGGCGATGAAACCGATGACACTGGTGGCGAATTCTCCTGGGTTGTTCACGCCGCTCCTTGAAGGGCGGCAAACCGCGAACAACGGGTCGGGGCTGTTGGGGTCCCCGCCAACCA
>Ga0209573_1001769_pt1 | contig 30975 bp, 14 predicted proteins | sample TNRBio252014_DNA_FD_185870 | JGI IMG/M metagenome (GOLD analysis project Ga0209573, IMG submission 185870) | Wastewater treatment Type I Accumulibacter community from EBPR Bioreactor in Madison, WI, USA - TNR Reactor_6/25/2014_ DNA (SPAdes)... | ecosystem: Engineered > Bioreactor > EBPR >...
TTGGTTCGTCAGAGGGTAACAAATGGGGCGGTCGACGGGAATTGAACCCGCGACCCCAAGATCCACAATCTTGTGCTCTAACCAACTGAGCTACGACCGCCATGAAAGGATAAAAAGGTAGGATTGCGGTAACAGTGAGCGGGCATTATACTTAAAAAAAAGTTGTAAGGGAAGCGTCGATCTGGTATTTTTCGCATGCGAAATTTTCTTTAAAGATTGCGTGCTTTTCGACGATAGACAATAACCAGCACATGAAAAAACTATCACACCCGTTCTTCTCCATTTTTGCAGCTTCCGTATTCTTTACCGTTGCGGTAGGTATGCCCGCTCCTGCGCAGGCGTATGCGTCTCTTCCTATAAGTGCCCGTTCTGCGGTTCTTTTAGATGGTAATTCTCAGGGACTTATTTATTCAAAAAACTCCCGTCTAGAAAGAGCTCCCGCGAGTACAACCAAAATCCTTACTTCGCTCGTGGCTGTTGAGATGCTGTCCCTGGATAGCATTGTCACGATTCCGGCTTTTGCTGAGTCTGTGCAGCCTTCAAAGATTCATTTGCGCCGCGGTGAACGTTATTATGTAAGGGATCTCATTCGGGCCATTCTTATGAATTCTGCCAATGATGCCGCTGAAGTGATTGCGGTTGCGGCTGCGGGATCAAAGGCTGCTTTTGCCGCCAAGATGAATGCCAAGGCGCGCGCGATTGGATGCAAGAACTCACGATTTGTCAATCCAAGCGGTCTTCCGGACAGCCGGCAGCATTCGACGGCCTACGACATGGCGCTTATTATGCGGCAAGTTCAGAATTATCCTTTTATAGAAAACGCCATGAAGTCCAAGACAGGCGTGATGTATAGCCTTGACGGCAGAAAAATTTCGCTGAGAAACCACAACCGCATGCTCTGGCGTGAGAATCGCGAGGTTGTAGGTAAAACGGGATGGACCCGCAGCGCGAAGCACTGTTTCGTTGGTCATATCGGCGCTGGCAACAGAAAAACGTATGTGTCGATGCTGGGCAGCAATGGCCTGTGGCGCGATTTAAAAATTCTGGTCGACTACAGCTACGGTACCTCTTATAAAGCTCCCAAGAGGGCTCTGAAGCTTAAAGCGCGCCGTGAGGATACCCGAGAGGTTCAGCAGGCCCTCAAAAAAGCAGGGTACTATAAAGGCAAGGTGGACGGTATTTTTGGCCCAGCCACAGCAAAAGCAGTGAAAAGGTTCCAAAAAGCCAAAGGGCTTAAATCCGACGGCATCGTTGGCCGCAATACTCTCGCAAAACTCACTCCCTACGCAGGTTAAGGCATTCCGCAAGTTTCTCTCCAGCAAGTTTTCCTTGGCAAATCACGACCCACACCTATAATACCCATCCGCTGGAGGTTTGAATTTTAGACCCCGCTTAGCGTCCTAATACCGCGAAACATTTTTAAACTCCTATAAAGGCGGTTCCCAATGAGATTGAAATACTCCTTCTTTTATCTTTTCCTCTTCGCTATCGCCTCTTTTCAGCCGGCTCTCAGCGCTGAAGAACCCGCTTCTGAAGCTTCTTCGGCGGATAAATCCGCGGCAGAGGCTTTGGCTGCCGAAAAACCCAAAGTTGTGATGATTCATGACTTTGAAGGGGAAGATCTCATCAACGGTATTGGGGGAGCTAGCGGCTCATGGAATCTCGACTCCACCGATATTAACAACTCTTATTGTGATGAGGAAGTGGTCGAGGTGACGGGTAAGGATGGTCAACCGACGCGTGCGCTGAAGCTCAGCTATAGCGTGGAATCTGACAGACCTTCCCAGAATGGTTTCTGGACAAAGCTCGAAAATTTCGACGCCCGTGATTACGACCGCCTTGAGTTTGAAGTGAAAGGTGATGCGGCCGAGGGGTTCACAAACCGCTTCAAGCTTGAGTTGAAAAAATGCAAAGAGCCGCCGTGTACGGGCGATGCCGTGAAGGATGAAGTCATTAAGGGGTCTTCGGAAGTTTGGGTTACGGATCAGTGGGAAACCGTCAGTCTTCCCTTAAACAAGATTACGGGCATTATTGATTTTGCCAATCCGAAAGCCTGGGAAAACCCTGCCATTGCCCGCGCAGATCTCGATGAAATGGTTTTTATTCTTCAGGACCGGCACGTTTCGGCGAAGAAGGGCAGCTTTTACATTGATAACATCCGTTTTGTGAATACCGGAAATCCCGGGCCTACAGCTGTGGATTTTCCTCCCCGTTTTAAAGAGAAAACAACGGTTAAGCTCGAAGGCCTTGATTTTGCGCGTTTTTTGATCGGCCGTCTTGGCGGCTTTCCGGAAAAATCCGTTGTCAAGAAAGAGATGCCGGAAGATGACCGCGAATTCATTATGGAAATTGCCAAGGACACCTGGCGGTTTTTTAATGAAATTGTTGATCAGGAACACGGTATGCCGCTGGATACGATTCAAATCGGCAAGGGGGACGAGGCTCTCAGCGACGGCGCCTGGATTGGAGATTACACGAACGTTACCAACATCGGCGTGTACCTGATGTGCGTTGTTTCCGGATATGATCTGGGATTCATCACAAAGGAAGAAGCTGTTCGCCGTCTTCGTCTTACGATGACAACCGTTGGAAACCTTGATTACCATGAAAGCGGATTTCCTTACAACTATTACGACACCACGACGCTGGAACGGACCAGCTATTTTGTTTCCCTGGTGGACAGCGGCTGGCTTATGGCGGGTTTGTACGTGGTGAAGAACGCTTTCCCCGAAGAGCTTGGCAGTCAGGCCGAGGATCTTTTAAAACGCGGTGATCTTAAATTTTTCTACGATCCCGTTGAACGCCAGTTTTTTCATGGTTATTACGAGCACCTCAAGGTTTACTCGGATTACCATTACGGCACGTTTTATACAGAGCCCCGCGTGACCAGCTATATGGCCATTGCCCGGGGTGAGGTTCCCTATGAGCATTGGTTCGAGGGGCTGATCAGGACGTTTCCTGAGAGCTATGCCTGGCAGGGGATGAAGCCGATCGACCGTGTTGAAAAAGAGACGCTGGGTCATAAATACAGCAGCGGTTATTATGAATGGAATGGAATCAAGTATGTCCCTAGCTGGGGCGGTTCGGCTTTTGAAGCTTTGATGCCGACTCTGGTGTTGCAGGAAAAAAACCTGGCTCCTGAAGGTCTGGGCGGCAATAATCTTAGCCATGTGCTTGGGCAAATCCGCTACGCTGTTGATGAGCTTAAGCAGCCGGTCTGGGGTATGAGTCCTTCCTCCGTTCCCGAAGGCGGTTATTCCGAGTTTGGCGCGAAGCCGTTTGGTTCCAAGGGCTATAAGCCGGGTGTCGTAACGCCTCACGCCAGTGTTCTCGCGCTTGAATATGCTCCCGAAGAAGTCATCAAAAATCTCCGCAAGATGATTGAACTCTATGACATTTACGGCGAGTACGGTTTTTATGATGCTGTGACGGTTTCTACGGGGCTTGTCGCCCGCAAGTACCTGTCGTTGGATCATGGGATGATTCTTGTGGCGCTGAATAACTATCTCAATGACGGTGCTATCCGCAAACGCTTTCACGCGGATCCCGTGCTGAAGACCGCGGAAGAACTGATTACGGCGGAAAAATTTTTCGAACCCGTTTCTGTTCCGGAAAACGTTCCGGCTGAACAGGCCGTATAAGCGCTTTTTAGGAGCCTCCATGTCGGGATTGAAAACAGCGGGTGTTTACACGCTGGATTGTTTTGGGGATGGTGTCGTTGCCGCTTTTTCTGGACGCGAGTTCCCGCGTGATAAGTGGCCTGAGTTTCTTCAAGAGCTTGATCTGAGTCCATCGGATTTGATTACGCTCAGGCAAATTCACAGCTCAAACCTTATTCTCGTCAAAGAAACCAACCGTCCCTCTGAAGAATGTCCCGCTGATGGTCTGTTGACTAAAACTCCCGGAGTGATTCTTGGGATCAGGACAGCGGATTGTATTCCTGTCTTTTTTTGGGATCCGGAACATAAGTCTATTGCTCTGGTCCATGCCGGGTGGCGCGGCATCTATTACGGAATCAATCAGAAAACGGTTCAGGCATTTCGTCAGAACTTGCTGGCCAAACCCAAAAACATTCAGGTAGCGCTGGGGCCCTGCATCCGCAAATGCTGTTACGAAGTCGGCAGCGAATTTAAGGAGTTTTTCCCTAAGCATTACGAGGCTATTGAGCCTGAATCCTCCGATTTGGCCGGAAAGGCTCATGTTGATCTTGTGGGCGCCCTCAAAGCGGAATTGATTTTGGAGGGTGTTGAGCCTGACCATATCCATGACAGCGGCTACTGCACAGCCTGTCAAAACGATGCTTTCTTCTCTTATCGTAAAGAGAAGGAAACTCCGGAAAGAATCCTCTCGATTATAGCGCTCCGCCGGTGACCCCCCTAGATTCCCATTGCCACCGTTTGGGCCCCTTGATATAATCCGCCTCTTATTCAAGCCCCCAGGGGCGATCTAAACGACTCGAGGATATTATCTATGCAAGCCAAGGAACTCCGTAAGGGAACAGCGATTATCTATCAGAACGAGATCTATATCGTCACTGATTACCGGCTTGGGACTCCAGGAAATTTGAGAAGCTTTGTTCAGGCCTCTCTCAAGAACATCAAGACGGGCCGCGTGATCTCCAATAAATTTGCCTCCGATGACAATTTTGAGCGCGCCATGCTCGAACCCCGTGACTGCCAGTTTCTCTATAAAGACGAGCAGGGGTATCACTTCATGGACATGGAAAGCTTCCATAATTTTCCGCTTGGCGCGGAGATTCTTGGGGATTTTAAAGACTACCTGAAAGAGAATATGACCCTCAAGATCGCCTTTTATGAAGATGATCCCGTGACGGTTGATTTCCCCAAGATGGTGACATTGAAAGTTATCGAATCTCCGCCGTGGGTCAAAGGCGATTCTGTGTCTAATAATCTCAAACCCGTTGTTTGCGAAACAGGCCTCAAGATCAATGTCCCTATCTTTATTGATGAGGGAACTATGATCAAGATCAATACCGAAACCGGGGAATATTCCGGCCGGGCCTGATTAGCCGTTTGTTTAGAACAGGGCGATTAGCTCAGTTGGTTAGAGCACACGCTTCACATGCGTGGGGTCTCAGGTTCAAGTCCTGAATCGCCCATGTTCTTTTTTCTCAATACAAAACAACCCCTTATATCGGCTCTATCGCAGGCCGGAGCGTCTGAACGCTGATTTTCCACTTTTAGCATTTCTGAAAGTCTCTGCGAAATTTAAAACAACCAGGAATGAATCCATGTCCCGTCTTAAAATTGAAAAACCCAGTAAAGTGAAGCCCGCTCCCGAGAAATCCTCAAATAAGGCGGCCTTGTTCATTTTGTTAGCTATCGCCGCCGCGATTGCGGCAGTTGCCTTTTACTTATGGGCGCGTCCCGGAAAAGCACCTTCTGATGTTCTCGAGGTTTCCAGCTTTGTGGGGGATGTTCAGGTGTTTGACAAGCTTACAGGCAAATGGTCTCCTATTGACCGCGGCCGAAAATTGCACATTGGTGACAGGTTGAAGACCGGCGCTGAAGCCGAAGTGGACATGGAAGTGCCCGAAAAAATCAGGGTTCGAGTGAAACAGAATTCCGAGTTCGGCTTTATGGGACCCAAGATGTACGAAAAAAATCCTTACATTCGCATGCAGCTTGACCGGGGTGAAATGTTGGCCGCAACCCAAAAAGGATTTGGTGACGAGCGTTTGGATATTGAAACTCCGCACTTCACGGCAAAAAGCCAGGGCGGTTATTTCAGGGTTCGTACAAGTGAAGAGAGTAAAAAATCCTGGCTCGGTTTAATGAGAGGGAAGGCCAGGATCCAAACAGGAGAATTGTTTGGCGGCAAGACCTTTGAAGTTCAAGGGCTCGAAGTGGCTGAAGCGGAAGCTGGTAAGCCCATTTCTGAACCTAGACGTGTTTCCAAAGATGAATGGCAGGAACTTAGTGAGGTCTATCAGCTTACCGTAAAAAGTGCGGCTCTTGAGGCCGAGCAGCTTGATTTGTCAAAGAGCACGGGCTCACTGTTTGATTTTGTATTTGATCACGGAACTTTTTATACGCCCGAATTTGGTTACGCGCTTCGCGAATTTTTCAAAGATGAAAACACAGGGGAAGTTTCTCTTGAAGTTGAGTATGACGTGTTCCCAAGAGGATCCTTCGTAGGGATGTATATCAAGACGCGTGATCTGGATCTTTCTCAATATTCTCACTTGGAATTTGAGATGCGTCAGGTGCCTGATGAAGGCTTTCCGCAGGCAATTCGTCTGGAAATTAAATCCAAAAGCGGAGTTGCCAGGGCTTTTGCCGCAAAACTGCCCCGCAAGGATTGGGAAAAAGTTTCCTTTCCTCTTCATGTAAAAGAATCTATTTTTTCAACGGAACTGGCTCTTGTTTTTCTACATGACCGTGTTGGGGAATATAAAAAAGGATCCGTTCAGTTCAGGAATGTGAATCTGATTAAGGCAGAAAAGCCCCCCGTTCAGGCAGCTGTCAAACAGGCGGCTGAAGTTTTGCCTGGACCTAAAGAGGTTATTGTCGCATTTCCCGTTCCCAAGCCAGCGGAGCCTGAGGTCGAATCCATTACACCTCCCGCTGAAAAAACCGAGGAACCCGAATCCGCAGTGTGGGCTAAACCCATTACTCTTTAAGGTTTAAAAGCGCTGCGTCCTGCCATTCCTCTTGACGGGGCTTTGCTGAAACCGTATATTCCCTTTTCCATGCCGAGGTGGCGAAACTGGCAGACGCACTAGATTCAGGGTCTAGCGGGGGCAACCTCGTAGGGGTTCAAATCCCCTCCTCGGCACCAATTTTCTACAGACTTTTTACCTCAGCATCACCGGTTATGACCGGGATAACTCCTCGAAGAAACTATGGAATCAGCATCCATTCTTAACCGCAAAGCCAAGTTTGATTTTTTCCTGCTGCAAAAATTTGAGGCGGGAATTTCTCTCCTTGGAAGCGAAGTGAAGTCGATTCGCGAAGGTAAAGTTAATCTGCGGGATAGTTTTGTCCGTGTGGTCAGGGGAGAGGCTTTTCTCCATAATTGCCACATCAGTCCCTATTCCAAAATCCAGGGTCATGTCGAGATTGAAGCGACCCGTACGCGCAAACTTCTTTTACACCGTAAGGAGCTTGAGCAGCTTGCTGTGGGAAGTCAGCAGAAAGGGCATTCGATTGTACCGGTTTCCATGTATTTCAAACGGGGACGGGTCAAAATTGAAATTGCTCTCGCCCGGGGCAAGAAAATGGCCGATAAACGGGAGACGATCAAACAGCGTATGCACGACAAAGAGTCCCGTGCTGCAATCAAGCATCATTCCCGAAGGAAAGGATAATTCCCGTGGCCCGCGCAACCCTGATGAAGGAATTGCATTTTGAAGTCAAAAATGAAACAGCTCTTCTTGGCCGTGTGACAAGCACGCTGGCATTACATGGCGTATCGATTCTTCATTTATGCGCTTATTCGGTCGGCGATAAAGGTGTGCTGCAGACCATTGTGGATAAACCCGATGCCGCTAAAACGGTCCTTAAACCCTTTATTTCTGGTATTGTCGAACGTGATGTTGTGCTTGCCGAGTTTGAAAATAAAACCGGCACTCTGGCTCCGGTGGCCAAGATTCTGGGAAATCACGGCATTTTCATCGATTCTGTTTATGGTACCGGTTCCGACGGCTTCAAAATCACCGGCATTTTTGCGACGAGCGATAACGCCAAAGCTGTCAGGGTTATCAATGAAGAGTCCGGCGCTTTGAATGTTCGCGGCTGAGCTTCCGTCTAAGGCGGGGATTGTTCCTCAAAGCGTACCGTGATATAGTAGTGGCAAGTTGGCTGTATTGTTCTTTGACTTTCTGGGGGTGAATAGTGTCGACAGGGGATCGTGTTCTTAAGGGAGCATGCAGAGGTTGTCAGGCGGCCTCTTAAAAAACCTGGCAAACTATAAATGCTGAAAACTTCAGCTGGAACGAAAGAATGTCTGGACCGGTAACGGTTCCGATGTCTTTCGCTCTTCCTATCGCTGCTTAATTGACAGCGACGTTACCGCGCCGACGTCCATTAAGCGTACGTAACGACATCTAATGGGCTGCATCACCGGATGCGTTGCCCGTCCGGTGATTAAGACTTAGGCAGACAGTCTTGCGGCATTTTGTTCATGGAAGTCCGTAAGGCTAAATAAAACATGAACTGAGCATGGAGATTCTTTTTGAGCCCATGTCCTGGACGAGGGTGCAATTCCCTCCACCTCCACCAAGTTATATTCATAGTCACCCAAGGCGTTAGCAGAGCATGCTCTGCTAACGCTTTTTAGTTCACGGTTATGCGCATTCGGATCTGTGCGATGCCCCTTTATAGCTGTTCATTTTCAAAAAAAACCGGTATTAAAATTCTATGAAACAAAAAGATTTTTATAAAATCCTGGGCGTTTCTGAAACTGCCGATGCTGAAACCATTAAGCGCGAATACCGCAAGCTGGCGGTCAAGTATCATCCGGATAAGAATCCTAAAGACCGAAAGCATGCGGAAGACAGGTTTAAGGAAATCTCTGAAGCTTATTACGTGCTGAGTGATGCCAAGCGGCGAACCGAGTACGATCAAATGCGCAGATTTGGAGCTTCCGGAGGGGTACCTCCCGGGGCCTATGCGGGCGCGCACGGCTTTGACTTTGAAGATCTTCTTCGTCAATTCAATGCTCAGGGAAGCCGTCCGGGAGGCCGATACTCCGCTTTCGGAGATGTTTTTGAAGACTTGTTCGGAGGGGCTTCGGGACCAGGCTATCGGCAGCACTCCTCGCGGAGAAGTTCTTCTCAGCATCCATTTCGAGGCGGCCAGGCTGCCGCGTCTGAAGAACCGGATGCTGATGTTAAAGTTAATTTAAGAATCTCTGCGGAGAAAGCGGATAAGGGCGGACCGGTTTCCTTTCGAACACCGGAAGGGAAAACAATTTCCGTTAAAATTCCGCCGCACGTTCGCAACGGTCAGAAACTTCGCCTGGCCCGGCAAGGACGTCCCTGTCATGCTTGCCGTCACGAAGGGGATCTTATTCTTACCTTGAAAGTAGAGTGATATGAAAAAAACAAAGCCGAAGCAGGTTAAAAAGAAGCTGTACAGCTCGGGAGATCCGAAGCTGGACCGTAAAATCCACGCTCTGATTGATGAAGGAAAATTTCACAACTCGGACCTTCTGGGCGAGATGCTGCAGACCTGCTTTAAGGTTGCGGATGAGAATCCCGACCGCGGAGACGTGCGTCTTCTTAATACGACGCTCAAGGAGCTCCGTTACGCTTTTAAAGTTTTTCAGCCGTACCGGACTATTCGCAAGGTTGCTGTGTTTGGTTCCGCGCGTACGCCGAGGACCTCCGCAGACTATAAACAGGCACGTGAGTTCGCCAAGCATATTATCAAGCATAAATGGATGGTGATTACGGGTGCATCGTCAGGCATTATGCATGCCGGTAATGAAGGTGCTGGCCGGGAAAACAGCTTCGGCGTTAACATCCGTCTTCCCTTTGAACAATCCGCAAACCCCGTGATCGCGCATGATGAAAAACTGATCAATTTTAAGTACTTTTTTACCCGGAAGCTGATTTTTATCCGTGAATCCGACGCGACGGTTCTTTGTCCTGGCGGGTTTGGTACTCATGATGAAGGGTATGAAACAATGACACTTGTGCAAACGGGCAAAACATCACCGCGTCCGATTATATGTCTCGATCCTGCCGGAAGCCGCTATTGGAGCTCCTGGCGGAAGTGGATCATGGATCATTTGGGGAAAAAAGGCATGATTGACCCCGATGATTTAAAACTCATCGATTTTACTCACTCCGCGCAGGAGGCTGCCCGGATTGTTACGGATTTTTACCGGAATTATCATTCCATCCGCTATATCCGGGATCTGCTTGTGATGAGAATCCGGCGGACCATTCCGGGAAAGAAGCTTGATCAGCTGAATGTGCGGTATAAGTCCATTCTGAAACATGGTCAGATCCAGCAGCACGACAATCCTTTTGAAGAAGAAACAAACGAGCCTCATGATACGCAGGCGCTTGTGAGGCTTTCTTTCTATTTCAACCGTCGTCATTTCGCGCGTTTGAAAATGCTGATTCAGGAAATAAACGAGTATTAAAACTTCGTTTCTTCCCTAAGTTGTTTAATTCCGGGCGATTAGCTCAGTTGGTTAGAGCATCTGCTTTACACGCAGGGGGTCTCAGGTTCGAATCCTGAATCGCCCATATTTTCCCTCCGGTGCTTCTTTTCATCCTCAGGGGACTTTAGGCCAGCAGATACAGTCAATGCTGCCGAAAGTTTTTTCTTGTTCTTTTTTTTGTTCTGGATAGAATAACGGCTCCAAATTCTTGTAAGGGCTCGTAGCTCAATTGGTTAGAGTACCGGACTGTCGATCCGGGTGTTGCGGGTTCAAGTCCCGTCGAGCCCGCCATTTTTTAAAGGCCCAAACTCCCTGTTTGGGCCTTTTTTTTTGCCTCGGAAGACCTTTCCGCTTCTTTTTCCTCATCCTTCGGCTGTGATAAGACGATAACCAGATACGGCGTATAGGGTTCAAACCGGTGTGCCAGGAATCATTTAAGGAATATCCACAAAAGGCCGAAAATCTGGAACACTCAGAAAAAAAGCTTTGTTTATTAGCCAGGCAAGGGAAGGGTTTTGCATGAATCCCTCTTGGAGAGACTGATGGGTTATTACAAACAATTAGGTTTGGAGAAGGAACCGTTTTCGACGAGTCCGGATCCTGATTTTTTCTATTTGAGCAAAGAGCACGATGTGGCTCTGACCAATGTCCTGATCGAGCTCTATCTTCGCAGAGGGCTTTCCGTTGTTCTGGGCGATATTGGGACAGGGAAGACAACGCTTTCACGCAAACTGGTTCAGTGCCTGAAAGAACGGGGGGATTTCGTCCTTAATATTCTGCTGGATCCTGTTTTTAAAAATGAACGCCATTTTCTGATGTCTTTGATGTCTAATTTTGGTCCTGAGGCTGAGAAGCTGGCGCCGTCCGCAGGCATGAAAGACTTAAGCGCAATTGACCTGAAAAAAATGCTTCAGCGGTACCTGTATGAGCAGTGCGTCGCTCAGAAAAAAACAGTGGTGGTCATTATTGACGAGGCCCAGAAGTTGAGCCGTTCGTCGCTTGAAATGCTGCGTGTTATGCTTAATTATGAAACCAATGACAGTAAACTGCTGCAACTGGTGCTTTTAGGACAGCTTGAGCTTCAGCAGAAAATCAAGTCGATGCCCAACTTTTATGACCGGATCAGCTTCAAATTCAGACTTAACCCTTTAGGAATCCAGGAAACCCGCGACATGATTGATTTCCGGCTTCGGCAGGCCGGTTATGGCGGAGTCAGGCACCTTTTCATGGATGGGGCTGTCGAAGTGATCCATGAAGTGTCGTCGGGATATCCAAGAAAAGTCACTCAGATGTGCCACAGGGCTCTTAAAACCGCCATTATGAAAAATCGCTGGGCTGTTTGTGAATTAACAGCGCGTGAATTAGTCGAAGAAGATACGAGGGCAGGATGGCTGAACCCGATCCATCACTAACACCGGAGAAGAGGCTGCTTCAGCTTATTGAGGGCGGCGGAAGGGACGAGTCTGCCGTAAAGACCCGGACAGCTCCGCGTGAAAATCCTTTTAAGAAACTTCAGGATCTTTTCACGGCGGAGGGAATGCGTCAATTTCTGGAAGAGCAGAAAGATGCGTGGACTTCTGCCTTCAAAAACCGAAGAGATTTTCTCAACCTTCGCGGCATGAACAAAATCGCGAAAGTTATTACTGTGGGACTGGCAATTTTTTTGCTGATCAGTATGGTGTATGAAATCAAGATTGTGAACAGTGACTATGTTTCCAGCCTGCAGATTCCGCAGCGCGAGATGGCGGATATAAGTCTCTCGGATAAAAAAATCTTCGACACGAATCTTCTCCGTGACGCCGAGAAACTGAATGTCTTTGTGCCTGTCTCGAAGCGGGAGACGAAGAAAGAAGAGAAAGCTGATGAGATGTCATTGAAGCTTGTCTCGATGATCAAAGACTGGAAGCTCGCGGGGATCTCTATTTATCCGAGTACTCCTGATCGGACTTTCTGCATGATCGAAGACCTTCAAAAAAACACAACGACCTTTCTTAAAGTCGGAGACACTATATCGGGTTTAAAGATTGATAAGATCAATCCCGACAGTGTTGTGCTCCGGTTCAACGAAGAAACCATTGAGCTGAGATAATGCGCATTTCATCGACCTATCGAATCATTCCTATTCTGACAGCCTTGCTTTTTTTGACTCCCGCAGCGCCCGCTTTTTCAGACATGGCGGACCGTATGATTGAGCAGGGGTTGAGTAAAGGTTTGAAGAAAAATATATTTCTCGATCTCCGCGATATCAATGTTGTCGACGTGCTCAAGTTTCTGGCGCTTGAAGGAAATATCAATATTGTGACGAGCAAGAATGTTCAGGGACGTTCCACGCTGCTTTTGCGTGACGTTTCCATCGGTGATGCTCTGGAAATCATCATGGTTTCCAACAGTCTGGCCTATGACATTAAAGGCGAAATTATTTACGTTATGACCGAGGAAGAATATTTTCAGCTTTATGGTCGGAATTATAACGATAAGAAGAAGATTCAAACCCGGACGCTGGAGTATGCCAAGCCCAGCTATGTGCTTACCGCGCTGCAATCGATTCAAACCGCGCTGGGCAAGGTCATCATTGATGAAGAGACGGGGAAGGTTATCATGATTGATACGCCTGAAAAGCTCGTTGAGATGAATGCGCTTCTGGACAAGATGGAAGAAAAAATGGAAACCAAGGTTGTGAACCTCCAGTACGCGAATGCCAAGGATCTGGAAGCTCAGCTTCGCTCCCGCCTGGAATCGAAAAACGTTGGTAATATTATGGCAGATGTCCGTTCGAACCAGCTTGTTATCTCCGCATATCCAGAGCGGATGAATGACATCGTGGACTTGATTGTTTCTCTCGATAAAAAGGTGAAGGCTGTTTCTGTTGAGGCCAGGATTCTTCAGCTGACGCTTAACCCAACGTTTGATTATGGTATCGATTGGGGTAAGGCTTTTTCAAAAAGTTCCAATGAGGCGCTTCGTTCGCTTTCGTTTCGTAACGCTTTTCCGATAGCGACAGCGGTGTCAAATGCCAATGCGTTGAACTCTGTGGGACAGATTGCGTTTGGTAATTTGACGGAGGATGAATTTTCATTTGAGCTGAAAGCCATGAAAGAGGTTTTGCATACCAAAGTTTTGGCAAATCCCCGATTGATGATTTTGAACCGCGAAGAAGCCCGCATTAACATCGGGGATAAAATTCCTTACGTCGTGACAACGACCACGGGTACGGGAAATAACGTTTCAATCAGTGAAGAGATTAAATTTATTGATGTCGGGCTGTTGCTCGTTGTGAGGCCGGTTATCAATGATGACGGCTTTATCACGATGGCCATTCGGCCGGAAATCTCAAGCCGCACCTCGAATCTGACCACGCCTGCGGGCGCGATTATTCCTCAGGTTAATACCACCTTTCTGGAAACGACTGTGGTAATCAAGGACGGCGTTTCCATGATTCTCGGCGGACTTCGCCGTGATGATTACACGGAAGATAATAAAGGCGTTCCTCACCTGATGGATGTGCCCGTTCTTGGCCAGTTGTTTCAAAGCAGGAATGAATCTTTGCAAAAAACAGAGATTGTTATCTTTCTGACCCCGAAAATTACAGATGGGTCCACCAATTACACGGGCGAAGCGCTCGATATTGTAAGAAGCAGAAGCTCAGATGCAGGTGCTTCTTCTATGGCGGTCGGAGTACCCTCTGCGGGATTTGAGGGAAGCCCCATGGAAATACAGAAAATGAAAATACCCAGCCGCAGCGCTGCCTAAACTCTGAGGAACGATCTTATGATAAAAACGATCTGTATTTTTCTTGCGGCTTTGGTGGGTTTTAGCTTTTCTTCGTCGGCCATAGCTCAGACTGCTCCCGCTGCACCTCAGTCAGTTAATCAGGAGCAGGATGTTGAGGTTCTGCTCAAGACGATGAACGAGGTGCTCGAGGAAAACAGGAAGATTCGCGCGCAGATGACAAGCAATGAAGACTCGCTTCAAAAAATGGCGAGAGAAAACGATTTGCTGCGTTCTCAGGTGCGCCGCATGAAGAAAGAATATGAAGATGCGGGTGGAAAAGACAAGGATCGCGCGGAAGCTTTGGAGAAAAATGTTAAAGAAATGGAAGGTAAGCTGGCTGCCCTGGTTGAAGAAAATCAGAAGCTGGCAGACACTAAAGCTTTTCACGAGCAGAGAATTCCGGAGTTGGAAAATGAAACAGACAAGCTTAAGCAGATGCTTGATAGCGCGATTCTTGAGGAGGAGCGCGTTGACTATCTGAACCTTATCGAAAATGCTCAGGAAATGGCGGACCGGTCATTTGAAGAGCTGAAGACCACAAAGAAAAAAATGGAAGTTCTGAATAGAGATTTTGGAGATGCTTACTACAAGTTGGGCAACATGTTATTTGATATGAAGGATTTTGAAAACGCGGTGGTAAGTTATAGAAAAGCGCTTGAAGCATATCCGGCTGATCCGTGGGTACATCATAACCTCGGGATCATCTACGACTATTACATTCATGACGACAAGCAGGCGCTCTATCATTACCGCCAATACCTTCAGCATCAGCCTTTAGAGCAGGAAGCTCTGAAAATTCGTGAGCGGGTCCTGGATATTGAGCTGAAGAAAAATATGATGCCGGAACAGCCTCTCAAGAAGGACTTCTTTGAGGCCTATACGAAAAATCCACGGTAAACATCTATTTCAGTGACGAGTCCGTATTAAAAAATTTTAGCTTAATGCCAGGGAAAGTCTTGCCTTAACAAAACTAGCATTTGCTAGCATAAGCGATCTATTAATGCTATTATAAATTTATTCAATTGTCTTACTAAAAATAGACAACCCGCACACATATGTTATAATTTTTTCATAATTATAACTTAGCTGTGTGTTGTCCTGTACTTCGACTTGTAAAGGCAAACCCACCGAAATGTGGGGGCGCAAAGCCGTAAGTTTAAGTCTCGCTCTACCATTTCCTGGAGGAGATATGACGGTTTGGCTGCCAAGCAAGAACAGGCAGATGAATTCTATAATTTGGGGCCGGTTTTGCTTTTCTCCTGTAACGTTTACAGGGGGTAAGGCATTGCCGTTTTTTGCCATGTCCGGACTACTTAAGTGTCTTTATCAGACGATGGAAGCTCTTATGACTTGCTGTGCCCGCATTGTTAATTCAATACGCATTAAAATCGTCACAATCTATTCGCATTCTCCTCTGTTTTCTCTCCGCCTTTCCCTTCTGCTGCTCTGCTTTACTGCCTCGGCTGCTCCGGCATTTGCGAATAACGCGACGATACGTAATGTGGCTCTGGTTGAACGAGACACGGATGACAATACTGTGCAGGTCGAGTTTGATTTATCCTGGCAGAATGCCTGGTCAGACGGCGTGAACCATGATGCTGTCTGGGTGTTTGTTAAGTACAGCACAGCAGGCAGTTCAGGCCCCTGGTATCACGCGACACTTAAATCGTCGGGAACAAATCCTTCGGGATACGACCGTGGAATTAAAGATACTTCGTCTGATGTAACACCCACGGTACCGGCTTCGGATTTCACTTCAATAACGATGGTTGTTTCATCTGACCATAAAGGCGCCATCATCAAGCCGGGCCATCTCGCGGGTTCAGCCGGTACGGTTAATTTTGACGATGTTCAGCTTGTCTGGGATTACGGAGCGGACGGAATCACTGACGCAAACGTTCGAGCGTCCAATACCTATATAAAGGTATTTGCGATTGAGATGGTTTATATACCCGAAGGCGGTTTTATCGCGGGCGATGGCCAGAGCGGTACAAACGGTCAGTTTGAAACCGGCGATGGAACGAGCAATGTGGCGCCTTCTGTGAACAGCGAAAGCGGCATATCCTTTCGCAACGGCAGTAATGATGCCTGGTATTACAACACGGACAGCGGGGCTAACGATGCCGCAAGCGGTGCGTCCTTCGATGTGAGTGAATCTTTCCCGAAAGGATTTCAGGCTTTCTATTTGATGAAGCATGAGCTGACGCAGGGGATGTACATGCAGTTTCTCAATACTCTGACGTCCACTCAGGATTCTAACCACTTTCCGAACTCCAACGGTACAAACCGCCACGAAATTGCCGGATCAGCGGGATCGCGCACTGTCGGCAACGCGGACCGCGCGTGCAATTTTCTCTTGTGGCAGGATCTCGCGGCTTTCGCGGATTGGGCTGCCTTGAGACCGATCTCGGAACTCGAGTTTGAGAAAGCTGCAAGGGGGCCTCTGACGCCTGTTTCCGCGGAATACGCATGGGGTACGACTACAAAAAACAACTGTGCCACGATATCTGGAACTGAAGATGGAACAGAAACCTGTTCGACAGGAAGCGCAAATGCGAATTTTGGAAATACAACATTCACGGGCGGAGACACAGGTTCGGGGCCTCTCCGCGTTGGGATTTTTGCCGCTTCAACGAATTCGCGGGCCTCAACCGGGGCCGGGTTTTACGGAAACATGGAACTGACAGGTAACGTTGCTGAAATGACCGTCACTTTGGGGAACGCGGCCGGCCGCGGGTTTGCAGGAAGTCACGGCGACGGCGTTTTGAATACGAATGGTTACGCGACTAATGAGGATTGGCCTGGTTTTGTTTTTGGCATGGGTGTTACGGCCGCTACCGGTCAGGGGATCCGAGGGGGCGGATGGAGCGATTCTACAAATGCCCGAGGAGAAATTTCTGACCGTAATTTAGCGGCCGATGAAATTGGTTCGAGAAACAACAAGCGCGGCGGAAGATGTGCGAGGACGGCACCGTAGTGCGTTCTCGATTTAAAGGAGAAAGAGTGAAAGAAAAGAAATTCAAAAGAGAGCATGGCAAAAGGGCAAGAAGCCTCGCGGCTATTCTTGTGCTCATGCATCTTGTTTGGAGTTCTTCGCCGACTACTCTTTATGCCGCCAGTTATACCGGCGGATCTTATGACGGTGACGCCGCCAGCGCCGCCACGGCACCCGACCAAACCGCGTATAAACTTGTTTTTACAGCACAGCCCGGCGGTGCTTCCGTGAATCAGGTCCTATCACAGGCGCCTGTTGTCGGTGTTTACGATATTAATAATGAACTGCTCTCTTCGATCAGTACCAATTGTACGATCACTCTCGCGCTGCTCAGCAATCCTTCCAGCGCTACTTTGGGCGGTACGGTTACGAAGGCTGTTGCCAGCGGTCTCGGCAGTTTCAGCACAAACGCGCTGACGGTAAACAAACCAGGCAGTCTCTACACGATTCAGGCATCAGGAAGCGGTACAAACTGCAGCGCTGTATCAACGGCGACCTCGGAGAGCTTTACGATTGCCGCCAGCGACATGAAAGTGCAATCGATTTTGACAAAGGAAAGTTCGAATTACAGGATTCAGAGCTGGCTGGAAAGCGGCGGAAATATTTTGACCGACGCGAGCTGGGGTTCTTCGGACATTTCGATCACGATTTTACGCGCGGATGGCAGCGCTGCAACAGCGCCGTCTTTTTCCAGTGACGACAACACAGTTTTTATCCACACATGGACGCCAAACTCGACTTCCGAAGTTTTTCGCGCGGCGACCAGTATTCGTTACCCGGCGGGGAGCCCAAATCCCAGTTACTCCGGGGCTTTCTTGTTTGATACGGGCACGGGCGGGACTTCGGATGCCGGCACGCTTAGCAGCATTCTTGGAAACGTCCTCTCCATTAAATCAGCAACTGACACAATTAACTGGACGGATATTAACGCTATCAAAACTGCGGTAGGGGCCAATCAAGCCACCACACTGTATGACAAAGTAGGTACCGTGTTGACCGCTGTTGGTAACTGGTCCGATGCTTCAGGCGCGAATACTCTGTTTGGAAAAATTAAGGAAATCAACACGCAGGTGGCGAAAGCGAATTGGGATGATATCAAGGTTTTTTCAGAGTCGGCCATTAACTGGACTCAAATGGCCAGCTTCAGCAAGGCAGGCATCAACTTTACGGACTTTGCGAAGATGTCGACTTCAACGATTAACTGGTCAGGTATTCAGGCGCTCTCCGTCGGGCAGGTGAACTGGAGCGGAATCAAGGCCTTGAGTGTCGCGGGTGTGAACTGGACCGCTTTGAATAACATGACGCAGGCTGGCGTGAACTGGACCGCACTTAACAATATGACACAATCGGGCGTGAACTGGGAAGGTGTGAAAGTGCTTTCAGAGTCACGCGTCAACTGGACGGACGTCAAGGCGTTGTCCGATGCTCAGGTAAACTGGCTGGATCTTGGAAGACTTACGAAGCTGGGTGTGAACTGGACGGACATTGACCGCATGGCGAAAGCCGGTGTGAACTGGAATGATCTCGCGAAAATGACGGGAGCGAATGTGAACTGGTCGCAGAACATTGACTGGAACAATCTGGCGGAGCTGACCAACGCCAGTGTTAACTGGACAGATCTTCAGGTTATGAGTGACTCGGGATTAAACTGGACCGGGATGAAAGCGATGTCGCAGGGCGGTGTTAACTGGCTCGATATCGGCGTGCTTTCAAAAGCGGGTGTGAACTGGGGTGATATCAACGTCCTTGCAAAGGCGGGGATTAACTGGACCGATTTGACCGTGCTTTCCAAAGCCCAGGTCAACTGGTCCGGCATTCAGTCTTTGAGCAAGTCTGGCGTGAATTGGCAAGGCATTGACGCGCTTTCAAGAAGCGGTGCGAACTGGGCGGGAATCGATGCCTTGAGCCGCGGCGGTGTAAACTGGATTGTGATCGGAAATATGTCAACGGCAGGAATTAACTGGACGGATGTTCAGGCGCTGTCCACAAAAGGCGTGAACTGGACCGATTTCGCGGTTTGGTCGAAAGCCGGCATCAATTGGACGGATATGGCTGTGTTGACGAAAGCGGCCGTGAACTGGACCGACATGAAAGCTTTAACGACCGCACAGATGAACTGGTCCGGCATGAATGCCATGTCAAAGGCTGGTGTCAACTGGACGGATATTTCGGCGATGTCAGCCAAAGGTATTAACTGGAGCGGAGTGGACGCGCTTTCAAAAGCTGGCGTCAACTGGACCGATCTGCAGGTTCTCGCCTCGAAGGGTGTCAACTGGACAGATCTTCAAAAGATGACAACGGCCGGCGTGAACTGGACCGATCTGCAGGTTCTCAGCACGAAGAATGTGAACTGGGAAGGTATTAAGGCCATGAGTATCGGAGGCGTTAACTGGGTCGATATTGGTGTTCTTTCCAAAGCCGGTGTCAATTGGTCCGGAATTGATGCCTTGTCGAGATCCGGTGTGAACTGGACGGATTTTACTGTTCTTTCCAAGGCCGGAATTAACTGGGCCGGCATCGATGCTATGAGCCGCGGCGGTGTGAACTGGACGAGTTTGAATGAGCTGGCAAAAGCCAATATTAACTGGAGCGGTCTTGACGCGCTCAGCAAAGGCGGCGTGAACTGGACGGATATCGGCGCTTTATCAAAAGCTGGAGTGAACTGGTCAGGAATCGACGCACTGTCCAGGGCCGGCGTGAATTGGACGGATATCCAGGTGCTTGCGAGTAAAGGAGTGAACTGGACAGATATACAAAGACTTTCGACTGTGGGCATCAACTGGACCGACATTCAGCTGTTGAGTACGAAAAACGTTAACTGGGACGGCATTAAGGCGATGAGTGTCGGCGGCGTCAACTGGGTGGATTTTGGGGTTCTTTCTAAATCAGGGATTAACTGGTCAGGTTTGGATGCTCTGTCTCGCTCGGGTGTGAACTGGACGGATCTTAATGTGCTTTCAAAAGCGGGCGTGAATTGGGTCGACATTCAACGCCTTTCGACGGTGGGCGTGAATTGGAACGATCTTCAGGTTTTGTCAAAAGCACAGGTAAACTGGGACGGCATCAAATCGATGAGCGCAGGCGGAGTAAATTGGACAGACATCGGTGTGCTTTCGAAAGCCGGTGTGAACTGGGTGGACATGCAGGCGCTGACCAAAGCTTCTATCAATTGGACGGATTTAAATGTTCTGACTCGGTTGGGTGTGAACTGGACCGATCTCCAGAGAATGACAAAGGCGGGCGTGAACTGGACGGATCTGCAGGTCATGAGCCAAAAGAATGTGAACTGGGACGGTATCAAAGCCATGAGTATTGGCGGAGTGAACTGGACTGATATCGGAGTTTTATCAGCTAAGGGCATCAACTGGTCTGGAATCGATGCGCTTTCCAGAGCGGGAGTGAACTGGACGGATATTCAGTCCATGTCGAGTAAAGGAGTAAACTGGACCGACATCGCGCGTATGTCGACGGTTGGTGTGAACTGGAATGATTTGCAGGTTCTAAGCCAGAAAAATGTGAACTGGGACGGTATTAAGTCGATGAGCATCGGCGGTGTTAACTGGGTGGATATCGGAGTTCTTTCAAAGGCGGGCGTGAACTGGTCAGGAGTGGACGCTCTCTCGAGGGCAGGTGTGAACTGGACGGATTTGAATGTGATGACCAAGGCGGGCGTGAACTGGACGGATATTTCCAGAATGTCCAAGGTCGGCGTGAATTGGGATGATTTACAGGTTCTGAGCCGGAAGAATGTGAATTGGGACGGCATTAAGGCCATGAGCACCGGCGGCGTGAACTGGGTCGACATCGGTGTGTTTTCTAAAGCTGGCGTCAATTGGTCGGGGATCGACGCTTTGTCGCGTTCGGGTGTTAACTGGACCGATTTGCAGGCGCTTTCAAAAGCGGGTGTGAACTGGACTGACCTTCAAAAAATGTCAACGCTTGGTATTAACTGGACAGACTTTCAGGTGCTGTCAAAAGCTCAAGTAAACTGGTCCGGCATCCAGGCTATGTCGCTGGGCGGCGTGAACTGGGTGGATATTGGCGCTCTTTCAAAGGCGGGAGTAAATTGGACGGATCTGCAAGCGCTGACAAAAGCGGGGGTCAATTGGACCGACCTTAATGTGCTTACAAAGCTGGGCGTGAACTGGACGGATCTCCAGCGTATGACCAACGTCGGTGTTAACTGGAATGACTTACAGGCGTTGTCAAAAGCGCAAGTGAACTGGTCCGGCATACAGGCGATGTCGCTCGGCGGCGTGAACTGGGTTGATATCGGCGCTCTCTCGAAGGCCGGCGTCAACTGGACGGATCTTAACGTTCTTTCCCGTACAGGTGTGAACTGGACGGATTTTCAAGTGATGTCCAAGCTCGGCATCAACTGGAGTGATTTGCAGAGAATGCATTCCGCCGGTGTGAACTGGACGGATCTCCAAGTGCTTAGTACAAAAAATGTGAATTGGGATGGTATCAAGGCGCTTAGTTTGGCCGGAGTGAACTGGGTCGATTTCGGTGTGCTTTCAAAAGCAGGAGTGAACTGGTCCGACTTTACGGTTCTTTCCAAAGCGGGTGTCAACTGGAACGATTTCCAGGTTTTGACAAAGGCGGGTGTTAACTGGACCGATTTTCAAAGAATGTCGACGGTTGGCGTGAACTGGAACGATATTAATGTTCTCTCGAAGGCGCAGGTCAATTGGTCGGGCATCAAGGCGATGTCAGAAGGCGGAGTCAACTGGACCGATATTGGGCTGCTGTCAAAAGCGGGTGTGAACTGGTCCGGCATCGATGCTCTTTCCAGGGCGGGTGTCAACTGGGGCGATCTTCAGGTGCTTTCGAAGACCGGTGTCAACTGGACAGATCTCCAGCGGATGACCAATGTCGGAGTGAATTGGAACGATCTGCAGGTTCTGTCAAAGGCGCAGGTGAACTGGTCCGGCATTAAAGCCATGTCTGAAGGCGGGGTTAACTGGATTGATATCGGAAGAATGTCGACTGCAGGAGTGAACTGGGTGGATATCCAGGCGTTGTCAAAGACCGGTATCAATTGGACCGACATGAATGTGCTGACCCGCGCGGGAGTTAACTGGACAGATATTTCACGCATGTCCACGGTGGGTGTGAACTGGAATGATTTGCAAACCTTGTCCAAAGCGCAGGTGAATTGGACCGGAATTAAGGCGATGTCAGAAGGCGGCGTCAACTGGGTGGATATTGGAGTGCTTTCCAAAGCCGGCGTGAATTGGACGGATGTTCAGTCACTCTCGAAAACGGGTATTAACTGGACGGATCTCAATGTATTGACGAAGGCGGGAGTGAACTGGATCGATCTTCAGAGAATGTCGACCGTTGGCGTGAACTGGAATGACTTGCAGGTACTCTCCAAGGCACAGGTCAACTGGTCTGGTATTAAAGCGATGTCGGAAGGCGGCGTCAACTGGGTCGATGTGGGAGCTCTTTCGAAAGCGGGTGTGAATTGGACGGACATTCAGGCCTTGTCAAAAATCGGCGTCAATTGGACCGACTTGAATGTTCTGACCCGCGCGGGTGTCAACTGGATCGATATTCAGCATATGTCTAAGGTCGGCGTAAACTGGAACGATCTGAACGTACTCTCCAAAGCTCAGGTGAACTGGACAGGTATCAAAGCGATGTCGGAGGGCGGAGTTAATTGGACCGATATCGGAGTTCTGTCAAAGGCGGGTGTTAATTGGACGGACATACAGGCGCTTTCAAAAACGGGCATCAACTGGACAGATCTCAATGTGCTCTCTAAGGCAGGTGTGAACTGGGTTGATCTTCAGAGAATGTCGACGGTCGGGGTGAATTGGAATGATCTGCAGACACTTTCCAAAGCCCAGGTGAATTGGACCGGTATCAAAGCGATGTCGGAAGGCGGCGTGAACTGGATTGATGTGGGCGCATTGTCCAAGGCGGGAGTGAATTGGACGGATATCAATGCTTTATCCCGCGCCGGTGTCAACTGGACCGATTTGCAGGCGCTTTCAAAAATCGGCGTTAACTGGACGGATTTGCAGCGAATGACTAATGTGGGCGTGAACTGGAATAACCTGCAATCGATGTCCACAGCTCAGGTCAACTGGAGCGGCATCAAGGCTCTTTCCGAGGGCGGAGTGAACTGGGTGGATATCGGTGCCCTTTCCAAAGCAGGGGTGAACTGGACCGATATTCAGGCTCTTTCCAAATCCGGGATCAACTGGACTGATTTTCAGGCGTTGTCAAAGACGGGTATCAACTGGACCGATTTTCAGAGACTCACCAATTTAGGTATTAACTGGACAGACCTGCAAGTGATGTCAAAAGCCCAAGTGAACTGGAACGGTATTAAAACGATTAGTGAAGCAACTGTGAACTGGGCAGACCTTAGTGTCATGAGCCGGGTTGGTGTGAACTGGAGCGATCTGCAGGTGCTTTCGAAAGCGGGTATTAACTGGACCGATATTACCGCAATGTCCAAAGCCGGCGTGAACTGGATTGATCTGAATGTTCTATCCAGTGTTGGCGTCAATTGGGCCGATTTGAACAACATGGTGGGAACCGGTGTTAACTGGGCGGGGTTGAAGGTTCTCAGTGAGGGCGGTGTGAACTGGAACGATATCGGAGTTCTGTCCAAAGCGAATATCAACTGGACGGATCTCAATGCGCTTTCCCGCACGGGCGTGAATTGGACAGATTTGAATGTGCTATCCAGAGCTTCTATCAATTGGGCGGATTTACAAAAAATGACAAGCTCGGGCGTGAACTGGACGGATATGAATGTTTTGTCAAAGGCCCAGGTGAACTGGTCAGGAATCAAAGCCTTGTCACAAGGCGGCGTCAACTGGATCGATATAGGTGCGATGTCCAAGGCGGGTGTGAACTGGACGGATATTAACGCGCTTTCTAGAGCGGGTGTGAACTGGACCGACTTGCAGGCGATATCAAAGACTGGGGTGAACTGGGCCGATCTCCAGAGAATGACGAACGTTGGTGTGAACTGGAATGATATCCAGGTTCTTTCCAAGGCACAGGTGAACTGGTCCGGCATTAAAGCCATGTCCGAGGGCGGGGTTAACTGGCTCGACGTTGGAAGGTTGTCGACCGCTGGAGTCAACTGGGTCGATATTCAGGCGTTATCGAAAACCGGCGTAAACTGGACTGATTTGCAGGCGCTTTCAAAGGCGGGAGTGAACTGGACGGATCTGCAAAAAATGTCAACTTCAGGCGTGAACTGGACCGATATGAATGTTTTGTCAAAAGCCCAGGTGAACTGGTCGGGAATCAAAGCCATGTCCGAAGGCGGCGTGAACTGGACGGACGTCGGCGCGTTGTCGAAAGCGGGCGTCAACTGGACGGATATTCAGGCACTTTCAAAAGCCGGGGTTAACTGGGTGGATTTGAATGTGCTGAGCAAAGCGGGAGTGAACTGGATCGACCTTCAGAGAATGACGAATGTAGGGGTGAACTGGAGTGACTTGCAGGTGTTGTCCAAAGCCCAGGTTAATTGGAGCGGGATCAAGGCCATCAGTGAGAGCGGTGTCAATTGGACCGATCTTAATGTTCTTTCAAGAGCCAACATCAATTGGACGGATATTCAAGCTCTTTCAAAGGCGGGTGTGAACTGGGTCGATATTAACGTGATTTCCCGCGCCGGAGTCAACTGGGTAGATCTTCAGCGAATGACGAATGTCGGTGTGAATTGGAACGACTTGAACGTGCTTTCGAAAGCTCAAGTGAACTGGACGGGCATCAAGGCGATGTCCGACGGCGGTGTGAACTGGATCGATGTCGGTGCGCTGTCCAAAGCCGGTGTGAACTGGACGGACATCAATGTTCTCTCCAAAGCGGGTGTGAACTGGATTGACCTGCAGGCTCTTTCGAAGTCGGGGATCAATTGGGGCGACTTTCAGAGGATGACGAATCTGGGCATCAATTGGACAGATTTTCAGTCGCTTTCCAAGGCTCAGGTGAACTGGACGGGCATCAAGGCGATGTCGGAAGGCGGCGTGAACTGGATCGATGTCGGGGCGCTTTCAAAGGCCGGTGTGAACTGGACCGATATCAACGTTTTGTCTAAAGCCGGCGTGAACTGGATTGATCTCACGGTGCTGTCCAAAGCCGGTGTGAACTGGAATGATTTCCAAAGAATGACCGTTGCGGGAGTGAACTGGAACAATCTCCAATCGCTTTCTAATGCTCAGGTGAACTGGTCTGGAATCAAGGCACTTTCGGAAGGCGGCGTGAACTGGACGGATATTGGAGCTTTGTCCAAAGCGGGAGTGAACTGGACCGACATTCAAGCCTTATCAAGGATTGGAATTAACTGGACTGACATCAACGTTCTCTCAAAAGCGGGCGTGAACTGGGTTGATCTTCAGCGGATGACCAGTGTGGGTGTGAACTGGAATGATCTGCAGACACTTTCCAAAGCGCAGGTGAACTGGAGCGGCATAAAAGCCTTGTCTGAAGGAGGCATTAACTGGGTTGATATCGGGGCCCTGTCAAAAGCGGGAGTGAACTGGACAGATCTCCAGGCCTTGGCAAAGGCCGGAGTGAATTGGACGGATCTTAACGTGCTGACGCGCGCTGGAGTGAACTGGGTTGACCTGCAGCGGATGACGAATGTGGGGGTCAATTGGAATGATCTCCAGGCCTTATCCAAGGCTCAGGTTAACTGGACCGGGATCAAGGCGATGTCAGAAGGCGGCGTGAACTGGACGGACGTCGGAGCGCTGACTAAGGCCGGTGTAAATTGGACAGATATTCAGGCCTTGTCGAAAACCGGCGTGAACTGGACTGATCTCAATGCCTTGACGCGCGCTGGCGTGAACTGGGTTGACCTCCAACGGATGTCGACCGTGGGTGTGAACTGGAATGACCTTCAGGTGCTCTCAAAAGCGCAGGTGAACTGGACGGGAATCAAGGCGATGTCAGAGGGCGGTGTGAACTGGGTTGACGTGGGAGCTTTGTCAAAAGCCGGTGTGAATTGGACCGATATTCAAGCCCTTTCAAAAACGGGGGTGAACTGGACGGATCTGCAAGCGTTGTCCAAGGCGGGCGTGAACTGGATCGATCTGACTTTCATGACTGAAGCGGGCGTGAACTGGCTCAATATCGCGGTGCTGTCGGAAGCGGGTGTGAATTGGGACGCGTTGAATTTCATGACTGAAGCGGGTGTGAACTGGACGGACATTGGCGTCATGTCCAAGATTGGTGTGAATTGGACGGATTTGAATTCATTGAGCCGCGCTGGCGTGAACTGGACAGACATGAACGTCTTTACCCGCGCGGGTGTGAACTGGGTGGATATGCAGCGTTTGACCACGGTCGGCGTGAATTGGAATGATTTGCAGACATTGTCCAAAGCACAAGTCAATTGGTCCGGAATCAAGGCGATGTCCGAAGGCGGTGTGAACTGGGTTGATGTTGGCGCGCTCTCAAAAGCGGGTGTGAACTGGACGGATATACAGGCATTGTCCAAGACAGGTGTGAACTGGTCGGATCTCAATGTTCTAACGCGTGCCGGTGTGAACTGGATTGATCTGCAGCGGATGTCCACGGTGGGTGTGAACTGGAATGATCTGCAGGTTTTATCAAAGGCACAGGTAAATTGGACCGGAATCAAGGCGATGTCTGAAGGTGGTGTCAACTGGGTCGATATCGGGGTTCTTTCGAAGGCGGGTGTGAACTGGACTGATGTCCAGGCGTTGTCAAAGACGGGTATCAACTGGACGGATATGAACGTGTTGACACGCGCGGGCGTGAATTGGAATGACCTGCAGAAGATGTCGACTGTGGGGGTTAATTGGAGCAGCTTACAGGCCTTGTCCATTGCTCAAGTCAACTGGTCGGGAATAAAAGCGATGTCGGAAGGCGGCGTCAACTGGACAGACGTCGGTGCCCTTTCAAAAGCGGGTGTGAACTGGACGGACATTCAGTCTTTGTCGAAGACCGGCGTTAACTGGACTGATCTTCAGGCCCTGACCAAGGCCGGAGTAAACTGGATTGATTTGAATGCGATGACGGAAGCTGGTGTGAACTGGCTGAATATCGCAGTCTTGTCAGACGCCGGTGTCAACTGGGATGCCCTGAATTTCATGACGGAAGCTGGCGTGAACTGGACGGATATCGGTGTGATGTCCAAAACCGGAGTTAACTGGACGGATCTGAACTCATTGAGCCGCGCGGGCGTAAATTGGACGGACATGAACGTCTTTACCCGTGCAAGTGTGAATTGGCTGGACATGCAGCGATTGACCAATGCGGGTGTGAACTGGAACGACTTGCAGTCTCTGTCCAAAGCGCAAGTCAACTGGTCCGGCATCAAGGCGATGTCTGAAGGCGGCGTGAACTGGGTGGATGTCGGTGTTTTATCGAAAGCGGGTGTGAATTGGACAGATGTACAGGCTTTGTCAAAAACAGGTGTCAACTGGACAGATCTGAACGTACTGACGCGGGCGGGTGCGAACTGGATTGATCTGCAGCGGATGACGAGCGTGGGCGTAAACTGGAATGATCTGCAGGTGCTGTCAAAGGCTCAGGTGAACTGGACAGGAATCAAGGCGATGTCTGAAGGCGGCGTCAACTGGGTGGATATCGGAGCTTTGTCGAAAGCCGGCGTGAACTGGACGGATCTTCAGGCCCTCTCTAAAACCGGAATCAACTGGACGGACTTGAACGTTTTGACACGCTCAGGAGTGAATTGGATTGATCTTCAGCGGATGTCAACTGTGGGTGTGAACTGGAACGACCTGCAGGTTCTGTCGAAGGCTCAGGTCAATTGGACGGGTATTAAGGCGATGTCGGAAGGCGGCGTGAACTGGGTCGATGTTGGCGCGTTGTCAAAGGCGGGTGTGAATTGGACGGATATTCAGGCGCTTTCAAAAACCGGTGTTAACTGGACTGACCTTAATGTTCTGACCCGGGCGGGTGTCAATTGGATTGATCTGCAGCGAATGACAAGCGTCGGTGTGAACTGGAATGATTTGCAATCTCTTTCAAAGGCCCAGGTCAACTGGTCCGGAATCAAAGCTCTTTCTGAAGGCGGCGTGAACTGGTCGGATATTGGCGTCCTTTCAAAGGCTGGCGTTAACTGGACAGATCTGCAGTACCTATCAAAGGCCGGAGTAAACTGGCTTGATATACAAGTGATGTCTAAAGCCGGCGTGAACTGGTCTGACCTTAACGTTCTTTCTAAGGTGGGCGTTAACTGGGAGGACCTCAATGCGATGGTTGGAACAGGCGTCAACTGGGAAGGGATTAAAGCCCTGTCTGAAGGAGGCGTGAACTGGGTCGATGTGGGAGCGCTTTCCAAGGCTGGTGTCAATTGGATAGACATTCAGGCTTTATCGAAGACCGGAATCAACTGGACGGACATTAATGTCCTTTCCAAAGCCGGCGTCAATTGGATCGACATTCAGCGGATGTCCACGGTCGGTGTGAACTGGAACGATCTCCAGGTGTTGTCGAAAGCTCAAGTGAACTGGACGGGCATTAAGACGATGTCGGAAGGCGGCGTGAACTGGACGGATATCGGAGCGTTGTCAAAAGCAGGCGTAAACTGGACTGATCTTCAGGCGCTCTCGAAAACAGGAATCAACTGGACAGACCTTAATGTGATCTCCAGGGCAGGTGTGAACTGGAGTGATCTTCAGAGAATGACCAGTGTGGGTGTGAACTGGAATGACCTTCAGACTCTTTCGAAAGCACAGGTGAATTGGTCAGGTATCAAAGCACTCTCGGAGGGCGGTATTAACTGGGTTGATTTCGGAGTGCTCTCAAAAGCCGGCATCAATTGGACGGATCTCAACGCGTTGTCAAAGGCCGGCATCAACTGGACGGATTTTCAGGCTTTAAGCAAATCGGGGGTGAACTGGGTTGATATTCAGCGGATGTCGACAGTCGGAGTTAACTGGAACGACTTGCAGGTGCTTTCCAAGGCGCAAGTGAATTGGAATGGCATTAAAGCGATGTCCGAGGGCGGCGTGAACTGGACAGATGTCGGAGCGCTGTCAAAAGCAGGTGTGAACTGGACCGACATCCAGGCCCTTTCTAAAACTGGCGTGAACTGGACCGACTTGAATGTGCTGACGCGCGCCGGGGTGAACTGGGTTGATCTTCAGCGGATGACCAATGTCGGCGTGAACTGGAACGACCTTCAGGCCCTGTCAAAAGCTCAGGTGAATTGGACAGGTATCAAGGCGATGTCGGAAGGCGGTGTTAACTGGACGGACATTGGTGTGTTGTCCAAAGCGGGTGTGAACTGGATCGATCTACAGGCGCTTTCGAAGACCGGTGTAAATTGGACGGATCTGAATGTCTTGACGCGGGCAGGCGTAAACTGGGTGGATATCCAGCGTATGTCGACTGTGGGCGTGAACTGGAATGATCTCCAGCTTTTGTCAAAAGCACAGGTCAATTGGACCGGACTCAAAGCGTTATCTGAAGGCGGTGTGAACTGGACCGACATCGGAGTGCTGTCCAAGGCAGGCGTGAACTGGACCGACATCGGGGCGCTTTCTGATGTGGGCGTGAACTGGACCGACTTGAATGCCTTGACACGCGCAGGCGTTAACTGGGTGGATATCCAGCGCATGTCGACTGTGGGTGTTAATTGGAATGATCTTCAGGTTCTTTCGAAAGCGCAGGTGAACTGGACGGGTATTAAAGCTCTGTCGGAGGGCGGCGTAAACTGGACCGACATCGGAGCGCTGTCGAAGGCGGGTGTGAATTGGACCGATCTTCAGGCTCTTTCCAAAACGGGCATTAATTGGAATGATATTAATGTGCTTTCCCGCGCGGGTGTGAACTGGATTGATTTGCAGAGAATGACGAATGTGGGCGTGAACTGGAATGACCTTCAGGTGCTGTCGAAGGCTCAGGTGAACTGGACGGGCATCAAGGCGATGTCGGAAGGCGGCGTGAACTGGACGGACATTGGAGCGTTGTCAAAGGCCGGTGTGAATTGGACGGATCTTCAGGCCCTATCTAAGACGGGAATTAATTGGACTGATCTTAACGTGCTGTCAAGAGCTGGCGTGAATTGGGTTGATCTGCAGAGAATGACGAATGTGGGTGTCAACTGGAATGACCTTCAGGTGCTGTCGAAGGCTCAGGTGAACTGGACGGGCATCAAGGCGATGTCGGAAGGCGGCGTGAACTGGACGGATATCGGGGCTTTGTCAAAAGCCGGTGTGAATTGGACGGATATTCAGACTCTTTCGAAGAGCGCTATTAACTGGAATGACATCAATGTTCTTTCTCGCGCCGGAGTGAATTGGGTAGATCTTCAGCGGATGACGACTGTGGGCGTGAATTGGAATGATCTTCAAGCTCTGTCTGTTGGCCAGGTGAATTGGACGGGTATTGAAGCGTTGTCCAAAGGCGGCGTGAACTGGACGGATATGGGGCTCCTCTCAAAGGCGGGCGTGAATTGGACGGACTTGCAGGCTCTTTCGAAAACCGGAATTAATTGGACGGATTTCAATGTTTTGACACGCGCGGGCGTCAACTGGAGCGATCTTCAGAGAATGACCAATGTGGGTGTGAACTGGAATGATCTGCAGGTGCTGTCAAAAGCGCAGGTGAACTGGACGGGCATCAAGGCGATGTCGGAAGGCGGCGTGAACTGGACGGATGTGGGAGCGCTGTCGAAAGCGGGCGTGAACTGGACGGACATTCAGGCGTTGTCAAAGACGGGTGTGAATTGGAACGATATCAATGCGCTGTCTCGGGCCGGAGTGAACTGGGTTGACCTTCAGCGAATGACGAATGTGGGTGTGAACTGGAATGACCTGCAGGTGCTGTCAAAAGCGCAGGTGAACTGGACAGGCATCAAGGCGCTTTCTGAAGGCGGCGTGAACTGGCTCAATATCGCGGAACTTTCGGATGCTGGAGTTAACTGGATTGCGATGAATTCGATGACGCAGTCAGGCGTGAACTGGACAGATTTGAGTGTTCTTTCAAAAGCCGGAGTGAACTGGGTTGACCTTCAGCGAATGACGAATGTGGGTGTGAACTGGAATGATCTGCAGGTGTTGTCAAAAGCGCAGGTGAACTGGACGGGTATCAAGGCGATG
>Ga0209573_1001772_pt1 | contig 30897 bp, 31 predicted proteins | sample TNRBio252014_DNA_FD_185870 | JGI IMG/M metagenome (GOLD analysis project Ga0209573, IMG submission 185870) | Wastewater treatment Type I Accumulibacter community from EBPR Bioreactor in Madison, WI, USA - TNR Reactor_6/25/2014_ DNA (SPAdes)... | ecosystem: Engineered > Bioreactor > EBPR >...
TTTTCATGTGAAACAATCAAAACTTCAATAATGCGATCTGAAGTTGCATCATTCATTTCTTCTCGTACGTTTTCGAGAGCGGCCACAAAACCTAGGGTCTTTTCGAGAGTGCTGAAGCGCTCCATATGAATTGCAATTGGATCTGGTCCAACTCGCGACAAATTACTTAATGCAAAAGATATATTATGCCCGGCAGAAATTGTGGCGCTGACATCTCTGAGCGCTTCAGGCCAGCTATCCACTAGTTCGCGTGACAAACTCATGCGTCTTTTGGAAATAAAAAGATGAGGAATCCATGCGGCTGCCAACCCGAAAATTATGCCTAGAAATGGAGTCTTAGTGAAAGCAGAAACGAACACAAATACAAATAAGGTGCTAACAATCATGCATAACAAATATTGATTTACTGACAAATTGACCCTAGCTTGCGAAAGCCAAATTTGTTTTTCGCTAGGTTTGGCAATTCTCTTCGGCTTCTTGGAAAGTTGGTCTGAAGGGTCTTTTATTTGAGATGCGGTTAATAAAACAGTTAGGCCGACTAAAGAACTCGAAAGCATCGCAAGTAAATTGCTCATCTGGCCCAACTTTCAAAAACATTCAAACCGTTAACTATCGTTTCTATTGAAATATCTTTTGGTAATGCTTTATTGATTTTCTCCGCTAGAACTCTTGGAACCTGACCTTTGAGTTCGAGTTCGGAATTTAAAGAATCTCTACTAAAAATTGTCGTGGTGGTGAATGAATTTCCCAAGGCAGGCTCTAAAGCCAGAATTTCCATCACCCCGCGGGAAATCCCATTTTCATCATCCACATTCTCGCTTCGATCAACATGAACAACTAAATCAATCGCTGATGAGAAAATATTTCTCATTGTAGATTCTGAAACGTTTTCTCCAGCCATCAAAGAAGCGTTAACTAAAGCTTCAAGTCCGTCAACTGCATTGTTTGAGTGCACAGTGCACGCAAATCCACAACCTGCATTTACCGCGCGAGATAGTTCAAAAGCTTCAGCACCTCTAACTTCGCCACAAACTATTCGATCGGGGCGCATGGCCAAGTTGAATTTAACTAAATCTCGAAGCGAAATCTCTCCAGTGCCGTCCACGCCATTAGGTCGCACTTCGTAATATCCTCCGTGAGCGAACTCGACTGCAATTTCGCGTATCTCCTCACAACAACGAACGCAATGATGACCTGGGGCCGCTAATAGCAATGCCGATAGGAGAGTTGTTTTTCCAGCACCTGGCTCACCTGAAATTACTATACGGGATCTAGTTTGCATTGCGGCCCATAAAAATCCAGCAGATGGAAGTGACAGAGAACCGCGAAGAGCTAAATCTTTTAAGGAAATATTTTTAACAACATATTTTCTGATGGTTGCACTCAGATGGTCGCTGATTGGCGGGATGGATGCGCTTAACCGAGCTTGCCCATTTAATACACGCGCCTGAACTAGAGGTGATTTAGTAGTTAATGTTCTATCGGAATCGCTAAGAAGTCTCTCAACTACATGTCGATTTTCGATTTCGCTTGTCGGTGTTGAAAGTCCACGAAGATACCCAGTCGAATCTATATAGCTGACTCGAGAACCTTCGATGAAGATTTCTTCAACGTCGCTCCGTGTGAGCACTTCAGTTAATGGCCCATAGCCAAAGATTGAATTGTTCAAGCGTAAAACCGTTGCAGTTTCATTTACTATGTCTCCAGAACCAATTATGGCGCACTGATGGTTATGCGATTTAATGACTTCTACAATTATTTCTTTGATCGATTTAATTTCAACTGTAGGATCCAATCGTTTTTTATCAGCGATTGAAAGAACACTTTGCCGGAGTCCTTCGTAAACATCGTAATTAATCTTCTCCTCAAAATGAAACGATTCAGTTACAGGTTCTGATGTTCTGGTCGGCGAGATTTCGGTTGTCATATTGCAACCTTTGGTTTTGTTTGTTGAATGCGATCTTCAACTTCAGTTCGATCATTTATTAATTCTTCTTTGATAATTTGAGGCTCAAGTGCAAATATGAGCTCTTCTACTTTTGATTTCCAAATCCGTGGAGACTTCGTTTGTGCTTTCCATGAATGGGCATATAGATCTTTTGTGTAATTGAAGAAGTGGATTGAATCAATTTGAGGAAAGGTCTCCAATTCTTGAACAATATCTTGTCGTTGCGGAAAATTTTTGGCAATCTTATTGACCACAACGTGAACTTTGGTTGGATCTTTCAATGTTTTTAAAATTGAATCGATAATCACAAGAGATTCCAATATTCTAAGTATTCCTACAGGAGTTGGGTCTCCAACTAAAACCACTGAATCAACACCAATTAGAACTTGATGTTGCAATTTCCAGAAGCGACTGTTTTCTGAGATTGAACCGAGGTCCATCACGATATTTGTATATTGATTTCCGAGAGTTTCGATGAGCGCAGTTATTTCATGTTTGCGAATATCTGTTGCAAATGAAGAATGGGAAACTCCTACAATTGCCGCATTTGCAGGAAGTCTCTGAATGCTCAATTGTTTATCTGGTCCAAGATTATTAGCTTCTTCAATCGCGGTGATTAAGTTTGGTTCGACCATTAGACCCGCTCTAGGTCCTATCGATGGGCTTTCAAAATCAAGATCAACCAAAATGCAATCGACGAGACGGCTAGCTAATGCAATTGAAACTTCAGTTGCCCCTGTACCTCCAGATCCAATTACGCAAATCCGATTTATTCGATCCGCATCAATTTTATGCTGCTGGTTTGATTGTTCGAAGCTGTCTAATGTGGAGAGAATATCAAGATCGGATTGATTTGATGTAAATGCAACATTTCGTTTGCTAAGAAATTCTAAAATTCTTTCAGCAAGATTTTCAGCACTATCTCTTGAAGAAAAAATCCCATCTACCCCAACGGAGGACAAAAACTCAAGAGAATTTTCGGAATTGTCACACACCCCAAAGATCAATTTGTTTTGTTGGTGGATCTTAATTACCAAATTTTTATTCAGTGTGGGGTGAGTATCGGAAATTACACATGCATCAAAACTTTCAGATGACAAGACTGCAGAATCATAAACGAGCGAACGGATTCGAAGGATTCCGGTATTAGTGCAGTGACGGTGAAGTGATTCGACCCACTCATGGGCGCTAAAGACAAGAGCGATGTCGAACACTTGATTCAAAATTACCCCCCGAAATCTTTGCTATCTGGGCTAATGGCTAATGGTTGGAAATCGGAGTCAGGAGAAGCTGCTGTTAGGTCATCTGGGGGATCGCTAGTGTCTTGGCTGCCGTTAGTCAAGACGATCATGATGTCTTTAGATCCGATAACTCTCGATAAGCTTTCAGCTTGCGCCGAAGTTACAGCTACGACAATGGTGATCGTCTTGGTGGTTGATATCCCAAGCCGTTTGTTTGGCAAAATTACATTTCGAACTGGTAACGCCCTTGCAACCAAGCCGTTTTGTTCTCCTGTTTGCCAAACATTTATTGAATCGCCTTTTCGGATGTCGCCGCCATTTGCGCGATCTATATCTACACCAATAGATAATGATTGCAAACCTTGTTCAGTCGAAAGGCGAACAGTGTTTGTTTTTGTCAGTAGATCTGAAGATGATAAATCTGTCTTCGCGACTAGTTTTTTGTTTTTGAGATCGGCCTCGGAAACAAATTCAGTTAAAAGAGTGTCGTCATGAGACACCTTTATATATCGAACATCTTTTGTAGAAATTGTCTGACCTGAATTGATATTGCGAGAAAGTTGGGCGACGGCGATCTTTTTGTCTAATGATTGTAGATAGGAAAATGTAGAAATAAATGCAAGTAGAGAAACAAATGCGATGATGAAATGAGTTCGACCAAGTCGTGCAGTCCATTGCATAATTTTCCCCCGAAAATTTTGAGACGTCCTTGTCTCAATATGACTTACGAAATGAAATACTTGTCCTAAACAGATCTAGCTGTCAAGTCTGATTCAAAAAATATCCGCGTTGGGCCGATTTTTATCCGAAAATGACTAATTTTTACAAGAACGTGAAGTTAACTTCTGCGTCCATGTAAAAACCTCCGGATAACGGAACAAAATCGGCCCAACGCGATATGGAGGAAGGCGTGAAAAACATCAGTCTCATCTGGTGGAATCTTGTGCTCTGTTGTATTAGACTGGAATCAATGAGCAGCGTGGAGATGTCAAAATGAGTGAAGTAAGTGACTTTCCACCGATAATGACTGCAGTTCAAGCAGCAGAATTTTTAAGTGTGCATCCTGAGTACCTGCGACAAATGGTTAGAGATGGACGTGTTCCTGCTCACAAAATACCTGGGGGTCGTGGATGGCGTTTTTTGAGAGATGAACTTGTTGAATGGATTCGAGAACAACCATCAGAACGTTCAGCTCGAAGCGAAAACGCTAAAAAAGATTAACGGAATTTATACCGCATAAAGCACAGAAACAATACCGTCCATCGGGACGATAGTGGTGCCTGGGTTTACCAGAGTTTTTTCAGTGCCAGATACAGAGTTTTCTGTTATTGCAATGCAGTCTGAGAATAGAGCAAAAGAACCCACATAAAGATGTCCTTGTTCTGTTTCAATTTCTGTATGATCAGGTTGAGCTGCAATATCGCTCAATAGACTCTTAAAACTTTTATCGTGACGTAAAAGCCGGATGCTTTGAGCGCGTTCAGTTTTTCCCAAAACGTCGATCTCGATATTCCTGGCTTTTGAATTATCAACATCTCCGTTAAAAACAAAAGAATGTATTAATCGCGGCATTTGTGGGCTGGCTATAGAAAAGAAATCTTTACCAATATGAACTAGTGCTCCACGACTTTCATAATTTAATGTGCGAACAGAAATTTCATTTCCAGAATGAGAAACGCTCGCCAAATAGTCAAGTAGAGTTAAATTTCGTTTCGCATATTCGAGAGATTCAGCTATTTGCTCTTCTTCTTCAGTACGCCAAACATTACGCATATTGCGTCCGGTTAACAAAAAACTAGAATCCTGTGTATTAATGGTCACGGCTCACCTCCATGTGTCCAACAATAAGAATAAGATGTTTTTGACCAAAGCGCAAACACGGCCAAACCAAGCAAAGTATAAAACCCTATGGACCTAAATTCATCAAAGATTTCCAAATCAAAACTAAATAATCCATTGCTAATTACAACCCCTGTCGAAGCTTCTATTTATCTAGCAAAAACAAATAAATTAATGACTCCATTAGTAGAAAAATATGGACTTTGTGAACTCAAATGGCGACAAGATCGACATAGTAGGTATGCCGCTTTAGTTGAAACGATATGTTTTCAGCAGTTAGCTGGAAATGCCGCTAGAACAATCCACAATAGAGTTGTCAGTGTTGTAGGAGGAAAAATAACAGTTGAGTCAATCGCGAATGCTTCTGACCAAGATCTAAAAAGTGCGGGCTTATCTGCCAGTAAAGTGAACTCTATACGTTCATTGACCGAACATGTCGCAACCGGCAAATTGAAATTGTCTCAAGTCTCGAAGATGACAAATGATGAAGTAGTTGAACATCTCATTCAAGTAAAAGGTATCGGCCCTTGGAGTGCACACATGTTTCTAATGGAGAGATTACAGCGACTAGATATTTGGCCAACAGGCGATTATGGAGTCCGAGTAGGGATTTCAAAAATTTTAAGAAAAAAAGAGGTTGTTTCGGAAAAAGAATGCATTCCGTTGGGTGACAGTTGCGCTCCTTTCCGCTCAGTCTTGGCTTGGTATTGTTGGAAACGTGCAGATGACGGAAAATAGCGAACCAGTTTGGCAAAGTTTGGCTGAACAATGCATGTACCAATTTCCTGATCTCACAACGATTGATCCAGAACTTGAAGATTTAATTACGGCAGGAGCAGATTTACATCCCTCAACACTGCTTTATGCCTATAGTCACGGGTACTTTCCAATGCATGTAAATGCAGATGAGCAAGGTCAAGAAAAACTACTAGGTTGGTTCTCGCCTAAATCTAGAGCAATATTTCCGACTAATTCATTGCGAATAACAAGATCAATGAAACAAAGTTTTAAAAAATACGAATGTTGTATCGACACTTGCTTCAAAGAAATGATGGAAATGTGCAGAACTGTTCCACGACCACTCGGCTGGATAGATGATGAATTCATTAAAAGCTACGTTCGTCTTCATGAACTAGGGTTTGCACACTCAATTGAAGTCTTTAAGGAAGATGAACTAGTTGGAGGTCTTTACGGGGTAGGGTTTGCTGGTTTCTTCGCTGGAGAATCTATGGTCCATACAAAAAGAGATGCCTCAAAAGTTGCATTAATGCATTTAGTTGAAATTGCCTCAAAAATTGGAGTGTCACTTATCGATGCGCAATGGATGACCGACCATCTGAGATCACTTGGAGCTATTGAAGTTACTCGTCCGCGATATCTAGAACTATTGAGAGAAAGTCTAGAAAATGATGTGACCTGGCCAAGTGCTGGCAAGCTCGTATAATAGAGTCTATGCAAGACGCAATAGATCTCAAGTTATCGAGCGAAGCTTTGCGCGTCTTGGGCGTAATGATTGAAAAGGAATTCACTACTCCGGATAATTATCCATTGACTTTGAATGCGCTTGTGTCAGGTTGTAACCAGACAACCAATCGAAACCCAATAGTGAAATACGATGAGATGACTATTGAGCGAGGTCTTTCAGAATTGAGAGATGCAGGTCTAGCTCTGAGAGGTGTATATGCAGGTAGTCGTGTTCCAAAACATCGACATAGCTTTAATGAACGATTCAGCATCTCAAAAGATGGACTAGCTGTGTTGGCAGTTCTTTTCTTGCGAGGAGAACAGACACTGGGTGAGATTAAATCTCGTACCGAAAGAATGGTTCAGTTTTCTGACTTAAATGCTTGTGACTTAGCTGTTAGTGAATTAGTCGAATTTAATCCACAATTGGCAAGAAGGATAGAAAAAGAACCGGGCCAAAAAGAAGGAAGAATTATTCATACGCTCCTGTCAGATAGCTCGCAAGAAAGCACCTCAGGTCAACTTGAACCTAATGAAAATGTTATTCGTCCTGCGTTCCAACTTATTGATGGAGAACTTAAAGATAATCAAAATAGCGATGATGAATTCTACGATGAAGAAGATTTAGAAAACAGAGTGGAATTACTTGAAAAAGAAGTCACAGTATTAACTCACGAGATTATGTCATTACGCGCAGAAATTGATGAAATGAAAGATCCTTCAGCATAATAAATTTTGAGGTTTGAACGTTGAAACAAAACATTGACAGGAAATTTACTTCTTCGCGAAGAGTTCGTGTTTCAGATTGTGATCGACAAGGAAAAGTTAGAATTGATGCAATCGCAAGGTATCTGCAAGATATCGGTTTTGATGACACGAATGATATAGGCGTAGGCGACGGTGGGCTCTGGGTCGCACGCAAAATTGAAATCAGTTTCCCGAAAGCTTCAAGTTGGCCTAAAAGAAACGAAATGATCAAACTCGAAACATATTGCGGGGGAGTAGGTGGTGCTTCAGCTGAAAGAATCGTAAATATTTACTCAGGAAATGAAAAAATTACAGCAACGACTGTATGGGTGCATGTAGACGAAAAAGGCAAACCTATCAAAGTTCCACCTTGGCTATCTGAAGCGTACCCCAAAGCCAAAAAGATTAAATCGGCTAAATCAGATTTAACCAGTAAGGAATTCGTAGAAACAACAAAAATAGACTTTGCTTTAAGAGAAAGCGATTTTGACGTAAACGGACATGTAAATAATGCCGTAGCGTTTGTTGCCTTGAATGAAGCTGGAAATCACATGGAAGCCCAGGCTCCAATCTCCCTGGTAGTTGAATATATTGCGCCTATTTCAAATTGCGAATTAGTTGAAGTCAGTATGAGGTCAACTTCGAACGGATTTGAAGCCAGGTTGATTTGCGACCATAATATTGCATGCGCAATGAAATGGATAACTGCCTAATAAAACTCGAAGGAACGAGATAAATGTCTACCGACGATAGAAATCTTCAAATTATTATTGAAGATTTAACGGATCGAGATCTTACTGAGTCTGCATTTGCTATCAGGTGGGTTGAGTTTATTTGTGAAAAACTTCCAAATCTCGAACGTGATGAAATACTTGAATTAATTGTAGATTTAGAAAATGCTGCAACCTACTCTAATTTTCGAAGTAGTCATGCCCAAGTTCTCCAAAGAGTTTTTAGTGATTGCTTCGATGAATTTGGAAACCTATCTGAAGGTCCAGCATCGTTCAAAGTAGGTTATGCACTAGCGCAAACCTGCGCACTTTATCCTTTACAAGTAGAGCAGCGAGTATTTGAAAATATTCCAGATGTGAATAGCGCGAGAGAACTATTCGGTTTTATGGCACTTACTTTAGATCCGTCATTTAATTCGTACATAATTTATTTGCAATCAAAAGGTATAATTGATTTGCAAAATTGGAATACTAAAGAAAGATGGCCAGAACAGCTTTCGCTGATGCCGGGAAAAGTGGGAAATGTTCCGGCAAGAGCATCTACAAAAGGATCCCAATTTCAAATATCAGTTGATGCACAAGCGCACTTTCCCTTTCTTCAGGATGCAATAGACGAGAATTGTACAGATCCTGCATTCCCAACTGTTTGGCCAATTGTGTCGAAATTAGCATCTCAAATAGCTAGGAAAGGTGAACTTAGTCGCCACATCGCGCTTCTCGGTCCTCCAGGTGTTGGCAAGACCGAATCTGCACGAATCTTGCATCACCTTCTTGAATCTATGAATGCTTACGGTACCGGATTCCGGGTTTTTTCTCCAGGGAAGGATACTGGACAATACGTAGACCAAATGGCGCGTGAAATGAGAAATATTCTTTTAGGAATGAAACAAAAAGGTGGACTTCTGCTTGTCGACGAAGCAGGAAAATTTCATGAAGGAACTTCATCCAATGATCCAGCTTCTTTTCGAAAGCGCACGCTTGATGTTGTTTTTGAACAGACGGACGAATTGTTAAAGCAAGGAATCGTAGTTGTATTTGCAGGATATCGAGAAGAGTTTGAAAAAGTTCTTGCACAAGATGCAGGTTTTGAGCGTCGAGTTTTAATGATCGATATCGAACCTCCTACTTCAGAACAATTAGCAAAAAGCGTTTGGTCTTCATTTGCGTCTGAAGGTATTCGAGTTCCGCCAAATTTTGAGAAACATACAAAATGGCTGTTCGATCAAATGATTGGTGATAGTTCCATGAATTTTGGTTATTGGGCAACCGCAAAAAACTTCGAAAATGCGCTAAGAGATAGTAGCGAAGGTGACTTTCTAGTGTCAGGATTCTCTGACACCGAAGAGATAACTGCTGACGATTTTCGAAATGCAGCAGAAGATATCGGTTTCAAAAGATCAAGAACTCGAGAACTAGACTTTTCTGGTCCTATAACTCCAGGTGAGACGCCAGATTTAACTTTCGAGGCAGAAGTGAGAAGTCTTCTCGATCCGCCATCTCCGCCTTCACCTGGAAGACAAATAGAATAACTGAATGACTATATATTCTTTAGGAAAATTAGAACCAAAAATTCATGTTTCAGCTTATGTGCATCCGCAAGCGACAGTTATCGGAGATGTGACGATCGGTGCCAATTCATCTGTTTGGCCGGGAGCGGTATTGAGAGGTGACTTTGCTCCAATTATTATAGGTGAACGGACATCAATTCAAGATGGAAGCATTATCCACGTTGGACAAAACAAGCCGACGGTAATAGGAAATGATGTAGTCATAGGACACTTGGTTCACCTCGAAGCATGCACAATTGGCAATCGGGTTTTGGTTGGAGTTGGTTCAGTCGTACGTCATGGATGTGTTGTCGAAACAGAATCAATTGTTGGAGCGCATGCAATGTTGAGGGATGGAACTCATGTGCCAACTGGCAATCGTGCACTAGGACTTCCAGCGGTAGTTAAACCCGGCAAAGTTGATCTAAGTGAAATAGATCGTATCGTAAAAATGTATGTAGATAATGCTCAGCTTTATAAAGATGAACTTGAAGAACTAGAAACTTGATCTCGGTAAATGTCAGGTTCGATGTATATCATTTTGGTTTCTGGAACAGCTTGACGAACTCGAGATTCCACTGCGTTGATAGCATCTGCAATATCTGTTGCGCTCTGACCTTTGCATTCAACTTTTACTGCCAACAAAATGTCATCAGGTCCGACGTGCATTGTGCGTAAGTGAATTATTTTATTCACTTCATCGCCTTGTTCAATTGCAGTTCGGATTTTCGCAGCAACTTCAGGATCCACAGATTCGCCTATCAGTAGTGATTTCATTTCACGAATAAGAATAAAAGCAATGACTATCAACAAGATACCAATGGCGATCGAACCAATGGCATCAAACCTGGTATTTCCCGTAATGGTTGCGGCGCTTAGACCTCCGAGAGCCATCAATAATCCAAGCATTGCTCCAATATCTTCTAACAGTACAACTGGAAGTTCTGGATGTTTGGAAGTAGTGATGAACTTCCAATAGCTTCTCTTACCTTTCACCTGATTGGTTTCAACTACAGCTGTTCTGAGCGAATATGTTTCTAAGCAGATTGCAATTGTAAGAACAACAAATCCCCAAATGGGTGAAGTGAGCTCGTGTGGATGGCGAAGCTTCTCTATTCCTTCATATAAAGCAAACAATCCACCGACTGAAAACAACACAAGAGCAACAACAAAACTCCAAAAATATCTTTCAGGACCAAACCCAAATGGGTGTTCTGGTGTTGGTTTTCGCTTTGATCTTTTCGAACCAAGAAGCAAGAGTGCTTGATTGCCTGTGTCAGCAACAGAGTGGAGACTCTCAGCTAAAAGCGATGCTGCTCCAGTCGCCAAGAAAGCTAAAAACTTTATTATCGATATCCCGAGGTTCGCAAAGAATGCTGCGAGTATTGCTTTTTTACCACCTTCATGCATTTCTTTATCTTAATGCTTGTGTTTAGCTCAAAGAGGCACGAAACTGTAAGAATGAATAATCCAGTAATTGTTACAACTGCCCGCACGCCTATTGGAAGAGCCTTCAAAGGTTCTTTTGTGCAAGAACGACCTGACGACATGCTTGCATTTATTTTGAAAGATGTCTTGTCTCGAACAACTGGCCTCGACATCGAAGAAGTCGATGACATAATCGTGGGATGCGGTCTACCTGGTGGAGACCAAGGATTCAATATTGCACGAGTAGCTGCAGTTCTAAATGGATGGAACAATACGAGTGCTAATACCGTAAATAGGTATTGCGCATCTTCAGTACAAGCTATGGCAACTGCAGCAGGCCATATTGCAGCTGGATATGGCTCAGTATATTTGGTCGGCGGGGTAGAGAGCGCAAGTAGTTTTCTCAAAGGTTCTTCCGATTCCATAGAAGGTTCGATGAATCCAAAATTCGAAGAAGCTCAAGCTCGTTCATATAAAAGCGCAGATGCCGGTTCTGAGCCATGGGAAGAATCGAAAGGTTTACCTGATGTTTATATTGCAATGGGGCTTACAGCAGAAAATGTTGCCGATAAATATGGAATAACAAGAGAAGAAATGGATGAGTTTGCATTGCTTTCTCAACAGCGTTGTGAAGCTGCAGTAAATCGAGGGTTTTTCAAAAATGAAATCACGCCTTATTCTTTAGCTGACGGAACCATAATTGATTCCGATGAATCACCTAGACCTGGTTCAACTATTGAAGGTATGCAAGGACTTAAGCCTGCGTTTCGTGCAGATGGAAAAGTGACAGCGGGGAATGCATGCCCATTAAATGATGGTGCAGCAGCAGTGGTCGTGATGAGTGAAGAAAAGGCAAATGAACTTAACCTCGAACCGCTCGCTCGAATCGTTGGTGTTGCTTCTACAGGTTTGAATCCAGAAATAATGGGGGTCGGACCGATCGAAGCTGTTAAAAAAGTTCTTACACAAACGAAGTTGACTATGTCAGACATCGATCACGTTGAACTCAACGAAGCATTTGCTGCGCAAGTTATTCCTTGTGCCAATGAACTTGGTATAGATCGTGAAAAGTTGAATATCAACGGTGGGGCAATTGCACTTGGACATCCTTTTGGAATGACAGGTGTACGAATCATGGGAACTTTGCTAAACGGAATGAAGGAAAACAATTCCCGGTATGGCTTGGAAACTATGTGTGTTGGTGGCGGTCAGGGCATGGCCATGATCGTAGAGCGTTTTTAATCACTCCCGATCTTCCCACGTTGGGTCGATTTTTGACCGCATTGATGGCTTTTTTACAAAGACGTAGGAAATTCATTCTGCGTTCATGTAAAAAGTCTTCGATACCGGAACAAAATCGGCCCAACGCGAGATTGGTAGGTTAGAAGGTCAACCAAAGAGTTCTAGTTGCTCTAAATCGATATAGTCGATTGATCCACTGACAAAAACTGTATTGCTATCGGGGTCGTATCGAAACTTCGGTTCAGTATTCTTCACAGCAAAATTATTTTGTTGTTCTCTTATGTCTAATACTGGGATATGGAATTTAACTTTTTCTCTTGCCAAACCTTTTTCTAATGCATGGACAGTTCTTGCAGAGCAAAACTGTCGAACGAGTTCAAGCCACGCGCCAACAAATTCAGGTCCGTGTGCAGCAATTGAGTTATCTAAACCAAAACCGTAGTGGGTAAATTCATGAAGTACATAAGTTGTAAATCTGTACGCTTTAGGAAAAGCGATTTCGATACGCCCATCAAAATGCCAAAGCACATGCGCTGTACGCGCGCCCTTGCCAGGCTTTAAATGTGGAACGCTCCAAACCGAAGCGTTAGGAAATAGTGTGCGATAAATTTCTGAATTTACAACTTCCTGTGAAAAGTCGCGGACATCATCCATATGAGGAAGGGGAGATCCGAGCACCCCAGAATTCGCTCGATACACACGAATGCGCTGAGAGTCCCGAACACGTTTTAGACTAGAACCCATGACAGGACAGCTTATGATAATTCGCCACGGTTTTAGTACATGGAACCAGCTAAACCTTTTCACGGGTTGGGTAGATGTAGAACTCTCGGAATTAGGTATAGGCGAAGCAAAGACTGCAGGAAAAATAATTAAAGAAAGCGGTTTCATTCCTGATGTGGTTTTCACTTCGGTACTAAAGAGAGCAATAGATACCGCAAATTTAGCCTTGGAAGAAATTGGCGTAGAGCCAGAGATAATTAAATCTTGGAGACTAAATGAACGTCATTATGGTGCGCTAACAGGACTAGATAAAAAAGCTACTGTTGAAAAATTTGGCCAAGAACAGGTTCTAATTTGGAGACGAAGTTACGACGTACCTCCACCTCCAATGGAAGAAAATTCAAAGTACGACTTTTCTAAAGATCCACTATATTCTGACGTTCCATGTTCACTAATCCCAAAAACTGAGTGTTTAAAAGATGTCGTAGCTAGAGTTTTGCCATATTTCGAAGAAACTATTGCTCCAAAACTATTAAATGGGGAAAACGTACTTATTGTGGCGCACGGCAACTCTTTAAGGGCTCTAATAATGCAGTTAGAAAAAATTCCTTCTGAAGAAATATCAAACTTTGAATTACCTACAGCTACTCCAAGGCTGTACAAATTTGATTCCGCTTTTAAAGTTGAAACATTTGGTTACCTTGAAGATGAAACCCAAGTCCAAAAACGAGCTCAAGCTGTAAAAGATCAGGTTGCAACCTCAGAATAATTAGTCTGATTTTTCACAATTGGTATGGATTTGTAACAATAAATGGCTATACGTGCACGTAGGCTGCTATTTGTGGTAAGTTACAGAGGTTGCTTGAACTGTTTCTTGCGACGGCGGACATTTTTCAATAGAAAAATGTGGGGACGTAAAACTGAGGAGTTAACGTGAAGCGAGTTTCAAGATTCTTGATCGCATTTGGTTTGATGGCGATGGCAATTCCATTGTTTATTGCGCCAGCAAGTGCTGTATCAACAACCTACACAGGTTTAGGGGAAGGCTTAGTTGTATTTGGTACAACAGGTCCTTACCAGCAAGCTATGGTTCAAAACACAACTGCAGGACCAACATATTGCATAACAATTAACACACCCATTTATCCTGGAGATATTCTTAACGAATCTTCTTATGCGCAAGGTGTAGCAGCTGCTCCTGGCGGAGAACTAACACTCGAAGCTTTAGCTACGGTAAATCGGATAGTTAGAAACACTTATCCAAACAACAACGCATCTTTTCCGTTAGCTGGAGACAACAATCAAAAAGCAGCTTCTGTGCAATCTGCAATTTGGTCTTTCACTAATAACTGGGTTCTCGATCCTTCGAATCCTCAAAATGACGCAACTGTAATTGCAAACTACAACCTTATTCGTGGATGGGTTGATGGGGATGCAAGCAACGGAGAGTTCGATACATATTCTCCTTCTGAACCAGCTGCATCTTTATCGATTGATCCAAATGCTGCCAGCGCGAACACTGGTGAAAAAGCAGGACCTTTCACTGTAAAGGTTTCTGATGGAGTTTCAAAAGTAAAAGTGACAGTTACAAACGGAGTTGCTGTTGACTCAAATGACAATCCGATTGATCCAAATTACGAGTACTCAAACAACGAAGGTTTTTACGTTACAAGTGACACGGCAGGAGTTGCAACTGCATCAATTGTTGGTCAAGTAAGCTCAGATCTTGGAACTGTTTATATTCCAGAAATTGAAGGACATCAGTTGTTGATGGCAGCTGGCAACTTTGCTGGAGAATCCGAAGCTAGTGCTCAAGCTACTTTTGTTGATGTAGAAGAAGAAACAACTACAACTACTGAACCAGAAGTTGAGGGTACCATCGTGACTCGTCCTCCAGCTACAGACGACACTGGAGTTTCCGTTCGTGGCACTTCAGTAACAAGCGCCTCTGGAACACTGGCAGATACTGGTGTTAACGGGGTCAGCTACGCTTTGTTAGCTATGGGCTTTTCGATGATTGCTCTAGGCTTAACACTCACAGCCGTTAGAAAATTAGGCGAAATTCACGCTTAAAAAGACATTTAAACGCTTATTCTTAAGAGGTCCACTTTTTGAGTGGGCCTCTTATTTTTTCTAGCAAACAAGACACTTTTTGGTGTCACAAACGATTAGTATTTCGAGGATGTTAATTTCAGTTATCTATGTGATAATGAACTCATCGTAATAGAGGGAAAGAAGTTTAATCGTGCATAAAGCAGGACAACATGTGGCAGGAACGAGCTCACCAGAAGCTGTTCAGCGATGGAATGAGATTTTAGATTCTCTATATGACGCCGCAGAATTAATTAATGCTCCACAATCCGTCGTTCGTGTTCTTGAACGGCCTCAAAGGATTCTTGAAGCAGCAGTTCCTCTCCGCAGAGATAACGGAGAAGTCGAAGTTTATACAGGCTGGCGAGTTCATCACAATACGGCTCGAGGACCAGCTAAAGGTGGAATCCGTTTTCATCCAGATGTTGATTCACTTGAAACCTCTGCATTGGCAGCTGGCATGACTTATAAAACAGCAATTTCTCATTTACCTTTTGGTGGAGGTAAAGGTGGAGTTAATTGTGATCCAACGGAATTGTCTATTGGGGAACTTGAAAGACTAACTCGTCGTTATACATGGGAGATGCTTCCTCTGCTTGGTCCTGATCGCGATGTTCCAGCTCCAGATGTTAATACTGACGGCCGAGTTATGGGTTGGTTGATGGATACTGTTTCGATGGCACGTGGTGAAGAGAGTGCGGCGACAGTTACAGGTAAGCCGCTTTCTATTGGAGGTTCGTTGGGACACGTTGGTGCAACAGCCAGTGGAGTAGTTACTTGTGTCCGCGCGGCATTTTTGTTAAATGGTTTAACTTTTGAAGGTGCTCGAGTTGCAATTCAAGGTTTTGGAAAAGTTGGTGGACCATTAGCTTATCTATTACACAGTGCAGGTATGCGTGTGGTTTCAATTGCTGATGTAACCGGTGCTATTCATAATCCTGGTGGTATTGATGTTCCAGCTCTTGGAGACTTCGTAAAGGAAAGCGGAGGAGTAGTTGGTTTCCCTGGTGCCGATACAGTCACGAATGAAGAATTTTGGACTTCAAAATGTGAAGTAATGATTCCAGCCGCATTAGCCCTAGCGATTGATGGTGTTATTGCGGAAAAACTTGATGCGCGATTAGTTGTTGAGGCAGCTAATGGACCAACGTCAGACGCGGCAGATAAAGTTTTTGCTGAACGTGAAATTCCAGTAGTTCCTGACATCCTTGCAAACGCAGGAGGGGTTACTGCAAGCTATTTTGAATGGGTGCAAAATCGTCAAGGCTATCCATGGACAGCACAAGAAGTTGCAACCAGATTGCACGATAATATGCATAGCGCATTTGAAAGTGTCCACGATAAAACGTTGGAGCTCGGTGTTTCAATGAGAAGAGCATCTATGGCTCTTGGTGTTGAACGTGTCGGCGAAGCGATCATTGATCGTGGTTTTAGATTTTAATGAAGCAAGCCAAGTATATTTCGCTATTCATAATTTTGTGTCTAGTCCTCGCGGGGTGTTCGTCTACCAGCAAAAAGAGTTCAACTACAACAACCGCCAAAAAAATCATTCAAGGTAAAGTCGAATTTGAACAATGTGGATCTTTTGAGTGCGCCACAATTTCAGTGCCGATGAATTACGATAAGCCCAAGGGTAGAAAAATTGACATAGCTATTACAAAAAAGCCTGCAGCAGATAAAAGTAAACGAATCGGCGTACTAATTGTTAACCCAGGTGGACCTGGTGGTTCAGGTATAGATTTTGTTAAACAGAATTCTTCATTCTTATTCACAGATGAAGTACTAGATCGCTTTGACATAATTGGCTGGGATCCACGAGGTGTTGGCCTTTCTACGCGACCTGAATGTGCCGAAAGTTTAGATACACTTTTTAAAGGAATAGATTATTCTCCTGACGATCAAGCAGAACTAGATGCGCTCTTGGAGGCAAATAGATGGCTTGGAGAACAATGCGATGAGGCTGACTCGGACTTATTGCCTTTTTTGAGTACTCAAGATAGCGTTCGTGATATTGAATCGATTAGGCAAGCTTTAGGTGAAGAGAAAATAAACTATTTAGGTTTTTCGTATGGAACTGCACTCGGACAAATCTATGCGACTCAGTTTCCAAATAGTTTTAGAACTATGGTTGTCGACGGCGTAATCGACCTCGAACTCGATCCTGAAAAGACTGCAATTGAACAGATTGTCGGGTTTGAAGATTCGCTAAACGAGTTTTTTAATTACTGCAGATCATCTAGTTGCAGATATACAGATGGTTTGGATCCGTCAACCGCGTTTGTAAACATTGTAAAGCAAATTGATGCACAGCCTGTAGTTGATCAGCAAAATCCTGACATCATTGTCGGGCCGTCACAAATGGATATTGGAGTGCCTTATTATTTATATGGCGGATTATCTGGATGGCGAGCTTTGGACTCAGCTCTTGCAGAATTAAAGGATGGAGATCCTTCAGGTATTCATAATGGTTTCAACGCCTATTTGGGAAGAAATATAGATGGAAGCTACGACGGTTCATATGAGTCGTTTTTATCTATTGGTTGCGCCGACGGCTCTTTGGGAGATGAAGATAAGCTTATAGAAATATCGAAAACGGTTCAACCAAAAGCTCCGATACTGGGAGAGGCAAGTGTCTTTCTTAGTTTACCTTGTTCAACTTGGCCAAATGTTAAAGAGTCAGACACAATTGAAGTTGAGAATAAGGGCAAAGTTCCTGTAGTTGTAATTGGCACTACTGGTGATCCGGCGACGCCTGTGCAATGGGCTCGTTCTGCTGCAAAATCTTTAGGAAATAGTGTTTATATTGAAAGAGTTGGCGAAGGACACACTGCATTTGGACAGGGCAATGCTTGTATAGACGAATTAGTTAATAACTATTTCATTTCAGGTACTGCACCGAATTCAAAAATATGTAGTTAATTTATTCGTTTGCAGCTTTTTGAGAAATATTTGAAACGTCCTGTTGTCCATTTGGTACGACGTTAGTTTCTGGGGTCGCTGGAGTGTAATAGCTAACTCCATTAAAGGACACGTGAGCTTGGACATAAGAACCCAAACCAGAACTCTGAGCATTTTCTTGTGCGCTCTTCATTTGGTTTTCTAAGAATGCCATAGAAGGTCCAGAGTTAGGTGCTACCAAGTCCATGTATTCTCGGTAATCCCAACCATAGAAAGAGCAAACTTTCAACATTGTGGTTAGGACCGGTCGAACTCTACCTCGTTCTAAAGGTGACCAAGTTGCGTTAGAAAGGCCTGCGCGTTTTGCTGCAACAATCTGAGTCAGGTTCATTTCTTTTCTTTGATTTCTAATTCTTTCACCAAAATCTACGAGCTTTTGGGTTTGCTCTTCAGTAAGTCCCGGGATAGTTGCGGGAGGCATTGGCCGATCTCGAAGCGCTTCAAATTCTTCGATTGGCCAATTAAGAGTTTCTGCAATTCGACGAGCAGTATGAGGTCGAGGGCGTATTCGTCCTCGTTCAATATGTTGCCATCCAGAGACACTAACGTTCGCTATCTTCGCAGCTTCGTGTCGAGATAAACCAAGTTCTCTTCGTCGTGCTCTGACCTTCTCACCGAACTCTTTCATCTTCTCTGAATCGTCTTCTTTTTTGACAACGATAAATTCGAGATGATTTTCTTGCCATTCGAGGGCGAGTGCTGCATTTGTTGCAGTTTCAAGTTTCGGTCGGTGCATTCCACGTTCTAAAAGACTCCAAGTTCCAACACTGATGCCTGCTCGAGTTGCAGCTTCTTCTTGGCTGATGCCAAGCTGGCGGCGTCGAGCACGAATCATTCGGCCTGCGGCGATAAGGGCTTTTCCTGAAAAGTCGGTCATAACACCCATAAGGTAACCTATAAAAAAGACACTAGCAAGACCTAAAAGTTTTTTTATCAAAAAAATATTTTCCAAACTGCGAATAGAAAAAATCTTACGAATAAGACGAAATCTATACACCGACACCGAATAATTGCCGACATAAAAGTAACAATAAAACGTCGCATAGGTGAAAAAATGAATGTTGAAATGTACTTCTCGCTAATTGGGATGCGACGAGCAAAACTGATTACTTATTGGGCTTTAGTTTTTGTATTGATTCTCTCTATTTACAATATTCATTCAAATAGTGCCTTCGCAGCAGGAAGCGTTCCTCCAAATGCTGCTGAAGTCTATCCAGGACTCGATCCAAGGTTAATTGGAATACCAATAATAGAAAAAGAAAATACTGCAGCCCTTGTTGCATATTCCGAAGCAGTAGATGAACTTAAGTCTCTTGAAGCTCAAAGTGCTACTTTGAAAACCGATTTAGCAGTCTTACAACCTGAATTAGTGAAAGCTCAGGCCAAAGCAAAAGAACAAAAAGACGAATTCGATGAAGTTAGCAGAAGTTATAAAGCTTTATTGGTGAATCAATACCAAGGTTTGAGTATCGATCGTGATCAAAATCAAAGAGCGGATGAACCCGATGAGCTTCGGAAAAATCAACAGTCTCAAAGTGTTTCTAGTTCAATGAGAGCATGGAAATCAAAATCCGAAAAGAAAATGAAAGAAGCGCAAAGACATGCAAATAAAGTTGAAGAAACAATTGTTGATTTCAATGCAAAACTTACACAACTTGATGGCGACCTTAAATTAGCTCAGAAAAAAGCGAAAGATCGAAAGAGTGCTGTCAAGAATGCAATTCCTGTTGCTTTAATTGAAAGCCTGGAAATTCCAGTATTAACTATGGATGCTTATCTTCGAACAGAGCAAACAATGGCAACAAAGATGCCAGCATGCGGTCTTACCTGGTGGGCATTGGCTGGTATTGGTCGCGCTGAATCCAATCATGGAAGATTCAGAGGATCGACATTAGATCAAACCGGAACAGTTTCTCCTCCAATCATTGGTGTTGCACTAGATGGAAATGGCTTCGCTTCGATAGGTGATAGTGACGGAGGATTATTAGATGGAGATACTACCTGGGATCGAGCTGTTGGTGTAATGCAATTCATTCCCGGCACTTGGAAAGGTTACGGAGAAGATGCAAACAATGACGGCAAAATCGATCCACAAAATGTTTATGACGCAGCATTGGCTGCAGGAAAACTACTATGCGCAAATGCGCGACCAGATCTAAAAACGCCTGAAGGTAGAAGAACTGCTTTTCTTCGCTATAACAATTCTGGAAAGTATGCTGATTTCGTAGAGGCTAAAGGAAAATTCTATGAAGGAATCGGGGCAGGAAGATTTAATCCAGCGACTGTTGTCGGTCAGTAATTGTTTGTTCAATAACAACATCTCGATTTGAGACGAGTTCTAGTAAATGACGTTTCCGTCGGGCTGAGTAGAGTTCAAGTTCGCAATCAAACTTTGAAGAAAAGCGGATAAAAATCACATCTGGATTTATCGCCATTTGCATGTCTTCAATAGCTCCTGATTTTCCCGCGTCAGCGCCATCAGCAACTCTTAAAATGGCTGTTAGCCACTTGGCCGAAATAAGTTCGGACTCGTTTAATCTTCCAACGTATTGTTCGTTCTCTTTTGGATTTTTAGATCGGTGCCATCTGATCATTCCTCGGATGAGCTTCGCTTCTTCTGGTGAAATTCCCGCTAAGGGAATATTCGACAATATATAAGCGCCATGTTGGTCATGTTTGGAATGGCTAATAGTTTCACCGATGTCGTGAACTCTTGAAGCGTAGCTAAGCAGTCTTCGTTTTGAAGATCCTAAACCGTGAATTGCTTTTAGTCCGTCGAAAAGTGAAAGTGCGAGTTCTGAAACTTTCTCGCCGTGACTCACGAGAAGAGATTTATTCGAATTGTTTTTATTTGTGTCTTCAGGATTTCTAATATGGGCAATTCGTCGCACTAAATCATCAATGGTTTTATTCGCGATTGAAATTTCATCGGCGAGATCTAAAACATGTTTATCGGCTAATTTTAAAACCATGCCTTCGCGCAGAGCATACGGCGAGATCATCCATCCGCATTTTTCGTCTACAAGCTTCATTATTTCTAAAGCTATAACCCCAGCTGTTGGAAGGTACGCGTCACGATCTTTGTCGTAACCAAGTAACTTCCTTCTTATCTTGGGTTCTGAACTAACTATAGTTTCACAAATATTTCTAATTTCTTCTGCTTGCGCGTTGATAATAGTCATAGGTGGGGAAACAAAACCATCAACTTTGGCTCTTGCCATAGAAATTAGGGTGGTTAGTGTTCCTGAAGAAGCTACTATGTGCGAAAATAAGTCTCGAGGGTTCTCTTTCGCGAACTCATTAAATAGAACTCTGCATTCCTTTACTATGTTTTCTTTGTCGGATTCAGACAGTGGATCGCTAACTTCTAATTTTGCAGCTAATCTGCTGGCGCCGAGTGGCACGCTACATGCATACTCGAGACCATGACGTTGACCCGCCATTAGTTCTAAACTTCCGCCTCCCATGTCACAACCAAGTATTCGAGTTTCAGGTAGTGCTGAAAGAGCGGAAATCGCTCGGAAAATTGTTTCAGCTTCTTCTTCTCCTGAAATAACTCTAATTTCGTGACCTAGTGTTTTTGAGAGCGATTCAATAACTTGTGAACCGTTGCTTGCGGACCTGATTGCACTAGTTGCCACACAACGAACCATCTCAACATTGTGACGTTCTATCAAAGTTTTGTAATGTCGAATGACGCGACGAGCCCGAGTCAACGATGATGTAGAAATTTCACCCGATTTAGCGACTTCAGCGCCTAAATAAAGTAGTGATTTGTCGTCTTCGACAACTTCTATTTGGTCGTGGCCAAAAGCATCAGCAATTAACAAATGAAAACTGTTACTTCCGCAATCTATAGCCGCTACACGCATTATTCTTAAGTGTAGAAGAAAATGACTGGCAAAAGCTGATTTCGCGCCTAAGATAAAGATAGATATGGATGTAGTTCACGAAATCGTGCTTTCCGACGAGAAATTTCGAAGTGTAGGTTCACTTCGTGAGTTGTTATGCGAAATTGAAAATCTACCCTATTGCTCTTTTGGATCTTTCTTATCTTGCATTCATTTTTCGCAGAAATATAAATCGCCTTTCGAGCTGCTTGTTGAAGACGAATCTGAAGTTTTAGATTTACTCTCAAAGAACTATGAAGTCGATACTTTGCATGGAACGATAACTTTGACTGGAGATGCTGATAGAAAAAGTCAATCTTCGCTAAAAGTTCGATTGGTAGATGCATCAGCTAAAAATGAATTACTTCGAAGATATTTGATCGAAAATTCTGATAGTAGAACATGTTTGATCTCAAACAAAGAAGGTGAAGTAGAAAAATTCGATATAAAAATTCCAAGGAGAGGACCGACAATTATTTCGCTTCTAATAGAAAAAGAAGATTCGCCAAATAGCACTAGTGAAATAGTTGAGAAAATTGTATGGAGCCTCACAAATGTAGGCGTTGCGCCATTGCTACGCGAATCTAGATTCATTCCCAAAGAAATTGTCCACCAAGCTGCCGATATTATTGAAGACATTTTTGTTGCACATGCAAATAAAACGGCATCGATGCTTCATTCGCATGCAACCGGAGATTTAAAGTCAATAACTGCAGCAGATTTGAAAAAATTAGGACGTCCATATGCTGCCTTGTTGCGGGCTTAGTCCGAGTCAAATAGTTGACAAAGTATAGAATATATCGATGAATTCTGAATTTTCCAATGAACTAGATTTCGCACTTTCTCTTTGTGATGAGATTGATAAATATACTCTCGAAAGTTTTGAATCAAGAGAATTTGATGTAATGACTAAGGCCGATCTTTCACCTGTCACACAAATAGATCAAGAAACTGAAAGACGAATTCGAGTTGCTATTAAAAGCAGCTATCCTGAGGATTCAATTGAAGGCGAAGAGCACGGAATTGAAGCAAAAGAAAATTCACGCAACTGGGTGATCGACCCGATTGATGGAACAAAGAATTTTTTGCGAGGGGTTCCAATTTGGGGAACTCTAATTGCTTTATGTGTCGACGACAACCCTGTTATGGGTGTAGTTTCTGCTCCGAGTTTGCATCGACGATGGTGGGCTTCTAAAGGTAGCGGGGCATTTGCCAACGGAAAAAAAATTAATGTAAGTCAGATCGACGAATTGGAAAAAGCTGAGGCAAGCTTTGGTAATTTGAATCACTTTGAACCTGCAGGGTTCCCTGATGGGATTGCCAATTTAAACAAAGCCATAGCAAGAGCAAGAGGTGTAGGAGATTTTTGGTCTCACATGCTAGTTGCCGAAGGCGCGTTGGAATGCGGATTAGATGCCGTAGTTGAACCATACGACATCGCTCCCTTGAAAATTATCGTTGAAGAAGCCGGGGGAGTTTTTACAAGCCTTAACGGCAAAGACTCAATCAGAGATGGAAGCGCAATTTCTTCGAATGGAATTCTTCACGAACAACTAAAACAACTATTTGCCAAAAAGTAATTTAATCTATGTTGGCAGTATCTGGAGTGGAAACTTTTTCTAACGCATTGTTCATTTTTGCGTGATCGCCAGCTTTTTCAAAATCTTGCACTGCTAGGTGATATATTTTGACGGCTTCTTCATTTTGACCTAATAATGTAAAACAATCTCCAAGGCTAAGTGCACATTCGGCAGCTCCACCTAATTCATTCAGGCTTTGCCAAGTAGCGCGCGCAGATTCCAACAGTGCAACCGCTTGATCAATTTTATCTATGTGTATGTAAATATGTGCTAAATCCATTTCAACTAACGCTGCACTTCGAGCTTCCCAAATAGCAATGAATTCATCTCTAGCAACAACGAAGTGTTTGATTGCGTCGCTTGGGTTCACAATTTCCCCGTGTTGCCAAGCATTACGAAATATTTTTCCTAAATCATGGTGTGCCCATGCTGCCATGTTTCGATTATGGATAGTAAATGTAGAAATGAGGTCTCGATATAATGAAGTCGAGAAAACGGTGTCGTTAATTACAAGTGACATCGAAAACATTTCAGCTCGAGCTATAGAGGGCAAAACCTGATTATGGGCAGAAGCACTAGCTCGCCATGCATGTGCATAAGATTTCATTGCTGCTCTTTTATCGCCTTTTTGCTCACATGCTCGTGCGTGGTTGAGAACGTAGGTTGCGAAATCTAGCGGTTCGGCATTGCTTGAGGTATTGTCGTTCTCGGACATTTATGGTCTCCCAAATAGGTGTTAAGACCATAGTATTCTGTTTCGCCTTATTCGTCTAGTGCGTATTATTCGTATAGCTATAAATACGATTATTTAATAGGTTTGAATTGGCATTTATACCAGCTGTGAGCAGACTAAACGGTTCTTGCCGGCCTTTTTAGCTTCGTATAGAGCGCTGTCAGCAGCTTCTACTGTTTCTCTAGGTGCTCTACCTGCTCTGTGAACAGCCATACCAATAGAAAAAGTTGTATCAAAGAGTTTTTTGTTTTGCCACAAAGTAAGAAGTCGTTCGAGAATTTTTGTCGCACCATCGTCAGCAGTATGCAAAAGAATCATGAATTCGTCTCCACCGAGTCTTGCAACTGTATCTGGATTTCTAATTTGATCTGCTAGAAATACGCCTACTTCGTGAAGTAGCTGATCTCCAGATGCATGGCCGAATACATCATTTGTGTTCTTGAGACCATCTAAGTCGATCATAGCTAATACATCGCCAGGTTTCATCGAAGCGACCATGGCATCAGCATACCTTCGGTTTCCTAACCCTGTAAGTTTGTCGCGTTGAGATTCGTCTGTAAGTCTTTCTACAACTCGTCTATCCATTGCTGCTTTACCCGCATTTTCAAGAGCACGACCAGCTTGATCAGCCAATAGTTCGAGAGCTTCACAATCTCGTTGTGTAACTTTTGTATGTGTTGAAGTTTGTACAATCAATGCGGCGCTGTATCGACCGTTTATCCAAATAGGAACACCCACGATATCTCCGTGTCTGGAACGTTTTGTTTTTCCTCCAGATTCATCTTCTGTGATTGTCACCCTTCGAGTAGCAGACGCTCTAACTGCGATATCCATTACATTTGGTATAGGCACTCCATCTTCAAAGATTTTTTGACGTCTGTCGAATGAAACCACACTTACAGAAATATAACCAAGAGTCTTAGTGACGTTAACAATATTTCGTATCGCTTCTTCAGGTTCTCTCGAGTGAAATTCCCGCGAAGATTTTGTGATTGTAGAAAATATATCAGCTCGTTCTAATGCTTCATCGAGCGATCGAACTACTGGAATATGTGTTATTCGAATAACTAAATATTCAACTAAAAGTGCAGAAATTAAAATAGCTGAAATTGCGAATTGGTCAACGAGCAGATTTGCGATAGCCAATCCAGAAACGACAGATACTAAAACTATTCCAGACGAAGCTAAAGAGAACTTCAAGTCGTGTTGTAAAGCCGCAATTGAAATAGCCAGGGCGGCACACACAACAGCAAAACCAGTAACTATGCTTTGGTTTTCGACATTGGATGCAGCAATCATTGACATGACAGTGAAACCAGAAATTGCCATTGTCAACAATTTCGAAAATGCGGTTTGTGAAAGTTTTGAAAACATTATGCAAACAAAAGTCCACATAGAAAGCGCAGTAGAAACTAACACTACCTGAGCTGGGCTTTTATATAAGTCGCTCGAAAAAGTAGATACAAGAGCAAATATTCCAATTGCCACAAAAGAAGCAGGGAATATCAATCGATGGTTTCGATGCAATAGGCGAGCTTCCATATATGTATTTCGGCAGTTTTTGCACGTAATTTAGGGTTAAAACTGCCCAAAATCCCCAGAATCTAGGGAAATATCAGTTAGAAGTAGTTGAATTGATGATTTCAACCATATCAGCAGTTATTTGGCTTGGATGCGAAACTCCGCAGGCGTAAGACAATAATGCCAGCTCTTTACGAAGTTCAATAATGTATTTTGATGCTCGCACAGACTTTATTTCTGGATCAAGCCCTCTATTTAACCATGCGGAAGAAGTCGCAACTCCAGTAGGACAATTACCGGTATGGCATCGTTGAGCTTGAATACAGCCGATTGATATCATAGATTCTCTAGCAACACTTATCATGTCGACACCAAGTGAAAATGCTCTGAATGCACGTTCAGGTAAACCGAGTCTTCCTGAACCGATAAACACAATATCTTCTTGGATCTTGTGGTTTTCAAAAATTTTGAAAACTCTTTGAAATCCAGTCATGAATGGAAGTGAAACGCTATCGGAAAACGCCAAAGGCGCAGCACCTGTGCCACCTTCACCTCCGTCGATTGAAATGAAGTCGATTCCGCGAGATTTGTCTTCGCTCATTAAAAGCGCAAGTTCTTCGAAAAAAGCAAGATTTCCGACCGCAGATTTAATTCCCACAGGAAGACCAGTTTCTTTTGCAACTTTTTCTACCAAATCTAGAAGTGAATCCGCGCCAGAAAAAGCACTGTGAGCAGAAGGCGAATGGCAGTCAATGCCTTCAGGAATTCCTCGAATTTCGGCAATCTCTGCGTTAACTTTTTCTCCTGGAAGCATTCCGCCTAGTCCAGGTTTTGCGCCTTGGGAAAGTTTAAATTCAATAGCTTTGATGCTTGGATTATTTTCTACAACTCGAACCATCTTTTCAAAAGAAAAAGTGCCGTCATCGTTTCGGGCGCCAAAGTACCCGGTTCCTATTTGCCAAACCAAATCTCCACCTTGAAGATGATATGGACTAACACTTCCTTCTCCAGTTGATTGCAGACATTGTGCGAGAGCTACACCTTTATTTAATGCCATAACTGCATTAGGTCCAATAGATCCATAACTCATTCCAGATACATTTACAATCGAACTAGGAATAAAAGCTTTCTCGCGTTTTCGTGCGCCTCCCAAAGTTTTTGCGCATGGCAAAGACCACATTGGTTCAACTCCAACAACTGCATCTCGATCAGGTTGAAATGGGAAAGTCGAATGTTTAATTATTGTGTAGTTTGACGTGTTCTCAATGTCATTGTCGGTACCGAATCCGAAATAGTTATTCTCGCCTTTAGCCGAAGCATAAATCCATCGACGTTCATCTCGCGTGAACGGTTTTTCTGCGTTGTTATCAGTAACAATGTATTGTCTTAGCTCTGGACCAACGTCTTCAAGAAGGAATCTGAGTCTTCCTACTAATGGAAAGTTTCTAGAAATAGCATGCTTCTTTTGGAAAATATCAAAAACTGTTGTGATGACAGCAAGTCCCAATATTCCTAGAAATAAATATATCCACCAAGGTTGATTCATATTTTCTAGTATATGACTTTTTGTCTATGAAAGTTCTCGATTGGCGCTTTCTTTTGTCGAAGGAAGCGCCAAAAGAATTGTTTTGGCGGCTGGGAATATAATTCCACAGGCAAAGCCTATACCTGACGTTGCAAGCGAAAGAGCAAAGCTGTCATCTCCACTTATTCCCTCGAAAGCGTTCGGTAAAAATAGAAACGAAAATGCTGTTCCAATTATCAATGATGCCCAACTAATTGAAACCTCTATCCAGCCATATTTAATTCCGACTTTCCTTCTTTTTACAATTGAATTTCCGCTAAGAAATGCAAAAATTGTTGAAGCTAATCCGGTAGCGGTGCTAAATAACAGGTAGATCACATACGTGAAACCAAATTCGTTTGTTGCTAAAAAGCCGCTTAGAAAAAATGAAGGTATTGATGCACAGAATCCGGATATTCCTAAGCCAAAAGTGATCCATTCAAGCACCATAAAGGCTGTCAACGTTCCAGCTAATTTTCCGGTTGTTGGAAAAGGTTGTTGAGCATTTGAATAATATGTTCCGGGTTCAGGGGCGCTCGGCGGCATATAGCTAGGTTGAGAAATTGGAGGTGGTGGCGGTGTTGGAATGTGTCGACTTGAATCTTCAGGTGTAGATGAAGTTGGGTTATGGGTTCCATCTTGTTTCGACCAATCGAAATCGTCGAACGGGTCTTTTGGGTTGTCTGGGCTCATAGAGATCTATCGTTACGTACTGAACTTTGCTTTATGTGCTTTTTAGTAATTTAGGTGTTTGATTTCTCAAGACACTTCTTCTTTTAATACAACTCTTTTGATAGATGTGATTTGATCTGTTTTATAGCTGGCAAGCCGTGTAGACCATGAAGATAGCCTTTGTGTATGCCCATCAGACATAAAAAAGGTGGTCAATGGCCCTTCGAGCTCATATCCATCTGCTTCTGGAATGGTTTCTTTGTTTTGGTCGTTAAGTGTTATTTCAAATGTCATAGTTTCATTTTCGCATGAGCTGCCTGTGGAACGTAAGAGTGTCTTCCTGTGTATTTATTGTGTACAATATTCTCTCTTGTCCACAATTGCTGATTTTGGCGGTGGATAACATTTATCAAGGGGGATTAATGCAAAACGGAAAAGTTGGAACTGGAAGTTCTGTTGTTCAGGATGAGGCGAGTAGCGTGCGATGGGTAGCCAACAGACCGCAAAGTCCTGAAGACCAAATACGCACTGCAGTAATGTATGCATTTATTCGTGCTGGTGAGATGTTTAGAGCCGATCGAGATCTCGAAAACTGTTATTTAATTCTTCCAAGGTCAGCAAATAAATTGCCTGAAAAACTTTTCGTCCGTCGTAATGTAGTTGATAGGGAAGCAGACAGAGCTTTTTTAATTGAAAGACCTGTCAATGGAACTGATATGCGGGGTCTAACTAGTGAAGAAGTCATTGCACTTGGAAGATTTCCGAAAATTGGAAAAAAGAATCCAGACAATCAAAATGAAGCAGTTGTTAGATGGGTCGCTGATAGATACGGTGTTGAACTGAGGGATAGAGAGTTAGTTGTGGTCAAGACGCCTCCAGTAGTAAATCGAACTGTTCCTACAAAAATGCCACCGCTTGTCGCCGGTCCAAAAAATAAAAAAACTGTGATCAACGTTGCAGCTCAAGAATTAGCAGCACCGCCATTGGTGGGTTCGGAATTAGACGGAATTCCTGAACTCTCGGTCGAAGCCTCAGTCACTCCTATACGTGGAGGTTTGCCAACTTCATCTTTGTTGTCGGTTGCTCTAAAAATTGAGAGTCGGCTTGCAATCCATTTCGCTTCGGCAAGCGCAGCGGATGAATGCCATATCGGCATTTGGGAGCAAGATGGGCAAATTAAATTCGTGCTAAAAGATTCTGAAGCGTCATGGCCTAATGGGCAAACTGAAATTGTGATGTCAGTCAATCGAGATGACACTAAAACTACAAATGATCAAGCATTACTTCGCGAGAACTTGATGTTAATTCTGGAGAAAAACTTTGGTCATGTAGATCGACCTATGGGTTCTCTAAATGTGGTTGGCCTTACTCAATCAAGTAGTGGAGTCGACGTGGTTGCTGCTCCAACTCTTTAGGTGACCCTAACAGCATTTGGTGGTTGTTGACATTAATTGTTGATAGTGATAACATGATCGCGTGGAAAGTGTTCAAGGACTTATAGAGTCAATGCGTGCATCAGGTGGGCGAGTAACCCCACAGCGTGTTGCCGTAATGGAAGCTATTTCCAAGAGCGATTCACATCCCACAGTTGATTATCTGTTTGAAGAAGTTAGCATTTCACAACCTTCTCTATCTAAGAAAACTGTTTATCAGATAGTAAATGATTTGGCTGACATCGGTGCAATATCTTTAGTCGATGTTGGCACTGGGCAACTGAGGATAGATCCAACTGTGGAACATGCTCACGACCACTTTGTTTGCACAAAATGTTCATGTGTAATAGATATACCAAAAAAGAAAGCAACTAAAGTTTCTTCACAAGTCGATCAATACGGAGCAATCGAAAGTGTAGAAGTCGTTTATAGAGGTATTTGCAATAATTGCACATGCTGAAATGCGAAAAAATAAATCCGCCCAGAAAACAAACAAGGAGAAAAAATGGAACTCAAAGGTTCAAAAACCCATGAGAATTTAAAACACGCGTTTGCGGGAGAAAGTCAAGCGAATCGTCGCTATTTGTACTTCGCTCAGAAAGCAGATGTCGAAGGATACACCGAAGTAGCAACGGTATTTCGTTCAACAGCTGAAGGTGAAACTGGTCACGCCTTTGGACACATGGATTTCTTGGAAGATGCGGGTGACCCAGCAACTGATGAACCGTTTGGTTCAACAGAAGACAACCTAAAGTCTGCAGTTGTAGGTGAAATTTATGAATACACTGAAATGTATCCTGGATTTGCAAAGTCTGCACGCGATGAAGGTTTCGAAGAAATCGCTGAGTGGTTTGAAACACTTTCTCGTGCTGAAAAAAGTCACGCCGGCCGTTTCCAAGCTGCTCTAGATTCACTAGACGCTTAAATATTGATTTGGGGAGTGCATTGCGCTCCCCAAAGAAAAGAACAAATATGAATGATTCCAATCAAAATAGTGAAGTAGCGGTTGAACTAGGAAAAAAACCTTCGAAGCATTCGAAAACCCCAATTGTTTCAAATGAGGAAAAAGAATACGGCAAACTAGCCATAGTTATAAGTTTTATATTTTTCATTTCTGTAGTGACCTTTGTTTTTACAGAAGGACGCGGGTCATTTGAATCGATGACCCCTATACAGACTTTCGCTGCTCAATTTATGGGAGTCTTTTTTGTTGTTTTCGCAGTTTTTAAATTCGTTAACATCAAAAGCTTTGTGCATGGTTTCGCAATGTATGATGTGATCGCAAAAAAATCAAAGGTATATTCTTATTCCTATCCCTTTTTGCAATTGTTTTTGGGAATTGCAATGTTTACTGTGCCTCAATATTGGCTAACCCACTTTGTCGCACTTTTGGTCTCAGGTATTGCTTTAGTCGGTGTTATCATTTCACTTTTAAATAAACAAAAAATCAAATGCGCATGTCTAGGAAATGTCATTAAAATGCCTCTAGCTACTGTTTCTGCGATAGAAGATGGGTCAATGTTCGTAATTGCTGGACTCATGACT
>Ga0209573_1001773_pt1 | contig 30886 bp, 34 predicted proteins | sample TNRBio252014_DNA_FD_185870 | JGI IMG/M metagenome (GOLD analysis project Ga0209573, IMG submission 185870) | Wastewater treatment Type I Accumulibacter community from EBPR Bioreactor in Madison, WI, USA - TNR Reactor_6/25/2014_ DNA (SPAdes)... | ecosystem: Engineered > Bioreactor > EBPR >...
GCGGATTTCGCGGTTCTTCCCCTCTTTTAAGCCAAACACCAGCCAGCTATGGCTCGCCGTCTCGCGCTCTTTTTCCACCTCCACCCCGGCGTAGCGCACACCCTCTACTGTCACGCCCCTGCGCAGGCGTTCCAGCTCCCTTTCGCGGGGCTTGCCGAAGACACGCACGCGGTAGCGGCGCACCCAGCCGGTTTCGGGCAGTTCCAGATGGCGCGCCAGTTCCCCGGAATTGGTCAGCAGCAACAGCCCTTCTGAGTTCATATCGAGCCGCCCTACCGAAACGACACGCGGCAGGGTGGGCGGCAAATGTTCGAAGACGGTGGGTCTTCCCTCCGGGTCACGGTTGGTGGTCAGCAGCCCGGCAGGCTTGTAATAAAGCCACAGACGCAGCGGCTCTTTGGTGCCCACGATGGCGTCATCCACCTCCACTCTGTCCCCCTCACCCACCACACAGGCGGGGGTGGTCAGCACGTCGCCGTTGACCTTGACCCGTCCCGCCTCGATCCAGCGTTCCGCCTCGCGCCGCGAACACAGTCCGGTGCGTGCCATATATTTGGCGATGCGCTCTTTATTTTCCATAGTGACGGCACGCTTCCACGAATGCCTTGAAAATCGCCGTATCGGCCGGGGAGACGTGGTATTCGGGATGCCATTGCACGCCCAGGCAGAACGGATGCGCCGGGTATTCGATGCCCTCGATCACGCCGTCTTGCGTTGTGGCATTGATGATGACACCCTCCGGCACCGAGGCCACCGCCTGATGATGGGCGCTGTTGGTGGGGATGCGGGTCTGACCCGCAATCCGATGCAATAACGTACCTTCTTTCACGGTGACCTCATGCCCCGGCTCATGTCTCGGATTGGGTTGTTCATGGGCGATGGCGGAACGGGGGTAGGCTTCCGGCACATGCTGATGGAGCGTTCCCCCCAGCACGACCGCCAGCAGTTGCTCGCCGCCGCAAATACCCAGTATCGGCATTTTCCGCTCCAGGGCTCCTTTCGTGATCGCCCACTCGAATTGCGTGCGTGCCTCCTTGAGCACCACCGTTTCGTGGACGGAACTATCCCCATACAGGCTGGGCGGTATATCGAACGCGCCGCCGGTGATGACCAGGCCGGAAAGCATCTCAAGATACTGCGGCACACATGCGGCGATATGCGGCAGGGCGATAGGCATCGCCCCACATGCGCTGACGGCGGTCATGTAATTCTCGCGCAGCGCGTACCAGGGGAACTTGGAATAGCCGCCGCCTGTTTCATAATCGAGCGAAAAACCGATGGGTATTGCTGTATTCATGGCATCCTTCCTGGAATAACGACGGAGTATAGCGGGTAGAAGATGGCTTGCAATTGACGTTTTCTTAAAATTTTCGTGGGATAGTGACGGATTATTATACCAGGTGAAGGACACACCATGTCATTAGCGGCGCTTGCAGGGGTAATCTTCGGTTTTGGCCTGTTCATTATTTCCGTGCTGATGAGTACCGATAATGTGGGCACGTTTCTTGACCTTCCCAGTATATTGATGGTGCTTGGCGGCACGACCGCCACCGCCTTCATGAGCTATCAGCATACTTACGTTATCAAAGGCTTCAAGGCCGTCTGGTGGATGCTCAAGAAGCCCAAATCCACACGGGAAAGCCTCAATACCGAAATCATGCGCCTGATTAAATGGGCCTACCTCGTGCAACAGAAAGGCCTTCCGGCGCTGGAGAACGAAATCAAAAGCATCAAGCGCGACGATCAGCTGGTGAATTACTGCCTGACCATGGTCACCAGCGGCCATAAGCCGGAAGATTTACGCGCCATGCTGGAGACGGCGGTGGAAGCGGAATTCGAACGCAAGACCGTGCCGGTAACGGTGCTGAAAATGATGGGCAGCGCCTCCCCCGCCTTCGGGATGCTGGGCACGCTGATCGGTCTGGTGGTGATGTTGCAGAATTTCGGCTCCGATCTGGAATTGATCGGCACCGGGCTTTCCCTGGCGCTGATTACCACGCTGTATGGCGTTATTTTCGCCCGGCTCGTCTTCCTGCCCGCCGCGATGCGCCTCCAGCAGAAAGAGGAAATCGAACGCTTCCGCAATTACATGATCGTGGAAGGACTGATCATGCTGGCCGAGAAAAAAGGCCCGCGCTTTATGCAGGATCGGCTTAACAGCTTCCTCGATCCGGCGATACATTTTAATATCGACAAGCAGATCACCCGATGAGCAACGGACTCAAGAAAAAACCGCCGCCTCCCCAGGAAGCCGATGAAGACTGGATGACCACCTATTCCGACGTGGTGACGCTGCTTTTATGTTTCTTCGTTATCCTGATTTCCGTCTCCGAGCCCAAACAATCCGAACTGGAGAAAGTGCGGGCGCAATTTATGTCCGCCTTTGTGGAGAGTGAAGTGGAAAGCCCTTTTACGCAGTTGCGTGAGCAGGTCGAAACCATGATTGAAGAACAACAGATCGAGCAGGACATGTCGGTGGAAGAAACCGACAAAGGGCTGGTGCTGGAGCTCTCCAGCGCCTCGTTCTATGAGCCGGGGTCGGCGGAGTTCAGAAAAGAGGCGCTGCCCGTGCTGCAGGGTCTGGCCACGATCCTCAACGATTTCGACTATGAAGATTATCTCGTGGAAGTGGAAGGCCATACGGATGACGTGCCGATCAAGACGGCGAAATTTCCCTCTAACTGGGAGCTTTCGGCGGCGCGGGCGGCCAGCGTGGTGCGATATTTTATCGATGGCGGGCAGGAGAAGGAAAAAATGCGCGTGGCGGGCTTTGCCGATGTGGAGCCGAAAGTGCCCAATATCGACGAGTTCGGCAATCCCATCCCCGAAAACCGCGAGCTTAACCGCCGCATCACGATTCGCGTGGAGCGGCGGGAATAAAAGGGCTGCAAAGCGCATGGCTTTACACATACTGCAAATTGCAGTACAATCTGCGTATACTAAAGAAGCAAAAGGATAAGAAGATGACGCGATTAACCGTAGACCTTTCCAGTGAAATTGATGCCCGATTGACGGACATTGCCTCGCGTAACGGAATTACGAAGGCGGAAGCCATGCGCCGCGCCTTTGCCCTGCTCTCCGTGGCAGATGAAGAAAAACGCAACGGCGTTTCCCTTGGTTTGGTGAGAGAAAACCCGGAAAGCCATAAGTTGGAAGCCATAGGCCGTGTGGTGGGGATCTGACCGCATCCATGAGTAATGATGTTGATATCTCGAAGAAATTTCCCCCAGGCGGGGTGTCGGTTAGTGAGGGTGATCGTTTGCGTCTGGCCAGACAGGTTTTGTTCTGGCTTGCCATCATCTGTATAGGCGTATTTGTCGCCTATGGGCGGGAGCCTGAAAATAAAGCCCTTGGCCAGATTTTTGAATTAATAAAAATAGGCGCACTGCCATTGGTAACGCTTGTAATATCCTTTTATTTTCCCAAGAATTCTATCAAATAACGGGAAGGTTTCTGCAGCGTTTCCTGATTACTGCACCTGCACCCCTTCTTCAGGGCGCAGTCCCAGAATATGGCAAATCGCCAGCGTCAGGCTGTCGCGGTTGAGCGTATAGAAATGAAATTGATGGATGCCTTCCCGACGCAGCAGGCGGCATTGTTCGGCGGCAATATAGGCCGCCACCATCTTGCGCGTATAAGGGCGCTCGTCCAGCCCTTCAAACAGATGCGCCAGCCACCCCGGAATCCCCGCTCCGCACATCCCCGCGAAACGTTTTAGCTGGGCAAAATTGCTCACCGGCAGGATGCCGGGGACGATAGGGACATGGATACCTGCCGCATGGGCTTTTTCCAGGAAGCGCAGAAACACGTCCGCATCAAAGAAAAACTGACTGATGGCGCGTGTGGCACCGGCGTCGATTTTGCGTTTAAGATTGTCGATATCCGCGTCCAGATTGCGCGCTTCGGGGTGTTTTTCCGGGTACGCGGCGACGCTGATCTCAAAATCCGCGATCTTTTTCAATCCCTCCACCAGATCGGCGGCGAAACGGTATCCTTCGGGATGGGGGGCGTAGGGCGTGCCCGCTACCGGCGGATCGCCCCGCAAGGCGACGATATGACGCACGCCCATATCCCAATAGTCCCGGGCAACGGCGTCAATATCACTTTTCGGGCTACCGATGCAGGTCAGGTGCGCCGCCGGGGTAAGCCGGGTTTCCTCTAAAATGCGCTTTAGAGTGGCATGGGTGCGCTCTCGCGTCGAGCCACCCGCACCATATGTTACAGACACAAACGCAGGCTGCAAAGAAGCGAGGTTGTTGATGGATGACCACAGCTTAGCTTCCATTTCGTCCGTTTTGGGAGGAAAAAACTCAAAAGAAACTTCCGGGGGTGCGGCTTCAAAGAGCGCACGCAGTGAATAAATATCTTCCAGGCGGGGAGAGGAGAGTGGATTCATGGGACAAGAATGTTGCTATAAGGTCACAAAGAAAGGGAAAGAATCAGGCGTTTTTTTGCCCCGCGCAAATCTGCTGCGCGAAGACACTCATTGCGCTATCACATTACATTCAAGGGCGCAATGTGTTATGCCTAATCACTCCTTAATCTTTTGATGATAGAAAGAGGGGGAGAAGATAAAAAACGAAAACGGCAAGTTGAAGAAGGATGTGAAGATGAAGTATTGTGACGTTTCATGGGTCTGCGGCCTGCGCAATGCTGCGATGGTGGCGCTTTGTTCCGTGATGCTGGCTGCCTGTGCGCCCGCACCGGAAGATAAAGAGGCCGGTGTATTGCAGGATCCGTTTGAAACGGTCAACCGGGGCATTTTCTCTTTTAACGAAGTGGTGGACAATGTGGTGTTGGAGCCGGTGGCTCGCGCTTACCGCTTTCTGGTGCCGGAATACGGCCGCCAGCGTGTCAGCAATGTCCTGTCCAACCTTACCATGCCCGTCGTATTTATAAACTCGGTGCTGCAGGGCGATCCCGGCAATGCGTTCTCCTCGCTCTTCAGTTTCGTGCTGAACTCGACCTTCGGTGTGGCGGGTATCTTCGATTTCGTGGGAGCCAATACCGATTTGCAGGTGCATAAAGAGGATTTCGGCCAGACACTGGGCGTATGGGGCTTTGGTTCGGGTGCCTATATCATGCTTCCCATTTTAGGGCCGTCTTCCGCACGCGATACGGTAGGGTTGGTGGCGGACTGGTTTACCGATCCCTTCAATTATGCGGATAATGAAGTGGTGATTACCCGTACGGTATTGCGCACGATCGACGCCCGCGCCGATACGCTCGACCTGACGGATGAAGTATACCGCACCTCGCTTGACCCGTATGCGACTTTCCGCAGTGGTTACTTGCAAAAACGTGACGCTATGGTAAAAAACACCCATAGTCAGGATACAGAGTAACTACGGACTTTTTATGATAGTAGTAAGACAGTGGCATATTTTGCTGGTGGCACTTGTACTGTGCGTGCTGCCCCAGCGCGCACAAGCGGACGAAGCAGCCGATTTCATCAATGATATCGGTAAGCGTGTGGTGGCCATCCTGAGCGACAAAGGCATGGCGGACGCGGCAAAAGACAGCCAGCTTCAGATGTTGTTCAAAGAAAGCGTCGATGTGGACTGGATCGGCAGATTCGTCCTCGGCAAATACTGGCGCACCGCATCCGAAGCGCAACAGCAGCGGTATCTGGATAATTACAGCGGCTTCCTGATTAAGAGCTATACCTCTAAATTCAAGGAATATACGGGTAGCGAAACCTATAAAATTCTGGACAGCAAAACCGATGATCAGGGACGGACGGTGGTTACCATGGAGTTGGTGCGCCCCGGTCAGGCCAATGTGCTGGTAGATTATAAGCTGCGTAAGGAAGACGGCAAATTGCGCGTGTTCGACATTGTGGTGGAGGGGGTTTCCCTGCTCACCACCCAACGTTCGGAGTTTGCTTCCGTCGTGTCCCGCAAAGGGCTGGATTACCTGATCGACCAGCTGCAAAAACGTGCGCAGGGCTAGCCCCTATTTCATCTATTCTTCATAAAATCCTGTGTACTTATCTGCTAGGATAAGGACAGAGGAGCAAAATATGGCAGATACTGCTGCGCCGTTTTCCAATTGCCCCGCACTGGCAGGAAGGAAGATCATGCTGATCGAAGCGGATGAGGCTAACCGCCAAATGTATGCGTGGTGGCTAGAAAAAGCGGGCATGAAAGTCTCAGAAGCAAAGAGTCTGGAAGAAGCACGAGGGCAACGGAACGGCGAAGCCCCCGATCTTATCTGGCTGGGGGATGTGCCGGAAGATAAGTTGGAAATGGGCAAATTCTGCACAGAACGTAAAAATACTAGTGGCGCCCGGAATACTCCGGTAGTCGTTGTTACCAGCCTGGGTGCGAGCGGAACCATCACCAAAACCTTTTTTAAGGAAAACGGTGCGGACGCCGTATTTCACAAATCCCAATTGTCGATGCAGGAATTGCTTGAGAACTTAAACTCTCTTATATCACCTTCCGCGAAGATAGAATCGAAGGGACACGACACCCATTGCGCGCCCGCAACCACCAAAAAAACGCCGTCTCCCGGCCGCTAAGCCGCTTTGCTGAAGGGCTTGTATTTGATGCGTTTGGGGATCAGCGAGTCCTCTCCCAGCCGCTTGATGCGGTCTGCCTCGTACTCGGCGTAATTGCCCTCGAACCATTCCGCGTGGCTGTCGCCCTCATAGGCCAGAATATGCGTGGCGATGCGATCCAGGAACCAGCGGTCGTGGCTGATGATGACCGCGCAGCCCGCGAATTCCAGCAGGGCTTCTTCCAGCGCACGCAGGGTTTCCACGTCCAGATCGTTGGTGGGTTCGTCCAGCAGCAGCACATTGACGCCGGATTTCAGCATCTTGGCCAGATGCACCCGGTTGCGCTCCCCGCCGGAAAGCGAGCCGACTTTCTTTTGCTGATCCGGCCCCTTGAAGTTGAAAGCGGCGCAATAAGCGCGGCTCTTCATTACGGTCTTGCCCAGCACCAGCTCTTCCGCGCCGCCGGATATTTCCTCCCATACCGTTTTATTGCCATCCAGCGAGTCGCGGGACTGGTCGATATAGCCCAGCACCACCGTCTCGCCTTTCTTCAGCGTGCCGGAGTCGGGTTTTTCCGCGCCGGTGAGCATCTTAAACAGCGTCGTCTTCCCCGCGCCGTTGGGGCCGACAATGCCGACAATCCCCCCCGCAGGCAGGCGGAAGGAGAGATCGTCAATCAGCAGCTGGTCACCGAAGGCCTTGGAAAGATGCTCGGCTTCGATCACCACATCGCCCAGACGTGGTCCGGCGGGGATGATAATTTGCGCCACGCCGGAGCGTTTCTCCTGCGATTGCTTGAGCAATTCGTCATACGCCTTGAGGCGCGCCTTGGACTTGGCCTGCCGCGCCTTGGGCGAGGCGCGCACCCATTCCAGCTCCTCGGCCAGTTGCTTCTGGCGGGAGGATTCTTCCTTCTCTTCCTGAGCCAGCCGCTTTTGCTTCTGCTCCAGCCAGGAGGAGTAATTGCCCTCATAGGGCTTCCCTTCGCCGCGATCAAGTTCCAAAATCCAGCCGGTCACGCTATCGAGGAAGTAACGGTCGTGGGTAATCATCACCACCGTGCCGGGGTATTTTTCCAGAAAATGCTGGAGCCACGCGACGGATTCGGCGTCCAGATGGTTGGTCGGCTCGTCGAGCAGCAGCATGTCGGGTTTTTCCAGCAGCAGCCGCGCCAGCGCCACGCGGCGGCGCTCTCCGCCGGAGATGTTGCTCACATCCGCGTCACCCGGCGGGCAGCGCAACGCTTCCATCGCCATCTCGATCTCGTGATCCAGGCTCCAGGCGTCGCAGGCGTCGATTTTCTCCTGCAAAGCGCCCTGCTTCTCCAGCAGCGCGTTCATCTCGTCGTCGTCGGTCACTTCGCCCAGCTTCATGGAGAGGTCGTTAAACTCCTCCAGCATGGCTTTTTTCTCTTTCAACCCCTCCATCACGTTCTCAAAGACGTTTTTGGTCGGGTCGAGCTGGGGTTCCTGTTCCAGGTAGCCGATTTTCACGCCCTCAGCCGCCCAGGCCTCGCCGGTGAATTCCTTGTCCCGACCGGCCATGATCTTGAGCAGGGTCGATTTCCCCGCGCCGTTGGGGCCGATGATCCCGATCTTCGCGCCGGGATAAAAGGACAGCCAGATGCCATCCAGCACTTTTTTACCCCCCGCGTAGGATTTGCCGAGGTCTTTCATGACGTAGATATATTGGTAGGACATTGCGTATCGCCGTGTGGGTTTTACAAAAGAGCCAAAATAAGCGGCCTGCCAGCAGAAATCAACGGGAAACAGCGGTGTTTCTGTCTTGATTCTTGCCTCCTACCCTCGCGCCCCACTCTTTGCGTGTTGAGTCTGCACCGTGTGGCTCACCCTCACCGGCGGGCGTTTCCTCCGCCCGTCCGACCCCCAGCTTCGCCAGCGCCTCTTCCACATTCTCCGCCGTCAGTTTTGCGTCACTGTCGGTCTTCACCAGATAAGGCTGCATGGCGGAGGGAAGTTTTTTGGGATAGTTATTATCCAAAATGATGTATTCATCGCCCTCTTGGAGATGCTTCTTGCACCAGCCTTTCAGAGCCTTACTGCGCGACTTGTGGACTTGCCTGGAGAATTTTTGTTCCTTGTCGATGGTGCCGGTGAATCCTCCTTTCTCCAGCGATTCGTAAACTTTGGAGCGTTGCAGCCAGCGCAGGCGCGAGGTAATGGGTACCACGCGCACGTCTTTCCCCGCACTTTCCAGTTCTCCCACCAGCCGATTCAGTTGTTCTACAGCTTCCGGGACAAAACTTGCCCCCGGGTTTAGTCTCATGGCTTTTTTAGTGCATTCGCGTGCGCAGGCGACCACACCGTCGTAATCGAGAAAAATATAGGTTTTGCCGGTCATGTTTCCCCCTCAAAGAAACGGCATCATAGCGCGTCCTTCGACAGGAAGTGTGATAATATGATGAAGAAAACATACAAGAGAAGAAGGCGGGCAGCCGCGTGTGAGGTGCAATCGGTTTTGTCGTCAGGGTTGCAATAATTGAAAAACGCGCTATACTGCCGGCTGTTTATTCCCCCATTCAAGTGAGAAGGAAGAAATATGTTCCCACATTTCCCCAAAACCTCTCGGGTTGTTGCATTGCTGGCGGTGTTATGTACGGCTGGCTGTATGCAAACCAGCAAAACCACCTATGAAGAAAAAGATGGCGCACGCGCCGCGCAGCAGCTTTGCCAGATTGCGCTGGTGCCGGGCGGCGGGCCTGTTTTGGCGGGAACGGCTCCTCCCCTTCGGGTAGCGGCCAATACCAATCCGGGCTGCACGGTGCAATTCAATCCGCCGGAGACGGTCGTGCCGGTGGGAGCGTTTAATCCGCGCTGCGCCCAGATCAACCCCGGCGCTGCCAATAACGTGCTGGTTGCCTGTCCGGGTGTCCCGGCTCCGGCCAACCCCCCTACCTCTGCTCTGGTGCTGACATTTTCATGCCAGTGTCCGGCAGGTGGTCTGGCGCGGAATGCACGGGCGGATGCCTATAATTTTTAGGCTCCTTACCTAAACAGGCCGAGATACTCTCCGTAGCCTTCCTTCTCAAGGTCTTCCTTAGGGATGAAGCGCATGGAGGCGGAGTTGATGCAGTAACGCATTCCGCCTTTGTCGGCGGGGCCGTCGTCGAACACATGCCCCAGATGGGAATCGCCGCCGGTGGAGCGCACTTCCGTGCGTGCGGCAAACAGGGAATGGTCGGGTTTTTCCACGACATTGCCCCCGTCGATCGGTTTGGTGAAGCTCGGCCAGCCGGAGCCGGAATCGAACTTGTCGAGAGAGGAAAACAGCGGCTCTCCCGAGACAATATCGACGTAAATCCCGTCACGGTGATTGTCCCAATAGGCGTTGGCGAAGGGGCGCTCCGTGCCGTTTTCCTGCGTCACATGGTATTGCAGCGGGTCGAGTTTTTCCACCCGAGCCGGGTCTTTGGAAAATAGTTTTCGGTTCATTTCTTTCGCCTCCCCGGCCAGAGCGTAGCCGCAGATAAGGGTGAGAGCCAGAATTTTGACGATGCGCGTGTTCATGCTTCCTTCTTCGCGCCCCGGCGGGAAGAGGTTACCGCTTCCTGGCAAAAAAATCTTTCAGCAGCGCCCCGCATTCGCGCTCCATCAATCCGCCGATCACTTCCGGGCGGTGATGACAGGTGGGCTGGGAGAAGACCCGCGCCCCATGCTCCACCCCGCCGCCCTTGGGGTCGTACGCGCCGAAATAGACCCTCCGCAACCGGGCGAAGGCGATGGCAGCCGCGCACATGGCGCACGGCTCGAGCGTCACATACAGATCGCACCCTTCCAGGAATTTATTGCCCAGTATGGCGCACGCCCCGCGTATCGCCAGCATTTCCGCATGTGCCGTGGGGTCTGCGTCTGCCTCCACACGGTTATGCGCCCGCGCCAGCACCCGCCCCGACGCATCGACAATCACCGCGCCGATGGGCACTTCGTCGGCTTGGGCGGCTGAGTATGCCTGTTTTAGCGCGCTATCCATGAAATGTTGAACCATAAGAGTAAATTAAGCTATTATTGATAGAATGGAAGCTCATTTTTAAGAAAGCCTGACCCATGCCAGATGCCCTCTTCACGGAAATTGTGCGCCCTGAAACACAAGATAAAGTGCTGACCCCGCAAGCCGTGAAGGCAGCGTGGGAAGCGATTGAGGCGGGGTGTGAGGAAGGCGATGCAGAACCCCAGGTACAACGGCTGGTTGATTGGCTTCAGGGGCAGCCTTTACAGGGAGCGTTTAGAACATTGGATGGTAGTGCCGGAGCTGGTATTGTGCCGGGAAAAACGACGCTGTCAGGGATGAGCGACGAATTTTACAATATTTTACAGCAAATTATTGGGATAGATGATGCTTCGTTTGGGAGAGGTCAGCCGGGGGAGATCATCCGAGAGAGGTTTACTGATAAGGCGACGAACATTCTTCAGGCCGGACTGAATGCCGCGGCGGAAACGCTTGATACTCGCGCTCCGTCTCTTTCGCAAAGCGCGGCGCAATCACGATAACCGGCTTACTTCTTCCGGAACGCATCCAAGGAGATAACTTCGGCCGAACCGGCAGGCGGCTCTTCATTATCGGCATGTGGTGGCGCCACCTCGTCGAATGCGGCTTCCGTCGCGGTTTCCATAGAGAGATTCTCCGCGGAAAAATCCATCGGCTCATGCGCGGGTGCATGAAATTGCAGGCCGAATTTAATGCTCGGATCGGCAAAGGCGGTCAGCGCCTTATAGGGCACCACCAGTTTTTCCGGGATATTATTGAAGCTGAGCATCACGGAGAAATGGTCGTCCCGTACGTCCAGATCCCAGAATTGGAACTGGATAACGATCGTGATTTCCTTGGGATACCGCGCTTTGAGGGTGGGGGAAATCTGCACGCCCGGATAATCCGTGGCGAATGAGACGTAGAAATGATGGTTGCCGGGCAGTCCTTCCCGCGCCACCAGCGCCAGGGCGCGGCGTACGACCCCCCGCATGGCTTCGTCGATAAAGCCGGGGTAATCGATAAATTCCTGATGCTCTTCTGGTTTGTCAGTCACGATTTTCTGGTCTTCGTCTCTCGTCGTTAGTCTTTATGGTTCTACTAGCTACTAGCTACTAGCTACTATGAGGGGATTTACGTTGCCCGGCTCCCCTCGCTGTTGTTTGGGTCGGGTCGCCGGTCAACACCCTCGTGTTTGTACTCAGAATCCCCGGCGGTCAGGAGACCGCCCAGCCCTGAGCCTTGCCCCATCGGAGCGCCAGCAGGCGCGCACGGGGGGCAATGTACTATGAGGGGATTCTGTTGCCCGGCTCCCCTCCGGCCGCGTTACAAACTAGAGTACAGGCCTGCCCAATTAGGCAGCGGCCTTAACTGCTACGAACGCATTGTCGTTAGCTGCAACGAGTGCTACGTTGTCGTTGGCACTTGTAAAATGACCCATTGCGGCGGAATCATGCCGGGCAAAAACCATGTCCTTTACTACGTCTGTCGATCCTGAATCGGCCCCGCCCAGCCACTTGGCGACCAAGTGGCTAGGTGGAGCCGCCGGGCTCTGCCCCCGGGTCCAGTCCGCTTATTCCAACCGGCGTTTATTGCCATAGTCGTAAACGACACCTTCAATATAGCCCTCTTTTGCCGCGATGTGAAGGGGGAGAGGGGCAACATTCATAAATATTTATGATTGCGCTGTCCCGGCGAGGGTGGTTAATTCAGTGAAACATCGCCAACCGCCGGGAGAGTTATGCCTGTATCTAGCGCACAAATCGCCGAAATTGAAGAAATCCGCAACCAGACCCACGCCACCCGCCGGGAGGTCGCACCGGAACTGGAAGAGATATTATACCAGGCGATTCCTGTTTTGGATCATGGGTTTGTGCGGGTCGTCGATTATATGGGCACGGACAATGCGATTGTGCAGGCTGCCCGGGTTTCCTACGGAAAGGGCACCAAGAAAACCCGCGAGGATGCCGGGCTGATCCGTTATCTGTTGCGCCACCGTCACACCACGCCCTTTGAGATGTGCGAGATCAAATTCCATATCAAGCTGCCGATTTTCGTGGCGCGCCAGTGGATCCGCCACCGCACCGCCAATGTGAACGAATATTCCGGCCGTTACTCCATTATGGACAAGGAGTTCTACGTTCCGGCTCCGGAGCATCTGGCGGCGCAGTCCACCTCCAACCGTCAGGGGCGCGGCGAGGTGCTGGAAGGCGCGGAAGCGGCGCGGGCGCTGGAGATTCTCAAAGGTGACGCGGCGACGGCCTACGCACATTACGAGGAATTGCTGAACGGCAACGAAGAGGGGGATATCCTCAATCCGGAGAAACAAGGGCTGGCGCGGGAACTGGCGCGCATGAACCTGCCCGTGAATTTTTACACGCAGTGGTACTGGAAGATCGACCTGCATAATCTGATGCATTTCCTGGCTTTGCGTGCCGATGCCCACGCCCAGTATGAAATCCGCGTTTATGCCGAAGCGATGCTGGATATTTTGAAGAAATGGGTGCCCACCACCTATCAGGCCTTCATGGATTACCGCATGGGGGCGGCGGAACTCTCCGCGCCGGGGCTGGCTATTGTAAAACGTATGCTCGGCGGTGAGAAGGTCACGCAGGAGGAAAGCGGGCTATCGAAGCGCGAATGGGACGAGCTGATGGCGTTACTGGATGCCGCCTGAGAGGCGCATTAACTTTTTTGCCGCGCTAACCTTCCTTTAACCAAAACACGCTATAGTTGCTCTTTGGGTAGTAAAAAACCACGGATAAAGAGGGCAATATGCAGCGTAAGGTACTCATAGTAGATGATTCCGCCACCATGAGGAACATGCTCAAAGCCACCATGCTCGAGCTGAGCTTTGAGGTTCATACGGCGCAGGATGGGGAAAAAGCGATGAAATCCATCGAGCTTTACGACTATGATATCATCCTTACCGACATCAATATGCCCAACGTGGATGGTATTGAACTGATCCGCCTTATCCGTGCCGACGAGAAAAACGGCGGCAAACCGATTCTGGTGATTACCACGGAAGGGGGGGACGCCGCCAAACAGGCTGGCCGCGATGCGGGTGCCAATGGCTGGATTGTGAAGCCCTGTGATCCGGAAATCCTGAAACGCGCCGTGAGTAAGCTCTGCGGCGTGAATGCCGCCGCATAAAACCCGATAAGGAGCCACCCTTATGAGCGTCGTGGCCGGTCAGAAGCCTAAACCGGAATCCCAGCACTGGGCAGCCGTTGCGGAACCTCAGCTATGCGTGATAGAGGCATTGGGCGCGCAGCTCGTGCGGGTAAACAGCCTGCTGGAGAGCAGCTTCAACGACCTCTCCACCCAATTCGTTCAGATGGCACAGGAGGTTGCCTCTTTGCGCAGCGCCCCCGAGGAAGAAAAAGACAATCTTATCAGAAATATTGAACGCACCCTGTCACAAAGCATCATGAGTATGCAATTTCAGGATCGCGTGTCGCAGAATCTGGTGATTACGATGGATGTGCTGCAAGCACTTGCGACCGAACTGGAAGCGGAGCTTGCCGCCTCGGCGCGCCCCGGCCGCATTGACACGGAGGCGGCGAAAGAACTCTACCATTTTCTTCGCCTGGGTGAAATTCGCGGCGAATATCTGGCGGCACTGAGCCGCCGCGGATTCATACGCGACCCGGAAGAACTGGGTGTATCGGAATCGCAGACTCCCAAGGCGGGCGAGGACGACGTAGAGTTGTTTTAGGGTTCTAGGGTTCCGTTGCAAGCGGCCTGGCCAGAGCAGCGGCAATGGGCTGAAATTCCGGGGCATTGTAGGCATCGCCGCTATCGCCCGCCTTCTGAATCTCCGGCAGCAACGGCACTTCGCCCAACAGAGGAACCCCCAGCTCCCCGGCCAGTTTTTTACCCCCGCCCTCGCCAAATAAGCGATGCGACGCCCCAGTGGGGTCGATGAAATAACTCATATTCTCAATCACGCCGAGAATCGGCACATGCACTTTAGCGAACATGCTGGCGGCTTTGCGCGCATCGTCCAGCGCGACCTCCTGCGGCGTGGTGACGATGATCGCTCCGCCGCCCCCGTATGCAAGCGGCACGCTTTGCACCATGGACAAATGCACATCGCCGGTGCCCGGCGGCATATCCACCAGCAGAACGTCCAATTCGCCCCATGCCGTGCCGCGCAGCATCTGCACCAGGGATTTGGTGACCATCGGCCCACGCATGATGGCGGCTTCCTCTCCTACGATAAACCCCATGGACATGGCTTTGATGCCGCGGGATTCAAGGGGGACGAAGAACGCATCTGCAACCTCAGGTTTTCCCGAGAGTTTCAACATCCTCGGGATGCTGGAGCCGTAGATATCTGCGTCCACTATCCCCACGCGCTTGCCCTGCGCCGCGAGCGCACGCGCCAGCTGCACCGTCGTGGTGGATTTTCCGACGCCTCCTTTTCCTGAGGCCACGGCGATAATGCGCATCACCCCTTCCACCGGAGTCAGGTTCCATTGCGCTGCCCGCGACCGCGGGGGAGACGATGGTGGCGGAGGCGACGCTGTTTCCGCTGTAAGTACCGGGGTCACGGAACGCGCTCCGGGCAACGCCATCACGGCGGCATGGCACCTGTCCGCAAGAGCTTCGTAGCGCGCTACTTCCTCACGCGGCACCGTCAGAACAAACCCCACCTTGCCTTCGCGCACGGCAAGGCCGGAAACCAGTCCGGCGCTCAGAATATCTTTTCCGCTGGCCGGATCCGTGATGCGGCGCAGGGCGTCTTCCACCTCAGGGGCAGAAAGTTGCGGGCTTTTCTTGAAAAAAGATTTCATTTCGTCCTATATAGAGTACGACATTCACACTGCAAAGAAATTAAGCCACTTATGACATGGAATAAAGGATCGGGTAAAGGCCCGTGGGGTAACCGTCCCGGCGGCGCTTCAGGAGGAGGAAGCTCCGGAGGCTCATCGGGTGGAAGCAATACTCCGCCTCCGCCGGATCTGGATGATTTTATCCGCAAAAGCCAGGAATCCCTGCGCCAGATGATGGGTTCGGGTTCGGGAGGATCCCGTCCTGTCCTGCTCGGCGTGATGGCGCTGGTGCTGGTATGGCTGTTTTCCGGTGTTTACCGCGTCGATGCCGACGAGGTGGGGATTGTCCTGCGTTTTGGTGAATATCACCGCCGCACCGACCCGGGTCTGAATATCGCTTTTCCCTATCCGATTGAAACGGTGGCCACGCCCCGTGTGACCACCATCAACCGCGAAGAAGTGGGCTTCCGCTCGACTGGCGGCAGATACGGCGATACGGAAAACCGTCGCTCCGTGCCCGAAGAAAGCCTGATGCTGACGGGGGATAAGAATATCGTCAACGTGCAGTTTGAGGTGCAGTGGCGCATTAAGGATGCGGCGCGCTATCTGTTCAATACGCGCAACCCGGAATATATCGTCAAGCCGGTAGCGGAAACCGCCATGCGTGAAGCGATGGGGAATATGCCGCTGGATAAGGCGCTGTCGGATAAGCGCCAGCCGATTGCCGACGCCACCAAATTACTGATGCAGTCAATTCTGGATGAATATAAAACCGGCATTGAGATTTATCAGGTGAACCTGCTGGCGGTGGATGCGCCCCAGCCCGTGGTGGATGCGTTTATCGACGTGCTGGCCGCCCAGCAGGAAAAAGAAACCCTGCAAAACCAGGCGCGCAAGTACCGGGACGGCATTATTCCCGTGGCGGAAGGCGACGTGGAGAAGATGATAAAGGACGCGGAAGGGTACAAATCCGCCGTAGTGGCGCGTGCCAAAGGAGATGCGTCCCGCTTCATGGCGATTTACGATCAGTATAAAATCGCCAAGGACGTGACCCGCAAGCGTATGTATCTGGAAACGATGGAAGAGATCATGACCGGGATGAACAAGGTGATTCTCGACAAAGCCGGTGGGCAGGGAGTGTTGCCGTATCTGCCGCTGAATGAACTGAAGCCCGCCGCTGGCGAAGCGCAAAAAGGGGAGGCAAAATAATGAAATCTTCCCGCGTGATGTTTGTGATGTTCAGCGCCTTTATTTTTATGGCGGTGGCTATTAATTCCTTCTTTGTGGTGAACCAGACCCAGCAGGCGCTGGTGTTGCGGTTTGGCAAGCCCGTCAATATTATCAACGCGCCTGGCTCAGGCGATCATCCGGGGCTGAAATTCAAAATGCCTTTTGTCGATACGGTGGAAATGTACGACAAGCGGATCCTCGTATTTAATGCCGAGCCGATGACGGTCATCCTGGAAGATCAGGATCGCCTGATCGTGGATGCGTTCGTGACGTACCGCATCAAGAATCCGCTGCAATTCTATCAGGCGGTGCGCACCGAGCAGATCATGAATATGCGCCTGGAAAGCATTTTGGAAAAAAGTCTGCGCGATACGCTGGGTGGCGAGAATTTATCGACCCTGTTGTCGGATAAACGCTCGGATGTAATGAAGGAAATCCGTGACCGCGTGTACCGTCTGGCCGCCGGAGAAGAAGAAATTGTAAATGGAGAAAAAGTCCCGCCTGCCCCGGAAGCCCGCAAAACGCTGGAAACCGGAGCGGTAAGCCTGCCGGAGCCGGAAGAAGCGGATCTGGCGGCGGTTGCCGGTGCATCTACGGATGAGGCGGCGGCACGCGGGGGATACGGGATCGAGGTGGTCGATGTACGCATTATGCGTACCGACTTACCCAAGGAGACTTCCGCGCCTATTTATGAGCGGATGCGTTCCGATCGCCAGAAAGTGGCTGAAAGATTCCGCGCAGAAGGTCAGAAGGAGTCACAGATTATTCGCTCTGAAGCAAATAAACAACGCACTATCATGCTGGCGGAAGCGGATAAGAAATCTGAAACATTGCGCGGGGAAGGTGATGGGGAGGCCGCCCGTATTTTTGCGGAAGCCTTTGGTTCTGATGAAGAATTCTTCGCCTTTTACCGGACGATGCAGGCGTATCGTAAGTCGCTGGGCAAGTCAGACACGACACTTATTCTCTCGCCGGGAAATGATTTTCTGAAATACCTTGAAAAGAATCGTTGAGCTTCTTATCTGGGATAAGTATCAACAATGCCTAAATCCCACAGGGTCGTGTTATGCAAAAGCTCTTTTTCTCACTGGTCGTTTTGGTATTCACGGGCATGGGGACGTTTTCCTCTGCGCAGGCAGGGAGTATCCCCGACAGTTTCGCGGATCTGGTGGAGAAGCTCTCCCCCGCGGTGGTGAATGTGTCCACCACGCAGAAAATCAAGGGCGGCGGAATGCAGATGTTCCTGCCGTTCGAAGGGATGCCGCAAGGGCAAATGGATCAGTTCAAGGATTTCTTCGAGCAGTTCGGGATGCCTCAGGGGGGCGGAAAGGACGCACCGGAGCAGGAGGTGCAATCCTTAGGCTCGGGGTTCGTTATCGACCCGGACGGATATATTGTCACGAACAACCATGTGATCGACGACGCGGATGAAATTACCGTGCGCTTTCAGGATGAGACGCAATACAAGGCGAAGCTGGTAGGCCGCGACAGCAAGACCGATCTCGCGCTGCTCAAAATCGATGCCAAGAAAAAGCTGCCATATGTCCGTTTTGGCGATTCCGACCGTGTGCGCGTAGGAGACTGGGTCATCGCCATCGGCAACCCCTACGGCCTGGGCGGGAGTGTGACGACCGGGATTATCTCGGCGCGCTCGCGCCATATCAATGCCGGGCCGTTTGATGATTTCCTGCAGACCGACGCGGCCATCAACCGGGGAAATTCGGGTGGGCCGATGTTTGATGTGGATGGGAACGTCATCGGGGTCAACACCGCCATCTTTTCGCCCACGGGCGGCAATGTGGGGATCGGTTTTGCCGTGCCTTCCGCGATTGTAAAGCCCACCATTGAACAATTGAAGGCCTTTGGCCGGACGCATCGCGGCTGGCTGGGGGTGAAAATCCAGCACGTCACCGAGGAAGTGGCGGACAGCGTGGGGCTGGATAAACCCCGCGGCGCGCTGGTGCTGGAGGTGACGCCTGATTCCCCTGCGGCAAAGGCCGGGCTGGAGCCGGGGGATGTGATCCTCTCCTTCGATGGAAAGGATATTAAGGAAATGCGCGTGCTGCCCCGGATCGTGGCGGAAACGAAAATCGGCGCCAGCGTCCCGGTCACCTTGTGGCGCGGCGAGAAGAAAAAACAACTAACGGTCACGACCGGCGAGCTGGATGAAAAAGAGGAAGCGGCGACTGAAAGTAATAAGGAGGAGGTCGTTCAGGCGGAAGGAGAAAAACTGCTGGGCATGACGCTTGCTCCACTGGATGAAGGCCTGCGCAAACAGTTTGCCGCGCCTAAGAAAACCCAGGGCATCGTGGTACTGGAGGTGGATTCAGGCAGCCCCGCCAGCGCACGCGGCCTCACTCGCGGCGATATTATCACGGGCGTGGGTCAGGAGGATGTCGCCAGTGTGGACGCCCTGAAGAAAGCCATTGACGCGGCGAAGAAGGAGGGAAAGAAATTCGCCCTCCTGCGCGTGTTGCGCGGCAAGTCGGCGACGTTTGTCACCCTGCCGGTCAGCGAAGAGGAAGAGAAGTAGTAGGGTTGGTGTCTTTTGCATCCCCGCCTTGCTTTTGCATACGGCTAATGAGGCGGGCGGAACAGGGGTAAACAAAAACTACCCCACAAACTCCGCCTTCTTATACCCCTGAAAATACAGAGCAGAGGTAAGGTCGGTATGGTTGATGGCAGCGGTGACTTCCTTGCGCACCAGTTCCTTGGCGCGGTAGCCCACACTGAGACCCGCCGCTTTCAACATCGGCAGGTCGTTCGCGCCGTCGCCGACTGCCATGGTTTGTGAAGGCTCCAGCTTCATTTGTGCGCAGGCGGCGTTCAGCGTATTGAGCTTGGCTTCCTTATCCAAAATCGGCGGCGTTACTTCGCCGGTGAGCTTATTATCCACGATCTCCAGCGTATTGGCCATATCGCCGTGAAAACCGATGGCGTCCGCCACGCGCTTGGTGAAATAGCTGAACCCTCCTGAAACGAGCAGGGTGAATGCGCCGTGCTTTCGCATGGTGGCCACCAGCGTTTTCGCCCCCGGCGTGGGCGTGATGCGTTCCTTGTAGACGCGCTCCAGTTCGCCGGCATCCATGCCCGCAAGCAAGGCGACGCGGTGAGCCAGCGCCTCCTTGAAATCCAGTTCGCCGTTCATGGCACGCTCGGTGATGGCCGCCACCTGCTCGCCAATGCCGATGGCGTCCGCCAGCTCGTCAATGCATTCCTGTCCGATCATGGTGGAGTCCATGTCGGAAATCAGCAGCCTTTTCTTGCGGCCATAACGGGGAAGGATCGCCCAGTCGAAAGGCCTGTCCGCCAATAACGATTTCAGACCGACTTTCAGGGCTTTCATATCCTTGAGGTCGAAGAAGAAATCAATCGCCTCGCCATCGGCCAGCCAGTCCTCGCCCACGCCCGCGGAAGCGGCTTCGATGCGCTTTCTCACGTCGCTGACCAATCCGCGAGAGAGTTTTTCTTTTGCCGGATCGGCAATCAGCGTTACAACCATGGCATGGACAGACATATTCACTCCCAAACGAACAATAACAACGAAGCGCGGTCAGTAGACCGCGCCAGCCCTGAGCAGGGGCAAAAAATCATAACCCTGATGGGGGCAACGGCAAGCGGCAAGTCAGCATTGGCGATGAACCTAGCGCAAAGCATCGGCGGTGTCATTATCAATGCCGACGCGATGCAGATGTACCGCGACCTGCGCATTATCACCGCCCGCCCGACGCCGGAAGAGGAGACCGCCGTCCCGCATCGTCTGTACGGGGTGCTGGAGGCGGAGGAAGATAGTTCCGTGGCGGTGTGGCTGAGGCGGGTGGTGCCGGAAATCCGCGCCGCGTGGGAGGAGGGCAGGCAACCCCTACTGGTCGGCGGCACGGGAATGTATATCAAGGCGCTGATGGAAGGGCTGGCCGAAGTGCCGGAAATCCCGCCGGATGCTCGAAAGAAGGCGCGAGAGCTGGGTAAGGAGGCGCTGGCGCAGTACGACCCGCTCATGGATGCACGGCTGAAACCCGGCGATACGCAGCGGCGTCTCAGGGCGCTGGAAGTCATGCTGGCCACCGGCAAGTCGCTGGCGCAGTGGCAGGCGGAGAACACCGTGCCGCCGCTGCCGGAAGCCACATTCGACATCTATAAAATCGACCGCCCGCGTGAGGAGATTTATGCCCGCATCGACCGGCGCTTCGCCGACATGGTGGAAAACGGCGCGCTGGAGGAGGTAAAACGCCTTAAGGAAAAGCTGAGTAGGGGACAAGAAGCGAAGTCAGGAGACTTCGCCAGCCCTGAGCCCAGCGCCATCGGAGCGCAAACAAATAATTATCCCCTACTTAAGTCCCACGGCGTACCGGAAATACTGGCGTATCTTGATGGCGAAATGACCCTTGAAAACGCTATTGCCAAGGCGCAGCAGAACACCCGCAACTATGCCAAACGCCAGATGACCTGGCTGCGCAACCAGTTGCCGGGGGCGGTTTCCATTGCTTCGGCGGATGATATCCTTGACCGCCCGCCCCAAAACCGCTAATTTCTGCGGCTATTTTATTCATTCGTCATTGCCTGCTGTGTGCGGGTAATCCACCCCCACCCTTACCCTCCACCTGAAGGGGGAGGGAGGCGAGCTTGCGAGCGGGAGGGGGTCAAAGGGTTACCCGGACAAGCCGGATAATGACAATAACGGGACGACATGCATGTTAAAGGCAGCGAAAAAGACGGAAACGCAAAAAGATTCCACCGAGCAGTCGGAACAACTCACCGGCGCGCAGATCATCATCAGGGCGATGGCGGAAAACGGCGTGGACACGATTTTCGGCTATCCCGGCGGGGCGGTATTGCCGCTTTACGACGCGCTGTTTCAGCAAAACCATCTGCGCCATATCCTGGTGCGCCACGAGCAGGGCGCAACCCATGCGGCGGAGGGCTACGCCCGCTCCACCGGCAAGCCCGGCGTGGTGCTGGTGACTTCCGGCCCGGGCGCTACCAACGCGATTACCGGCATTACCGACGCGATGCTGGACTCCATCCCGATGGTGGTGCTGACCGGACAGGTGCCCTCGCATCTCATCGGCTCGGACGCCTTTCAGGAGGCCGACACCACGGGTATTACCCGCGCCTGCTCCAAGCATAACTACCTGGTGCGCTCCATCGAGGATTTGCCGCGTATCATCCATGAGGCGTTCCATGTGGCGACAACCGGCCGCCCCGGCCCGGTGGTGATCGACATCCCCAAGGATATTCAGAATAAGACCGGCGAGTATGTCGGACGGAAGGCGGCGGCGGAACGTAAATCCTACCGCCCTGTACCCACGCCGGATGCCGCTAATATCGAGCGCGCCGTGGCGTTGATGGCGCAGGCGAAAAAGCCGGTTTTTTATACGGGCGGCGGCGTGATTAATGCGGGCGAGAAAGCCTCGCAGCTTTTGCGTGAGCTGGTGCGGCTGACGGGCTTTCCGATTACCTCCACCCTCATGGGGCTGGGCGCGTATCCGGCCAGCGACAGGCAGTTTCTCAACATGCTGGGGATGCACGGCTCGCTGGAAGCGAATATGGCGATGGCCGAATGCGACGTGATGATCAATATCGGCGCACGGTTTGACGACCGGGTGACCGGACGGCTGGATGCCTTCTCCCCCCGCTCGAAGAAAATCCATGTGGATATCGACGCCTCTTCCGTGGGCAAAAACGTGCGGGTGGATATTCCCATCATTGGCGACGCCGCCGAGGTGCTTGCGGCGATGCTGAAGCTCTGGAAAGAGAAGAAATACGCCGCCGACAAACAGGCGCTGGAGGCCTGGTGGAAGCAGATCGAGATGTGGCGCGCCCGCAAGAGCTTCTCCTATAAGCAGGAGGGCGAGATCACCAAGCCGCAATATGCGCTCGACCGCCTGAACGCGGCGCTGAAGGGCAAGGATGCGTACGTCACCACCGATGTCGGCCAGCATCAGATGTGGGCGGCGCAGTATATCCGTTTCGACGAACCCAATCGCTGGATGACGTCCGGGGGGCTCGGGACGATGGGCTACGGCCTTCCCTCCGCCGTCGGCGTGCAGGTGGCGCATCCGGATTCCGCCGTGGTCTGCGTCACCGGCGAGGCAAGCTTCATGATGAACATGCAGGAACTCGCCACCGCCGTGCAGTACCGCCTGCCGGTGAAAATCCTGATTCTCAACAACCGCTATATGGGCATGGTGCGCCAGTGGCAGCAGATGTTCCACGGCGACCGTCACAGCGAGTCTTACATGGAGGCGCTGCCGGATTTCGTGATGCTGGCGGAAACGTTCGGCATGAAAGGGATGCGCTGCGAGAAAGCCTCCCAGGTGGATGGGGCGATTGCCGAGATGCTCGCGCATCCCGGCCCGGTGATACTGGACATGGTGGTCGACCAGAATGAGAATGTTTATCCCATGATCCCCGCCGGTGCGGCGCATAACCAGCTCGTCCTGGGGCCCGAGGAAGACGGCGGCGAGCCAGTGGATAAGAATAGGGTGTAGCTCTTTGTCACCCCGTTGCATGACGGTAATTTACATGATTTGCGGCGCGAGCGTCGTATGACACCGCGCAAACTGGCGCGCATGAGGGGCGTTGCGGCTGGATGAGTTGTTCCGGGTGAGTCGGGCATTGCACTGCGCCCGTCTTGCGGATATGCTGTAGGGCGTACCTGTAAGGAGAGCGTATATGTCCCGTTTGTTTCTTGCGTTTCCCGCGTGGTTGCTTCTTTCCGCCTGCGTACAGTCCAATCCCGCGCAGACGAAAATCTACACGCCCTACGGCACGATGCGTTATCACTGCCCGCCCGGCCACGCCATGAAAGGCGAATGCTACTCACCGCACGCCATGCCGGGGCAGCATCATAAGCATATGCATCACAAGTAGGGTGCCATGCCTCGCCTTCTGCTCCTGCTTCCGTTGTTGCTTTCCGGGTGCTTCAACATTACCACCACCCGCGATGCGGACGGCACCTTGCGCAGCGTGACGTATGGCGGCTGCCCCTCGGGTCAGCACGCCACGGCGGAGGGTTGCTACAATCCTCATGTGCAGCATCATCTCCCTTACTAGCTTTTCTCCTTACGCTTCCTTGAGAAGCGGGAAGATTGCGTGCCATCGTTTTTTTATCTCGTCTCGGCTAGGGTGTTTGTGCTCGCAAGCAACCAACATAAAGGGTAAAACGATGAAAAAACCGATGATGATGGCGGCTTTATTGCTGCTTTCCGCCTGCCATGGCATGGATCCCCACCCCCGGGATAAGGATTCCGCCTATCCCCCGCATGGAATGAAATCCTGGCGGTGCTCGCCGGGTACGCGCACGAAAGGCTGCACCCATCCGGCGATGCATCCTTACGGCGCACCCCATGATATCGATCAGCACTACCGCGATGCGGATACCTACCATGAGCATCCCGCCTATGGGGAGCCTGCTCCGCGTTATTAGCGTGTAATAAGAGGCGTATGAGGGTGGCTGCGTAAAGGCAAAAGAGAGTGTTTTTTGCACTATTCCTGCCGGAAAAGCACGCCCTTATACGCCTCCAGATTTTCCAAAACCTTGCCGGTACCCAGCGCCACGCAGAGCAGGGGTTCGTCGGCGAGGAAGACGGGAAGACCCGTGGCCGCGCTGATGATGGCGTCCAGCTTGCTGAGGATGGAGCCGCCGCCGGTCATCACGATGCCCTTATCCACGATGTCCGATGCCAGCTCCGGCGGGGTGGATTCCAGCGCCACTTTCACCGCTTCGATGATCTGATGCACCGGATCGGCAAGTGCTTCCGCGATTTGCGACTCGTTCAGCGTTAGTTCCTTCGGCACACCGCTCGATAAATCACGACCCTTGATTTCCATCGTCTTGCCAACCCCGTCATCAGGCAGGGCGGCGGTGCCGATTTGTTTTTTGATCGCTTCGGCGGTGGACTCACCGATCAGCAGATTATGGTAGCGGCGGATATAGGAGATAATGGCTTCGTCCATGCGGTCGCCGCCCACGCGCTCGGAGCGGGCATAGACCACGCCGCCCAGCGAAAGTACGGCAACCTCCGTGGTTCCTCCGCCGATATCCACGATCATCGAGCCGGTCGGCTCGGCTACGGGCAGCCCCGCGCCGATGGCGGCGGCCACGGGTTCCTCGATGAGGAAGACCTCGCGTGCGCCCGCGTTCTCGGCGGATTCCTGAATGGCGCGGCGTTCCACCGGGGTTGAGCCCGATGGCACGCAGATCACGATGCGCGGGCCGGAGAAGCCCTTTTTGCTGTGGGCGCGCTGGATGAAATGCTTGATCATGTCTTCCGCAATGCGGAAATCGGCGATCACCCCGTCCTTCATCGGGCGCATCGCCTCAATCTTTTCCGGGGTGCGACCCATCATCTGTTTGGCCTCGTTGCCGTAAGCGTAGGGCACCATCACACCGCCTTCTGCGCGCATCGCCACCACCGAGGGTTCATTGAGGACAATGCCCTGACCGGGCGCATAAATCAGCGTATTGGCCGTGCCCAGATCAATGGCAAGGTCGGTAGCTTTAAAGCCAAGAAGTTTATCGAGAAACATGGTTTTGACAGCGTAGGGTTAACCCGCAGTCGCCACGGTCACTTCGCGGCTCCTGATTGCATCCACTTTACACAAGGCGTTGATATAGGCAAGCGCGGATGCAACTAACGTGTCCACATCCTTGCCATGTCCGTTGATGACTGTGCCATTGTAGTCAAGACGCACGGTCACTTCGGCCTGGGCATCCGTTCCCTGCGTCACCGCATGAACCTGATAAAGTTGCAGCCGCGCTCCTTCTGCCCCCGGAACGAGCGCCTTGATGGCTTTGAAAATCGCATCGACCGGGCCGTTCCCTTCCGTTTCGATCGTTTGCGGCTTGCCGTCGATCTTCAGCGCCAGTTTCGCCTTATGTTCCCCCGTGCCGCAGGCAATGGCCAGCGAGACCAGCTCCACGCGGTTTTCTTCCGCCGAGCGGGGATCGACGAGGGCGATTATATCATCGTCGTAAATGTCTTTCTTCTTATCCGCCAGCTCCTTAAAGCGTGCGAATGCGTCCTCGAAAGCGTTATCGCCCAGCGTAAAGCCGAGCTCCTCCAGCTTGGATTTGAAGGCGTGGCGACCCGAATGCTTGCCCATCACGAGGTTGGATTTGGTCAGACCCACCGATTCCGGGGTCATGATCTCATAGGTGCCCGCGTGCTTGAGCATTCCGTCCTGATGGATGCCGGATTCATGCGCGAAGGCATTGGCGCCGACGATGGCTTTGTTGACCTGCACGCTCTGGCCGGTAATCGACTGAATCAGGCGGGAGGCGCGCATGATGTGTTGCGTTTTTACCCCGCATTCCACGTCGAATACGTCCTTGCGGACATTGAGCGCCATCACCACTTCCTCGAGCGACGTATTGCCCGCCCGCTCGCCGATGCCGTTGATCGTCACTTCCGCCTGCCGCGCTCCGGCGCGAATCGCCGCCAGCGTATTGGCCGACGCCAGCCCCAGATCGTTCTGGCCGTGGAAGGAGAAAATCGCCTTATCCGCGTTGGGGACGTTGTTCATCACATAACGGAACATCTCGCCCACCGTGTCGGGCGTGCCGTAACCCACCGTGTCGGGCAGGTTGATGGTGGTCGCGCCCGCTTTGATGGCCGTTTCCACCGCCTTGCACAGATAATCCAGATCGCTGCGCGTGGCATCCATCGCCGACCATTCGATATTGTCGGTGTATTTGCCCGCCAATTTCACCATGTCAGTGATGATCGGCAGCACTTCCTCGCGGGTCAGCTTGAACTGGTACTGCAAATGGATGTCGCTCGTGGAAATAAACGTGTGGATGCGGCGCTGCTTCGCCGGTTTGATCGCCTCGCCCGCACGTTCGATATCCGCCGGTTTGCAGCGCGCCAGCGAACAGACCACGGCGTTTTTCACCTTCTTCGCAATCGCATGGACGGAGTCGAAATCCCCCTGGGAGGACATGGCAAACCCCGCCTCGATCACGTCGACGCCCATGCCGTCCAGCACCTCGGCGACAAGGAGCTTCTCCTCCAGATTCATGGTCATGCCGGGCGATTGCTCGCCGTCGCGGAGCGTGGTGTCGAAGATAATGATACGGTCGGTCATGTTATTTTATCCTGCTTTGAAAGCCGTGCGTTTTACTGCATCAAAAATGTATCGCACTGTGCCTGTTCCACCACGATATTCAATACATGTAACCTCGTAGATATTTGGCTGTTGCAAAGGGTGAACTTCGGTTACTTTTGCACACAAGTCACCATTCAGGTTTATCATTGTGGCAATCAGTTCTTTGAGTTCCTGCTCTGTGTATGCAAAAGCAGGTGCACTCAAAATACATAGCAGTAAGCAAAAGGCGATGGTCTTTATAAACATATTGCACAATTCTATTTATAGGCCTTGTAAGCGCAGCGGAGTAATTCACTTCCTGTCATTCCCGCGAAAGCGGGAATCCAGAATTTTTTATTCGTCATTGCCCGGTTTATCCGGGCAATCCATTCATAAGGCAGATGGATGACCCGGACAAGCCGGGTCATGACAATCTATTGAATTGCTCTGGACCCCCGCCTTCGCGGGGGTGACGGAATCGTAAGCGCGCAGGCGCGCTAACTCTTTCCGTCAATTCTTCGCTTTGTCGACCAGCTTGTTCTTGGAAATCCAGGGCATCATGCCGCGCAGCTTGGCGCCGATCTCCTCGATCGGGTGTTTGGCCTGGTTGGCGCGGGTGGCCTTGAAGCTCGGCTGACCGGCTTTATTCTCCAGCATCCAGTCGCGGGCGAAACGACCGGACTGAATATCCGACAGCACGCGCTTCATCTCTTTCTTGGTTTCTTCCGTAATCACCCGCGGGCCGGTGACGTAATCGCCGTATTCCGCGGTGTTGGAGATGGAGTAGCGCATATTGGCAATGCCGCCTTCGTAAATCAGATCGACGATCAGCTTGGTTTCATGCAGACACTCAAAGTAAGCCATTTCCGGTGCGTAACCGGCCTCGACCAGCGTCTCGAAACCTGCCTGAATCAGGTGAGAAATCCCGCCGCACAGCACGGCCTGCTCACCGAACAGATCGGTTTCGCATTCCTCGCGGAACGTCGTCTCGATAATGCCCGAGCGACCGCCGCCAACGGCGGAGGCGTAGGAGAGCGCAATGTCGTGCGCGTTGCCGGAGGCGTCCTGATGCACCGCGATCAGGCAGGGCACGCCGCCGCCTTTGACGTATTCGCCGCGCACGGTGTGGCCGGGGCCTTTGGGCGCAATCATGAATACGTCGAGATCAGCCTTCGGTTCGATCAGGCGGAAATGAACATTGAAACCGTGCGCGAAGGCAATCGCCGCCCCGGGTTTCAGATTGTCTTTCAACTCGTTCTCATACAGCTCGGCCTGCAATTCGTCAGGAATCAGCACCATCACGACATCCGCCCATTTCGCGGCTTCTTCGGGGGTGACCACGTCAAACCCGGCGGATTTTGCTTTCTCGATGCTGGATGAGCCGAAGCGCAGCGCCACTTTCACGTTCTTGCAGCCGGAATCGCGCAAATTGGCGGCATGGGCATGACCCTGCGAGCCATAGCCGATAATGGCCACCTTTTTGCCCTTGATCAAATTAACGTCGGCATCCTGATCGTAATAGACGCGCATGGTAATGTCTCCTTTTAATGCCCCTGCTCAAGCACTCCTGCGCTCCGCAATAGGCGGTGGCTTCGCCACGCTCATGGCTGGCGCGGTCTCCTGACCGCGCTTCTTGTCCCCCTTGCTTGGGGACGGCTGTTATAGGGGGTTTGCGCCCATAAGACAAGCAGATATTCCAATGAATCAGCAGGGTATAGGCTCCCGACACGACTACTGATTAGTAGTAGACCCTACGACATTAAATTGTAACAAAAGATTCATTTGAACAGAAGAACAAAAAACTCAATAATTATATAATAACAACAGCCGGATGGCCGCTGAGCCAACTATTCACTACAGACCATTCTTTATATGAAACATCTATACCTTCATTTTTTCCTGTCGCTGGCAGTGGCGTTCGCGTTGTCTGCGGCACCTGCGTGGGCTACGACCGAGAAGAATCTGACCTCCTTGGAAAAAACAACCCTGAAAGACGGTAGAACCGTCATATTACAAGGGGATAGGGCGTATTTTGTGCGTCGTGACGGCGTAAGAAAGCCCATCCAGTGGAACGGGACGTATACGACGGTGGATGGAGCCACCATCACCATTTCCCAGGGGAAAGCAAGTATACAGAAACCCGCTCCCCCCTCTCCTGGCTATGGGTATGGCTATGGAAATAATGCGACGCCGGAGGCCGCGGGGGTTGTCTATCCCGGGACGCAGCGTTAAGCTTACAGCCCTTCCGCGCCGCGAGCCATGGCAGCAGAGCCAGTGCGTGCAACCTCGACCAATCCCAGTGGCGCCATCAACTCGATGAAGCTGTTGATTTTAGAAGGCTTGCCGGTAATCTCAAAAATGAAGGAATCCGTCGTGGCATCCACGGAGCGCGCACGGAAAATATCGGCAATGCGCAGTGCCTCGACCCGTCCTTCTCCCATACCGCGCACTTTCACCAATGCCAGCTCACGTTCCACATGGGGGCCTTCCAGCGTGAGGTCATGGACTTTATGTACCGGCACCATGCGCTCGAGCAGTGCTTTAATCTGCGCAATCACCTGCTGCGTCCCCGTGGTGACAATGGTGATGCGCGACAGATGCTTATCCGATTCCACCTCGGCCACGGTCAGGCTTTCAATGTTATACCCACGCCCGGAGAAAAGGCCGACCACCCGCCCCAGCACCCCGAATTCGTTATCCACCAGCACGGCCAGCGTATGGCGGTGCAGCTCTTCTTTTTTATCGGAAATATCATAAACAATATCGGTGGTCATGGGTAAGGCTCGTTGAGGATTCTGTGTGTCTGGATACACGATTCCGGCAAGGGTCGCAACCCGCAAGATTTCAACAAGAAACTTTGAAGCCGCCCGGTAGGGGACAGTGCGTTTCTCTAAATTTCTTTCCAGCTTCCTCCCAGCGCGGTGACAGCCTGCATTGCGGCGTGGGTCGCGGCGCTCAGCGTCGCGGCGTCAATGCTGCGCAGCACCAGGGTGGCACCTAATTCGCCCTGGCGAAACAAAGGATAAATGCCGATTTCGACGTCCTTCTCAAAGTCTTTCTGAATGGTGGTGATGGCGGCGGCGACGGTGCCTTCGGGCAGGTTGATTTCCAGGGAGCGCGAGAGGGTGGGGGAGCCGCCTTCCAGGTGATGGCGCAGATTGTCGAACATGGCCTGCATGATGACCGGCACGCCCGCCAGCACAAATACATTGCCCAGCATAAATCCCGGGGCGGTGCTGACCGGATTATCAATCAGCGTGGCACCCTGAGGGATATCCGCCATTTTAAGGCGGGCGGCGTTGAGGAGGCTTTCATCGTGACGATAATGGGCGCGCAGACGCGCTTCGGCTTCCGCGTGGCGTAACAACGGGACGCCAAATGCCCTGGCAACGGAGGCGGTGGTGATATCGTCATGCGTGGGGCCGATGCCTCCGGTCGTGAAGACATAATCATACGCGGCGCGAAGTTCATTCACCGTATCGGCGATGATAGTCTCATTATCGGGGATCACCCGCGCATGGGCTACTTTCACGCCGCATTCATTCAGCGCGGCGGCAAGAAACCCCAGGTTGGATTCCTTAATGCGCCCGGAGAGAATCTCATTGCCAATAATAAGGACGGCGGCGGTTTTTTGCATCATGCCCGCTATTATAGAGGGGGAAAGCACAGAGTCCAGACACAAGAATCACTCGTTTCTCAGTTCTTGCGCCAGCGCCTCCCACACTTCCTCCCGCCACCAGCGGCGCGCCTGTCCGGAAGGGGAGGAAAGCACGAAAATGCGCGTCTGACCCAACGTCTCTTTTTGCAATCCGTACGGAATCTGCCCGGCCGGTGTCCCCAGAAATCCACTCGCAGCATTCTTGCTGGTAAAGGCCAGAAAGCGCGGCTGATAGCGCGTTATTTTCTCCTTCAGCGACGCAACGTCAAAGCACCCGTCGGGTAATTCATGGTCATTGCCGCTTTCGGTCTTGCACAGATCGGTCAGGCCAATCCCATAGTCAAGTACCTGGGCATAATCTTCCGGTGCAACGAGCCGGGGGGTCAGCCCCAATCGGTGCAATGTTTTCCAGAAAGCATTGCCAGGATGCGCATAATAGGCTTGCCGTCGTGCGGATTCATGCCCCAGCGCGGTGCCACAAAATACTACCTTCAGATCATGTGCCAGTATATCGGGAATGAGATAAGGCGAGGTCATGGCGTGTCGTGGCGCGCAATGAATTCCGCCACATCAGGGCTGCATATATATTCCATTTCGCTGTCAATTTTTTCCTTCTCCCAGTCCCACCAGCGGATACGCAGC
>Ga0209573_1001774_pt1 | contig 30883 bp, 28 predicted proteins | sample TNRBio252014_DNA_FD_185870 | JGI IMG/M metagenome (GOLD analysis project Ga0209573, IMG submission 185870) | Wastewater treatment Type I Accumulibacter community from EBPR Bioreactor in Madison, WI, USA - TNR Reactor_6/25/2014_ DNA (SPAdes)... | ecosystem: Engineered > Bioreactor > EBPR >...
CGCTAGAATCTCGTAAGGTTCCAACGACTTTGACGGAGGTGTTCTATGCCTTACCAAGTTCTGAACAGCGACGACGCCCGCACCCGCTGGCGCGACATCCTCGACGCCGCCAACAGCGGACAGGATGTCCTGATTGCCCGCTATGGCAAGCCAACTGCTGCCGTGATTCCCATCGCCGACTACGAAGCGTTGATCGAGGAACTGGAGGACCTGCGTGCGGCCCGCCGAGCGCAGGCCGCGTTGGATGCTTTGCGCCAGGATGCCAGCCGGGGTCGCCCCTATGCTGCAATTCGGGAAGAACTTGTCGCTGAGGGCTTGCTGACCGATGAGTGAGACCCGACGTCGCTACACGGTGATCGTCGAGCGCCAGGTGGACAAAGTGCTGCGGCGGCTACCCCAAGATGTGCTGCATCGCGTCGACCGACTGCTGCTGAACCTGGCGGATGAGCCGCGGCCGGCTGGCTGCAAGAAGCTCAAGGGATACGACAGCCTGTACCGCCTGCGTATCGGCGATTGGCGCCTGATCTATGCCATCGAGGACGACAAACTCGTCGTGCTTGTGATCGAGTTGGCCCCAAGAGGGCAGGTCTATCGGGACCTGTGACCCAGGTACGCCCTGGGCGGAGCAACGGATATGCACAGCCAGTTGACCCGTCACTTACACAAACTGAGCGTTGAGATCGGCTGCCGGCCCATTGGCTCGCCGGCCAACCAGGCTGCGGCTGACACCATCCGGGATACGCTGCGCAGCTTCGGCCTGGCCGTGGAGGAACAGGCCTTTGCCTGCACCGGCTGGCACTGCACTGGCGCGCGGCTGACCGTCGGAGACGACGCGCTGCCGGTGGAGGCCAACGCCTTCTCGCCAGCCTGCGACGTCCTTGCGACCGTGGTTTCAGCGGCCACGCTGGACGAGCTGGCCGCAGCCGACCTGACCGGCAAGATCGCGCTGCTGCACGGCGAGCTGGTGGCCGAGCCGCTGGCCGCCAAGTCGTGGTTCCTCAAGGGGGAGCGTGACGACGCCATCATCAGCCTGTTGGAGGCCAAACGGCCGGCCGCTGTGCTGGCTCCGCCGCCGGCCACGCTGCAATACGAGCAGTTCACCGCCGACTGGGAGTTGGAGATCCCGGCCGCAACCGTTCCTGTCGAAGTGTTTGAGCGGCTGCTGCGTCGACTGGGGCCGGTGCATCTGCGCCTGGACTGCGCCAAGTATCCGGCGACGGCGCGCAACGTGGTGGCGCGGCTGAGCGCCGCCGGCCAGCCCGCCGGGAAGATCGTGCTCATGGCGCACTTCGACACGCGCATCAACACCCCCGGCGCGCTGGACAATGGCGGCGGCGCTGCCGCGTTGCTGGCGCTGGCCGAGGCGCTGAGCCGCACGATGCTGCCGGTCGACCTGGAGTTCATCGCCTTCGACGGCGAGGAGTACCTGCCCATCGGCGACGACGAGTACGTGCGCCGCGCGGGCGAGGCATCCTTCGCCGAGGTTGCGCTGGCCATCAACATGGACGGCGCGGGCTACGTGGGCGGCGTCAACACGGTCGCCCCGTTCAACCTGACGCCGGAGCTGGCCGGCCGGATCGAGGCCATCGTCGCACGCCACCCCGCCGTGCAGTGGGTGGAGCCGTGGCCGCAGAGCAACCACTCGACTTTCGCCATGCGCGGCGTGCCGGCGCTGGCTTTCAGCTCCGACGGCGCCTTTGCGCTCGCGCACTTCCCATATGACACGGTTGAACAGGTCAGCATTGACAAGCTGGCTGAAGTGGTGCTGCTGGCACGAGAGATTGTGCTAAGCTAACACGGAATCTGCCTCAGACTCAAGCGCGACCGAGACTGCTGCTGCCTAATCTCTTGCTGTCCAACACCCTTCGCACGTTCTCCAGCGTGAGCAGATCTGGATCGGCGCTCGATTCGAGCAAAGGGCGCACATCGTCCGCTGCGCGCTCCCAATTCAGCCGGCCGAGTTGATCGCGCAGGATCGTGCGCCAGCTTTCGGCGGTAAGTTCAGGGCCAGACCACCCTGTCTGCCCCAGCGCATTGTTCAGCATCGCCAGGTTTGGCTCTGGCCAGCTTGGATCGCTCAAGTACCACAACAGATCGTACAGGTCCCGGCCTTTCGTCCATGGCCGCTGAAGCAGCGCACGCAGCTTTCCAGCCAGCAGGGAAGCGCGGTCATGGTGTTGGAGCTGGCGGAAGTCATACTGCTCCCTGGCTCGCTCCAGAGCGAAGTCCAGGTCTTCCGAGTAGCGGGGAATGGCGTACAAGAAGCGCAGCGCTGTGCCGCCGTGAAAGGCGAGGGGGATCATGGCGCCGGCCCGCTGCATGGCGCCCAAGATTCGGGCTTGCAGATACTCCCTGGCCACATTGCGGCCGTGCGCGGGCGTTGGCGCGGCCTGCACCAGGTCCGCCAGATAGGATTTCATAGCTCCTCGTACTCTTCAGCCTCGGCGTGAGCCAGCACGGCCACACTGGCGGCGGCGCGCAGCAGCTTTGGGCTGGCGGCTTGTTCGGCCTGTCGCCGTAACTCGTCCAGGTCAAGACGTCCCAGGTTCTGCAGGCGCAACTCCCGCAGGTAGGCTGGGTTATCTCCACCAGGATGAAGATGAACCAGATCCAGCAGCGCTTTCTCCGGCCTGGCAACAAAAGCGCATTGTCCGGGGCTCACATCAACCAAGTGATAGGCGAAGAACAGCTCAGGCTTGATGTGGCGGTACTCAAAGACATCGATAGGGGTTCGCCAGCGGCCGGGCCGGCCGGTCGTGACGCTCGTGACTACCCCTGCCGCTTCTGGAATCAGGCCATAGTGAGCCAGCGCTGCTTGCAGACTCACATACGACCCTCGAACCAAACGATTGGCCACGACGAAAGGATGCGGCTTATTCCGCTGGAACGGCGGCGCCAGGCCATAGTGGCCGCGGCGAAATTGAACCAGGCGGCCGGCCTGCACCCAGCGCGATAGTTGCCGTTGCACATCGGCGGGGTTGACGTTCCCGGCCAAGAGCAGGCCGGTTTCAAACACAGGCTCATCACCCACAATCTCCATCAACTCAGTGAATTCCATGCAGATAATATACCACAAGTGGCAAGTTATTGCAACGATTTTCCCAGTTGAGATGGACGTGCTGCCATCGCGGGCAAGACCTGTCCACTTGACCAGTCCCAGACTCCCCCCGCGATGGGGGAGTTTTTCGCTGGTCGGCGCGATGATGGGGCATGAGGACTCCGATGAAGCTGACCTACCGCAAATACCAAACCGAAGACGACTACTGGACGATCCGCCGTTTCCTGCGCCAGGTGTTCATGCTGCATGACCGCCGCGAAGTGGGCTGGCCGCTCTACCGCTGGGATTACTGGCGCTGGCACGTCAACGAGAACATCTTTCGCTTCGACCTGAGCGCGGCTGTCTTCATGTGGGAGACCGACGACGACCGGCTGGCGGCCGTGGTGCATCCCGACGGGCCGGGCGAGGCGTTCTTGCAGGTGCAGCCGGCCTGGCAGTCGGAGGAACTGGAGGTGGCGATGCTCTCCACCGCCGAGACGCAGTTCGCCGTGACCCAGGCCGACGGCTGCCAACGGCTGGTGATCTGGGCGCACCAGGATGACGCGCTGCGCCAGAGCCTGCTGCAGCGCCGCGGCTACGTCAAGGGCGACTATCCTGAGTACCAGCGCCGTCGCTGCCTGGACGCGCCCCTCCCTGATTTTCAGCCGCCGGCCGGCTACTTCGTGCGCGCCTTAGGCGACGAGAGCGAGCATCCGGCGCGCAGTTGGCTGTCGTGGAAGGCGTTCCACCCCGACGAGCCGGATGAGCGCTACCAGGGCTGGGCGTGGTACCGCAACGTGCAGCGCGCGCCCCTCTACCGCCGCGACCTGGACCTGGTGGCTGTGGCGCCAGACGGCGAGCTGGCGGCCTTCTGCACGCTGTGGTTCGACGACGTGACCCGCACGGCCGCCTTCGAGCCGGTCGGCACGCACCCGGCGCACCAGCGCCGCGGGCTGGGCAAGGCGCTGATGGCCGAGGGGCTGCGCCGCGTGCGCGATCTGGGCGCGACGCTGTGTACCGTTGGCTCTTACTCCGAGGCGGCCGGCGCGCTCTATGCCAGCCTGGGCTTCACCGAGTACGACCTGAGCGAGCCGTGGGTGAAGGTGTGGTAGCCGCCGCCCCCATGAGATTAGGCAACGGCTGCGGGGTTCGCTACAATAAGGGCGCCGATCTCTCACGCCGTTCATCCACCGCTTGAGGCTCACGATGCAAGACACCTCACCCACGTTGCTACGCTCGCTGGAGGAGTTGACAAGTGCTGTGCAGCGCCTGCAAGTAGGCGATTTCTCCGCGCGCCTACCTGAGCCGGACGGGCCAGCCGAGTTGGCGGCCCTGGCCCGGGCGCTCAACGTGTTGGCTGGTACCCTAGAACAGCGCAAGGCCGCCGCGCTGGCTGAGTCTGAGGCGCGCTTCCAGACTATCTTCGAGAACGCGGCCATCGGCATCAGCCTGATCGCCCCCGATGGCAAGGTGCTGGCGGTCAACCCCGCGCTGCAAGAGATCTCCGGCCGCAGCGAGGCCGAGCTGATTGCGCTGGGTGGCCAAGCCATCACCTACTCGGAGGATAGCGACATCGGCCGCGCCGAGTTTGCCGAGGTGCTGGCCGGCCAACGCAACGCCTACCAGGTGGAGAAGCGCTACGTCCATCGGGACGGCCGTATCCACTGGATGCGCCAGAGCATCTCGACCGTGCGCGACGCCGCGGGCCGCTTGCTCTATCTGGTCGTCATCGCCGAGGATATCGACGAGCGCCAGCGCGCCCTGGAGGAGTTGCGCGCCTCAGAAGCGCGCTTCAAGGCTGTGTTCGACAACGCCGCGATTGGCGTGGCAATGATGACCCTGGACCGCCGCATCGTGCAGGTCAATGCGACGGCGTCGCGCATCACCGGCTATAGCGCCGAGGAAATCTTCACCATCAACCCCACGGACATGATCGTCCCCGAGGATCGCGCCCTCGACCGCGATCTGTTCCTGGAGCTGGTGGCCGGCCAGCGCGACCAGTATTTGATCGAAAAGCGCTACATCCGCCGCGACGGCAGCGTCTTTTGGGGGCGGATCAACTTCGCGTTAGTACGCGATGCGCTGGGCGAGCCGCTCTACATCGTCGGCATGATCGAGGACATCAACGAGGAGAAGGCGGCGCAGCAGACCCTGGCAGAGTCCGAGGCGCGTTTTCGGGCCATGTTCGAGAACTCGGCCGTGGGCATGGGACTGATGTCCCTCGACCGGGTGGTGCTCGACTCGAACCCGGCCATGTGCGCCATGCTGGGCTACACGCGCGAGGAACTGATCGGCCAAAGCCCGGCGATGGTGACGCACCCGGACGAGTTCCTGCAGTCCACCGACCAGTTCCGGCAACTGCTCTCCGGCGAGATCAGCCACTACATCACCGACCGGCGCTACGTGCGCAAGAACGGCGAGGTCTTTTGGGCGCGGGTGTCGATGAGCATGGTGCGCGACCCGAACGGCAAGCTGCTCTACCTGGTGGGTCTCATCAACGATATCGACGCGCAGAAACGGTCGGCCGAACGGCTGGCCGAGCAAGACGCCGCCCATCGCCGCCAGCTCGAACAGCGCATCGCCGAGCGCACCCGAGAGCTGAACGCTGCCAACCAGCGCCTGGCTGAGAAAGCCGCCCAGGATGCCGTGATTGCCGAACGCACCCGCCTGGCGCGCGACCTGCACGACGCGGTGACGCAGACGCTTTTCTCCACCACCCTGATCGCCGACGTGCTGCCCGATTTATGGACGATGAACCCGGCCGAGGGCCAGCGGCGGCTGGCCGAGCTGCGCCAGATGACGCGCGGCGCGCTGGCCGAGATGCGCACCCTGCTGGTGGAACTGCGGCCGAATGCCCTGGTGGAAGCCCCGCTGCCAACCTTGCTGCGCCAACTGATCGAGGCCATGGTCAGTCGCTCCCGTATCGCCATCCAACTTAGCGCCGAGGGCGAGCGCAAGCTGCCGCCTGACGTCCAGGTTGGGCTATATCGCATCGCCCAAGAGGCGCTCAACAACGTCGTCAAGCACGCCAAGGCCTCGCAGGCCGTGGCCACATTGCGCTTGGACGACGTGGTGCGTCTGACTATCGCCGACGACGGCGCTGGCTTCGACCCTGGCACGGTGACGGCCGACCACCTGGGTCTGCGCATCATGCGCGAACGGGCCGAGGCCATCGGCGCCCAGCTCAGCGTCTACAGCGAGCCGGGCGATGGCACCCAGGTGTCGGTGCTGTGGGGCGTAACCCATAACCCGTAACCCGGAAATCGGACTTCATGCGCAGACTCCGGCTTCCGGGTTACGAGTTACGTATTACTCGGTACGCGATGCCACGCATGTCCACACCCAACTCCCACCGAAGGAGAACCTCCCATGTCCAACACAATCCGCGTCATGCTTGTCGACGATCACGCCGTGGTGCGGTCTGGTTTGAGCGCGTTCTTGATGGTAAATCCCGATCTGGAACTGGTGGGCGAGGCGGAGGACGGCCAGCAGGCTGTGCTGCGCGCCGGCCTGTTGCAACCCGACGTGATCCTGATGGACCTGATGATGCCGGTGATGGACGGCGTTGCTGCCACGCAGGCCATCAAGCGCCAGTACCCGGCCATCCAGATCATCGCTCTAACTAGCTTTCAGGAGGATGAGTTGGTGCAGGGCGCGCTGCGGGCCGGCGCGGTCGGCTACCTGATGAAAGATGTGACCGCGCGCGAGCTGGCTGCAGCCATCCGCGCGGCCAAAGCGGGCAAGATGACGCTATCGCCCGAGGCCACGCAAGCGCTGGTGCGCGCGGCTCAGCAGGCGCAAGAGACCGAGGCGCTGACCGAGCGCGAGCGCGAGGTGCTCAAGCTGATGGTCGAAGGGCTGAACAACGCCGAGATCGCCGATCGCCTGGTGGTCAGCCTCTCCACCATCAAGTACCACATCAGCAACATCCTGGGCAAGCTGGGCGTGGACAACCGCGTGGCAGCCGTGACCCTGGCGATCCAACGCAAGATGGTCTGAGGCGCTGGCAGACGGCCAGTTTGAGGGCTAACCGACTGGCCAGGCAGAAACTCCTCACCCGATGGGGGCGAATCGCTGGGAGATGGCGTAGACTGGGGTCAGATTGTCACACTGCATCTGACCCAGGAGCGCCACCATGTTCGACATTCGCCCCCCTGTCTGCGACTTCTACCCTACGGATCATAACAACACCAACAGTCACTCCGTCCTGCTGCTCAGCGCTCTCAACCTGTTCAACACTGCCCGCTGGCGCAGCACGGTGGAGCGGGCCTGTAGCGCGCTGCGCCGCCAGGCCTGGCGTCTGGTGGACCTGAACGTGATCACTCCCAACCAGGTGCATGGCCGGCGCTATGCAGGAATCCAGAGCGTGGCCATCAGCCAGATTCGCGGCAGCATGGGCCGCACAGGCGATTTCGACCGCAGCTTCCATCCCCTGGACGATCGCCTGCGCAGCCGCTGGACCAGCATCGCCATGGCCCGCAGCCAGTACATTGCCCTGCCGCCGGTCAGCCTGGTGCAGGTGGGCAACCTGTATTTCGTCGAGGACGGCCACCATCGCATCTCCGTAGCACGTGCCTTGGGCGAGAGCGCGATCGACGCTGAGGTGACGGTTTGGGACGTGCAAGGTCCGCTGCCGTGGGAGCCGCAGCCGGCGCTGCAGCCGGCCTGGCAGCCAGCGTGACAGCCGTCCTGTAACTAATTCAGTCATAGGGCGCCGGGCACTTGAATCTGCGCTTCAAATCGATCGCAAGTGCCCGGCGCCTGACTAGTTACGCCGTCCTTACAACTGCTATGTCAATCTCTCTGAGTGAGTAGAGTTAAGCCATGCGCATCATTCCCCTTCTGACCGATGACACAACCACCGAGCAGCAGGCCGCAGCCCTGCTGGTCATTGCCTTTCGCGAGCATTGGCCCAACGCCTGGCCCGACATGGAGTCCGCACTGGAGGAGGTCCACGAGTGCCTGGAGGCGGAGACCATCTGCCTGGCCGCGCTGGACGGCGCCGGCCGCGTGCTGGGCTGGATCGGCGCACGGCCGGCCTACGGCGTCACCGGCTGGGAGCTGCACCCGCTGGTGGTCGATCCGGCGCAGCAAGGACAGGGCATAGGCCGCGCGCTGGTGAGGGAACTGGAGAGCGAGGTGCGCGGGCGCGGCGGCGTCACCATCTTCCTGGGCAGCGACGACGAGAACGGCATGACCAGCCTGGCCGACGTCGATCTCTACCCCGACGTGGCCGGACACATCGCCACAATCCGCAACCTGAAGCGCCATCCGTTTGAGTTCTACCAGAAGCAGGGCTACACCATCGTCGGCGTCATCCCCGACGCCAACGGGCCGGGCAAGCCGGATATCATGATGGCCAAACGGATAGTGCCTAGAAAGGCTTCCGAAGTCTATAACCCAGGCGGGAAAATCGTCGGCACCAGCGCATAGGCGAAGAGCGTGACCAACGTGGCTAAGGTCAGCGTGTTGACTACGTAGTTAGCATCCTCCTCCGTGGCCTTGGCCATGAACATGGGAATCACGAACGGCGGCGGCAGCAGCACCATGGTCAGCACGGCGGCCTGGAACTCCTGGTCCAGCCCCAACAGCCGGCCGACGACGAAGACGCTCAAGGCCAAGCCAAAGGGCAGCCAGAGGAGCAGCCGCACGGCCACTGTGCGCACGGGCCGCGCCAGCGCGCCGGCCCGCAGGGTCAGCCCGTAGCCGATGACCAGCGCCACCAGCGGCGTGGTCAGCGCGCCCAGCAGGCCCAGCGTCTCCAGCGTGCTGTTGAGCAGCGGCGAAGCGGTGAACAGCTCCGTCAGGCCGGTGGCTTTGAATAGCAGCCCACCCAGAATGGCCAGGATCACCGGGGTCTTGAGAAAGCTTAGCGCGGTCGCGCTCAGCGGCCTGGCGCCGTGGGTCAGCCGCTCCAGCCCAGGGACCAGGACAAAGAAGACGAAGAGCACCTGCCCCAGATCGACGATGCCGAACTTGTAGATGGTCTCGGCCCCGTAGACGGCCGCGTAGATGGCGTAGCCCATCATGCCGGCCTCGAAGCCGGTCAGCAGGCTGGGCAGGTAGGCCGAGTCGACGCGCAGCGGCCCGGTCAGCCAGCGGCCCAACAGCAGCGCCAGCAGGCAAGCTGTGAACATGATAGCCACAACGACCAGGTACTGCGGCGCCAGCGTCACCTGGGAGAAGGCCAGGAAAAGCACGGCTGGCAGCGTGATGTTGACCACTACCCTGCGCAGGTCCTGCACCGTCTCCGGGCCGACGAAGCGCCAACGGCGCAAGGCGACGCCCAACAGGATCAGCAAGAAGATGGGCAGCACTTTGGAGAGGGCAGTGAGGAATACCATGATGGCGTTGCGGGTTACACGACGTTGTGCTCGCGCACCAGGTCGCCCTCGGCGAAGCGGCTGAAGCGCAGTTGGTGGATGTCCAGGCTGTGCGCGCGGCCGTCCAGCAGCAGCTCGGCAATCAGCAGACCGGTGATGGGGCCGTGCATGAAGCCGTGGCCGCTGAAGCCGCCAGCCACGTAGAAGCCGGCCGGCTCGCTCAGCCGGTCGATCACGGGGTGTGCGTCGGGCGTCACCTCGTACAGCCCGGCCCACTGGCTCAACAGCCCGGCCTCGCTCAGCAGCGGGAAGCGCCACGCGGCCAGCTCCAGGTGCTGCTCGGTCCAGGCGTTGTCCACCGACTGGTCGAAGCCAGGCGTCTCGTTGGGATTGGACTGGCCGGTGAGGATGCCCTCGCCCTCGCGGTGGAAGTAGAGGCTGCGGCTGAAGTCGATCACAAAGGGGAAGTCGGCCGGCACGCCCGTCAGCGGCGTGGTCACCACGATCTGGCGGCGCAGCGGCGTGATGGGCAGGTCAACGCCAGCCAGCGCGGCGACCTGGCCGGCCCATGGCCCGGCCGCGTCGACCACGGCCGGCGTGGCGATCGTCCCATGCGGCGTTTCGACCGCCGTCACCTGGCCGCTCTTCACCCGGATACCAGTGGCCTCGACGCCGGTCAGTGTCTTGGCGCCCAGCCGCCGCGCCCCCGCGGCGTAACCCTGCACCACGCCGTTGGGGTCGGCCAGGCCGTCGCCGGCGTGCCAGGCCGCGGCCAGGATGTCGTCCATGTGCAGCAGCGGGGCCAACTTCTGCGCCTCATCCCGCCCGATGATCCGCGTGGGCACGCCCAGCCGGTTCTGCATGGCAACGTTGCGCTGAAACGTGGCCAGGTCGGCAGCGTTGTCCAAAAGGAAGAGGTAGCCCGGCCAATGCAGGTCGATGTTCTGGCCCAGTTCCTCGTGAAAGCGCTCCAGCATGGGCAGGCTGAGCTGGGAAAGGCGCACGTTGATCTCGGTGCTGAACTGGTAGCGAATACCGCCGGCGCACTTGCCGGTGGCCTCCATGCCCAAGAAGGGACCTTTCTCCAGCAGGACAACGTCGCTACAGCCGCGCTGGGCCAGGTGGTATGCTGCGCTGGCGCCCATGACGCCCCCGCCGATGATGACTACGTCTGCGGTCTTGGGAAGCATAAGGAACTCCTGTGGGTATGGAATGATCGACAACGGGCAGGATTATACCACCTGCCTGACGCAAGGATGCAAAAGATAATCGCCAATCGGCGCGCGCTGACGCGCCGGTTGGATGGCGTGAAAACGGGACGAAGCTCCACCAAATCAGACGCAGCCTTAAATTTTGCTTGAACAGCAAAAAACGTCTGGACAAACACGGCACAATCTGTTATAATTAAGCTGGCGAGGAAATGCCTCGTCAAAAGTTTTCATTCTTCGGAAGGAGCGTTTCTCATGGACATGATCCTCCAGGTACTGCTCAGTTGGTTGCTGGCCGCCCTTGTCATCTTTATCGTTGGCAGACTCGGCCTTGGCCTGACGGTCGATGGCTTCGTTCCGGCGCTGATCGCAGCGGCCGTGATCGCCATCGTCAGCGCCGTCATCATGTGGCTGCTCGGCGCCCTCAATATCACAATCGGCGGCGGATTTCTGGGCGTGATCGTCAGCTTGATCGTCGCCGCAGTGGTCCTGTTGATCGCCGACCGGTTTGTCCCTGGCATGAAAGTCGCGGGGTTCGTCGGCGCCATTATCGCCGCGATTGCTATCGGTGTAGTCGCTTGGTTTGTCAATTGGGTGCTCAGTCTCTTCTAGCCATCAATGATTGACCGGCGCCAAGAGGCCGCTGCAAATTAGCAGCGGCCTCTTTTTTACGGAGCTGCACAACCAGACCACCAAGAAGACCGACTGGACCTCCTTCATCTACGGCTGCATCGCCGGCATCTTCCCCTGGATCGTGATCACGCTCTACTTTGTAGGGGCGGTCAACTCAGGTGACGCCAAGCCGCCGGCCTTCGTCTACGTCATCATCGCGACCCTGTTCGTATTCTTCAACATCTTCGCCATCAACATGTACTTGCAGTACAAGAAGGTGGGACGGTGGGCGAACTACCTGTTCGGCGAACGGATCTACATCGTGCTCAGCCTGCTGGCCAAGACCACGCTGGCCTGGCTGATCTTTGCAGGTACGCTGGCGCCGGTGTGAGTCTTGACCGGCGTGCAGAGTTAGCCTGAGCCTGGAGCGTGCAGAGCGGCCAGCCGCCGCCGCTCCTGGTTCTCTTCATCCCGCCGCAGTCGATCCCAAACCGGGGTCAACAACAGCTTGGCCCCGATCCATGGACCCGTCTCGCGCGCCGTGGCTGCCAGCCCGACGCGCGGGATGGCCAGCGGATCGGTGGCAGGGCCCACATAGCCGCTGTCGGTGGCGAAGGCCAGCTCGACGCCGGCTGCCCGCAGCAACGCCTGCTCGCGCGGGCCATAGTCCAGCCCGGCTGCGCCGTTGGGGTACGCGAAATCACGCACCGGCCGGCCGAGCAAGGCTGTCAACTGCTGGACGGAGCCAGCAATCTGCCGCTGGGCTTCGCCATCGCTTTCGTTCTGCAACACCGGGTGGGTCAGAGAGTGGGCGCCGATAGTGACCAGCGGGTGGCGGTCCAGCGCAACGGCTTCCTCCAGTGAGATGCTGGCCGGCGGGGCAGGCGGCAGGCCATGCTGCTGTTCCAGCGCGTCGATCACCGCCCACATCGCAGCAACGGGCAAGGCCTTGAACAGCGGGATAATCGCAAAGGAAGCCACCAGCCTTTCGTCCCACCCCACCTGCGCGGCAACCTGGCGGCGGATGGCGTTGTCGGCCACGTGCTGGCGCAGATAGGTCAACTCCTGAAACCAGTAGTTGCGGCCGCTGTCCAGCACACCAGGCGCGATGAACAGGGTCACTGGCACGCCCAGCCCCTCCAGCACCGGCAGCGCCACGTCCACAAAGCTGCGGTCGCCGTCGTCGAAGGTCACGTGGCAAGCGCCGTTGAAGCGCTGGTCGCGGTAGAAGTTGCCACGCAGGTCATCGATCGCCACAAAACGATACAGCCGGCCGACTGTCTCCAGTGCGCTCTGAAACCACGCGGCCGACGGCGTGCGGTGGAAGTGCAGCACCAGGTTGGTGGAGGTGAAGGGGGAAAGGGGATGGAAGGCCACGGGATTATCCACAGAAAAACGAGAGAGGGTTATATGGAGTACTCATCAGAGCTACATAGAGAGCGCAGAGGAGACACAGAGAGCACAGAGGTAGAGACACAGAGGGGTTCATGGATTTGGAGATCTTGGTGGACATCGCTTTGAGTACTAGACGTTTTGGTCAAGATTTTCGTCCGGTCTTTGTGTTCTCTGTGATCTCTGTGGCTCCTCTGTGTCCTCTGTGTCCCGACCTTGCCCCATGCGCAGACGGAAGACGAGTGCTGCGACTGTCACTACCGCCCAGGCCACCCCGCCGATGGCGATGGTTAGCTCGCGGCTGGGCAGGGGGAAGCGAGCGTACCAGTAGTGCAGCGTCGAGACGAAGGTGGCCGCGGCGATGATGGCCAGCATAGCCCGCTGCGGCCAGATGTTCTCCTGGATCACCAGCGCGAGCAGCCAGTAGAAGGGCACGAAGGCCGGCGCCATCAGCCGCTCGTTGGCCGAGCCCAGCAGGCTGCTGATGAAGGTGAGCAGGATCAACGCGACCATGAACAGGTTGCTGCGGGCCCAGCGTACCGTCGTGCCTAAAAAGATCAGCGGCAGGAAGCTGAGCGGCTTGAGCGAGTTGGCGAACTGCCGCACCCAAAACTCCGGCTCAAGGATCTTGGGCGCGAAGCGGGCAAAGGCTTGCAGCGGCTCCAGGCTGCCGACCACGTCGGCCCGCAGCAGGGTGCGCAGCAGCACGGTGGCGAGCAGCGCGGGCAGGGTGGCCAGGATCAGCTTGCCCAAATCGCTGCGCAGCAGCTTACGCTCCCACAGAAAGACGAAGGCGGTTGGCGCGGCCAGCACCCAGGTCTCGCGGCTCAGCGCGCCCAGCAGCAAGGCCAGGCTGAACAGCCGCCATCGGCGGGCCATCATAGTCCATAGCGCCAGCAGCAGGAAGAGCATCGCCAACGAGTCGTTGGTGTGGAAGGTCAGCCAGGCGGTCAGCCCGAACAGATGGGTGTTCATGGTGAACAGCGCCGTGCTGAAAGCGGCCACGGGACGGGCAATGCCCACGTAGCACAGGAAGAAGTAAAGCAGCGCAACCACAGCCAGCAGCGCGGCATAGTTGACCACGAAGAAACCGGCGATGTAGTTCTGGCCAAAGAGCAGGCCAACGCTGTAGGTGCCCAGCACGCGGTAGCGGAAAGGCGCGGCCGCCACCTGTGACAGCCCCGGCGCAGCCTCAGCCATGGTGCGGTAGTGCCAGCCATCCCAGCGATCGGCCGGCGGCACATGCCAGTTCACGTTGCCCCATAGAAAGAACATGGTGGCGGCTATGGCCAGCAGCGGCAGCAGATAACGCGCGTGATCACGCCATAGCGTGCGAAATCTCTCAGCCCAAGTCATCGCTTCTGGTCCATCCTGTGCTGACATCAGCTTCGCCGCCTGCGTTTGAAACCACAGGCTGATACCGGTGAAGCATGCTAAAGCAAGCTCCTGCCCGTGTCTGAGCTTGCTTCAGCATGCTTTCGCTTTGCCAGGCGCTGAATTCATTCAGCGCCGGCGCCTGGCCGTAACCACGTAGTGCCGGCCATTGACGGCGACGATGTTCTCGAAACCAGCCCGACCCAGCTCACGGCGGATCGCGGCGTTGGTCTGGAAGGATTCGTAGTGGCCGCCCAAGGGCGAGGGCAGCAGCCGGCCGCTAGCATGTAGCAGCGCGCCGTTCGCCAGCACGTAAGAACGATAGAGCGCACGCTTCCACTGGCGGCTGCGCAGGCTCGCGGCCAGGTCATGGACGGTCTTGTCCAGCGAGTGCAGCACCAGCCACAGGTCGCCGCCCGGCGCAGCCACGCGGCCGATCTCCTGCACAGCGGCCGGCAGGTTGGTCAGGGGCAAAGTAACGCGCGACAGCACCAGGTCGAAGCAGGCGTCGGGAAAGGGCAGGCGCTCGGCCTGGCCCGCGCTGAAACCGACGCGGCCGGTCAGCTCGCGCCCCAGCAGCAGCGCCTCGAAATCGACATCCAGGCCGGCCGCCTGCACGCCGGGCGCCAAGTCGCTGGCAATCAAGGTCTGGCCCGCGCCGCAGCCGATATCCAGGATGCGCCGGTGGCGCGGTAGAATCGCGGGCATGACGTGGCGCGGGTCGGCCGGCGACTGCGCAATGGCAAGCTCTCGCAAATGGTAATCTCTCGAAGTCATGTCAACTCACGCTGATCTGCGACCCGTCCACGGTCTTCTCCACCTCGATGCGGGCAGGGAACAGGTCCTTCAGCTCGTCGATGTGGGTGATGACCAGCACACGCTCGAAGTCGTACTGGATCGACGTGATCGCCTGAACCAGCCGTTCGCGGCCCTGCGTATCCTGGCTGCCGAAGCCCTCGTCGACGATCAAGGTCTGCAAGGCCGCGCCGGCGCGGCGGGCCAGCAGTTTGCTCAGGGCAATACGGATGGCGAAATTGGCGCGAAAGGCCTCGCCGCCGGAGTAGAGGCTGTAGTCGCGGCTGCCCAGCTCGTCGCTGAGGATGATATCCAGCGTCTCACGCAGCTCCTGGGTGGTTTTGGTCTCGCGCTGCGTCTCCATGCGCACCGACATACGGCCATCGGTCATGCGGGCCAGCAATTGGTTGGCCTCGCTCTCGATCTCCGGAATAGCCGCCTCGATGATCATGGCCTGCACGCCTTTCTTGCTGAAGGCGGCTTGCAGTTCCTCGAAGGTGGCCTGGCGCTCCACCACGCTATGCAGGTCCAGCCCCAACTGCTGGCGGCGGACGGCCTGCGCGCGGCAGGCATCCAGCTTTTGGCGGGCTGCGCCAACCCGCTGGCGCGCGTCGTTGGCGCTGCGCTCCAGCCGCTCCACCAGGGCTGTCTGCTGGCTCAGCTCGCGTTCCACCTCCGGCAGGCGCGCCAGCGCCGCGCTCAGTTCGACGCGGCGCTGCGCATCGGCCGCCAGACCGTCGCGCAGCAGTTGGCCTGTCGCCTCGGCCTGCTGGATGCGGACGTGCAGGTCGTCGCTGCGGCTGGCGGCCAGTTGCAGGTGGCTGTGGCGCTCGGCGTAAGGTTCCAGCGTTAGCGCCGCGTCGCGCACGGCCTCGTGGGCCGCTGCGTCGTAGCCCAGCGCCGTCATCTGCTCGCTCACGGCGAGCAGATCAGCCTGGGTCGCCGCAGCATACTGGCCCGCGCGCAACTGGCTGGCGACTTGGTCAAGCTGCCCCTGCATCTGGTTCAGGTCAATGCGGGCCTGGCCGGCCGCGGCCAAGCGCTGCTCGGTTTGGCCCTCGGTGCGCTGCCAGCGGGCTCGCTGTTTCAGTTCCTTGTCGATCTCGCCCAGCTCAGCCTCGCCCGCCTTGCCCTGGGCAGCAATCTCGGCGATGCGGGCCAGGTTGGCGCGATAAAGATCGCCGCGCGCTTTGCCGGTTTGAGTGTAGCCATCCAACACCCGTTGCCGTTCCTCGTCGCCCAACGGCTGGGCGCATACCGGGCAGACTGCGCCAGCATCCGGCAAGCGGCCGATTTTGGCCTCCAAGTCGGCCATCTCCGTGCGCAGCCCCTGATTTTGGGCCTGTAAGCCGGCGATCTCCTCCTTCAGGCCCTGGACCACGTGGCGCAGATCGGCCTGGCGCACGTCCAACCCGGCCAGCCGCGCCAACTCCACCTGCGCCTGGGCCAATTGCGCCTCCAGCGCCTCAACCTGACCGGCGTCGTCGTGCAGTTGGGCCAGCCGCTCGCTCAACGTGCGCTGTTGCGTCTCCAACTGGAAGCGGGCCTGGTTGACCTGAGCCTCCAGCGCGCTGCGCTGGGCCTGCAGGACAGCCTGTTGGCTGAGTTGACGATTCATGGCCTGGTCAGCCTGGCGCGCCTCGATCAGACGGCGGTGGCCGTCCTCGATCTCGGCCCGCTGGGCCAGCAGCGTCTGATCCGCGGCCAGACGGCTCTGGTCGCGCTGCAACTGCACCTCCACCTCCGCCAGTTGGCGCTCGGCCTGCTGCAAGCGGCCTTGCAGGTCGTCCAGCATGCGCCGCTGAGCCAGCAGATCCTGCCGTTCGGCCCGCAAGCTCTGCTGCACCTGCTCAGCCGCTTGCAGGCGCTCGGTCTGCTCCGTCAACAGGGCTTGGGCAGTCTCCAGTTCTTGCTGATGGCTGGGCTCCAGCGCCAGCTCCGCGTCGATGCTCTCCATCTGCGCGGCCAGACGCGTCGCGTCCTGCTTTTCCTGGCGGGCACGCTCCTTGGCCAGATTCTCGTAGTCGTCGTAGATGCCCAGGCCCAGGATGTCGGCCAGAATCTGCTTGCGCTGGTTAGCAGGCTTGACGGTGAACTCGTCCGCCCGGCCCTGCACCAGGAAGGCCGAGTTGATGAAGGTCTCGTACTCCATGCGCAACAAGCGGACGATGGCCTGCTCGGTGTCGCGCAGGGTGGGTTCGGTGATGGCGCGCCAATCCCCGCTGTCCTGCCAGACCTGGAGTTGCAGATCGCTCTTGCCGCTGCGCCCCTTGCGCTCCCGGCTGCGCAGGACGCGGTAACGGTTAGGGCCGAGGGCGAACTCGAAATCGACCGACATGTCGCTCTGGCCCAGGTGGATCAGCTCATCGGCCTGGTTGGAGCGGGCCTTGCCCCACAGCGCCCAGGTCATGGCGTCCAGAATGGCCGACTTGCCGTGGCCGTTGTTGCCCGAAAGGCAGGCCAGGTGCATGCCGCTGAAGTCCAGCGGCGCTGGATCGCGGTAGCACATGAAGTTGTGCAGGGTAAGCTTGAGTGGGATCATAAGCTGCCGTTGGGCCGGCCAGCGGTGCTGGCCATCAGGCGCTGCTCGATCTCCTCGGCGACGGTCATCACGCGGATGGCCGCATTGCTGCCTACGCGCGGCTGCCGCCCGTCGCGTACGCAGGCCAGGAAATGTTGCAGCTCGGCGTAGAGCGGCTCGATTTGCGGCACGTAGACCTGCTCGATCAGCCCCTCCTGCCGATAGAGCACCTCGCCGCGCTGGGCGAAATAATCGGCTGACGACTGGCGATGCACCATCACGGTGCGGGTCAGAAAGTCGGCAACCACGAAGGCCTCGGCGCAGGTGACAGCCATCTGGCGCACCTTGTGCTGGGTAACCTTGCTGGCCGAGAGGCTGGCGACCTGGCCGGTGTCGAAGGTCAGCAAGGCCATCGCGTGGTCGGCTTGGGGCGAACGGATGCGGCTGCCGGTAGCGCTGACGCTGGCCAGCGGGGCCGGGATCAGGTTCAGAATCAAGTCCAGGTCATGCACCATCAGGTCGTAGACCACGCTGACATCGGCGGCGCGGGTGGCAAAGGGGCTAAGGCGGCGGGCTTCGATGGCGAGAATCCGCAGGTCGGACAGGACGTTGGCCAGCTCGACAAAGGTGGGATTGAAGCGCTCCACGTGGCCGATCTGCAAGACGAGGCGCGCCTGCTCGGCCAGCCCCGCCAGCTCATGCCCCTCCTGCACCGAGGCAGCCAGCGGCTTCTCCATCATCACGTGAACGCCGCGCGCCAGGCAGGCCAGCCCAATCTCGTGGTGCAGGGTCGTGGGCGCAGCCACGCTGACCGCATCCACCTGGTCCAGCAGCGTGCGATAGTCGGTGTACGCTGCCACCTGGTAGCGGTCGGCGATGTCCTGTGCGCGGCTGGCGTCCGTATCGGCAATGCCGACCAGGTAGCTGCCGGGCAACGTGGCATAGATGCGGGCGTGGTGCTGGCCGATGTTGCCGACGCCGATCACACCGGTGCGAATCTGGTGGTTCAAACGGTTGCTCCTTCCAACGCTTCAAGACTGACAAAGCTCGGGCCGATGCACGGGTGGCACGGTCAGGAGACCGGCCACAGCCACGTCACTCAGCCAAGTCGAACTCACGACTACAGACGGCGCAGCGGCCGCGCAGGCCAGTCGGGGACGGCTCGGTGGCCAGCCGGGCGCCGCAGCTACAGACGTAGCCGGCCAGCCGGGCCGGCGCGCCGATGGCCAGGCCGTGCGGCGGCACGTCGCGCGTGACGATGGCGCCGGCAGCGATCATGGCAAAGCGGCCAACAACCACGCCAGGCAGGACGATGCAGCCCGCGCCGATGGACGCGCCGTAGCCGATCAGAATCGGCCCGACCTGCCAGTCGTCGGCCGCTTTTAGCGAGCCGTCCGGGTTGATCGCGCGCGGCTGGCGATCGTTGGTCAGGATAGCGCCGGGGCCGACAAAGACGCCATCCTCCAGCGTTGCGCCGTGGTAGAGGAAGGCGCCGTTCTGTAGTTTGCAGTTGTCGCCGATTTGCACGTCGAAATCGACATAGACCCCCTTACCCACGATGCAGTTGCGGCCAATGCTGGCGCCCTCGCGCACCTGCGCCTGATGCCAGATCTGTGCGCCGTCAGCGATCTGTGCGTCGGGGGAGACATCGGCAGTGGGATGAATCCGGATCATGAGACTCCTTGCTAGCGGCCCTGCCGGGCCGGCCTGAGACGACAAGCCCAAGTTTACCATCATTGCCCCGCTCTGGCGATTCCAGACAGAGAATACAAACTGCCGCCCCGTCGGCTGGCGGGGCGGCAGTTTGACCGGTCACTGACGGTATTGCGCGCCGGTGTTATGGCTGTCTGATCACACCGGGCAAGTACTGGTAGTGGTACGGCTGGTGGCCGAAGTCCATTACCACCGGAATGCCCGCCTCCACGAAGACGTTCACGTCGTTGAACTGGGCAGGGGCGTAGCCGGGCGGGGCAGTCTGCACCACGCGGTAGGTGAGGTTGGGCGTCAGGAAGGTAAAGCTGTACAACCCATTGGCGCCGGTCACTTGAAGATTGAGCAACTGCCCGGCCAGGTTGTAGAGCTCCACCCGCCCGCCAGACAAGGGCTGGTCAACGCCCGGATTGTAGCTTCCATTCTGGTTCACATCGTGGAACACCCGGCCCTGGACGATGCCATAGGGCACGCGCGTGGCCGTGGGCGTTGCGGTGGCCGTGGGTGTGTTGGTGGGCGTCGCCGTCGGTGTGCGGGTCGCCGTCGCCGTCGGCGAAGCCGTCGCGGTGGGGGTGGCGGTCGCCGTGGATGTGTGGGTGGGCGTTGCCGTCGGCGTGTGGGTGGAGGTGGGGCTGGGCGTCGCGGTCGGCGTGTTGGTGGCGTCCGGCGTGGACGTCGGCGTTGTGGTGCGCGTCGGCGACGGCGTCCAGGTGGGGGTTGGCGTGCGCGTTGGCCCAGCCGTCGGCGTCGGCGTGGGCGTGTGCGTCGGCGTTGGCTGCGGCTGCGGGCCGGCCAGCTTCTTCAGCTCGACGAAGTGGACCCACTCGTTGCCGTCGTTGACGCCCGCCTCGCTGCGGCTGTCCAGCACGAAGTCTGCGCCGCCGGTCATGGCGTTGCTCATGCGCGTGTCGGTCAACACGAAGGACGCGGTCAGGAACGCGTTGCTGTTGGTCTTCTGCACCCAGGGATCAGCGCCGCCCACAGGCACGGCCGCCAGCTCCTGGCCGCTGCTGTCCTGATACTTGAGCTGCCAGCGGTCTGTGCCGCGATTCCAGTAGGTGACGTCGATCTGCACCTGGTTGCCGTCGCCGTAGACGTAGCCATCGTCAGCCGAGAACCATATGAAGGGGTTGCCTGTGGTCTGGTCGGTGCGGCGGATCACCCAGGCCTGGTAGGTGTTGGCAGGCAGGTTCGGGTTGTAGGCATTGGACCAGCAGGGGGAGCCGGGACAGTTGCCCAGCCCGACCGGCTGGCCGCCCTCGGTGGCCTGGTTGGTTTCCGGCACCGTCTGTCCGCCGGGGATGTCGTCGCGCTGATAGAGCCAGAACTGGTAGTTGCCCAACTGCGGCCGGTCGCTGGTGAAGGCAATGCTGCCGGTGGAGCCATAGCGGAAGGGGTTGCGATGCTCGCGCATGGCCACCCAGATCGAGGGCGTGGTAGGCAGGTCCTTGCCGAACCATTGGCGGGACCAGGCCATCAGGTTGGTGTAGGCCGGCACGGGCTGATCGTTTGGCCCCAGATACCAGCCGCTGTAGCCCGACAAGCGCAGGTAGTCGGTCTTCTTGTCCAAGGCGTTCATCAGCCCCCAGAAGAACTCCGATACCGTGGGCAGCATGTAGCTGTAGGTTTCGAAGGCGATCGGCACGGCGTGGTTGAAGGCGACGAGCTGGTCGTAAGCGCCGGCGCAGTCGTAATCCGGGTTCGGATCGCCGCACATGAAGACGTTGTTGTAGTCAGCGTACAGACCGTTGAAGGAGAGACCGACGCCGCGCTCGGCCGCATAGACCGAAAACTCCTTGCGCTCACGTGGCACGATCTGGAAGGGCGCCATCTGCAAGAGCAGGTTCTTGCGTAACTGGCCGCCTTCGCTGAAGGCATCGATGTACATATCGGTAATGGCGTTGACCGTGTTGATCCACACCTGCGAGGTGACGCCGTTGGCCTGCGACGCCGGCCGATCGACCGGCTCAGTCGCGCGTGTCTCGCCCCACATGCCGGTGCCAATAGCGACGAACTCGACGCGCGGGTCGTTACGATAGCGCGCGCCCAGGGCCTGAACGAAGGTCTGATAGGCCTGTTTGTACTCGGTAGACCAAAGCTTGAGCAGGATCGGGGTGGTGGTGAGCGCGACTTCGTCCAGGAAGAAAGAGGAGGGCGCGTTGCTGTCGTTGCTGACCGTTACCCGCAGCTCGATGTTGCGGTCCTCATAGGCCGTCAGGTCCACCACGTAGCGCTGCCAGACGTTGCGTGCTGCATTGCTGTTGACCGACTGCACGGTGGCGATGACGGCGCCATTCTGCAGCAACTCCACACGCATGGTATCGGCTGTGCTGCCGGCCGGCTCGCTGGTCTCCAGCCGCCACCAGTAGGAGATCTCGGCGTTGCGCAGATAGGGCGGGATGCGCATGGTGTACTGGCGCAGCAGGGCCGTAGAGTTGACGGCGCCGCCCAAGCGCACCGACTTCACGCCGGCCAGGACCGGATTGCTGACGGTGCTAACCGGGCCGCTGAAGTCCCAGGCCGCGGCCAGGTCGCCTTCGAAGCCGCCGTCGTTGACCTCGTTGAGCGTGACGCCGTCGTACATGATCGCGGGATCGCCGCGCACAAAGCCCGGCGCCGGCATGCTGCCGCCGCCGTTGCGGCCCTCCATCGGCACGATGGCGATGCCGATCTTCTTGCCGTTGATGGCATGGGTGGCCAGATAGCTGTCGATGTTGCTCCAGTTGAAGACCCCCGGTTCCGGATTGAGCGGGCGCCACCAGAAGAACTGCATGTCGCCTGCGTTGTAAAACTGAGCCGGATTGAGGTTCTTGCTGCCGACCAGATAGAAGCCGGGTGCATCGACGACTGGCCCCTCCTGGCTGGCCACGCCTGCGTTGCTCTGCGTGGCCGGGCCGGCCACTAGCAGGGCAACGACCAGAAACAAGGAAAGCCATTTTGAACGTTTGAATGTCATAGTCTCATACCTTCTTCACGGCGCGGGCGGACGCAGCAGGTTGCGGTCGCCAGCGCCTGACTGGAGGATCGTCAAAGAAGAGTCCAGGTTGCGGCCGAACAGCCGTCCCACCGCGAGCGCATTGCCGCCAAGTTCGACAATGCGCCAGCGCTTCGATGCGTCCCAAGGAACTATCGAGTTGTCCGTGGAAGTCGGAGGGAACAGGGGAGAAACGGTGTTACGCGCCCTCCATCTCAGCCGTTGTTGCTGCCAGTGAGCACGACGGGGATGGTCTTGAAGAGGATCTCGAAATCCAGCCAGATGGAGCGGCGGTCGATGTACTCGATGTCGAGGCGAATGATCTGGTCGAAGGCCAGGGCGCTGCGGCCGTTGATCTGGGCCAAGCCGGTCAAACCGGGCGGGACCTCCAGACGGCGATAGTGCCAGTCCTTGTAGTAGTCCAACTCGTAATCGGCCCAGGCACGCGGCCCGACAAAACTCATGTCGCCGCGCAGGATATTCCACAGTTGCGGCAGCTCGTCGAGGCTGGTCTGGCGCAGCACCTTGCCCACCCGCGTGATCACCAAGCCGTTGTTGAGCGGCTTGTGGACACCATTGCTGTTCTCGGCGCCGTCGCTGCCGTTGGCGTACTGCTGCACATATTGGCGATGCACCTCGATGTGCTGAGGGCTGTAGCTCATGGAGCGGAACTTGAAGAAGTTGAACGGCCGGCCATAGCGGCCCGTCCGGCGCTGCACAAAGAGCACCGGGCCAGGGCTGTCGAGCTTGATCGCCAGCGCCAACCCTAAAAGCAGCGGGGACAGGAGCAGCAACAGACTAACAGCCAGCACGATGTCAAACATGCGCTTGATGCGCTCATAGACAAACGTGTGGGTCTGCATGCGTTGCAAGGTCTTCGGATACGAGGTATCGCTGTACCAGGTAGCCATGCGTGTCTGTGTGTCCAACATCGAAGTATCTCCGTTCGTTTGACTTCCACGCCTATAGCGTAACATGGCAAGATGAATTCTCGATGAAAAAAGCGCCGTCCTAAGATGACAGTTTCTTCATACAGCCGTCAAACGAACGGAGAGCCGCTGCTGGAGGATTGCGGCCAGGACGAAGGGTTAGAGCGACGCCGTGCTGGCCAGCCTTGCGGCTGGCCAGCACGGCAGGACCTGTAGGATCAGTTGCTTCTCGTCAGGAGCGGCAGATAGATCTCACGCACCACCGGGGTGGCGGTCGGTGTGATGGTCGGCGTGTTGGTGGCCGTAGGCGTTGCCGTCGCCGTGTGCGTAGGCGTCGCCGTCGGCGTGTTGGTGGCCGTGGGCGTCGCCGTCGGCGTGTTGGTGGCGGTCGGCGTGGCGGTCGGCGTGGCGGTGCGGGTCGGCGTCGGCGTATTGGTCGGCACGGCCGGGTCATACTGGCGCACGTCTACGAAGTGGATCCACTCGTTGCCGTCCTTGACGCCGTCGCTGTTGCGCGAGTCGATGGCGAAGTCGGTGCTGCCGGGCAAGCCGTCAGCAAAGCGCGCGTCTTCGACCAGGAAGGTTACCTTGCGGAACTGGTTGCTGTTCTGCTTGGTCAGCGCGGTGTTAGTGGTGCCCTTGATGCGGGCGTACTTCGGCCCGGTGGTCGACTCGTACTGCAAGCGCAACTGATCGGTGCCTTTGTCCCAGTACGTGACGGTGATGTCAGCCGTGTAGTTGCCGCTGAACATGTAGCCCGGGTCGATGTCGAAGTACATGAAGTTGTTGTTGGACGCCTGGTCGGTGCGGCGAATGACGAACGACTCGCGCGCTGTGGGCAGCTCGGTGTTGTAGGCGTTGGTGTAGCACGGATAGTTGAGCGGTCCGTTGCTGGTCGGCGGGCACAAGCCCAGGCTCGGGCGCAGCGAGCCCTGCAGCGACGTCTGGATGAACTCCAGGTGGGTCTCAGGGATCGTCTTGCCACCTGAGACGTCGTCCTTCTGGTACAGCCAGAACTCGTAGTTGCCCAGCGGCGGCCAGTAGCTGGAGAACTCGCAGTTGCCCCGGCTCCAGTAGCAGATAGGCGTCATGTGATCGCGCATGGCCACCCAGACCGACGGCGTGTAGCGCGTGCTGGCGCGGTCCAGGGTGGCGCCAAAGTAAGGCTTGGCCCACAGCATGATGTCGGTGTAGTCGCGCACCGGCTGATCGTTGGGTCCCAGATACCAACCGGCATAGCCCGACATGCGCACGTAGTCGACGTGCTTGTCCAGCGCGTTGAGCACGGACCAGTAGAAGGCGTCTGCCTTGTTGCTGCCGATGCCCAGACCCACCGAGTCGCCCACCATATAGCTGTAGGTCTCGAAGGCGGTGGCCACCCGGTTGCTGTGCTGCAAGATCGGGTCGTAAGCGCCCAGCCCGCGATAGCTCGCCGGCGCGTTGGGATGGATCACCGACTCGGCGCCGTTCCAGTCGTAGTACAGGCCGTTGAAGGACAGACCCACATCGCGACCGGCAGCATAGTCGGAGAACTCCTTGCGCTCGGCGACCTGATATTGGAAGGGCGCGTATTGGAGCTGCAGAACCTTGCGCGGCGCGCCGCCAATACTGAAGGCCAGGCGATACATTTCGGTGATCTGGTTGACGGTCGTCACCCAGGAGTTGATGTCGTTGGGCAGGCCGCCGGCGATGGTGGCCGGTCGATCCTCGACGCCGGTAGCGCGCGTCTCACCAAACTGGCCGGTGCCGATGCCGATGAACTCCAGACGATCGTCGGTGCGATAGCGCGCGCCCAAGGCGGCGACAAATTGGTTGTAGAGACTCTGATAGGCTGGGTCCCAGTACTTGGGAAGAATCGGCTGGACCTCAGCCTTGACATCGTCCACAAACACCGCCGTTGAGGTGGCGTTGCCGTCGTTGGTCAGCGAGAAGCGCACGGTGGCGTAATGGCCGTCGTAGGGCACCAGGTTCAACGTCACTTGCTGCCAGCCGCGCGTGCCGATGTTGTTGACGTTGAGCACCTGCACCACCAGGGCGCTGCCGTCTAGAATCTCGACCTTCAAAACATCGCCAGGGTCGGCGATGTTGCCGGTGGCCTCGGAGCGCCACCAGAAGGAGAAGGTACCCGCGTTCAACACAAAGGGGATGCGGACGCTGTATTGCTCCAGCAGGTCCGTGCCGCTGTAGGGCACGCTCTGGCTGCCCATGCGCATTGCGTTCGGCGCGCTGTTGGGGTTGGCGGTGGTGATGGCAACCTGGCCGGCCGTCTCCCAGTAATCCAGGTTGTCGGTGAAGCTGCCGTTTCTGACCGAATTGGTCAGCACGCCGTTGATGGTGGTGCCAGGTGTGGCGCGCACCCAGGCCGGCATAAGTTTAGCGCCGCCATCGCCACGACCATCGTAGGTCGTGAGCGCGATGGCAGCCTTCTTGCCGGGCTGGCCAGGGCCAGGCGCCAGATAGTGCTGGGCGATGAATTGGTCCAGCCGGTCCCAGTTGAAGGAATTGGGGCCGCCATGCAGCTCAGACCAGCCCCAAAACTGCATTTCACCTGAGTGATTGAACTCAGCCGGCTCCAGACTCTTGCTGCCGACCAGATAGAAGCCCGGCGCGGTGACGAACTGGTTAGACTCCGGTTCAGCCTCGCTCTGAGCGGGATTGCCTGCATTGGCCAGCGATGTAGCTAAGAGGGCTACGATCAGCAAGGCCAACAGCGAGACCAGCGCACTTTTGCGTCTCATGTTGGTGTTGTTCTCCTTTGCCGCAATGACTGACCATTCAACTCATATTTCAAACGATCTATGTGGCGACGTCGAGAGCCGATAGGTGCAGTGTCCAATTCTACGATCTTAAGATTAAGATTGCATGAAATCCGGGCGCTCGACAGATGTACGTTTTGTCAGGTTTGCGGCATTACACCGCCGCAGCCAGAAGTTGGCTGCGGCGGATGTGGGCGATAATAGCATACTTGGCGCGCTTTGGCAAACCGCTGCGCTGCTTTGACCGCGGTCATGTCCGACCGTATACCGCCATTCAATAGGTCTTGCGGGCAGCCAGCAGGATGGGGGATGAGATGCTGGCAGGCAGCCAGCGCCGCAACTGGTTGATGGCCAGCGAGCGCTCAGCCGCCCCGGGAATGCCGCGCAGGTCCAGTATGTGCATCCCCAGATCACGCAGATGACAGGCAATGTCCAGCGGATTGCACAGCCACACGGCGTCGTAGTCGGCGCCGTAGCCCAACTGGCGGTAGCGCTCCGCGTTCTCGAAGTCGGGCTGGCGCAGCCGAAAGCGCGGCCGCTGGCTGAAGCGGCTCTCGAGCAGCGCCGCGCTGTTGCGCACCAGCAGCGCCAGCGATTGGGCGGCGCTGTCGCCGCTCTCCGGGCCATAGCGGGCTCGCCGGCGCCGCGCCACAAAACGCTTCAGCGGCCGCAAGGGCGTCAACAGGTTGGGGAAGGTCAGGACCAGCAGGCCGCCCGGCGCTAGCACCCGGTGCATCTCCCGCAGCGTCCTGGCCGGCGTCGCCACATGCTCGATGGTATTGACGGCGACGACAGCCCAGAAGTGATCCGATGGAAAGGGGGTCATCGGTCCGGCATCCAGGGCCACGAAGGGCAGGTGCGGATAGCGCGCCTGGGCGCTTTGCACGAAGGGCAGTGAGATGTCAGCCCCCACAGCCTGGTAGCCCGTGCGCGCCAGAATCGACGTCAAATCTCCCACACCGCAGCCATAATCCAGCGCCTGGCCGCCCCTGGGCAGTTGATAGCGCTTCAGCGCGCCCAGCACCGCGCCGTATTCCGGCCGCCAGCCAGCATCCTCCAGCCTTTGCAGGTAGCCGGTCGATTGATTATAGAAGCGGTAGGTTTGGTTCCTTATAGTCGTGGTCATGAGTAGCGGAATTATACGGTAGCTTGGGTAACCCGTCAAACCGTCTAAAGCGGCGGGCTTGACAAGAGCTATAACAGCGATTATAGTAGGCCGACCTTTACTGGAGAGCACCATCGAGCTATGAGCACCATCAAACCGATCAAGATTCGCCTGGAGGCCTCGTCGGCCTGCCAGTTACGCTGCCCATCCTGTCCCACGGCCCAGGGGATCATTGCCAAGAGCGCCGTGGGCGCCGGCCTGCTGAAGTTCGAAGATTTCAAAGCGTTGGTGGACCAAAACCCCATCGTGCGCGAGATCGGGCTGTCCAACTGGGGCGAGGTCATGCTCAACCCGCAGTTGGTGCAGATCCTGGCCTATGCGCACGAAAAAGGGGTCAAGATCAACCTCAGCAACGGCGTCAACCTCAACACGGCAGCGGACGAGGCGCTGGAGGCGCTGGTCAAGTACGGGGTAGAGGAGATCACGGTCTCCATCGACGGGGCCAGCCAGGAGACCTATGAGCAGTACCGCGTGCGCGGCCACTTCGACACGGTCATCGGCAACGTGCGCAAGATCAACGCCTACAAGCGCCAGTATGGCAGCCAGCAGCCGCGGCTCAACTGGCAGTTCGTCATCTTCGGTCACAACGAGCATGAGATCAATGCCGTGAAAGCGCTGTGTCAGGAGCTGGACATGGCTTTTCGGCCCAAGCTGAACTGGGATCCCGACTTCTCCCCCGTGCGCAACAAGCAACAAGTGATGCTGGATGCCGGCTTGTCAGCTACGACGCGCCAGGACGACTGGGAACAAACCCACAAGTTCCAGCAGTGCTTGCAGCTTTGGAACGATCCGCAGATCAACTGGGACGGCAAAGTGCTGGGCTGCTGCGTCAACTACTGGCAGGACTTCGGCGGCAACGCCTTCAGCGATGGCCTGGAGACGGCGCTCAACGGCGAGAAGATCAGCTATGCACGCGACATGTTGATGGGCAAGGCCCCTGAGCGCGCCGACATCCCCTGCACCAACTGCACCAAATACCAGCGCATGGCCGAGGAGCAGGTGTGGGTCAAACAGAGCGATGTGCTGATGGACAAGCGCTGGATGGTTCGCCTGCGCCGCGTCCCGCTGGCCTACCGCGCCGCTCGTTTTGTCGTCAACAGGGTGGGCTAAACGCCCCACCCCTCGCTTTATGCCGGATCAAAAAAGGGCCAACGCCTGACAGTAGCCAGGCGTTGGCCCTTTGCCGGCCCAGAAGTTCGACTTCTTGGAGAAGTCGAACCTCTTCACTCCATGGGGAATCCGATCTGCTGCCAGGCATCCAGGCCGCCCAGCATCGCTGCCACGTTGCTATAACCCTGATCCAGCAGGTATTGCGCCGCACGGGCGCTTGATTCCTCGGCCGGTCAGGTGCAGTAGAACAGGATGGCTTTGTCCTTGGGCAGCTCGGAAAGGCGCGCCGGCAGCTCCTCCAGCGGCAGCGAGATAGCGCCGCGCGCGTGGCCCGCGTCATAGTACTCCCGGCTGCGCACGTCGACGATCACTGCATCGCCCGCCATGGCGCTCATGTGCGCCTGCTCTGCTGCGATGCGCGCCACGTTGGGATAGGGGATGTCCTGGCTGGCCGCCGCAACGGTCGGGATGGCCACAGCTACACTGGGGGCGGGCTGCTGCGAGTTGTTGAACCACACCAGAGCCGCGGCCGCCGCGGCCAGCAGCAATACAGCGACGCCCAGAGCCAGCCAAAGCTTGCTGCGCTGGGCGGGTTGAGTCTGCGCCGCTTGGGCCGCCGGCGCAACACTGGCGGCCACGGGAGCGCCGCAGGTGGTACAGAAACTGGCGTCCGCGCGCAGCGGGGCGCCGCACTGCGCGCAGTGAGCAGTCGATTTGTCGGTCGGTTTATCTGGCATAACGTCTTTACCTCCAGAGATCGGCCGCAGGTCATGGGCTTGCGGCAAGGGCGCATTGTGCCTTGAGATGCAGCGATGCGCAAATTCGTGTATCGGCTCACATAGCCGATCCCCCTCTGGGCTTGTGCTGTGCGCAGTGCGGACGGCTTTATTGCGCACAAGGTATGGAACCGGGCTTACGGCATAACGCCATGACTCTGGCACAATAAAGACTCTATCCTTATCAAAAAGCCCATAATCATGACCACCAAACAGGCAGCGCCATCAAAAGCCCAAACCAGCAGCCGCCAGCGTCGCATGGCGCAGCGCTGCGATCACCACGTTGCCAGGCAGGGCTAGTTCAGCGCTCTGGTCGATAGAGTTTCTCCTATGCCTACCACCCGGATTCTTGTCGTCGACGACGAGCAGAGCATCGTCAAAACGGTAAAAGCGTACCTGGAAGAACAGGGTTACGGTGTTGAGACTGCTGCCGATGGCCCCACAGCGCTCAAGACGGCGCGCGCCTTTCGGCCTGACTTGGTCGTGCTGGACATTATGCTGCCGGGCTTGGATGGCATCGAGGTGCTCAGACGCCTGCGCCAGGAGTCGGACGTATACGTGCTGATGTTGACCGCGCGCGCCGACGAGATGGACAAGGTGGTTAGCCTGACCATGGGGGCGGACGACTACCTGGTCAAGCCGTTCAGCCCTCGGGAACTGGTGGCGCGCGTGAAGGCAATCCTACGCCGGGGCCGCGGCGGCGCGCATGAAGAGGCCGCGCTGCTGTACAGCCGCCTGCGCATCGATTCTGAAGCCCGCCAGGCATGGAAGGATGACGATCTGCTAGATCTGACGCCGATCGAGTTTTCCCTGCTCTATGCCCTGGCCCGGCACGCCGGGCGTGTACTTAGCCGGGAGCAACTCATCGAACACGTATGGGGCCTGGACTACTACGGCGACGAGCGGGTGGTCGACGTCCACGTGGGCCGCCTGCGCAAGAAGATCGAAGACGACCCGGACGATCCCAGGCTGATTGTGACGGCGCGCGGCGCCGGTTATCGCTTCGAGGATGCCCCGGCATGAGCCCCATGCGCCATCTCCGCCGCAGCTTAGGGTGGAAGCTCTTTCTCTCGTACCTTCTGATTGTCATTGTGGCGGTCGTGGTGCTGGCGGGAACGGCTAATTTTCACACGAGTACAGCTCTGAATCGCCACATTGTCGAAATGCAGGAAGCGCTCCTGCATGGGGTGCATGCTACCCAGGACCTGGACGCGAGCTTGCACGCGGCGCTCAACGAGATCATTGCCGTGGCTGCGTTCGCTGCCATCCTGGCGGCGGTAATAGTCAGCGCGTTTACCGTGCGACGCGTTGTCACACCGCTGCACGCCATGATCGCGGGCAGCCAGCGCATCGCCGACGGGGACTATCATCAGCGCGTGCCCATGGCCAGCCAGGACGAGCTGGGCGCCCTGGCCCAGTCATTCAACCAGATGGCCGAGGCTCTGGAGCAGACCGACCGGCGCCGGCTGGAGCTGATAGGCGACGTGGCTCACGAACTGCGCACACCGCTGTCCAGCATTCGCGGCACCATGGAGGGCCTGGTGGACGGCGTGCTGCCGCCCGATCCTGCGACTTTTTTAGGCATTCAACACGAGGTCGCCCGTCTGCAGCGGCTGGTTCACGACCTGGAGGAGCTTTCGCGCGCCGAGGCCGGCCAGATTCCTCTCCACCGCCGCGCCCTCAGTGTTATCGAAATGGTTTCTCCGGCCGTCGAGCGGCTGCGGCCCCAGTTCGAAGACAAACAAGTAGCGCTGGCAGTGGAGGCGCCGCCAGACTTACCCACCGCTTGGGCTGATCCGGGACGTATCACGCAGGTTCTGCTCAACCTGCTGGGCAACGCGCTACAATACACACCGCCTGGGGGCCAGGTGACCGTGCGCGCCTGGCAAGAGAACCAGGCTCTGCTGATTGCCGTGCAAGACAGCGGGATCGGTCTCGATCCGCAGCACCTGGCTCACATCTTTGAGCGTTTTTACCGCGTGGACAAGTCCCGCTCGCGCGCCGGCGGCGGCAGCGGCATCGGCTTGACCATCTCCCGGCACCTGGTAGAGGCGCACGGCGGCCGCTTGTGGGTCGCCAGCCCCGGCGCGGGCCAGGGCAGCACGTTTACGTTTTCCCTTCCTCTCGCTTCCTGACACCCTCAGTTCAGCCTTTATTCTTCACACAATTGTCACAATTGCGTCAAACGCCTGTTATGGGGG
>Ga0209573_1001776_pt1 | contig 30863 bp, 23 predicted proteins | sample TNRBio252014_DNA_FD_185870 | JGI IMG/M metagenome (GOLD analysis project Ga0209573, IMG submission 185870) | Wastewater treatment Type I Accumulibacter community from EBPR Bioreactor in Madison, WI, USA - TNR Reactor_6/25/2014_ DNA (SPAdes)... | ecosystem: Engineered > Bioreactor > EBPR >...
AGTATAGGTAGCAATACCAAATTTAGTTTGTGAAAACAGGTTGCCCGCAAATAACAGCAGCAGAGCAGGAAGAAAATATTGTTTCATAAATAAATACATTTTGATGATTAAAAAATTACCAGTCAAACGTATTCAGAATGAATGGCATCCCATATCCTGCAAAAAGGGGATTTTTTGAACAACAACCAATCCGGCAGCTATGCACCGGACTATCCATATACCTGACGCTTTAACCAAACCCGGCAAGGAAGGAGGTAACGAAAAAAGGTCTCTTAATCTATAATACGATGCGGGCACCCAGACTTAGAACAGATATCACTTCTATATATGTTCCCAGGTAATCTTTTGCTGTATGCGGCCCGGTAGCAGATAAAAGCACCTGGAGGGACTTGCTTTTTTTCAATTTGAAGCTGTACCCGGTGTTGAATGTGGCAGTGATGATTCCATACCTGATTGCATCATAATGAACATTCTTTTCCTTAGTAGTTCCATTGTCAGTAATAGACCAGCATTCATCACTGGCTTTTTGAAAGCCTATACCGGCGCCAAAGAAAAAACCCCGTCCCGGCTGTTTGCCTGCCTGGTAATTAAAATTAGACCGGATTGAAAAAGATTCAAACCTGTCTTTTTCACTCAGGGTGCTGCTATGCGTATAAGTGGAGGAATTATAAAAAAAAGTAAGCTCCGGAGCCCAGTTCCACTTTTTCTTTTTCCCCAGCGGATGAATTACCCCGGCTGAAAAAGAAGGGCCAACATAATAAAAGTCAGCGCTGCCCGATACATGTAGCCCTGCAAAGGGCCTCCATTTTTTTTGAGCTTTCGCAGCACAAATAATTAATAAAAAGGAACCTATAAGCAAAGAAAGCTTTCTCATAAAAAAGATTTAAATGACTGAACTGATTACAGGCTATTTTAAAGTTAAACAATTTCATAGCCCTGAAATAAAAATTTTCCATGGGGCTGCCATTAACAAATCCGGCCACAGAGAAGAAAATTAATACCCCGCACTGTTTTTAGTTTTAGATTTACTGTCCACTAAAAAAAACCATATGATAAAAGAGGCGCTCATGGGTGAATTTTTGCATGAAGCAGAAAATACCCGCAGACTATTAAATGCCATTCCTGATTCAGCACTGAACTACAGGCCGCAGCCGCACTTATGGTCGGTGGGGCAGCTGGCATCCCATATTGCTGAAGTGTACAACTGGTTTGATGCTACGTTTAACCAGGATGTATTTGATATGGGAACTTACAAGTATGATAAAGGCGATATCAGCAAGGCATCCAACATTGTCGCCAAGTTTGAAGAAAACCTGGCAAAGGCAAAATCGGTACTGGAGAATGCGGATGAAAGCAAATTCTTCAATACATGGACCATGGAGGTGGGCGGCATACCCGCCATGCCACCAATGCCCAAGATACAGGTAGTAAGAGGATTCTTATACAATCATCTCTATCACCACCGCGGCGAGTTGGTGGCACACTTAAGGGCAAGCGGTAACACAGTTCCGGGCTTGTATGGGCCTACTTACGAAGAATCACAGGCCATGATGGCACAGCGGAATTAACCTGATAGGAAGAAAAACCGACAGCAATGCAGTCGGTTTTTTTATTTAACCAAATTAGCTTTGATTTCTTCATTAACACAGAAGAATACCGTCGGAGAAGCGGGAACAACTTTTTGCTACTTTTAGCATATCAAAATTACAATATCATGTCAGTACGATTAAAATTGAATCGACTACTTACCGTGCTGTTTTTTTTATTTACAGGCTATTCATCAATAGCAAATAACGGTTATTACCCGGCAGATACAACAAAACCAGGCATTCTTTCGGTTCAGGCAAAGGACAGTCTCCTGTCGGATAATGAAGATTCATTGAAAATATTTGAAAAAGTAGAGATTGAAGCCAGCTTCCCGGGAGGTGATAATGCATGGAGAAAATATATTGAACAAAATGTCAATAGCGCCACCCCTGCAGAATACGGGGCTCCTGCGGGAGCATATACCGTAGTTGTTCAATTTGTGGTTGATAAGAATGGGAACATATCTGATGTAAGACCACTTACACGTCACGGCTTTGGTATGGAAGCAGAAGTAGTACGGGTAATCAAACGTGGACCCAGGTGGATACCAGCCATGCAGGATGGGCGAAATGTAAAAGCCTATCGCAAACAGCCGGTAACTTTCTCTGTAACCGTAGAAAAAAGGAAAAGAAAGAATAAGGATTAAGATATTTTTACGCCACCATTGGTGTTGAGTATGGATTTTCTTGCTGTTGGTCTCTTGCTTACTCACTTTACCTCACACAAGACACAATTTATCTGCCGAAGGCAATGACAGCGGCGTAATGCTTTTTGCGGAACAACAACAACGGCAAAAAAGAAACAGGACTGAGTACAGTGAAGACTCGGCTGGGAAGAAAAGATTTGTACTATGCCCAAAGGCGAATGAATAGTACTGCTAGACTGTAAGTCCCGCAATACCAGGTATACATATCATTTTTTAAGCTCATTGCCCTGTCTGTCTACATGGATGTATTTATTTCCTTTTTTAACCCGGATATCGTTAGCATCGTCTTTTATCCAAACGATATCATCATACATGAACGCAAGAATCGTCTTATTTTCTTTATTGATCACACCCCAGTTCCCATTCTGCTTTGCGGCAGCATACCCTCCTTCAAAATACTTAGCTCCTTCGTATGCGAAGGGAATCGCTTCTTTGCCTTTTGAATCAATGAAGCCCCATTTTCCATTGAACTTTACAGCTGCAAGACCTTCTGAAAAATTATACGCCTCTTCATATTTCATAGGTATCACCATTTTTGTTGATTTATCAATGAAGCCAATTTTCCCATTCAGTACCAGTTTACAAAGCCCTTCCCTGAAGCCGCCTACTTCGTCATATTTAACCGGTACGGCCACTTTGCCGGCAGAATCGAGCAGGCCGTAACGCTGTTTCTTTCCATCCCATGTTTCCAGGGGTGCATAGCCTTCTTCAAATCTGACTGATAGCAGATAACCACTGTATACAAATGGAGTCAGCGCTTTGCCTGCCGCATTGAATATGGCATACTTGCCTGAAGGGCTGGCATCCATATTATTGAACCTGTAACCGGTATTGAGTGCAAACAAATTATACCCCAGGCTTCTTGCCTGGTCATACTTTATGGGAATAATGATTTTTCCTTTTGTATCAATTATACCCCATTTGCCGCCTTTGTTATTGGCATAATCAGCCCCGATATTAACCTCTGCGTATTTCCCATCGGAAAACTCGTAGGCAAGGTTATAGACGGGTTTGACAACTACCTTACCCGATTCATCTTTATAGCCATATTTATTCGTCTTCTCGTCCTGGAAAGGCTGTGGTACCTGTGCCAATACGATAAAACTGAAACAGATAAAAGTAATGGTGCTTACTAACCGAATCATATTTTTTATTTTTTCTAAAAGATATTAAATTTTATCATAGTTGACAAATCCTGGTATTTTCAGCTGCACTATTAGTTGAATTTTGCTGCCAGCTACTTCTTTATTATTTTACCTGATCTGTTTATGAACCTTTTTGCGGTTTTTGTTGGTCTTGTGTGCTGTTCCTACAACAGATAACATAAACAACTATACTCATCGTATGATTCAGAATATCCGACCGGAAAGAAAAAATTTGTATTATCGCAAAGGTGATTGAATTTAATTACGAGATTACAAGTCTTGCAGAGCTGGGGCTAGGACACATCGAATGTCCTAATGTTAATTATTTTTCTTTAAAACTTCGTTTAATTCTCAATTCGACTATTCCGATTTCGCTTTTGATTTGACATTTCTTAAACCTTTGTGTCTTTCTTGTCTTCATAAAATCTATATACCCACTTCGTTCAGTGTTAGTAATTTTAATGAAAATGTATTCAACTAACGGATTTAATAAAGGAATTATCATCATCGTTATTACTAAACCGACCCATAAGCTTATTAATATATCCCAACCAAATGAAAAAGATTTTGAATCACTAAACTCAAATTCCCATAAAAGAAATCCAATGATAAGTCCAAAACATATTTCAACACTTCTTCTGATCGAACCACCTTTATTTAGATAATCCTCAAATCTAAAAAGTCTTAGGTTACATTTTTTAAATCCTTCTTCTTGCTCAAGAATCTCAGACAATTCTTTCTCAAGCCTTTTCTTTCTTTCATATAGTTCTGATAATTTTTGAGGAGTATTAAGCATACAAACACAAGATATTAATAATACTAATCTCGAACGCCCAATTGCGTGAGGACTCTCAACTGGGTAACGGAAAAACAGCTCTAGTTAGCTGATGTTGAGTTATAAACTCAGCATATCCATTCTGCATTTTTATTTTGTTGGAATTCTTTGAACAACAGGGCACTTTACTCCGAGCCCCTTTGCGGGAGACTTGATTATGTACTAAAATAAACTCTATTCTGAAATAAGTTTTTGTGTCATTTCTTTCCCCATATCCTTCATTATATTTGCGACTTCTTTTGAAATTGTTTCAGATACAACTCCACTCACAATCATTTCACCAAATTTTCCAAACAGATTCTGCCTCCAGTTTTTCTTACCCAAACCATACATACCTTTTAATTCTTCGAACTCTTCTGAAAAAGCTTCAATGATAATAATTTGTCCTTTTTGAATAGTTTCTGAGTCATGTTTTAATTTCTCAAGTTCTGCGAGTAAGCTGTCTATTTTTTTGTTAAGATTTATACGTTGAGCATAATCTATATTCTCATCTTCTGATTGTTCTATTTCGTTATACTCATCCAATTCTTGATTGAGATAAAATAAAGAAAATCTATAACCTTTGGACTCATCACAGTTTTTTTCATCACGGCACTCCTTTGAATGCACCTCTGCCGATTTAGATACTTCATCAATGACTTTTTTTAAAAAGTAAATTTTGTCGTTAGTTCGCCTCAATTTAAATAGGTTGTCTTTCACTTCGCCCATGAAAGAGTCGGGATTACTTGTTTTGTGTATTTCCCAACTGACAAACTTTTCGGCCATTTCTTCAACTATACTCATAAACTTCATTTTTAACAAAAGCCCCCGCATTTCTACAGGGGCTCTTTTATTATCATCATCTAATAACCCTTCGACTCCTTCGACAAGCTCCCACGACATTCGTCGGGGTAGGCAGGATGACAAAGGGTGACATTGCGTTTACTTCACTTCTTCATACGGCACATCCGTCACATTATCCGTACTTCCTGCCCCGGCATCAGCCGTATGCGGTTGTTCAGCACCGGGTTGTTGTGCCCCGGTATCCTGTGTGGCTTTATACATATCCTCGCTGGCAGCTGTCCAGGCAGCATTCAGTGCAGCCATAGCTGTATCAATACCGGCAATATCATGTGCCTTGTGGGCTTCTTTTAATTTTTCAGCGGCCTGCTCAATAGCGCCTTTCTTATCAGCCGGTATCTTGTCGCCATATTCCTTCAGTTGTTTTTCTGTCTGGAACACCAAACTGTCGGCCTGGTTCAATTTCTCTACTTTTTCTTTTTCGGCCTTATCACTGGCTTCATTGGCTTTTGCTTCCGCTTTCATTTTTTCCACTTCTTCCTTGCTTAAGCCGCTGCCTGCTTCAATATGTATCTTTTGCTCCTTACCTGTTCCTTTGTCTTTTGCCGTAACATGTAAGATACCGTTGGCATCAATATCAAATATCACTTCTATCTGCGGTACACCTCTTGGCGCCGGTGGTATGCCATCAAGATTGAAAATGCCAAGACTCTTGTTATCCTTACTCATACTTCTCTCTCCCTGCAGCACATGTATCTGCACACCGGGCTGGTTATCGCTGGCAGTAGAGAACACTTCCGATTTCTTGGTCGGTATAGTGGTGTTGCTTGGTATCAGTGGTGTCATCACTCCACCCATTGTTTCAATACCGAGAGAAAGCGGTGTTACGTCAAGCAGCAATACATCTTTTACTTCACCTGTTAATACCGCACCTTGTATAGCAGCACCTACGGCAACCACCTCATCCGGGTTCACTCCTTTGTTTGGTTTTTTACCAAAGAATTTTTCTACTATCTCCTGCACTTTGGGTATCCTTGTAGATCCACCCACCAGTATCACTTCATCAATCTGTGAAGTAGATAAACCGGCATCTTTCAATGCAGCTTCACAGGGCTTCAGGCAGCGGGCAAATAAATTATCTGCTAATGCTTCAAATTTTGCACGGCTCAGTTTTTTAACGAGGTGCTTGGGCACTCCGTCAACCGCGGTGATATAAGGAAGATTAATTTCTGTTTCAGAAGAAGATGACAGTTCCACTTTTGCTTTCTCTGCTGCTTCTTTCAAACGCTGCAGGGCCATCGGGTCTTTGCGAAGATCAATGGCTTCATCTTTTTTGAACTCATCAGCCAGCCAGTCCATGATCACTTTATCAAAGTCATCACCACCCAGGTGAGTATCCCCATTGGTTGATTTTACTTCGAATACTCCGTCACCCAGTTCGAGTACAGAAATATCAAACGTACCACCACCGAGGTCAAACACGGCGATCTTCTGGTCATGCTTGGCTTTATCCAAACCGTAAGCCAGTGCAGCGGCTGTAGGCTCATTTACGATACGGCGAACGGTAAGACCGGCAATTTCTCCGGCTTCTTTGGTAGCCTGGCGCTGGGCATCGTTGAAATAAGCCGGTACGGTGATCACCGCTTCGGTCACTTCATGGCCCAGGTAATCCTCGGCCGTTTTTTTCATTTTTTGCAGCACCATAGCGCTGATTTCCTGTGGCGTATAGAGTCTGCCATCTATGTCAATACGAACGGTATTATTGTCACCTTTTGTCACTTTATAGCTCCAGTGAGTGATCTCCTCACCCACTTCATCAAAACGGCGGCCCATAAAACGCTTCACAGAAGCGATGGTATTATGCGGGTTGGTGATGGCCTGGCGTTTGGCCGGGTCACCCACTTTACGTTCGCCATTCTTCAAAAAAGCCACTATTGACGGGGTCGTACGGCGTCCCTCGTCGTTAGCAATCACCACCGGCTCGTTACCTTCCATTACGGAAACGCAACTGTTGGTGGTTCCTAAGTCGATTCCTATGATCTTTGCCATGGTTTAAATTTTGTAGTTCGCTATAGCTTGTCAATCATTGTGCCGTGAGGGTTTGGGGTGAAAAATTGTCAGGTTTGGGGGAATAGGGATTGGTTGACTAGTTAACTGGTTAACTAGGGATTGGGGAAAAGCTTGAGTTCCGGCCACCTTTACTTCAGGTTTTGGATAATGCTTTGCTGAGTGTCATGTATCTTCTTGAGGAGATTAGATATAGTGCTATTCATTTTACTGATCCGGTCCATGGCTGATTGCAGGCGGAGCGACTCCATTTCTCCCATTTCACTCATGGAATCGAGGTCGCTTTGCAGTTTTTCGACCATTGCATCCTGGTCGGCTTTTGAAACGGTTGTAACTCTTGATGAAGACCTGGTAAATTTTACCGCATCAGGGTTCTGTCCATTCTTCAAAGCAGCGGTCCTGCTTTGCAGCAATTTAAATGAATCAAGTTGTATGGCCGTCATGCTTTTTTGCTGCTGCACTTTTGCAAGCAGTGCCCTTTGCTGTGCTTTCTGGTTATTGATGGATTTTACTTTTGCCATGATGGCCTTCAGGTCTTCCTGGGCGCTTTTGGATGCCTGCATCAAAACCAAAAATGCAAGCGCCTCAATATCCCCTTCTCCCATTTTGTCAACTACTCCATACGACCGGGCTTTTGTCATTACATCTTCCGGGGTCAGGTTCTTTTCATTCGTTTCTTTTGCTGTGCTGCTGATCCAACGGACATGTTTTGCATTGATCTGCGACATAGCCTTTGTATAAAAAGCTTCGGCCTCAGGTGTCGGTTCCTTTTGTGCAGCAGTAACCAGGGATAAACCCAGCAGGACGGCGAAGAAGACAGGTAATTTTATTTTCATAGCAGAAGTTTAAGTACTAAAGTTCAGTTTTTTTCAGATTAAATAAAAGCAATTTTGAGGAAACCTGTAGAAACGAGAATCTTACATTTGTTCATCAATCTCCTTTTATGGCCAATTCTATTGCTGATAAACTCAGGATCAAACCCCAATTCACCTTGCTAACGTTGCATGCACCTGTTGATTTTAAAAAAGGGCTGCAGGGTTTGCCCGCCGGGGTGAAGATAACAAACAGCGGCAAAGACCCGATAGCTATCGGGTATAACCAGGTGCACTGGTTTGTGATGAGTCAAGCTCAATTAGAAAAAGAGATGAGCAAAGTGATGAAACTGGTAAAACCAGAAGTGACAGTGTGGGTTTATTATCCAAAAGGAAGTTCGAAAATTCAAACCGATCTTACGAGGGATAAAGGATGGGACTGCCTGCTTGCCGAAGGCGATAAACTTACCTGGATCAGTTTGATCTCATTCAATGATACATGGAGCGTATTTGGGTTCCGTGCTAAAACAGAAGCTGATAAAAAGAATGAAGCCAAACCTAAAGTGAGGGAGATATTTAACTGGGTAAATCCCAGGACCAAAGAAATAAAATTGCCTGGTGACCTGGCTGCAGCATTAAAGAAGAATAAAAAGGAAGCTGCTTATTTTGACACTCTTTCCTTTACCAATAAGAAAGAATACATCGAATGGATAGTGACGGCAAAAAGGGAAGAAACAAGAGTGGAACGGATTAAAGGAACAGTAGAAAGGCTTGGCAAGCAATGGAAAAATCCAAGAAATATGTAGCTAAGTGGCGATAGATTGCTGCTGTAACTGCCTTTATAAGACACAACTCAAACTAATTAATACCGGAGGGCCAGTGGCGTAAGCCTGCCTATGCGGAAAAGTATGAACTGGCCTTTTTTAGTACGGGATATTAACAGGAGGATCGCAAGAGTAATCATAGAGTGTATATTGTTTGTATTAAGACCCAGGACTTCCGGGCAGGAGGTAAAGTACGTACAATAAATACGCAGTAAAAACAGAAGCTTTGTTAATTCCTTTGCCGGTCTGCTGCAAACAGGTCTTATAGTTGTGCTACTACCTGACCTCTGATTGTACTCTTTCCCGCCGAACAACAATTTTTACCTGGTAATTTCTTCACAATTCTTTTTCCTTTGTTTAGCTATTTTTGACCGTCAACATATAGCATGAAAGGAAAAGGGATTCTTATTTTATTTTGTTTATTCGGTTTTATCACTTCTCACTCTCAGAAAATAAATCCGGCTAATCCTGATCTGTCGCCCGGCAATTTCAAACTGGATTCGTTGCCCGATTCTGAAATTAATATTCCGATACAGATTGACCTGAAGCCGGTCTATGCCATGGCGGAGAAAAGTGTAGATACGCTGTTCACCTCACCAGGCTACCCGGATGGCTGGGTGCAGGTTGGTTGTGATACCCGGTATAAATACAGCTTCCGCAGGAGTAAACTGCAAATGAAAGCAACAGGCATGTCGCTGAACCTGGGATTCACTGGCTTTTATAAGATCATTGGTTCCACCAGGGTCTGTGCCAACGGGGTAATACTTTCTCCCTGGACACCACCCTGCCGTTGTGGTTTTGATGAACCGGAGCGGAAAGTGAATGTTTCATTCAGCAACACACTCACCCTGATGACCAACTATAAGGTAAAGCTGGACATTAAAAGAAATGAACCGCAACCATTGGATAAATGTGAAGTGTGCTTCTGGGGTCAGAATATTACCAACCAGGTAATGAAGGGATTGGTGGCAGAGCTTGATGCTGCCAAGAAAGACCTGGACAAAAGTTATAGCTCTACCGATCTGAAACCACAATTTCAAAAAGTGTGGGATCAGCTGAATAAAGTGTATGGTATTTATGGACTTGGCTGGTTAAAGATCAATCCGAAGGGTGTTCATATCAACCGGCTGTATACACAAAATGATTCGCTGAATGTAGTATTGGGATTATCGGCCAAACCTGTTATCAGTTTTGAAAAACCGGTGGAAGAAAGTTCCTGGGTACCCCATATCAGCAATGCCGCCGGAAAAGACGGGTTTTCGATTTTCCTGGATGCTGTATTGAGTTATGATTCACTCAGCCAACTGATGAATGAACAGGTAGCTGGCAAACAATTCGATTTTAAAAAAGCTTTTGTAAAAAAGAAATTTATTATTGACAGTTGTAAAATTTATGGCGGTGGATTTGAGAAGCTGATTATCCGGATCAACTTTTCGGGCACCAATAATGGTATTGTTTATCTCGTTGGCAAACCAGTTTATGATACAGTCAACAGGATCATCGAGGTAACAAATATTGATTTTGATATCAAATCAAGAAATGTGCTGCTTGGTTCGGCAGACTGGTTGTTTGATAAAAAGATCACCAAAGAGATCAGCAAATATGCCCGGTTTGAACTGGGAGCCTATATCGATTCAGCCAAAATAACGATCAATGAACAACTGAACCAGGAATGGATGAAGGGCATACGCAGCTACGGCAACATCAATGACATAAAACTGGCCGGCATCTATCCTATGCAGCAGCACCTTGTTATCAGAAGTAATTGTAAAGGCGATCTCTCTGTAAAAGTAGATTCAGGCAATTTCAGTCTCTGATCTCTTCATCAATGGCAGAGGCCTTGAAAGAAAAGTTCCTTTGTGCCAGGTAACTGAATACTACGACGATCACCACCGTCATCACCTGTGCAAGAATGGGCTGTACATTCAGTTTCTCGACAAATATTTTAAGCAATAAATAGTTCAGTACCAGGTTGAACATGCAGATCATAAAGTAACGGAATAGCTGGATGCGGCCTTTCATGTTCGAATCAGTAAAGACCACATATTTCGACATAAAGAACCCAATAGGGAATGTGATACAAAAAGAAAGGAATAGGGCTGCTATATGTCCTTTAAAAGCATAAAAGCCGAAATCGAAATCCTTCTCGAAAAAAAGGAACTTATAACTAAGTGAATAGACAAGGAAGCCCAGCAGTACATTACCACCACCAGAAGCAGCATAGCGAAAGGTCTGCAGGTTCATCAGCCTCCGAAAAGGCGGATAGAAAAAATCTATCACAGGAAGGATAAAATCCCGGGCACTATGTAAATGATGTTGCATGAATTACTTTAAATTCCTTGAGCTGTCAAAGATATCTGTCAAAGAATTTCGGTTGTAATTTTAAATCTAAAAAGAAGTTTTATTTCCAAAAAAAGTTAACTTTAAAATAAAATTAAGCCGCTTTTTGTCACATAAACTTAGATTATGTCAGGACTTGAGAAAATCTCGCTCAATATCACATCAGAGTATGGACCTTTAAAAACAGTAATTGTTCATAGGCCCGGCTTAGAGATTGATATGCTAACTCCAGAAAATAAAAACATACTACTTTTTGAAGATATCCCTTATTTACAAAAAATGCAAGAAGAACACAAAAGATTTGTTGGTGTATTAGAGCAAAATGGCGTCAGTGTTCTATTTCTAGAAGACTTATTAAAAGACATTTTAGTCCCAGAAACTGGTTCTACGGATAGAATTGTTCAACGATCATGTATTATGAATCAATCATTAGCACCTATCATTTTGAATAATTACACCAAAAAAGATATTTGTAAAATTATTTTAGGTGGCTTAACATCAGGCAAATTAAAAGAAGATACAGGCATCGATTTCTCTTCAATTAATTCAGATGAAGATGAATTTTTGCTAGAACCAGTTCCAAATGCATACTTTACAAGAGACCCGGCCGCTGTAATTGGAAATAAAGTAGTTTCTTCAAAAATGCAATATGATGTGCGGGTTAGAGAAACATATTTTTATCAAGAGATATTTACTCATCATAAATATTTTAAAAATATGGAGCCTCACGATGAGGATGATAGAAAAAGTAACTTTATTTTTGGCGACCGTGTTTTGCAGGACGAAGAAAGACCATATTGTATAGAGGGCGGTGATATAATTGTATTACATGAAAAAGCAATTGCGATTGGATGCAGTCAAAGAACAAGAGCTGAGACTATACATAAGTTGGCCGTTAAGCTATTTCGTTACACTAATGTTCAGAAAGTGTACCAAATAAATATACCTGCGGAAAGAGCCTATATGCATTTGGATACAGTTTTTACAGTTGTTGATAAAGGGAAAGTTGTTGCATATCCAAACGTTATGAATCAGATAAAGGAAATTATTAGATTTGAACCTCATCTACCTTACAATTCTTCCAGACCAATTGCTATTCCTATACTTGAAAATAGACCCTTCAATAAGATTCTAGAGGACGAGTTTGGCAGGTTACAAGTAATTCATACTGGAGACAACATAAGCAGATACGCTTCTAGAGAACAATTGGCAGATGGCACTAATGTTTTTGCTATAGCTCCGGGTAAAGTCATTACTTATGATAGGAATATTTATACAAACAATGCTCTAAAAAAAGCAGGTGTTGATGTTATTAGTATTGAAGGATCTGAGTTAGTTAGAGGCTTAGGCGGCCCAAGATGCATGACAATGCCTATTTACAGAGAAAACGTATAAAAATGAAAAACCCAGATATTTATATTGGAATCTTTGGACATGCTAAACATGGTAAATCAACTTTAGCTGGTCGAATTCTTTATGAGTTAAATGGATTGAGTGATAGAGAAATAGAGCTCTTAAAAATAGAAGCTTCCGAAAAAGGCAAAGATCACAACCCATTTAACCTTGCATTTCTAAAACGTCAATCGATTACAGATATTGACCCTAGCAGAACAAGTTTTCCCGAAAGAGGTAAAATCAAACTCCCGAATGGAAAAGAGATTACAATTATTGACACACCAGGCCATGAATCATATATTCATAATATTGTTTATAGTGCCTACTTGTCAGATATTGCAATACTTACCGTAGAGGCAAGCGAAGATATTGCACCAGGGACTATTAATATTTTCAGACTTCTGAACTCATTTAAAATTCATATTGCAGCCATTGTAATAACAAAAATGGATATAGTTGGGTACTCCGAATTATTTTATCAAAAAAAATGCGACCAAATTATTGATAGGGTATTTAAAAATGAATCTGGGAAAATTATTAACATACCAATCATACCGATAGATGCTCGTTCTGACCAGGAATGTGGAATTAAAAGTAAATCAAAAATTGATTGGTATAACGGAATAACTTTAATAGAATTATTAGATCAATTAAACAAAAGTTACGATTTAGCTAGTGAGGAAACAAGATTTATAGTTGAAGGAAAAAAAGAAATTTATAATGTAGAAGGACTAGGCACTGTTTTAGTTGGAATGCTTGAAACTGGTACATTAAACACTAGTGACAAACTATACCTACAGCCTAATACTGAGATAGAAGCAAAAAACCTTGTGTTTGATATTAAATCACTTGAATACTCAAAACCATTTAATTCTACTATTGATGCAGATAGAAAATCCGATGTCGTAAAAGCAAGAGCAATTATTTCTGTAGCAATTACAAATAGAACCGGATTAGATAAAACCGAAATCGAAAAAATACTTCGTCATGGAGGGGTTTTTTCAAATAATACTACCCACTTACCTAAGAAAATAAAATCAATTGAAGCAGAAATATCTTTTTTTGAACCGCTAACAGTATATGAGGGCAAAGAGTATATTTTTTATTCGAATGCTAGCCATACGGTAGCAACATTCTTTAACTTATTTGAGGAGGAGAGCAGTAGATACCATTTAAGAAAAAACAGCAATGATGCAGTAGGAGTAATTGAATTTGAAACAAAAATTCGTAAAAATATTAAATTGAATTTCAAATATCCAATTTGCATTGAAGCTAATCCACGTTTTCACCGCCTTACTAGGTTTGTCTTAAAAGAGAACAATAAAATTGTTGCATGCGGCATATGCACTAAAATACTTAGTTGATATTATTAGTTTTTTTATTCTAATGGCAAATTAGCCATGAATACTAAATGTCTTTTGAATCTTATAAATATCCAAAAGTATAATTAATTTCGTAGCCCGAAAAAAACAATGAGTACTGTAAATAAATTAAAATCGCTGGTTATTCAATCATTGAAAGATCTGTATAGCTATAAAGTTGCTGAAACAGAACTTACCATTAATTCCACTAATCCTGAATTTGAAGGTGATTATACACTAGTTCTATTTTCTTTTGCAAAACAACTTAAAAAATCACCAAGACAATTGGGTACTGAGATCGGCGAAACACTGCTAAAAAGCAATCCTGGATTTTTCAGCAGGTATAATATTATTAAAGGTTTTCTAAACCTGACCATCACAGATTTCTACTGGACAGAGGTATTGGATAATAATTACTCCAATCCAAGATTCGGATTCAAATCTTCCAATGGTAAAAAAATAATGGTGGAATACTCCTCTCCTAATACGAACAAACCTTTGCATCTTGGTCACCTGCGGAATAATTTTTTAGGATGGAGTGTGGCGCAGATACTAAAAGAAAGCGGATACGAAGTCATCAAAAGCTGTATTGTCAATGACAGGGGCATTCATATCTGTAAGAGTATGATTGCCTGGCAACTTTTTGCCAAAGGAGCCACTCCTTCTTCCACCAATACCAAAGGTGACCATTTTGTGGGTGAGTACTATGTAAAATTTAGTGCAGAGTTAAAAAAGCAGGTTCAGCCAATACTTGACACCATTTACAACATGGAGGATTATTCTTCATTTCCAGACTCTCTAAGAAGCAAAATTAAAGGCCATGTGCAAATCATAAAAGGACTAAAAATTGACATGGAAGAAGCTGTTCAATATCTTGATAAAACTGTAATTGAAAAAATTGGTGAAAGATTTGAAATTCTAAGCGAATCTGTCAGTGACGGCAACATTAAATGGAAAGACCTTGTAAAAGTTCTTAATGACAAGGGGTATCCCCTTTTAGAAAAAAAAGAACAGATAAAACAGCTACAAAAAATCCTAAAACCACTCTTAGCTATTGAAGAAAAAATAGAGGCCGAAAAAGACAAAGTGAAGGAGCTGGCGGAGAATCAAACAGCGATTATGAAAGCCACACAGCAGATGCTGCTTGATTGGGAAGCAGGTAAACCGGACGTAATTGAACTCTGGAAAAAAATGAATGGCTGGGTGTATGAAGGCTTTGATATCACCTATAAACGGGTAGGAAGTGATTTTCATAAAATGTACTACGAAAGTGATACTTACCTGCTTGGGAAAAAAGATGTGGAAGAAGGATTAAAACAGGGAGTATTTTTTAAAAAAGAAGATGGTAGTGTATGGATCGACCTTACCGCTGATGGTCTCGATGAAAAACTGGTTTTAAGAAAAGATGGTACTTCTGTTTATATAACACAGGACCTGGGCCTGGCACAACAGAAATACGAAGAGTTCAGGTATGACCAGAGCATTTATGTGATTGCAGATGAACAGAATTATCACATGAAAGTGCTCAAACTGATCCTGCAGAAATTAGGCAGACCTTATGCCAATAGTATATATCACCTGAGTTATGGCATGGTAGAATTGCCGACCGGCAGAATGAAAAGCCGGGAAGGAACCGTGGTGGATGCAGATGATATGGTAGAAGAAATGGTAAATGTAGCCAGGCATAAAACAGAAGAACTCGGTAAAGTAAAAGATTTCACTGAATCAGAATTAAAAGAACTCTATGACACCATTGCATTGGGGGCTTTAAAATTTTTCCTGTTGAGAGTTGACCCCAAAAAGAGAATGATCTTTAACCCGGAAGAATCCATCGATTTTCATGGCTTTACGGGGCCGTTTGTACAATATACCCATGCGAGGATTAAATCAATTTTAAGAAAAGAGAAGGCTGCAGGCAGTCATTCATCAACAACTACCGGTTTGCTGAAGCTTGAAAAAGAACTGATCGTGTCACTGGAACAATACCCGGTCATCATTGAGCAGGCGGTAGCAGAACATAATCCGTCTGTACTGGCTATTTATGCCTTTAACCTGGCCAAATCATTTAATACTTTTTATACCGAACATTCGGTCATGAATGCAGAATCTGAAGAAAAGAAACAACTGCGTTTACAGCTTTCTGCAATGACAGCTAACGTAATTGCCTCTGCAATGAGTCTGCTGGGAATAAAAGTGCCGGAGAGAATGTAATATAAATATGTAATCAATAAACAGGCTTTAATAAAAAAGCAACCATGAAATTCATGATTGCTTCAATTACATATAGAAAGATTATTTAAAGGCCTGCCATCATTTTCTTCTGTTTCAAAGAAGCGAGACTGGGGTCGAGTTCGATAGCTTTATCGCAAAGAGCTATACCTTTCTCAGTATTCTCTCTTCCCCCCTTTTTCTGGTAACTCATTCCGATCATGTATAATGCGGAGGCGTTTTCTTTATCATATTCTAGCACCCTGTCCCAGTATTCAATAGCCATGTCATACTTTGCCTTGTAATAGCAAGCCTCGGCCACCATGTTCAGTATATTCAGATCACTTGGTTTCTTTTTTAATATTTCATTTAGCATAGCTACACCAGAATCCAATTGCCCTACATTCAGGTAAGCAATAGCAAGATTCTCCAGGTAATCATTATCCTTTTTATAGCCTTTATCGGCTGCTTCTAAAATGTATTTGAGAGCATTCTTATCATCATGCATGGCATAACAAATGAGGCCCAGTTCATACACCCAATAGCTTTGTTTGGGATCCAGTTCAATGGCTTTCCTGAAATACGGAACAGCAAGTTTATAATTCATCATATCCGCATAGCTGCGGGCAATCATATAAGGTACTTCTGCATTGGCAGGATCTTCTTTAGCTGCTTCATTCAACGCTTTTATAGCTTCCCCGTAATTGTCTGTATCATAATGCACTTTCCCAAGATAGAAATTCACTTTTTCAGATGGATCAGCTTTCTTCAACCTGGCTGCGTACTCAATCACATCATCATTCTGTTTCATCTGGTAAGAAAGCAGCATCAGTTGTTTATAAGTAGCCGGAGATTCATCACCCAGTGTAACCAATTTCTTATACATCTCTCTTGCATTTCCATACTTGCGCAAGTCATGGTATGCTGAAGCCAATTCAGTAGTTATTATTTTACTGTTAGCATCGTATTTCGCTGCTTTTTCAAAATTTTTCAGCGATTCAAGGCGACGTCCGTTTTGTTTTTCCAGTAAACCTTTTTGCAAAAAGAAATCAGCACTGTCAACAGTGAGGTTGATCGGTGAAATTGAAGTTTGTGAAAACACCACTGAACCTGTCAGCAACAGACACAACAAGAGTATATTACGTATCATAGGATGAATTTTGACTTTGACACAAAGAGTTTCTCATCACTAAGATAGATTTGGAGATTTACTAATCAAAACTTAACCGCCTCTTTATCAGCGAATTTCATTCCAAAATAGTAGTTATTTCAGAATAATCCCAGCAAGTGCAGGTAAATTTACGGTAACACGGTATTTTTTTTGACCCTTGTCAACCAGCTCACATCTCAGTTCTGGATTATAAACGTCGCCGGTTCCCCAGTATATTGTCTTGTCGCTGTTAAATATTTCAGTTGTATATGGCTTCCCAATTACTTCAATTTGCCAGTCGTAGCGGACTACCGGTGTCATATTCAGCACAATAAGCAAGTCATCTCCTTTTTTCTTTCCTTTCCGTTTAAATACAATCACACTTTCCGCCCGATGATTAAGATCTACCCATTCAAATCCATCCATATTGAACTGGTTATGATGCAAAGCCGCTTCGGTCTTTAATAGATTATTCAGGTCAGCCACACAGTTTTTAAGTAACCGGTGACAGTCGAATTGTAACAACTCCCATTGCAATTCTGATTTATAGTTCCATTCTCCGGTTTGCCCGAACTCATTGCCCATAAATAAGAGTTTGGCCCCGGGATGTGTCCACATATATGTATACAACAATCGAAGGTTGGCAAATTTCTGCCATTCATCGCCGGGTACTTTGTAGATCATCGGGCTTTTGCCATGCACTACTTCATCATGACTGAGTGGTAGCATAAAATTTTCATCATAGTAGTACATCATACTGAAGGAAAACTTATTCTGATGATGCTGCCTGTAAACAGGATCTATTTTAAAATAGTCTAACGTATCATGCATCCAGCCCATCATCCATTTCATACCGAAGCCAAGACCACCTTCAAAAGTTGGCTTGCTCACTCCGGGCCAGTCCGTTGCTTCTTCAGCAATAGTTTGCACATCTGGAAAATCACGGAAGATTGTTTCGTTCAGGTCTTTGATAAAAGCAATAGCTTCAAGGTTACCATCGCCGCCAAATTCATTTGGCTCCCATTGTCCATGTTCCCTGGAGTAATTTAATTTCAGCATAGATGAAACAGCATCTACCCGGATGCCGTCAATATGAAACATATCAAACCAATAACGGGCACTGCTGATCAGGAATGATTTTACTTCTCCCCTTTTGTAATTAAATATATAACTGTTCCAGTCCGGGTGAAATCCTTTACGCATATCTGCATACTCATAGGTATGAGTGCCATCAAACATAAATAATCCATGAGCATCGTACGGAAAATGAGAAGGCACCCAATCAAGTATCACTCCTATTCCTTCCTGATGCAATGCATCAATTAATCGCATTAATCCCTGCGGATCACCAAACCTGGATGTGGCAGCAAAGAAACCTGTACACTGGTAGCCCCAGCTTCCATCAAACGGATGTTCCATTACCGGCATAAACTCAACATGTGTAAAACCGGTTTCCTTTAAATAAGGAACCAGTCTTTCCTTAATATCATCATAACTGTTATACGTTTCTTCGTCATGCTTGTTTGGCCGCTGCCAGCTGGCCAGGTGCACTTCATACACACTCCACGGGGCATCGAGTGAATTATTTTTTTTTCTTTTCTTCATCCACTCTTCGTCTTTCCATTCATAATACATATCCCAGGTAATACTGGCGGTTTGCGGTCTTTTTTCCCAGAAGTTGGCGAATGGATCACCTTTGTCCTGCTTTCTTTTAGCATAACCAACAATATGATATTTATAAGCTTCCCCTAATTTGAATCCCGGAATAAAACCTTCCCATATGCCACTCTTATCCCAGCGGGGGTATAATTCAAATTCATGATTTTTCCAGTCATTAAAATTTCCTTTTACTGAAACGGAGGTACCATTGGGTGCCCACACACAGAAATACATTCCCCATACATCATTTACCTGTATAGAATGAGAACCAAATTTTTTATACAGTTGGTAATTAGTTCCGTTTTGGTAATTAGTCACATCTTCATCGGTCAGGATAGAATAATTCCATACAGGCTTTGTAGTATCTACAAAGTTTACTTCTTCATACTTATTGGTTTTCTCTGTCACGGGCAATTTCGGTTTTGGTTTACCGTTATCCTCGGTTAATTTCTCTCCGGTATCCTTTTTCTTTGTGGCCATCGTATGGGATTTAATGAATATGTATCACACTCAACTTACACCTTTTTTGTTGAAAATTTAACAGTTGTAGAGCTAGAGAACACTTTTACTTTACCGAAAATCATCAATTTTGTGCAGTTCAGATAAATATCGACTCTGACTGGTAGCAATAATGATATTTTCGGAACAAATTCTAAAACCAACATGCGAAAACCCGCTGTCCTATTCTGCTTGCTGCTACTGTATGCATTATCAGCTACTGCACAACAAATTAAAATTTCTGGAACTGTTACAGATTCTTCTGAAAAAAAGAATTTGCCACTGGCGGTTATCGCTTTGCTAAAAAAATCAGATACCACTTTAGTCAGTTTTACCCGAACCGCTCAAAATGGAAAATTTGTATTACCAGTACCAGACACCGGTCAATATGTTTTGCTGGTTACCTATCCCAGGTTTGCTGATTATATGGATAAACTGGAAGTAAAAGCAGATGCTGACATCGGAAATATTTTCATGACCTTAAAAAGTAAAATGCTCGAAGAAGTGGTAATCCGGACCGGCTCAGCCATCCGCATAAAGGGAGACACCACCGAGTTTGTGGCAGATAGTTTTAAAGTAAAAGAAGGTGCTACAGTAGAAGATTTGCTTAAGAAACTTCCCGGTTTTACAGTAAATGCAAAAGGAGAAATTGTGGCACAGGGAAAGCGGGTAGATAAGGTATTGGTGGATGGTGAAGAATTCTTTGGTGATGATCCCACGATGGCCACACAAAATATTTCTGCCAAAGCAGTTGACCGGGTACAGGTTTTTGAAACAAAAACAGAGCAACAGCAATTAACCGGTATGACCACAGGCAGCGAAGGAAAAACTGTGAATATCAAATTGAAAGAGGATGCGAAGAAAGGTTCCTTTGGTAAGATACAGACCGGTACCGATTTCAATAAATTCATTGATGCAAAAACACTTTATAACCGGTTTGTAGGTAAAAAGAAAATATCAACTTACCTGACCAGGACAAATGTAAATGCCGGCAGCCTTAATTGGGAAGACAGGCAAAAACTGGGTGTTGAAAATGACTATGAATATGATGAACTAAGTGGCTACTATTTCAGCTTTGGCGGTAATGATGAATTTAATGACTGGAGCCTGCGGGGCCTGCCTGATGCCTATACTGCCGGGGCTTTATTCAGTAACAAATGGTATGCAGATAAACATAATGTCAATCTCTCCTACCGGTTCAATAGCCTTGGTACAACAAATACCGGCACCACTCTTACACAAAATATTTTGCCTACAGGGCTTACATACAGTAATAAATACAGCAGCAAGAACGGTCTGAACCAGCAACATGTTGTAAATGCCAAATATGAGTGGAAGATCGATTCACTGGCTTCTATTAAAATCGTTTCAGGCCACACTTACAAAAAGAGCCATACAACCGGAAGAAACGACGGCGAATTCATAGGATCCGGACTGGATACGATCAACCAAAGCTTTAACAACTATGATAACCGGACGCAGCGTAACCTTTTTGACAACCAGCTTACTTATAAACAGTTGTTCAAAAAGAAAAACAGGCAATGGCAAACAGTAGTCCGCTTCGGTGTAACAGAAGACAATAACGAAGGATTGAACAATACCCTTATACGGTATTTTGATAATGGTATTTATGACTATAGCGATACTATAGATCAGCAAAAAATGTTTGATGGCCGTTCTACCACCACTGGTGTGAAAACCACATTCACAGAACCTCTTTCAGACTATTGGATGCTCGTCCTTGAGTATGCCTATAACAATAACCACTCCAGGTCGCTGAGAAATACATTTGAAAAAGATTTTAACGGTAAGTATGAAGTGCTGGTGCCTGAATTCAGCAACAATTTTGAGTTAGATGCCTTTTCTCATAGCAGCAATGCTTTGTTGCGGTATAATGGTAAAAAAGTGAAACTTGGTTTTGGCTCAGGGATTTCTTCCGTAAAACTAAAACTGAAGAATCTTGATAATTCCAGTCTGAACAAATACAATTTTCTGAACATAACACCACAGGCACAGATCAATTTTCTGCCAAAGCCACAAATGAATATTGGATTAAATTACCGTGGTACCACCCGCCAGCCTACAATCAACCAGCTGCAACCATTGCGTGACAACTCTGATCCATTAAATGAATACATTGGTAATCCTGACCTGAAAGTTGGGTTTAACCACGGAATAAATCTGTTCTTTAACCAATACAAAGTACTAAAGCAGTCAGGTATCTGGGCCAATTTCAGTTATAATATCCAGCAGAATGCTATTACACAGTTTAATACGATTGACCTGGCAACCGGTAAACGAACCTATTACCCGGTAAATGTAAATGGCAATAGTAATTGGTACCTGTGGTTCAACTATGACAAAAGCAGGGGCGAGAAAAAACCAAATTACGGTTTAGGTATTAACGCAAACGGTGGCCGCTATATTAATTTTGTGAATGGAACAAAAGCCACTACCACATCCTCAACCGTCACACTTAATATTCATTTAGGAATAGAAGCGGAAGATAAGTACGATTTTAATATAAGTCCCTATGTAGGATATAATCAAACCAAATCTTCGCTCCCTTCCAGCATTGACAACAACTATTTCACCTACGGAACCCGTGCAGAAGCTGAGGTAACATTACCATGGAAAATAGAAGTAAGAACAGATATTAATGCAGATCTGAGACAACGGATCAATGCTTTTGCGACCAATACTAACCTGGTAGTATGGAATGCAGGTATTCATAAAAAAATATTCAAGAAAGACACAGGTAAAATAAGCTTTACCGTTAATGATATACTGGACGACAACAAAGGCTTTACCCGTACCATCAACAGCACCTTTATTTCTGACGACCGTTTTCAGCGTATCAGCCGGTATTTTATGCTGCGCTTTGAATGGTCTTTTAATAAAATGCCGGGAGGAGAATCAAAATGATAAAGAAAATTTTATACCCCGTTGTGGTTGTATTAAGTATGCAAACCATACAAGCACAGGTTCGCTTCTCTCCTGCTATCAAAGTAGAGTTTGAAAAAACCACCAGTGTCCGACAGTTGATGAAAGAACTGCAGGAAGGAAACAGCTGGTATGAACAAAATAAGGACAGGTACCCTGTCTCAATGCTCAGCTATTACGAATTCACCGGCGATACGGCCCGTTCTCTTTATAAACCAGGAAAAGAAGTACCAGTTGATCCAAGGATGTGGTACAGACCGGTTGGTGATAAAAATGTAGTGTATACTGACTACAAGAAAGGAGTTACAATTTCTCAAAAGCCGGTATTTGAAGAAACTTTTTTAGTTGAAGACAGTTTGCTGAAAATAAAATGGAAGATCACCAGTGATGTAAGAACGATCGCCGGGTATGATTGCAGAAAAGCAGTAGGCATTTTATACGACACCATAGCCATCTTCGCATTCTATACCGAAGAATTATTGGTTAATGGAGGGCCCGAAGGTATACAGGGATTACCCGGAATGATACTTGGTATGGGTATTCCAAGACTTCATGCAACCTGGTTTGCCACTAAGGTAGAAGTGCTGGATATAAATATGAGTAAAGTGACCCCTGCCACCAAGGGTAAAAAAGTGAACCGTTCATCCATGATCACCCAACTGTCAACCATTGCGAAAGATTGGGGCACCTACGGGAGTAAGCTGATCATTAACTTCTTTATCTGATCATTTTATAAGCTCAAAGACAAAACTTTCTTTCGATCCGATCTCCATCTCTTTCAGGGATCTTGTTTTTCCCGTAACAATATCTCTTGCCTGAGTAAACCCACTTGTTCGTTCTGCAAATACGGTCCAGTCAGGTCGGAGAGATTTTTCCCCTGTATTGGCAATAACCATCACTGTTTGCCGGGTATCATAGCGGAAATAAACATAAAGTCCGTCCTTTGGAATGAACTGCATCATTTTTCCTGAAGTGATGGCAGAAGAATTTCTTCTGAAACCTGCAAGAGCACTTATATAATTAAAGGCCTCATTTTGCTTTTCACTCCTTCCCTCTTTGGTAAACCGGTTCTCTTTATCCTTATCATCAGGCCAGCCACCGGGGAAATCTTCTCTAACTGTTGCATCGGTACTGGTCTTTTTATTCTTCATCAACACTTCTGTGCCATAATACAATTGTGGTATACCGCGAAGGGTAAACAGCCAGTTCATGCCCATTTTCAGTTTTTTCCAATCCTCGTCTACTACTGAGAATACCCTGTCCATATCATGATTATCCAGGAAAATGCAGTTATTCATGGGGTCTTTGTACAATACATCCTGTGCCAGTGTCATATACATTTTACCTACTCCATTTGACCAGCCAAATCCTTCATTCATACCGGCCAACATAGCAAAGCAATTTTGAAAATCAAGCATTCCTTTTGCATTATGCCTGAAAGGAGCATTGATATTACTTTGTGTAAAATAGGCATTGGCAGTTAAAGTATTCACCCATGATTCACCAAAAACGGTGAGACGTGGGAATTCCCTTGCGAGAGCCGTATTGATATCATTCAGAAATTGCTCTTCGCAGTACTTATATGTATCCACTCTCCATCCGTCTATACCATATTCCTCTGTTGTCCAGATAGCATGCTGTATTAAGAAGGTTGCTACAAATGGGTTACGCTGATTCAAATCAGGTAAATGAGGCACAAACCATCCGTCAAGCATTTGTATTCTATCAAAAGAAGATGCATAGGGGTCAAAGAAAACTTCTTCCCGGTGATTTGGTCCTTTATCACCCTGTGATGTGTTGAACCAGTCTTTTGAAGGCGGATCGAGGGCAAACCAATGATGATTGCCAACATGGTTGTACACGGCGTCCTGGATCACTTTCATTCCATTCTTGTGCAGTTCATTACAAAACTCTTTATATCCCTCATTTCCACCCAGCCTTTTGTCAACCTGGTAATGGTCGGTAAACCAATAACCATGATAGCCAGCTATCATATTTCCCCATTCATTTACCTGGGGCATATTGTTTTCAATAACCGGTGTAAGCCACAGTGTAGTTACACCCAACTGGTTAAAATATTTCAGCCGGTTTAAAATACCCCTGAAGTCACCACCATGCCGGGCAAACATATTTTTCCGGTCATTTACTTTATCCCTGTATTCCGGAATTATGTCATTAGATGGATCGCCGTTAGCGAAGCGGTCAGGTATCATCAGGTAAATAAAGTCTTTGGCTGTTACTCCCTGCACTCTTGATGTTCCATTTTCCCGGCTTCTGGCTTTTAACTCATATTCAAATGAACTCCATTCATTTCTTATAATTCCGCCAAAGGAAAATTTGACCTTTTGAGGTCTTGCTGTTTTTGATATAGCAAGATCAACAATCAGGTAATGACGGTTTTCTGGTTTGTGTACCTTGATGACTTTAACATCCGGACTTGAAGATGTAAAAACCAATTTATCTAGCGCAATATTCTTCTCACTATGTATGATCAGCTGAAGCGAGGGGTTCTTCATCCCTACCCACCAGTGTGAAGGATAAATATTTTGCGCAAACCCACTACCTATTACCATCAACAACAGGTATATTCCTATAAAAATCTTTTTCATATATATCAGCTATTTGACTTAGACTCCTTAACAATAAGAGCACAAACAATACCAGCTATACAGAGTAATACTCCCCCAATCAGTACAGCAGCTAATCTGTCATTGTGCAGGTAATTCACCATTATTTTTCCAAAGAAGAGTGATGCAATTATCTCAGGCAGTACAATAAAAAAATTAAAGATGCCCATGTAAATACCCATTTTTTCCTGTGGTAATACGCCTGCCAGCATAGAGTATGGCATAGATAGAATCGAAGCCCATGCAATTCCCACCATACTCATAGATATATACAACATCCAGGGCTCTTGTATAAAATTCACTGAGATCAAGCCAATACCTCCAATCAGCAAACAGGCGGTGTGAGTTAGTTTTTTACCCATCTTGCCCACCCAAAAAGGAATGGAAAACGAAAATGCAAACGTCACGAGATTTAAGATTGCTGACGTATTATTTGCATGTTCAAGACCCTTTGTATACACCTCTGAATTTGTTTTAGCATCGCCTCCAAAAATATCCGTTGCCACACCCGGGCTATAATAAAACCACATCAGGAATAAACCGGGCCAGGTTAAAAACTGAACAATGGCAAGCCGCCTCATCTGACCAGGCATATGTTTGACAGCAGTAATAATTTCTTTAATAATTCCATGTGATGTTCCACTGCTTTTTTCTTTTTTCAGATTTTCTTTCCAGTTTGGGTCTGATGGAGGGTATTCTTTACTTCGAAACACAGTGTACAATACTGCAATAAGGAACACAGCGGCTCCAATATAAAAAGACCACATTATGTTTTGAGGAATACCTCCAGATCCTTTCTCCCTTGATACTCCTAACCAATTCACCAATAATCCAGGCAAGAAACCTGCGATAAAAGAAGCGGCGCCAATGAACATACTTTGCATGGCATAACCAAACGATCTTTGTTTTTCATCCAGGTTATCCGCTACAAAAGCTCTGAAAGGTTCCATACTCACATTGATACATGAATCCAGTATCCATAATGTACCGGCTGCCATCCAAACCGCAGAAGCATTTGGCATAAAAAAAAGTGCCAGCGAACTCAGTATTGCACCCACCAAAAAATAAGGTCTTCGTCTGCCTAACCGTGGATGCCATGTTCTGTCACTGAGGTATCCAATAATTGGCTGTACAAGTAAGCCTGTCATGGGAGCAGCTAACCATAATCCTGGTATTTCTTCTGGCGATGCACCTAGGTATTCATAGATGGCACTCATATTATTCATCTGCAAACTCCATCCCATCTGGATTCCAAAGAATCCAAAACACATATTCCAGATTTGCCAGAAGGAAAGTTTAGGTTTTACACCTGTATAGGCAGTTGACATAGCAATCGTTTTAGCAATAAAAAATCAGAACAGGAAAGTTAAGGATATTATGTAAGAAGTACACATTTTGTGAACATAAAAAAGGAAGCATATAGCTTCCTTTGAACAATCAAATCAGATAACAAACCCGTTAGGAATAATGGCTCCTTTTTTTACTACTACAATACCGTCTTTAACAGTATAAAGTGCATGGTCGGTATTTTCCAGGTGAGGGCCTCCATTAATACGTACATCATTACCAATACGTACATTCTTATCCAGAATTGCATTCTTGATGTAGCATCTGTCACCAACTCCTAATAAAGGAATACCTTTTTCAGCTGCTGAAGCAATATCAACTAATGTTTCGTAATAATCACTACCCATGATATAAGTACTAACCACTGTACTACCATGTCCTACCCTGCTCCGGATACCGATTACAGAATGTTCCACCCTGGAAGCATTTATGATAGAGCCCTCAGCAATTAATGTTTTCTCCAATGTAGTGCCGCTGATCTTGGCCGGAGGCAGCATCCTTGGCCTGGTATAAATGGTTCTGTCACTGTCAAACATATTAAAATCAGGGATATCTTTTGTAAGATCAAGATTGGCTTCAAAGAAAGAATATATATTTCCTATATCAGTCCAGTAACCTGTGTACTGATAGCTTGCTACATTATATTTATCGATTGACTGTGGTATGATCTCCTTTCCAAAATCTGTGGCGTCCTTATATTCCGTCCTCAAGAGGTCAAACAACAAGTTCCTGTTGAAAATATAGATACCCATTGAAGCCAGGTAGATGCGTCCGGCATTCTGCATTTCTTCTCCCGTATCGCTTACCCAATCACCCAGCACTTCTTTCTTGGGTTTCTCAATGAAAGAGGTGATCAATCCTTTGTTACTTTTCAAAATACCGAATTCTGGCGCCTCTCTTTGTGCAACGGGGATTGTAGCAACCGAAATATCAGCTCCCAGTGCTTTATGATTGTCCAGCATTTCTGCAAAGTCCATCTGATACAACTGATCACCTGAGAGAATCAGTATATAGTCGCTTTCAAATGGCTCGATATGTCTCAATCCCTGCCGCACCGCATCGGCTGTTCCCTGGTACCAGGTAGGGTTATCCGGCGTTTGTTCTGCCGCCAGTATATCTACAAAGGCTTTACTGAAAGCGCTGAAGTGATAGGTATTTTTAATATGCCTGTTCAGGGAGGCTGAATTGAATTGCGTCAATACAAACATTCTGCCTATTCCATTATTCAAACAGTTTGAAATAGGGATGTCCACCAACCTGTATTTACCTGCTATAGGAACGGCTGGTTTTGAACGACTGGCTGTTAACGGGTATAATCTTGATCCGGCACCGCCGCCGAGAATAACCGATAGGATTTCCTTCGTGTGAGTGATAGTTCTGATTGCCATAACCGATCTTTTTATTTCAGTGATTTGTATAGGTCAATATACTGTTGTGCAGATGAATCCCAGGAGTGATCAATGGTCATCATATGGCTGCGCATCCAGTTATAAAGTTCATGTTTATTATTGTAAAGGTCAATAGCCCGGCCTACCGAATATGTAATATCCCCTACAGAGGCCTGGTCAAACCGGATACCAAAGCCCTGCCAATCTCCCATATCTGTAACAGTATCCCTTAATCCACCTACATTTCTCACCATTGGAACTGTACCGTACCGCAATGCATACATCTGGTTCAACCCGCATGGTTCCACCCGGCTGGGCATAAGCAAAAAATCTGACCCGGCATAAATAAGATGACTTAGTGGTTCACTATACCCGATATATGAGTTGTAGTATCCATTAAACTGGTGTTTCATCTGGTCCAGCCTGTCCTCCAGTTCCGGATCACCGGAACCAAGAATTAAAAAGTTGGCATTGCCGTGATGCTGGTAAATAGATTGGCTGATAGCTTCAGGCAAAAGATCTGCTGCCTTTTCTCCCACCAGCCTTCCGATAAATGATATTAATGGCTTGTCAGGATCTAAGCCAAATTGCCCCGCCAGTTCTTTTTTGTTTTTCTTTTTTCCTTTTTCTACTAATTCCTTGTCATAATTCTTGATGATCATTGAATCAGTGACCGGATCCCATACATGAGTGTCAATACCATTTAAGATACCTGAACTTTTCCCTTGCTCATACTCAAACAAATTTTCCAGGCCGTTAGCTGCACCCTTTAACTCATCGAGATAGCTATGACTGACTGTTGTTACTTTCCATGCACATTTTACTGCCGATGCCAGGGGATTAATAGAATTTGCCCAATCCAGCATCCCCCATTTCCATGAATCGAACGGAGGTAGTAAATAATACTTATCCCAACCGATCCACCCCTGGTATTGAGCATTGTGTACGGTAAGCACTGTTGGGATTTCAGACAATTTCTGTCTGAACTCAAAACAATACTTTACCATAAAGGGAATAAGACCAGTGTGGTGGTCATGGCAATGTATTACGTCAGGAGAATGCTGCCATTTATTCATCCAGTCACACACAGCCACCTGGAAAGCTAAAAAACGTTCTGTATCATCCTCGTAGCCATATATCTTTTCTCTGTCCAGCAGCCCGTTTATATCAAGCAAGTAAAGATCAAATCCAAGTTTATTGGTTTTTTCTTTAATAACACTATAATTAAAATGATGCGGGCCGATATGCTGATTACCCTGGTGCACCAATTCCCACTCATTATTATAAAGGAATTTGGTGCGGTACATTGGCATGACCACTTTAGCAACATGACCTAACTCTGCCTGGTATTTTGGCAATGCGCCGACCACATCACCAAGGCCACCTGCTTTAGCCACCGGATAACATTCTGCCGCAATATGAATTATCTCCATACTTCTGATAACAAGATTTGAATGGAAATTTAGGTGATTATTTTCATAGCCAACATGATATTACAGAAAAAAAGGGTTGATATTGCTGCTTTTCACAAATACCCCTAAATCTGTTTAATTTTTTTTTAGACAAGCTGTCAACAAGCCCGACAGGTGTTTTTTTAATGTAAATGAAAATTGTCATACTTTCAGCACTATTATTAATTAATCGATTGCTATGAGTCAACCCAAACAACCAACGAATTACGGCGCATTAGGAACACTGGTTACTGTTTTCTTTTTCTGGGGCTTTATTGCCGCTTCCAACAGTATTTTTATTCCTTTTTGTAAATCACATTTTGCACTCAGCCAGTTTGAATCGCAACTAGTCGGTTCTGCTTTTTACATTGCATATTTTGTAGGTTCCCTGATTCTGTTTCTCGTATCCAATGTTCTTGGCTATGATATTCTGAACAAAATAGGCTACAAAAAAGGAATTATTTACGGCTTACTGATTTCGGTTGCTGGTGCGTTACTGATGTTACCATCCGCAAATGCAAATTCTTACCCTGCATTACTGGGATCTCTATTTATAATAGCCCTTGGATTTTCTCTGCAGCAAACAGCTGCACAGCCTTTTGCTATTTCTCTTGGAGACCCAGCTACCGGTTCTCACAGGCTTAATCTCGGCGGGGGTGTCAATTCACTGGGAACCACTCTTGGTCCGATTATCGTCAGTTTTTTTCTTTTTGGCTCAGTCGGTTCGACTGGAAAGGAAGTAACCGTAACCAATATCAATACCTTATACTTGATAGTAGCCGGTGTCTTCTTGGCGGTAGCTCTATTTTTCATGTTCTCCAAATTACCGGACGGCAAAAACAATGAGAAGTTTGAAAAAGGCAATAAGGCAGCAAGGTCTTTAATAGTCATGACCGGATTTATTGTTGCCGTAATAGTAGCTGCTCAACTGGCTGAAATCCCCAAATTACCGTTGCTACTTGTTACAATTGCCGCTGTGATGGGCATCCTGTTTTATTCAAATATGACGGCGCAGAAAGACGGAGAAGGCTGGGGCGCAATGAAATATCCGCAACTGATCTTCGGCATGATCGGCATTTTTGTCTATGTAGGCGTAGAAGTTACTATTGACAATAATTTCGGAGCCTTGCTTAAAACACCCGGTTACCTTACTGATGCAGGAATGGATGAAAGCGAGATATCGAAATATATTTCCCTTTATTGGGGGAGTTTGATGATTGGACGGTGGACTGGTGCAGTTAGTGTTTTCAACCTGAAAGGGATGGCGAAAATAATTGCCCGCATTATTATACCCTTTATTGCTTTTGGTGTTGTATTATATGTAAATCACCTTAACGGCAGTGACGTTTCTGATCTTTGGGGATATGCTATCTGTGTGGCGATTGCAATTGCCTCGTTCTTCTATGGTCAAGAAAAACCAGTAAAGACTCTGGTAACTGTTTCTATATTGGCAGCAATCGCCATGCTAATCGGCACTTTTACCAGTGGGCTGGTATCTGTATATGCTCTGATGGCTGGAGGATTATTCTGTTCCGTTATGTGGCCTTGTATTTTCGCACTCGGTGTTGGTGGCTTAGGTAAATACACAGGTCAAGGATCTGCGTTCTTGATTATGATGATCCTTGGAGGAGCACTAATTCCCCCTATGCAGGGTGCTGTAGGTGATATCAGTTCTATTGGCATACATACTTCTTATATAGTAGCTGCTATTTGTTTCTTTTTCCTTGCTTTTTTAGCTAT
>Ga0209573_1001777_pt1 | contig 30855 bp, 28 predicted proteins | sample TNRBio252014_DNA_FD_185870 | JGI IMG/M metagenome (GOLD analysis project Ga0209573, IMG submission 185870) | Wastewater treatment Type I Accumulibacter community from EBPR Bioreactor in Madison, WI, USA - TNR Reactor_6/25/2014_ DNA (SPAdes)... | ecosystem: Engineered > Bioreactor > EBPR >...
CACTCATTAGTCCGACCTTTTGCCTTGGCTTTTAAGCGATTTATCTTACCTTTAGTCCGCGCCCACATGGATTGCTTTTTTTGGTGGTACACTAAAGGTACGAAGTGTGGGCGTACTTTCACCAAAGCAAAAAAACGTCGGATTGATTTAACGTCAAACTGAACAGCCTAGTTATAAGTATGAAGAAAATTCAATCTTCAAAATTAATGAGAGTGAGACAATGTTTACACATGTTACTGAGTCTATAAAGTCTGCATATTATATAGAATCCAAAACACAGGATGAAGATACTGGTGTTTGGATGCTGTCTGTTCAAAGTGATGTAGGTAATGATTATATCTATTTTTTAGACTTCAAGCACGATGAAATAAGAGTTGCTGCCAAAAGTGATGGTGAGTTGATATTGGTAAGATTCTATATAAAGAGAGTTTGGACTGACTAACATCTTGCTCTGCCACTAATCGAGTAGGGAGAGGTGAACCCTAAGCCCAGCCCTCTCACACCACCGGACGTACGGACCTCGTATCCAGCCTGCCCCGCTCAAAGCGGGGGCGGTTCATGGTACAACGATAGTTTGGCGTACTTTGTGGTAATAGTCCCGCAGTCTGCAACATAATTCAATAGTGAGCGTCTGTCATCCCGCCAAAGCCACTTGCATAAGTCCCCAGAATGTTGGAAATTGTGGAACAAAAAGTCTGAGAGTATGGATTGGAGGAAGCATATCGAATCAAAGCCCGGCGTCTTGTACGGCAAGCCGGTGATTAAAAACACCCGTGTGCCTGTAGACCTATTATTGGAGAAACTATCGGAAGGGGAGACGATGGAGGATCTGTTAAAAGCCTACCCCCGGCTTGAAAAGGAAGACGTATTTGCAGCGCTCGCTTTTGCGGCTGAAATGATCAAAAGTGAAGTTGTTCATTCGCTGGCATCCTAGATTGAATGGAAAAGTTATTGGCAGACGAAAGTGTGGATTTCCGTATAGTGGCTCATTTGCGAGAGAGCGGTTATGAAATTGAAGCCGTTGTGGAGATTAATCCCAGTATCAGCGATGAGGAGGTGTTGAGCTTAGCCAACAAAATGGGACAGGTACTTATCACAGAAGATAAAGACTTTGGAGAATTGACCTACCGGTTAAGAAAGCCAAACCAAGGTATTGTTCTTATTCGGATGTCTGGACTACCAATCGAAGAAAAGATCGAAAAGGTACTTCAAGTCATGCAAAGCTATTTACCGGAGTTGAGGGGAAGGTTTACAGTGATATCAAAAGACAAAGTGAGGATAAAAGACCAAAAATAAAAAATGCTGTGCTTACTCTCTGCTGCCGACAATGCCTCCTAAGCGTAGGCCCTTCGGCAGCAGTAACGTAAGGAGAGCTGAACCCTAAGCCGACCCCAGCCCCCTCACAATTTACACACCCTTCATTTGCACTCCTTCCGCACCCTCTCGAAAATCGGAGCAAGATTAACTCCCTCAAGCAATAGACAAGTATTTTTCTTTCACCAATAAAATTTGGAATTATGAAGACACTCACCCAGTACTTGATTGCCGTTCTTTTGTTGATGCCCTTGGGGCTTGCCGCTCAAAGCCCGGCCGGTCTCTGGAAATTAAGTGTGCCGGATAGAGAGGGTAATATGATCCCCCTACACGTAAATATATCGGACGACGGCACTTACTCCCTGGATTTTGGAGGCGATGGCGCTATTGAGACCAGAGGAAAATACAGTGTCGACAACGACAAAATGACGATACAGGATACGGAAGGCGCCGAATGCACCGCTGTCGGCGTATATGCCTTTAAAAACGATGGCAAGACCCTGACCATGACCCGAATCAGCGATGGTTGTGCAAACCGGGGCGGACCTGAGGGCGTCATGACGATGGATAAGCGCTAACAGACGCCTGTTATCCTGAAAAAGCGTGTTCGGTTCCAATGGTATGATGGTCAGAATAACCCTGAAAACCGAGCACGCTTTCCTCATGCTGTTTTGAGCTAGTAGCGCAATAGTTGCAGTTTCTACGGTTAACGTGGGAACGCCCACATCAAAAACTCGGGCATTACCTTGGCCCAGGTATCGTGGTTGTGCTCGCCATCTTTTACTTCGAGGTAGTAGATATCGCGGCCTTCGCGGTAGCCCAGCTTTTTGAGTAGCGCAATGAGGTCTAGCGTATCGTCGATAGAATCGATGATGCCGTTATTGTTGCGGTCTTCGAGTTCGTCGAGGGTGCCGCACTGGAACCAAAAGCGCATATTGTCGCGTTTTTGGCTTTTTGATACGATTTCGTGCATAATGCGGTGCGAATCGGGATCGGCGTCGTTGACGGGTTTGTAGCGCCACCAGAACGAACCGGAAAAGACGCCTGCCTGCCGGAACAACTCCGGGTTTGCCCAGGCAATATCAAAAGCGGATAGACCGCCGAGCGAAAAACCCGCAAAGGTATTTTGTCCGGCCTCGTGCGCCATGCGGTAGCGCTTTCGCATAAACGGGACCAGCTCTTCCACAATAAACCGGGTATAGGCGCCGGCCAGACTACCTCTGCGGCGGTAATCGGGCCGGCCGGCGGTACCATACTCCTGGATGCGGTCGCCGGCGTGAATGGCGATGAGTATAAATTCCTGTACGCGATTTTCCTGGAATAAATCAGTCATCGTATCGAGCATACGCGCGGCATCCATGTCTTGGCCGTCGTTAAACCACAACACGGGAAACTGATCGGAGGGCTGATCGTAATAAATGGAGGGCAGGTATACGTCTACGCGCACTTCCCTGTCCAGATTAGCGGAATACAGATTCCCAAACTGGTGAATCTCGGGTACGTCCTGATACGACTCAAAGATATTGAGATAGAGTCGCCAGTTTTGAGGAATCGTCTTTTTAAACCAACTCATTGCGCAGCGCGTAAAGTAAATGAAACATTGTATTTTTGCCGCCAACAAAAAACGGCACGATCGTGAAGGAGACTTATTACAAGTGGTATTCCCCCAATTTGAGCAAAGATATAGAAATGCTGGTTCATGGGCATCAGGGATACCCCATCATACTTTTCCCCTCTTCTATGGGGCGTTATTTTGAGAGCAAAGATTTCAATCTCATCGACTCGGCGCGCTGGTATATTGAGGAGGGGTTGATACAGATATTTTGCCCCGATAGCATAGATACGCACAGTTGGTACAACAAACAGATCCACCCAGCCCAGCGGGTGAGAAACCATATTTGGTACGATAAAATGGTACTCGAAGAAATAGTGCATCGCGTGCGCTGGAATACCGGCGTAGGCAAAGTAGCGGTAGCCGGCGCCAGCTTTGGGGGTTATCACGCCGTCAATTTCGCTTTCAAGCACGCCGAGGTAGTTAGCCACCTCTTCAGCATGAGCGGGGCTTTTAATATCAAATCTTTCCTCGACGGCTATTACGACGACAACGTATATTTTAACAACCCCGTCGACTATTTGCCGGGGCTCAACCATGGCGACCTGTGGCGGATGAAAATTGTGCTGGGCACTTCCGAATGGGATATCTGCCTCGACGCCAACAAACACTTGTCCCATTTGTTGAGTCAGAAAAACGTGCCTCATTGGCTGGATATTCGCGGCTGGACGCAGCACGATTGGCCGCTGTGGCGCGAGATGTTTCCGCATTATATCAGTCTGATTTGGCAATAAGCGCGGTGACGAAAAAAAGAATTAGCGTCATAAAAGTTTGCAAATGACCGAATCTTTCTATTTTTCGACCCAAGCATTAGAAAAACCACCCTGTTATGAAAAAAATAGGCATTTTATTCGGCCAGGAACGCAGCTTTCCTAAAGCCATTGTGGAGCACATCAACAACAAAAAAGTGGATGGCGTGAGCGCCGAATACGTCAGCATCGACAAGGTGGTGCAAGGCGTCGGCCCCGGTTATGCTGTGATTATTGACCGCATTTCGCAGGACGTCCCTTTTTACCGCGCTTTTCTCAAAAATGCCGCTATTGCCGGCACAGCAGTGGTGAACAACCCCTTCTGGTGGAGCGCCGATGAAAAGTTTTTCAACAACGCCTTGGCCGTAAATGTCGGCGTGCCGGTACCCCGCACCGTGTTGCTACCTTCGCGCGAACACCCTACCGACACGACGGCGGAGTCGTTTAGCAACCTCGCCTTCCCACTTGATTGGAACGGTATTTTCAGCTATATCGGCTTCCCCGCTTTTATGAAACCCCATGCCGGCGGCGGTTGGAAAAACGTGTACAAACTCGACTCTGCCGATGAATTTTTCGCCAAACTCGGCGAAACGGGCCAACTGGTGATGATGTTGCAGGAAGCCATCGAATTTGATGCCTACTTCCGCTGTTATTGCATCGGTCAAAAGCACGTCCGCATTATGCACTACGAGCCGCGCAACCCCCACCACCTGCGCTACGTAGCCGATCACAGCGTGCCCGATTCGTTGATGAAAACAATGGAAGACTACGTCATCCGCCTCAACGATGCATTGGGCTACGATTTTAATACCGTAGAATTCGCTATACGCGACGGTATCCCCTACGCTATCGACTTTTGCAACCCCGCCCCCGATGCCGATGTGGCTTCGGTAGGCCAGGAAAATTTCGAGTGGGTAGTAGAAACCGCCGCCAATTTCGCCATCGAACGCGCGCTCGCACAAAAACCCGGACAGGATAACCTCACCTGGGGCACGTATGTGAGTAACGCGGCGGGCAGGAAGTGACGGTTGTCAGTTGTGGGTTGTCAGTTAACCCACAACCGATAACCGATAACCGACAACTGAATTACAAATAGACGCACAAACGCATTAGGATGGAGACGTACAGGCTCGCTATCCTGGATTTGTACGATGGAACGGCAAACCAGGGAATGCGATGTATCAGGGAGATTTTGGCCGGCTTTTCAGATCGAATTAGTTGGGAAATCTTTGATGTGAGGGGCAAAGCAGAAGTCCCTTCACTCGATTTTGACATTTATATATCTTCCGGCGGCCCGGGCAGCCCGCACGAAGGCGACGGCAATTGGGACCGCAAATACTTCGACTGGATTGATCAGGTGTGGCAGTGGAACAAAACCGGTGAAGGCAGTAAAAAACACGTTTTTTTTATCTGTCACTCCTTCCAGATGGCCTGCAAACACTTTGGCGTTTGTGAGATTAATCGCCGCAAGTCGAAATCGTTTGGCACTTTTCCCGTGCACATGACGGAGAAGGGGCTCAGCGAGCCCTTATTCGACGGCTTGCCCGATCCGTTTTACGTAGCTGACTTTCGCGAATGGCAGGCTGTGCAGCCCAATGCCGGGCGCATCGCAGAGCTGGGCGCCGAAATACTGGCACTTGAAAAAGAACGCCCCCACGTAGACCTCGAACGCGCTATCATGGCCATGCGCTTTTCTCCCGAATGCTTTGGCACCCAGTTTCACCCCGAAGCCGACCCCGGCGGTATGCTCAAGCATTTTGAAGACCCCGAGCGCAAGCAGCAGATCGTGGACGAGCACAGCGAGTTGAAATATCTTCAAATGATTGATCACCTCAACGACGGCGACAAAATCGGGCTGACCCACGATGTTGTTCTGCCCCTTTTCCTCGCCCGGGCCATCCGCATGCTGCAAGAAGCAGAGGTGGATATGCTGGTGTAATAATACGTAAACCTCCGCCTTATGATCGCTGCACTTCGCAAGGCATTTAATGAGCAGTTCACTCCGCTCAAATACCAACAGCTTGTCGATGACATTGAGGTTACCTATAGCCATCGGCCTACGTTCCGGGTGGCCGAAACGCCTGTTTTTGTACCTCATGCGCTTAAAGTACGTCTGCTGGAAGCCACCGAACAAATCGTGGACACTTTGCTTCGACCTGGTTTTAAAGCGCTATCCGAAAGCGCTATCCCCAATCACCTGCGCGTACCCGGCGAATCGCCCCATACTACTTTCCTGCAACTCGACTTTGGCATTTGTCTTGATGAAAATGGCGATTATATTCCCCAATTAATAGAATTACAGGGCTTTCCATCGCTGTATTTCTGGCAGGATACCGTTGCCAATATGTACCGCAGGCATTTTAATATTCCCGCTACTATCCACCACCATTTCAACGGGCTGAACTCAGAAACATACAGGGATCTCATGCGGAAGGTCATATTTGGCGACAGCCGAGCAGAAAACACCATTTTGCTCGAAGTGGAACCGCTCAACCAAAATACGGCTATTGATTTTTATATCTCCCGCAAAGAAATCGGCCTCGAATTCGTCTGTATCAGCGATGTGATAAAAGAAGGCAAAGACCTGTATTATATTAAAAACGGCAAAAAAATCGGTATCGAGCGGATTTACAACCGCATCATCTTCGATGAGCTGGAGCGGCGCAAAGACCTTAAGCTGGGCTTTCACCCCACCGATGAAATCAACGCTCATTGGGTGGGGCATCCCAATTGGTTTTTCCGCATCAGCAAACACACGATGCCTTTTCTCGACAGCCCTTACGTGCCCAACACGTTTTTTGTCAGCGATCTGCAAGGCATTCCCGAAGATTTGAATAAATATGTGTTAAAACCCCTGTTCTCGTTTTCGGGGCAGGGCGTGATCATCAATCCTACCCCTGCCGATCTGGAGTCCATCCAGGATCCCTCAAATTACATCCTCCAGCGCAAAGTGGAATATGCCGGCGTAATTGAGACCCCCGACGTTCCCGCCAAATGCGAAATGCGCATGATGCTGGTTTGGCCCGACGGCGCCGAGCGGCCCATGCTGGTCAACAACCTTATACGCCTTAGCAAAGGCGAAATGGTGGGGGTGCGCTATAATAAAGACAAGGAGTGGGTGGGCGCCAGCGTGGGATTTTACGAGTAATCAACGCCGCAGCTGCTTGATTTTTAGTCCGGCGGTCGAATCGGCGATTAATTCTTCGAGCCTTTTTTGGCGCGTCACGGCCTGTTTGGCGCTCATTACCCAATTAATAGCCGCTTTTTTATAATAGGGCGCCTGTGATTGGAAAAATTCCCAGGCTTTTTCATCGGCCTTGAAGGCCTCTTCCATTTCTATTTCGAAGGTATTGAGCTCATTTTCGTAAGAATAAATTTCAGAATTGGCGGCCGAGCGTTTCGCGAAAGCGGCAATCCCTGCAGGGCGCATCAAACCTTGTTGGGTCAATTCTTCCACCTTTTTGATATTGACAGCACTCCAAATACTCCTGGGTTTTCGGGGCGTAAAGCGGATACAGTAACTTTCCTCGTCTATTGATCTTCTGATGCCGTCGATCCAGCCGAAGCACAGGGCCTGGTCAACCGACTCGCTCCAGGTCATGCTTGGTTTGCCGGAAGCTACTTTATAATACCCGACCAAAAGTTCGGTAGCCTGGTCGTGGTTGGCTTCCAGCCAAGTTCTGAATGCTGATTGATGGGAGAAAAAAATGGGTGACATAGATAGTGAATGTTAAAAAACCGACTTTTGAAGAACGATTACCTTCTTAATCTCATTATACTATAAAGGTAAGGCACTGTAAAAGTCAATATGCGTATATTTGTAAAAAAAGAGGTATGATCATAGAAATTCCTGACGATGTGATGGCACATGCTCCTCTTTCTGAGGATGAAATCCGAATTGAGGTACTTGCAGTTCTATACAAAAAACGTGTGCTTACGCTAGAAAAAGCCGCTAGATTAGCGGGCATAACGCGCTTTGATTTTCAACATATCCTGGCTGAACGCCAGATTCCCATCCACTATGACGAAAGCGACTTAGAAATGGATTTACGACACCTGTCGGAACTGAAGCATTGATAAAACATGGTCATTGTCAGTGATACATCCCCAATTGTTAACTTGGCTTCAATTGGAAGACTAGATTTACTTCCTACTATTTTCGGTAAAGTTTATATCCCTTTTGCAGTTTTTGAAGAAATTACGATCAAAGGTAGTGGTCAACCAGGGGCAGAAGAAATTCAGACTGCTTCATGGATTGAAATACGTAATTGTAGTGATCAAAATTTACTCCACCAATTACTGCTCGAACTTGACCCCGGGGAATCGGAATCAATTGCGCTAGCCATAGAGTTAAATACACCCAATTTAATAATTGATGAAAAAGATGGAAGAGATGTAGCGTTACGCTATAATCTCAAACCAATAGGAATCTTGGGAATTTTATTAGAAGCAAAAAAAATGGGGCTGATATCCTCTGTGAGACAGTGCATGGATGATTTAAAAACAATAGCAGGTTTTTATATAGCTGAATCCTTGTATTACAAAATATTGACTTCATCAGGAGAGCAATCCCAGTCACTTTGAACAATCGCCCCTCCTCCAGGGTTTTCATTCCCTATGGAAACCAGACTCAGACTAGCTATTCAAAAATCCGGCCGGCTGCAGGAAGACTCCCTGCTGCTGCTTCGCGAATGCGGCATTAGCATCGACAACGGGCGCGATCAGCTCAAAGCCGGCGCCCGCAACTTCCCGCTCGACGTGCTCTTTTTGCGCAACTCGGATATACCCCAATACGTGGAAGACGGCGTGGCCGACATCGGCATCATCGGCGAAAATACGATGATCGAAAAGCAACGCCCTATTGAAAGAGTGCTGGCACTGGGATTCTCCCGCTGTCGACTGTCAATAGCTGTGCCGCGCGCTACGCCTTATGCCGGTATTCACTCCCTGCAAGGCAAAAAAATTGCCACTTCGTACCCCAATACGCTCCGGCAGTTCCTTGCACAACACGACCTCGAAGCAGATATCCACGAGATATCCGGCTCGGTAGAGATCGCCCCCAATATCGGCCTGGCCGACGCGGTGTGCGACCTGGTGAGCTCGGGCAGTACGCTATTTCAAAACAACCTCGAAGAAAAGGAAGTGCTGCTGCGCTCGGAGGCCGTGCTGGTAGCTTCCCCGCAATTGAGCGGGCCGGCGCGCGAGATACTCGACAAGCTGTTGTTCCGCATCCGCTCGGTACTCGCTGCCCGCCAATACCGCTATCTGCTGATGAATGCCCCCAATGACCGCATCGATGATATCATCCGTATTTTACCCGGCATGAAAAGCCCTACGGTGATGCCCCTGGCAACCGAAGGCTGGAGTTCTATCCATACGGTCATCGCCGAGGAATCTTTTTGGGATATCATCGACCAGCTCAAAGCCGTCGGCGCCCAGGGCATCCTGGTGGCGCCTATTGAAAAAATGATTATCTGATTTACTATGCGATTTGTAAAATACCCACCCAAAGCCGATTGGCAAGAGCTGCTTAAGCGCCCGACCCTGGATACGGCCAGTCTGGAAGCCGGCGTCAGCGCTATTTTACAATCGGTACAAAAAGAGGGCGATGCGGCGCTAAGACGCTACACCCTCGAGTTCGATAAGGTAGCCCTCAACGACTTGCTGCTGCACCCCGATGACCTGGCGCAATCCGGGTCGCTGCTCGACCCTGCGTTGAAGTCGGCCATACAGACCGCCTACGCCAATATCCGCCTATTTCACGAAAGACAGCAATTAGCGGAATCGCCCATTGAGACGATGCCAGGGGTGTTTTGCTGGCGCAAAAGCGTGCCCATCGAAAAGGTCGGCCTGTATATCCCCGGCGGCACGGCGCCGCTGTTTTCAACCGTGCTGATGCTGGGCATACCCGCCCAATTGGCCGGCTGCCACGAGATCGTGTTGTGTACGCCGCCACAGCGCGACGGACAAATCCACCCGGCTATCCTGTATGCCGCCCAACTGGTAGGCGTTACCCGTGTAGTGAAAGCAGGCGGCGCGCAGGCTATCGGAGCTTTGGCGTATGGTACCGAAAGCGTGCCCGCAGTGTACAAAATTTTCGGCCCCGGCAACCAATACGTCACCGCCGCCAAGCAAATAGTGAGCCGCGACGGCGTGGCCATCGATATGCCCGCCGGGCCTTCGGAGGTGCTCGTGTGCGCCGACGACAGCGCCAACCCGGCTTTTGTGGCCGCCGACCTGCTCTCGCAAGCCGAACACGGCGCCGATAGCCAGGTGGTACTCGTGGCTTTTAGTGAAATCACGGTGACGGCCGTCCGACATGTGCTCGACAACCAACTGGCCACCCTGCCCCGCCGGGATATCGCCGCCAAGGCCCTCGAAAACAGCCTGGCCGTCGTAGTCGACAGCCGCGAAGAAGCCCTCGATCTCATCAATGCCTACGCCCCCGAACACCTCATCCTCAGCATGCGCCAACCCGAAACAATAGCAGAAGGCGTTATTAACGCCGGTTCCGTGTTTTTAGGCCATTATACGCCGGAATCGGTGGGCGACTACGCATCGGGCACCAACCATACGCTGCCCACCAACGGCTATGCCCGCGCCTTTAGCGGCGTGTCGCTCGATTCTTTTGTTAAAAAAATTACGTTCCAGCAACTCAGTCCCGCCGGCTTACGCCTCCTCGGCCCCACAGTAGAGATTTTGGCCGAAGCCGAAGAACTGGCCGCCCACGGCCGCGCCGTAGCGATTCGGTTGGCGGAACTCGAAAAATTGCGATAAATGGATCTGCAACAACTCGTACGACCCAATGTCCTGGCGCTCAAACCCTACTCCTCGGCGCGCAGCGAATATACCGGCGACGCCGAAGTATTCCTCGACGCCAACGAAAACCCCTTCGATACCGGCCTCAACCGCTATCCCGACCCCCTGCAGTGGGAAGTGAAAAAAAAGTTGGGAAAACTCAAAGGTGTAGCTCCCGAAAATATCTTTCTGGGCAACGGCAGCGACGAAGTGATCGACCTGCTTGTGCGCATTTTTTGCAATCCCGGCGCCGACCGCATTGTCATCCTGCCGCCCACTTACGGCATGTATCGCGTATGCGCCGACATCTGCGGCGTGGAAGTCGCCGAAATCCCCCTCACTCCGCAATTCCAGCCCGACGTAGCTACCATACTCGCCGACGTTGACGAGCACAGCAAACTGCTGTTTTTGTGCAGTCCCAACAATCCCACCGGCAACGTATTCGAGCCGGCGCGGATCGAAGCCCTGCTACAGGGATTTCCGGGTATTGTCGTGGTTGACGAAGCCTACATCGACTTCGCTGCGGGCAAGGGCTGCCTGGCACTGCTGGAAGACTACGACAACCTCGTCGTGATGCAGACTTTCTCCAAAGCATGGGGACTGGCGGGCATCCGCCTGGGCATGGCCTTTGCCGGCCGGGCCATCATCGACCTCATGAACAAGGTCAAGCCGCCTTATAATGTCAACCAACTGACCCAGGAGGCCGTCTTGCGCGCCCTCGATAACCAGCCCCAGCAACAGCAGTGGGTAACCAGCTTGCTCGGCCAGCGCGTATTGCTCCAGCAATTTCTGAGCGGCCTCGATTTTGTAACCCGGATTTACCCCTCCGACGCTAATTTCCTTTTGGTAAAAGTGAAAGATCCCAAGGCACTTTATTTGTATTTGGTTAACCAAAAAATTATCGTTCGCGACCGCTCTAATGTACTTTTGTGCGAAGGCTGTCTACGCATTACCGTGGGCGCGCCCGAAGAGAACGAACGGCTGGCACAGGCGCTGGTGGAGTATGACAATGGTTAGACTGAGAGGGGAGGGAGAGAGGGATTTTTGTAAATTTTGATGCTAATGCAACGAATACTATTTCTGGACAGAGACGGCACCGTGGTATTGGAGCCTCACGACTACCAGGTTGATGCATTTGAAAAAATCGAATTTTACCCCGAGGTTTTCTATTACCTGGGGCGTATAGTGCGCGAAATGGATTTCGAACTCGTGATGGTCACCAACCAGGACGGGCTGGGCACCGACAGTTTGCCCGAGCATAAATTCCAGCCGGTTCACGACTTCATCATGCGCGTTTTTGCCAACGAAGGCATCCACTTCAAAGAAGTCGTCATCGACCGCACCTTTGCCCACGAAAACGCGCCTACCCGAAAACCGCATACCGGTTTGCTAACACACTATATGGACGGCAGCTACGACCTCGCCGGTTCCTACGTGATCGGCGACCGCCTCACCGACATCGCCCTGGCCCGCAACCTCGGCGCCCGAGGCATCTGGCTCAACAACGACCCCGCCCTGGGCGCCCACGAGCTGGCGCCCGGCGACTCCATGCAGGAAGTCATCGCCCTCACTACCACCAATTGGGCCGACATCTACCGCTTCCTCCGGCAGCCGCCGCGAAAGGCTTCGGTGCGCCGCACCACCCACGAAACCGACATACAGATAGACCTCAACCTCGACGGCAGCGGCCTGGCCGACAACCACACCGGACTCGGGTTTTTCGACCACATGCTCGACCAATTGGCCCGGCACGGCAACCTCGACCTACGGGTGCAGGTAAAAGGCGACCTCCACATCGACGAACACCACACCATTGAAGATACGGCCCTGGCGCTGGGAGAAGCCTTCAACCGGGCCTTGGGCGACAAGCGCGGCATCAACCGTTACGGGTTTTGCCTGCCCATGGACGACTGCCTGGCCCAGGTGGCCCTCGACTTCGGCGGGAGGCCCTGGCTGGTGTGGAACGCCCGGTTCAATCGCGAAAAAATCGGCGAAATGCCCACCGAAATGTTCATGCATTTCTTCAAATCCTTCAGCGATACGGCCCGTTGCAACCTGAACATCCAGGCCGACGGCGATAACGAACACCATAAAATAGAAGCCATCTTCAAAGCTTTTGCCAAAGCCATCCGGACGGCCCTGCAGCGCGACCCCCACAATGGGCGCCTGCCCTCTACCAAAGGTTTGCTTTGATTTTATAACTTTGTCGCAAAAAGACAGCCGTTGGAACATTTGGCACAACATATCGAAAGCCTGATATTCACCGCAGAATCGCCGATTCCGCTCCAGGATATCAAATTATGCCTGGAAGAAGCCTTTGGCGCGGCCTTCCACGAAGACGAACTGCTGGGCGCCATCGAAAGCCTCAAACAGCGCTATGCCGACGACAATTTCGCCCTGGAAATAGCGGAAATTGCCGGCGGCTACCAATTTCTCACCAAAGGCGCCTATCACGGCACCGTGGGGGTGTATCTGAAACAGACCACCAAAAAGCGCCTCACGAGATCGGCTCTGGAAACCTTGTCGATTATCGCCTACAAACAACCCGTATCCAAAACCGAAGTAGAGCGCATCAGGGGCGTCAACAGCGACCATGCCTTGCAGAAACTATTAGAGAAAGAACTTGTTTCCATAGTAGGGCGCAGCGAAGGGCCGGGCAGGCCCTTGCTTTACGGCACCAGCACCAAATTTATGGAGTATTTCGGCCTGCGCAGCATGGAAGAAATGCCCAAACCCAAAGAATTTAAGCTCCCCGACAACGAAATCGGCGAGCAGGCGCCCATAGAAGAAGAAACAGACCTCGCGCCCGAGACTTACGAAAGCGCGGAGGAGTAAGAAAAAAAATTACGGATGAGCGAAGACAAGCCATTGGTAAATCGCGTGGCCAACAGCGCCCTGATCACCATCAACCTCGAAGAGTTTTTCCCAAAAGAAGAAATCGCGCATTTCGATCTCAAGGACTACCTGTTTATGGGCTTGATCCTCAAAGAAAAAGACTTCCGCGAAGCCCTGGCCGCCCACGACTGGTCGCAATACCAAGGCAAAGTGCTGCTGGTATACTGCACCGCCGACGCCATCATACCCATGTGGGCCTATATGCTGGTGGCCTCGCATGCCACGCCCTATGCCGCCGATGTATTTCAGGGCGCCGCCGAGGCCTACTACCAGGCGGCCATGAATAAGTCCTTAGCTGCTTTTGACCCGGCCCAATACGACGAAAAGCGCATTGTGATCAAAGGCTGCGGCGACAAACCCGTGCCGCCCTCCGCCTATCTGGAGATTACCCGCCGCCTGCGCCCCCATGCCAAGAGCATTATGTACGGCGAGCCGTGTTCTACCGTCCCCATCTACAAGAAGGGGCAGGGGGAGTGAGGGAGAGAGAGAGAGAGAGAGTGGGAGGGAGAGATTGTAAGGTGAACTCCACGATGGTAATTTTTTTTTCATTTTGGTATAAATAGAAAAAAAATACCATTATGAAAAGTTACCTGTGCGTCTTCCCTGCATTTTTCCTGTGTGTAATGCTGCAAGCGCAATCTGCTACCAAATCAGAAGCCGAACCCATTTTCAAGGTAATCGACCAAATGCCTATGTTCCCTGGCTGCGATTCGCTTGAAGATCTCACCGAAAGAAAAAAGTGTTCCGACCGGCTAATGCTGGAGTATATTTATAAAAACCTCAAGTACCCTCTAAAAGCCAGGAAGAAAAACATTCAGGGGACGGTGTTCATCACTTTTGTAATCGAGCCTGATGGCACTATTTCAAATGAAGCTGTCATGCGCGATATCGGCGGCGGTTGCGGTGATGCGACGCTGGAAGTGATTGAAAAAATGCGTACGGAGCAAATCCGCTGGCATCCCGGCATACAGAAAGGAGAGCCTGTACGGGTACAGTATAATCTGCCGGTGCGATTTAAATTGAAATAAATTACCCCGCATCTCTCCCTCTCTCCCTCCCACACTCTCCCCCTCCCCTCAATGCGTCGGCTTGTCCTTCGGCGGGCCTACCGCGAGGTAATCCCGGGCGACCGTCACCGCATACTGGTCGAGCAAATCGAGGATGCGCCGGCGGTCATCCGATCGGAGGATGAGGCCCACGTGGTGCCTTTTATGTAGGCGCCAGACAACTTCCGGGTCGTTAAACTGGGAGGAGTCGGGGTATTCCTGGCGCGCCAGCGAAATCAGAATGCCGGCGTAGTCGGTGCGGGTAGGGGGTAGTTTGTAAGGCAGGTTGTAGGCCATGGCGTGTTCTATCCTGGCCCATTCGGTCCACATATTGATGCCGGTTGCAATTTCCAGCATATTGGCGATATGCGCGCCGCCTACGCGCGAAGAAGTTTCGAGGAAGTAGAATTGTCCGTCTTCTTTTGATTTGATAAACTCGGTATGCGAGGCGCTGAACTGCATGCCGAAGGCTATGAGCACTTCTTCGTTAAAGCGCTGCAGGTCGAGGTCGTCGGGGCTGCCGAATTCCACCAAGAGGGTGCGGAAGATGCCGCCGCCGTGGGCCACTTCAAAAGGCGTGCTCAGGTATTGCGATACGCGGCTGAAAAGCACCTTGCCGTTGAGGCACAGCGAATCGACGTGGTACACATCGCCGGGGCGGAATTGTTCGATAAGATAACGGTGGCGGTCGTCGCTGATTTCTTCGAGGATGCGCCAGAGTTGCTCGGCGTCGTGCACCTTTTTGATGCCGGTAGCGGAAGCTTCTCCACGAGGTTTTACTACCCAGGGCGGCGATACTGTTTGCGTAAATTCGTGGATAGCTTCATCATTAAACAATGCGCTGAATGCCGGTACGCGAATACCCGCCTCTGCAGCTTTGGTACGCATGGCCAGCTTGTCGCGAAAATGCCGTGCAGTAGTTTGCCCCATGCCGGGTATGCGGAATTCCTCGCGCAGGTAGGCCGCCTTTTCCACATCAAAATCGTCGAGGGCCACGATGCGGTCGATTTTCCGGCTGCGCAGCAACCAGGCCACCCCCCGGCCTATATTGCCGATGTTTTCAGGCGAATTGTGGTCGTCTTCCATGTAGAAGAATTCGTCGACAGACTCCCTCGGCCAGGGCTCATTTTCCAGGCTTTTTTTGGTGAGCAGGTATACGGTGTTGCCCGCAGCTTTGATGGCGCGCAGAAAGTCTTCGCCTTTGAAGAAAAAGGATACGCAGAAGAAGGTCAGCGGTTTGGACATAGTAGCGGTGTTTATTCACAAGAATAAAGATAATTCCGCGTTCTGCCAAACTTTGTCAAACGGCTTAGTTGTTGATTTTAATATGAAATGTATCCGGCGCCGGGTTGTAGATAAATTCTTTGAAGGAATAGCTTTTGACCTGCCCTTCATGCCTGAGTGCAACTATTAACGGCAGCGTATCGCCAGGCTCGTAAATATCCGGTGTTAATAAAAGATAACGGGCCGTTTTGCCATCAGCAGTTAATGTAGCTTGGCAGGCATGACCGTATATTTTAATGGACACATTTTCGATGGCTTGGTCAAAAACCAGGTAATGGTACCGATCCGGTTCTTCCCATCGCTTTGTCTCTTCTATCGACTGTTGGGTCGCTTCTTGTTTAGCGGAAAGCATAAAGATCGCAAAATTTCCAACGAGAAATAATAACATGTAATACCAGCCGTGTAGCAAAAATAATTTTCTCGCCGCTGTCGCCACTGTACCTTTTGGGTATCTTGATAATCGAAAAGCAGACACCAGCATCATCACAAAATTCAGCCCCGCACTCAGCAGAACAAGCATGGGATTGGGCGATTTGCTTCCGACTGTCACTTCAAATAACAAATAAAGAAACAACACAGCAGTAAACAGCGCAATTGCGTTGAAGACTTGCTTTTCGGTACGGGATATTTCAGGCGTAGTCATCGTTTTTTCGTTTTGTGAATAGATAAAGCAATAAACGGACGGGGACTAACAAAAAAGGACGCCCTTGAGCGTCCTTTTGAAGTGGTACGGGGCGGGGTCGAACCGCCGACACCAGGATTTTCAGTCCTGTGCTCTACCAACTGAGCTACCATACCGGCTGCTTTATATTTTCAGTAAAGCGAGTGCAAATGTAGGGACTATTTTTCTTTCAGGCAATAGATCAGCCTATATTTTTTCTGATGCTAATTTGGAAAAGTCATGAGGGCTTGCGTACTTTAGGCAACGTAATAAGTTTAGTAGGGTTTAGTAGTGTTTAGTGCCTTCGCAGTTTAGTAAGGCTATGAAAAAGCTAAACCCTTCTAAACCCCTCTAAACCCTTCTAAACTTTAACAAAACATGCCCGCAGGACTTTTATCCTTACCATTTATCCTCTTATCGGCCGTATGGCTATACCTGGCCTGGGAAGTAGACGGGGCTTATGCCACCTATCTGATCCCCAACGTGATCATAATGGCGTTGTTGTATACATTCAGTCCGCAAATCAACTGGTGGTGGTACCGCCGCTACCCGCCTGAGCCCACTAAGGTGTTGTGGCCTTTGCTGGAGCGTTTCGCATTTTACAGCACGCTATCGCCCGATGAAAAACAACGCTTCAGGCAGCGCGTAGCGCTATTCAATATGTCGCAGGAGTATATGCCGCAGGGTGTCGAAGCAGTGCCCGATGATCTCCAATTGGTGATCGGCGCCTGCGCCGTACAACTCACTTTTTACCAGGAGGATTTTTTATTTCCAAAATTTGAAAATATCGTATTGTATCCCAAGCCGTTCCCTACGCCCCAACACCCTACCCAATTTCATACCTCTGAAATTTATGAAGAAGACGGCGTAGTGCTTTTATCCGCCGAACCCCTCATGCGCGCGCTGATGGAACCCCGGCAGTATTACCAGATCGGCCTGCACGAATACGCTAAGGTATACCGCCTGAAATATCCCGACCTGGACTGGCCCGATTTGCCCGCCGATACTTGGGAATTACTGCAAGGAGTCAGCGGTTTTAGCAAAGAAGCTATCCACAAGTATATCAACCTGGATGAGGTGGAGTTATTCCCGGTAAGCGTGACCCTGTTTTTTACTTTTCCCGATCGCTTTCGCGAAATATTACCCGGGTTGTACGATAGTTACGCCGGCATTTTTGGTTGGCCGAAATCGGACTGTTAGAATATTGGATTGCTGAGCGCGATAGTCTTACAATCTAATGTCGTCAACATAAGGAAAAACTCAAGCGATATTTATTAACCACAGAGTTACACAAAGTTACACAGAGGGAGCACAGAGTCATAGTAACGCTCGCTCTGTGGAAACTCTGTGTAACTCTGTGTGACTCTGTGGTTAAATAATCCGTGGAGGGCCGATATATTGGTAGAAGTCGTATATCTGATTTAAAGTGACAAAGTAGTATTAAGTTGACGACATTAGTCTAACAGTCCGATAGTCCCAAAGTCTCCCTATATCTCCTCATCCACCTCCCCATCCATTGGAGCGCGATGGCGCCAGGCCATAAAAAACGGAATACCGCTGAGAATAAGCAGCAGGCCGATGCCGGCCTCGCCCGGGCGATTATACAACGTAATGATTACCAGCGCCATACAGAACAACACAAACAATGCCGGCACCAACGGATAACCAGGCGTGCGATACGTAGCCGGGGCGCCGCCCTTGCGTTTGCGAAGGATAAACACGCCGTAAGCGCACAAGCCGTAGAAAATAAACGAGGCGAAAATGAGCATATCGGTAAGCTGGTCGAAACTGCCTGACAGGATTAGCACGGCCGCCCAAAAGCCCTGCATAACCAGCGCATTGCCGGGCGTGCGAAAGCGGGGATGCACCGTGCCCGCACGCTGGAAAAACTCGCCGCGCCGCGCCATAGCGTAGTACAGACGCGCAGCCAGCAATATGGTGGTATTGGTACAGCCGAAAGTAGAAATACAGATCAGAATGGCAATCAGCAAAGTGCCGCCGCTGCCCAACACGCGTTCGATCATGGCGATGGCCGCCACTTTGTTTTGCGATTCGTGTACGTTGATAAGCTCGTCGACGGGCATTACATAGAGATAAGCGAAATTGACGGTCACATATATGGCGATAACCGCGAGCATACCGAAAAACAAGGCCAAGGGCAGATTGCGGTGCGGATTTTTAATCTCCCCACCCAAAAAGGTGAGGGTGATCCAGCCTTCATAAGCCCAAAAAGCGCTGAGCATAGCCGAGAAAAACGCAGCAGTATAACCGAGGGAATTGCTAAACAATTTGGGAAATTCAGCCGTAGTAGTACGCATATTTTCCAACGAACCCTCGGCAGAAAACAAACCCAAAAAAACCAAAATAATCAGACAGACCACAACGGTAGTGGTGGCCCAATGGCTCAAGGTACTGGCATGCCCCAACCCCCGGTAGTTGACAGCAGTAAGCGCAGCTACCAGCCCGATGGCCAGTGTCTTGACGCCCAGATTTGCAAAAGGCATGATAAAACCCAATATCTTCCACTCTGCCAGTGGGCCGCTCAGCTCGGGTAGGGGGGCAATAGCGTTGACCGACTGGGCGAATACGAAGGCGATCGACGCTATTGACGCCGTACGAATGACCGCAAAATTGCTCCACCCATAAAAAAAGGCTATCGACTTGCCGTAAATCTCCCGCAAAAATACGTACGCCCCGCCCGAACCGGCAATTTGCCCAGATACCTCAGCTACCGACAAAGCGCCGGCCAGCGAGACTAGGCCTGCTGCGACCCAAGCCAATAAGACCCATAACGGCGCCTGTAAGTCGGCAGACATAGGCGCCACCTTCTTGAATACGCCGGAACCGATAATAGAGCTAATGACGAGCACGGTGGCCATAAACAGGCCGATAGAACGCGAGAGTTTGACGGAGTTGCCTTGCTGCATGGGTTTCAGGTGTTCATTTATTACGCCAAGGTATTAATAATTGTGTCTTCCTGCGCCGTTTCAATTCAATTTTGTCGGTTTACAATTCACCCGCCTGCTTTTACAGTTCATCGGAATTTGCTGGTATGGGTATTCCAACCGCTGCATGTTTGCATCAGGAAAACATTTATTTATAAAAAAACATATACCCATGTTAACTAAAATCAATACAGCGCTCTTTGCACTCATTTTACTGGCACTTGCCCAGGTAGCACAGGCGCAAACTCCGGGGCAAACCGTCAAAGGAGTGGCAGTCGACCGCCAGTCGGAAACTCCGCTTATCGGAGTAGCTGTCGAACTAGTCAGTGTAGAACCTCTCCGGGGTGAAACCACCGACGAAAATGGCCGGTTTGTGCTGCGAAACGTACCGGTAGGCCGCCACACCCTGCGATTCAGCTACCTGGGTTACGAAAGCGTTACCCTGCCCAACGTGGTCGTCACCGCCGGCAAAGAAGTTTCGCTCGATATTAAACTCGAAGAATCGGTTGTAGACATGCAAGAAGTGGTAGTAACAGCCGCCGTAGAAAAAGACAAGGCCAACAACGACCTGGCTACTATCAGTGCCCGCACCTTTAGCCTGGAGGAAGTGACGCGTTATTCGGGTGGCCGCAACGACGTGGCGCGCCTGGCGGGCAACTTCGCGGGCGTATCGGTGGCCGACGACTCGCGCAACGATATCGTGATCCGCGGCAACTCGCCGTCGGGCGTCTTGTGGCGCCTCGAAGGCATCCCCATTCCCAATCCCAACCACTTCTCCACACTGGGCACCACCGGCGGCCCGGTAAGCGCCCTCAACCCCAACCTGCTAGCCAATTCCGACTTCCTTACATCCGCATTCCCTTCCGAATATGGCAATGCCCTGGCCGGCGTGTTTGACATCGGCTTCCGCAGCGGCAACAAAGACAAATACGAATATACCCTGCAAATGGCAGCTTTTAGCGGGCTCGAAGCCATGGCCGAAGGGCCGCTAAACGCCAAAAAAACAGCTTCGTTTTTAGCCGGCTATCGCCATTCTTTTGTGGAATTGGCGGATGTAGCAGGCATCCCTGTAGGTACAAATGCTACCCCCAACTATCGCGATTTTTCGTTTAAGCTCGACTTCGGCAACGGCAAAGCGGGAAAGTTTTCGCTCTTCGGACTCGGCGGTACCAGCAATATTGACTTCCTTGGAGAGGAAATCGATGAAGACGACCTCTTCGCCAACCCCAACCAAAACGCTTATGTCAAATCTAGACTGGCTATAACCGGCCTGCGCCATAATATTCTCGTAGGAAACGACGGCTATATCCGCACGGTGGCCTCTTTTTCTACTGCGCAATCCGATTACGACCAGGACAATTTTGTGGAGGGCCGCCAATTGCTGCCTGTAACCAGGGTGCGCGATGTGACCAATACTTATGCGCTTTCTTCTTTTTGGAATAAAAAATTCAACGCCAAATTCACCCTGCGCACCGGCTTCGTAGCCCAACACATGGCTCTCGATACCCGGGTAGACGACCGCCATAACGCCCCCGACAACAACGGCGACGGCGAACCTGATTGGGCTACCGTGCGCGACTTCAACGGCGGTATGAATCTCACAGAGGTCTATACCCAAGGCCAATACCGACTTAATCCGCAATGGACCATCAACGCCGGCCTGCATGGTCAATACCTCGATTACAACGACTCGTACGCCCTGGAACCCCGCCTGGCTCTCAACTGGCAGTTTAAAGCCGGCCATACTTTGAACCTCGGCTACGGCCTGCACCACCAAATGCAACCCCTGCCCGTATTTTTCTTCAGAAGCGAAACCAGTCCGGGCGTATACGAAGCCACTAACAAAAACCTCGACTTTACCCGCAGCAACCACCTCGTGTTGGGCTACGATACCCGGCTGGCCGCCGACTGGCGATTGAAAACCGAGGTCTATTACCAACTGATCGACAAAGTACCCGTAGAAAGTACATCCAGCAGTTTCTCCCTGCTCAATGCCGGCGCCAATTTCGTTTTCCCGGAAAAAGGATCACTGGTAAATACCGGTACGGGCAACAATTACGGATTGGAACTTACTGTCGAGAAGTTTTTCAGCAAAGGTTACTACAGCCTGCTCACGGCCTCTGTGTTTGACGCCCGGTACGAAGGCAGCGACGGCATTCAACGTTCTACTGCATTCGACAACGGCTACGTGGTAAACCTGCTGGCCGGCAAAGAAATAAAGATAGGCCGCGACAAACGCAACGCACTCACCTTCGACGTCAAATTCACGACCGCCGGCGGCCGCCCCTATACGCCCGTCAACCTCGAAGCCTCACAGTCCGCAGGCGAGGAAATCCTGCTCGACGACCAGGCCTTCAGCCTGCGTTACGACGACTACCTCCGCCTCGACCTTAAATTCGGCTATCAACTCAACAGCAAAAAGCGGAAATTCTCTCAGCAATTTTTTATCGACCTCCAAAATGTAACCAATAACAAAAATATATTTGCTAAACGTTACAACCCGGTAACCAACCAGGTAAACGACGTGTTGCAATCGGGCTTTTTCCCGGATATTATGTATAGGGTGCAGTTTTAATGAGGTTGTAGGTTGTAGGTTGTAGGTTTTTGTAGTTTGTTTTTAACCTACAACTTACAACCTACAACCCATAACCTACAACCCATAACCTACAACAAAGAAATACATGAAAGCCGCCTACAAAGCAAAAATCAAAGATGTACTCGGGTTTGACGACACCGGCCTGCTGCTCATCGGCATACCGGTGATGTCATTCCTGATACCTTTGCTTTTTTTTCGCGCAACACTTTCCGAAGGACTGATGCCTTACCTGCCCAAATGGGGCATTTCGCTGATGTATACCTCGACTTACTGGTTATCCATACGCACTTTATTCATTTTCATGCGGCGACGATTCCCTGAACATATACAGGTGTCTAAAAGGTTGTTTTATACAGTAACCGTTGCTATTGTCACTTATTTTGTGTTAAATGTTATTCTTCATTTATTCCACAAGCACGACTATACCGAGGTAAGGGATTTTGATTACAATGTAGCTTCGCTCACCATTCTGGCCCTCGTATCTGCTATTTATGAGGGGATCTTCCTTTACGACCGCTGGCGACGCTCTATTGTAGAAGCTGAACAACTTAGGCGCGAAAATATGCAATCGCAATTGGAGGGACTCAAAAATCAGGTGAACCCACATTTTTTGTTTAACAGCCTCAATACATTGGCCTATATTATCCCGGAAGACCCGTCAAAGGCTGTGAAATTTGTAGAAAAGCTTTCCAAAGTTTACCGCTATATCCTCGAAATCCGCGACCGCCAACTCATACCGCTGGAAGAAGAACTCGATTTTTTGCAGTCGTATGTTTTTTTGATAAAAGAGCGATTCGGCGATAGCTTTATCATGCGTTTGGATATTCCCGCTCATTTGCACCCATACCAGATCGTGCCGCTATCGCTGCAAATACTCATCGAAAATGCGATAAAACACAATGTCATCTCCACACAGATGCCGCTCACTGTCGAGCTATTTGTGGAAAACGACCACTGGCTGATCGTGCGCAACAATCTGCAGAAGAAAAAACAGGAGATGCCCTCCACCCAGGTAGGGCTTCAAAATATCAAACACCGCTACACGTTTTTCACAAACGATGAAGTGGTAGTGGAGGCCGCGGCCGAATATTTTTCGGTGCGGCTGCCGTTGTTGAACCCCTCTTCCTCTTAGTATCCTGGGTTTTGCACAATGACTCCCCCCGTGGCGATAATCTCGTGCAAAGGTATCGGTAACGCCGCCTTAAAATCGTCGCCCAAAACCTCGGCAGCGCGGCCGGTGCGGGCCAGATCAAAATAGATATGGCCTTCAAAATTGAGCTCGGCGCGGCGCTCATCGAAAACAGCCTGCTGAAATTCCGCTTCGCTAGCCGGGTTGACGGGGCCCAGGCCGCGCTGCGCGCGAATCGCATTGAGATCAGCCAGGCCGCCGCCGGCAAGTCCCAGCGCCTCTGCCCGGATGAGGTACACTTCCGCCAGTCGAATGATATACGCCGGATTGTCTTTGCTGTCCTCTCCCCTGTATTTTTCGGTGCGCCCGCTGCCGTCTGACGTAATGCTGGCGTCGTTGTTTTCCAGACTGTAATCGAGCAGGGTGGCGCGAACGTCGCCGGGCTGAGCGGCAAAAAAATCATGGAGCGTAGCGCTTGCCATAAACGTAAGCTCGGTGCGCAAAGCATCGGGGCGGCTATAGGTAAGCGAGTTATAACTGCTGCGGTTTTGATTGTCAAAAAACAATTCAAAAATGCTTTCCGAGGTTTGTCGCAGGAAATAGATATTGGCAAATTTATCGGCAGGCAAGAACGCAAATTCATTATTGTCGATGATGGCGCCCGCATGATCTGCAGCATCGCCATACGCTTTTCTGTACAGCGAAACCCTGGCCAACAGGGCTTCTACCGTAGCGGAATTGACGTATTTCGCGTTGCGGTCCGACTGGTCTACCAAAGGCAATGCAGCTTCCAATTCAGCCACTATAAAATCATAAGACTGCTTGACCGTGGCTCGCGCTACCTTGTCGTCTACGCTTTGTACGGTGGTAATAACCGGAATGCCGAGAGCTGAGTTTTCATCCCAGTGATACCCGAAATAGCGCAGCAGGTCGAAATGGGCCATGGCGCGAATGGCGCGGGCTTGTCCTTCGATTTGACCGGCCCTGTCGCTGTCGAGGTCGTCGATGTCGGGAAGGGCGCCGAGCAGGTAATTACAATTGGCGATGGTGCGATAAATGCTTGACCAGAGATTTTCCACATATAAATTAGAAGAGGTCACCGCTTTGCCGCCGATTTCATCGAGCAGCGGATTGTCGAAACCGCCGGTGGTGCAGTTGTCGCCCAGAGCATCGGCAATAAGCAGGTAATTTCCGCCGTAATAATTTTCGTTTTGCATCGAACTGTATAACCCGGTGAGGGCATTTTCGGCATCGCCGGCAGTAGTGATTGCATTTTCGGCGTCGATATCGTTGGGCGATGTTACTTCCAGAAAATCACAGGCCGAAAAAAGCAAAACAATTGGAAGGATATATAAAAAAGCTATTTTCATTTTTATTAAATTTTAAAAATAAAAAAATCACAACCCCAGATTTAATCCAATTAAAAAAGTACGCGCTTGCGGATAAGCGCCGTAATCAACTCCCGCCGTACGCTCGTCGATACCGCCGGTAGAACTCACCTCGGGGTCGAAACCTTTGTATTTAGAAAATACATACGCATTTTGCACTTCGGCATACACGCGCAGGCGCGAGGCCCATTTCATTTTACCAAAATCATACCCCAGGGTAATATTTTGAATGCGCACAAAAGAACCGTCTTCCAAAAACTGGGTAGAGCCTTCGTAATAATTGGGATTAATAAAAGACGCTCGGGGATATTCCGCATTGTCGCCGGGTTGCTGCCAGCGATCGAGCACGTTGGTCGAGTTGTTGGCGTACACCGAAAAAAGGCCGCCGTCGTTGCTGTAGCCCAAGTTTTCGTAGGTGGGCCGGATGAGGTTGTAGACTTCATTGCCAAACGAATACCGTATAAACACGCTGAGATCCAAGCGACCCAGAGAAAAACTATTGGTCAGGCCGCCGAAGCCGTCGGGCAATGCCTTGCCGATGATCTGGCTGTCGTTGCTGTCTATTTCGCCGTTGCCGTCGAGGTCTTCGTATTGGGCATCGCCGGTTTCGGGGTCGTAGCCCAGGTATTTTACACCCCAAAAAGTGCCTACCGGTTGGCCCACTTTTAGAATATGCGTAGGCGCCAGGTCGCTGTATGCGCTCAATAACACATCGTCGGTAGAAAGTTTGACAATTTCATTTTTCACGTAAGTGAAATTAAAATTGAGCGCCCATTTAAAGTTTTTATTTTTAATGGGTGTAGTATTTAAATTAAATTCAATACCCGTATTTTGAATTTCGCCGCTATTGCGCGTTACGGTAGCAAAACCGGTAGTGCCGGGCACAATATCTTCGCTCAATAAATCAGTTTTATTCGATTTAAAAAAGTCGATCGAGCCGTTGAATTTTCCTTTCATAATTTCATAATCGATGCCCACGTTGAGCATTTTATTGCTCTGCCAGGTCAGGTTGGGATCGGCGATATTGCGCAGAATAATGCCGGCCTGGCCGTCGTAGCGCGAGGGGCCGTAAAAAATCGTATTCTGAAAATCGCCGATCTCCTGGTCGCCGGTGAGGCCGTAGCTTACGCGCAATTTAAGCGCGGAAAACACATTATCAGAGAAAAACCCTTCTTCGCTGATGCGCCAGGCCAACGATACCGAAGGAAAATAGCCGTAGCGGTTATTTTTGGAAAAACGCGAGGAGCCGTCGGCGCGCACCGAAGCAGTGATCAGGTATCGGTTTTTGAGCGCGTAATTGACGCGGCCCAGGTACGAGAGCAGCGCAAAAGAGGCGCCGGTAGAGCTGGCCGAGACGATATTGGCGGCGCTGGAGATGTTCTCGAGGCCGCTACCGGGGAATCCCTGTCCCACTGCTGCCGAGCGCTCCGACGCGCTGCGTTGGGCCGTGATACCGCCCAGCACGGTGAAGTCGCTTTCGCCGACCGTTTTCTGCCAGGTGAGGGTATTTTCGTTGAGCCAGGTCAGTCCGTTGAAATTAGCTTCGAGCGCTTCGCCGCCCACGGCTTCCGCGTCGGCTGTGATGGGCGAGAGAAACTGCTTGTCGGCCAGTTGCGTATAGTCGACCGAAAACGAGGTGCGCAGCTTCAGCGCACTGGCCAGTTCGTATTCGGCATAAGCTGAGCCGATGAGGCGGTAAATATTGGTAAACGCCCCAATCTCTTTAGCGGATTTGACGGGGTTGTCCGACAGCCAGCTCACCTGGTAGTCCTCGAATGCGGCATAATCGCCATTTTCGTCGTACACCGGCATTAGCGGGGAGGCGCCGAGTGCGTTGGTGATCGTACCGGTATAGGTATTGTCGTTGAAGCTGCGGCGGTTGCGCGAATAAGAGGTCGCAATACTGGTACCGATTTTCAGCCGTTTATTCACCTCGTGGTCGAGGTTCATGCGGTAATTAAATCGTTTATAAAAACTCTCTATAATAACGCCTTGCTGATCGAAAAAACCCGAGCTGATAAAAAAGCGGGTACGATCGGTGCCGCCCTGCAGCGACAGCTCGTAATTGCTGATCGGCGCGTTGCGCAGCACCTCGTCGAGCCACACCGTATTCGTGCCGTCGAGGTTGAAATTCTCCAGCGGGTCGGTGAGCACCGAGGGGTCGAAATCCTCGCCGAAAACTGTATTGTCGGCGTTGTAGGCGGCCAGGTCGTTGCGGCGGGCTTCTTCCACCAGTTCGACAAATTGCTCGGAACTGAGAAAATCTATGTTGCGGGCGGTCTGCTGCACACCGGTATAATAATTAAAATTGATATCGGTTTTGCCTTCCTTGCCGCGTTTGGTCGTAATGAGGATGACGCCGTTGGCGGCGCGCGCGCCGTAGATAGCAGCGGCGGAGGCGTCTTTCAGCACCTCGATGCTTTCGATATCGTTGGGGTTGATATCGGAGATCGAGCTGAGGTTTTGTCCGTTGCCCACCACATTGCGGTCGGTGTCGAACGACGTGGATAGCGCCGAGTTGCTCTCGCTGATCATTGGCACGCCGTCAACTACGTACAGCGGGTTGTTGCTGCCCCGCACGGTGATTAGCAGTCCTGCGCCAGGCGTACCCGAAGGCGATATCACGTTGAGGCCCGACACCCTGCCCTGTATGCTGCTTGCGAGGTTTGACACCGGTTGGTCTTTAAATTCTTCGTTTTTGATAGAAGAAATAGCGCCGGTCACCTGGCTTTTTCGCTGCACGCCGTAGCCCACCACCACCAGTTCCTGCAGTTGTTGCGCGCTCGATTCGAGGCGCACGGTCAGGGTAACATTGCCGTTGTAGGCTACGTCCTGCGGCACGTACCCCACATAAGAAAACCGGATCGAGCCGTTTGACTGGTTGGTACTGATCTTAAAAAAGCCGTTTTCGTCAGTAATCGTGCCCTGAGTAGCGCCTACCAGTTGCACCGTCACGCCGATGAGCGTTTCGCCGGTGGCGGCGTCGGTCACCGTGCCTTGAATGGTTGTGGTTTGCCCTTCAGCGGCGCCGGGCAGCGCCAAAACTGCCCCCAGGAGAAGAGCAAAAAAGCAGAGTTGTTGGCAATATCGCATGGTCAGTCGCTTTGTGTTGTTATTGAGGTCATAAAGCTAATATGTTCGGGGGATTATTGCATAGGGAAGGGGCGGGGAAATTGTTGTGGGTTGTGGGTTGTGGGTTGTGAGTTGTGAGTTGTGGGTTTTTATATCTTTGCATACATAGGATGGTAAACGGTAAACGTTTACCCAACAAACCGACAACCGACAACAGAGAACCGACAATGCCCATACTGAAGCTCATAGCAAAAATACATGGTGGAATAATGTGGCTGCAGGGGCGGCTCAGCAAAAAGCAATTCATCTTTTTGTCGAGCGTACTGGTAGGCTTGTCGGCGGGTATGGCGGCTATTGTGCTTAAGACTTTTGCGCATTATATATTCCGGCTGGCAACCTTCGATAAAACAGCTCATTTTTCTTTTTTGCTGTTGTTACTGCCTTTTTTGGGCATATTGCTCACCGTATTAGTAGTCAAAAAATTATTCCACAACAAATTTGAAAAAGGGCTCTCCAATATTCTTTTCGCCATAGCCCAAAAATCGAGTATCGTGCCGCGGGTGCAGATGTATGCACAGGTAGTGACGAGTTCGCTCACTGTAGGGCTCGGCGGTTCTGCCGGACTCGAAGCGCCGATCGTGGTCACGGGAGCCGCTTTCGGTTCCAATTATGCGCGCACTTACCGATTGGACTACAAAGAAAGGACGCTGCTGTTGGCCTGCGGCATCGCAGCGGGAATTGCTGCCGCGTTTAACGCGCCGATCGCCGGGGTTTTATTTGCGCTGGAAGTGTTACTGCTCGACGTGAGTATTTCGGCATTTACACCACTTATTATTGCGGCGGCATCAGGCGCTTTAATTTCAAAAATAATTCTCAATGACGATATTCTTTTATCGTTCCAACTGCAAAAAGCCTTTGATTATCACAACGTGCCTTTTTATGTGCTGCTGGGCGTATTTGCGGGCATCGTATCCGTATACCACTCCCGCACCTTCACCCGTGTAGAATCGAATATAATTAAAAAAATAAAAAGTCCCTATCGCAAAGTAGTGATTGGCGGTATCGCGCTAGCTATCCTTATTTACATTTTTCCGAGTTTATTCGGAGAAGGCTACGAAAGCATTAAAATACTCTCCCAGCAGCGCCCTGAAAAATTGCTCGACAACAGCATTTTTTACGATTTAAAAAATAACGAATGGTTTGTCCTGTTATTTGTGGGCGTATTGGTATTCATCAAAGCCTTTGCCACGGCCATCACCCTCGGCAGCGGCGGCAACGGCGGCAATTTTGCGCCTTCGCTGTTTGTGGGCGCTTATCTCGGTTTTTTCTTTTCCCGCTTTTTCAATATGCTGGATATAACCCGGCTGCCCGAAAACAATTTTACGCTGGTAGGCATGGCTGGTATATTGAGCGGCTTGTACCACGCGCCTTTGACGGCCATATTTTTGATCGCGGAAATTACCGGCGGCTATACCCTCATGATCCCGCTCATGATCGTGTCTTCGATTAGTTTTGCGATTTCAAAATCTTACGAAAAATATTCCATGGATGCCAAAAAACTAGCCAGCCGGGGGCAGATTTTCACCTCGGATAAAGACCGCAATATTTTGTCGTTGCTTAAAATGAACAACCTTATCGAAACCGAATTTAAAACAGTAGGCCCGGAGAATACACTGGGTGATCTGGTAGAAGCTATCGCCGCTTCAAAAAGGAATATTTTTCCGGTGGTTAAAGAAAATCAATTAATCGGCATCATTTTATTGGACAACATCCGCGAGATTATTTTTAAAAATGAGTTATACGAAAAAGTATGGGTAAAAGATCTGATGACAAGACCTCCCGGCATCATTGATATCAACGAAAGCATGGAATCAGCTATGAAAAAATTCGACGATACCGGCGCCTGGAATTTGCCGGTAGTACACGATGGCAAATACGTAGGATTTATTTCAAAATCGAATGTATTTTCGTATTATCGGACACAGTTGAAGACGAATATTATTGAGTAGAGGATATTTGATTTTTTTACCACAGAGTTAAACGGAGTAAAACGGAGTTCCACAGAGTCAAAATCTCGCTCTGTGTCACTCTGTGTGCACTCCGTTTAACTCTGTGGTAAATAAAACCAGTGAACAGTCTCCTTCCTTTCCTTGTTTCATACAAAAATTTTCCTCAAACCTATGCGCTTCCTCCTCCTGCTCCTCCCCTTTACCTGCTGCTTCTGCCAACACGACAGCGAACCCCTAATCGAACCCACTCCGCCGGTAGACACGCCCCTGTATATCTCCTACCTGGCCCTGGGCGATTCGTACACCATCGGACAGAGCGTACCGGCCGACGAGCGCTTTCCGTCGCAGCTGATCGACAGCCTGTTGCCGCACCAAATCATGGGAAGCGCAAGAGTCATCGCCAAGACCGGCTGGACCACCGCAGAGCTCGACGCGGCCATTGCCGCCGCCCAACCACCTGTGGGCAACAGCTACGATATCGTCACGCTGCTCATCGGCGTCAACAACCAATACCGCGGTTATCCGCTCGATCAATACGAAACGCAGTTTGCCGACCTGCTCGAACAAGCCGTCATATACGCCGGCAGCCGCCCCGAGCGGGTATTCGTGTTGTCTATCCCCGATTATGCTTATACGCCTTTCGGCCAAAATTTCAACCCCACCCGCATCAGCCAGGAAATCGACGAATTTAATGCCGCCAATAAAGCTATTGCGCTCGCACGCGGGGTTCACTATATCGACATTACCCCCATCTCCCGCGAAGGCCTGCAAGATCCCGCACTTGTCGCTTCCGACCAGCTACACCCTTCGGGCAAGATGTATGCCCGGTGGGTGTCACTGCTGAAACACAGCGTAATAGAAGAATTGAGGTAATGGATATGAATAGCTAAAAATAAATCTATATTTTACGTCTCCTTAATTTATTTCTATTTATTGTAATAAACTCTTCTTCTTGATAATCTGTAGATTCCGCTATATTTTTTAAAAACGCAATTAAAAATGACAATACGTTCGGATAGTCCTTTTTGTCAGGGCGCAAACCAAATTGTCGCCCAAAATCTCGACAAGAATCACCACGCCCACACCGTAGCCGTTCCAGAGGAACGATATCTTTGTAGAATCACCACGCCCCCTCGTATGCGTTCCGGAGGAACGCTATTCTGGATTTTAGATACCGTTCCTCCGGAACGCATATTGGTTTTCTCCCTGTTTTTCTACAAAGATAGCATCCCTCCGGGACGCTTGCGCGCAGTACGATACTGCGTCAAATCGGCAGGATGCAAAGTTATGGGAGCCAATAAGCATTAGACTTTCATGATATTGATGTTTCTCAGATGCGACAAAATGGTTTGCGCCC
>Ga0209573_1001778_pt1 | contig 30818 bp, 18 predicted proteins | sample TNRBio252014_DNA_FD_185870 | JGI IMG/M metagenome (GOLD analysis project Ga0209573, IMG submission 185870) | Wastewater treatment Type I Accumulibacter community from EBPR Bioreactor in Madison, WI, USA - TNR Reactor_6/25/2014_ DNA (SPAdes)... | ecosystem: Engineered > Bioreactor > EBPR >...
GCTGTGATCTGTTCGCGAGTGTCGTTTTGAACAAGTCGAGGCAAGTCCGACAGCGGCACCTCAATGCGGGCCAGATCTTCGGATTCAAGACGAACTCGCAGCACCTTGAGTCCGGTGAGTTCCCGAATCAGTGCTTCGGCCTGTTCGATCATCGCGACTCGGGATTCTGTCACTTCAATGCCATACGCGATCCGACTGGCCAGGCAGGGAGACGCTGGCTTTTCTGCGACGGAAAGGTTCCAGTACCGAGCCAGTTCGCGGACGGTTTGTTTGCCGATCTGTTCCTCGATCAGGGGACTGCGAACCTGATGATCGGCGGCGGCCTTCATTCCTGGCCGGTGATCGCCAAGGTCATCCAGATTGGCTCCATTGATGACGGACTGCACCTGCAGTCGACTGAGGCACTCCTCGGTGACTGAATACAGGGTGTCTTTGCAGTAGAAGCATCGATCGGATCCATTGCGGCGATATTCTTCCCGCTGAAACTCGGTTGTTTCAATCTCCACATGGCGAATCCCGATTCGCTGCGCTTCCTGCTGAGCAATCAGGCGTTCAGATTGTGCCAGGCTGGGACTGACTGCCGTGATGGCCACCGCATCGCTGCCCAGGGCGAGCATGGCTGCTTTGGCGACGACGGCACTGTCGACTCCACCGGAATACGCAACGGCCACCGGCCCGTAACTGCGGATTCGAGCAATCAGGCGTTCAGCGATGTCGGAAACAGATTCCATGCAGGGACAATCATCGAGAAGGTTGTTGTAGTGATTCCATCACTGTGAGCTCAGCCGAATCGGAAAAGCACTCGGATGATCTTACAGCCTGGTACGGCTCCGGTGCATTGATCGACCTGTGAGAATGCCGCCCTGGGCGTCGTCGCGACAGCAACCTCGCGGTGATGCAAAAGAAAAACCGACACGACCAGCATTGCTGATCGTGTCGGTTCAATACATTTTCGGTCGAAAGCTGCCTGACCGTTCTCAGTGAGCCGCTTTCTTCAGAGCGTCAGCTTTGTCGGTGGCTTCCCAGGTGAAGCCCGGACCGGTGCGGCCGAAGTGACCACCTTCTGCGGTTTTCAGGAATACAGGGCGACGAAGTTTCAGGTGTTCGATGATGCCTTTTGGTGTCAGCGGGAAGTGTTCGCGAACAAGCGATTCGATTTTCGCTTCAGCGATTTTGGCGGTTCCAAACGTGTCGACTCGAATGCTGACCGGATCCGCGACACCAATCGCGTAGGCCAGCTGCACTTCGCACTGTTCGGCCAGACCCGATGCGACAATGTTCTTTGCCACATAGCGGCCCATGTAGGCGGCAGATCGGTCAACCTTGGTGGCATCTTTCCCGGAGAATGCTCCGCCACCGTGTCGTCCCCAGCCGCCGTAGGTGTCGACGATGATCTTTCGTCCGGTCAGACCGGTATCGCCATGGGGCCCACCAATGACAAATCGTCCGGTGGGATTGATGTGATATTTGGTCTTGCTGTCCAGCAGGTTGGCGGGGATCACGCTGCCGATGACTTCCTTCTTCACGAAGGCCGCGATTTCTTCCTGCGTGACGTTTTCTGCGTGCTGAGTTGAGATCACGATCGCATCGACTCGGACAGGCGTTGATCCGTCATATTCGATGGTGACCTGGCTCTTGCTGTCGGGACGCAGCCAGTTGACAACACCCTTCTGACGAACTTCCGTCAGCCGATTGATCAGTCGATGAGCAAAAGCGATGGGGACGGGCATCAGTTCTTCTGTCTGATTGCAGGCGTAACCGAACATCAGACCCTGGTCGCCAGCTCCATCGCGATCGACGCCCTGAGCAATGTCGCGGCTTTGGCTGTGAAGAGCGACGAAGATCCGACAGCTGTCGGCATTGAAGCCGATGTCATCGGACGTGTAGCCGATGTCGTGAATCACCTTGCGAGTCACTCCCACGTAATCCACTTTGGCGTCGGTTGTGATCTCACCGGCCAGCACCACCAGGTCCGTGGTGCAAAGAGTCTCGCAGGCGACGCGAGACATCGGGTCCTGCGCCAGCAACGCGTCCAGAATCCCGTCGGAAACCTGATCAGACACCTTATCCGGGTGTCCCATGCTGACTGATTCACTTGTGAAGAAGAAATTCGCCATTGTGCCTTACCTGAAAATTGTGCCTTACCTGAGAATCGCTTGCAGGCTCCTGACCATCATGTCTCAATCCGTCCCTTGCGGGTGGAAAACAGGCGGGAGTCTAAGTCAGCAGCGAACCGGTCACAAGGGCCGAAAAGTCGCTTCGAACCGATTCGCAAATCGGGCTTTTGCAGTGTTGAGGACGACGATTCTTCCATCCGGCCTGCGTTTTCGGGACTTCAGCTCAGAAATCCCGGCTTTCCCCGGTTTCAGAGTCTTACTCCGTGACTTGTACGCACGGAGAGCAAATGTTTGCGGGTTGCGAACAACGTGAGCAGATTCTTGCCATCGAGCCGTGAGGCTCCTTTGGGTTGAGGGCTGTCAGCCCTCATTATGCAATGCGGTTGTACCCGTTCAAGGCAGCCACTCGATAGGCTTCGGCCATCGTCGGATAATTGAAGGTGGTGTTGATGAAGTAGAGCAAAGAATTGGCCGAGCCTGGCTGAGCCATGATGGCCTGCCCAATGTGGATGATTTCCGAAGCGTTCACGCCGAAGCAGTGGATCCCCAGGATCTCCAGAGTCTCGCGATGAAACAGAAGTTTGAGCATTCCGATGGGGCGGCCCATGATCTGAGCTCGGGCGAGGTTCTTGAACATCGAATGTCCCACTTCATACGGGACGCATTCGTCGGTCAGTTCACGTTCTGTCTTGCCGACACTGCTGATTTCGGGACTCGTGTAAATGCCGGTGGGAATGTCCTGAATTCGAAACTGTGCCGAATCGCCATTCGTAAGGTGTCGCGCGGCAAATCGTCCCTGGATGTAAGCCGCACTGGCCAGCGAGGGAACTCCGATCACATCGCCTACGGCGTAGATGTGAGGCTGACTGGTCTGAAACTCAGAATTCACTTCCACCTGACCGCGATGGTTGGGAATGATACCGACATTCTCCAATCCCAGTCCGTCGGTATTCCCCGACCGACCGTTCGCCCACAGCAGCACATCACTGCGAAGCTGTTTGCCCGATTTCAGATGCAGCAGAACGTGATCATCAAAGGTCTCAAGGCGTTCGAATGTTTCGCTGTTGCGAATCCGGACTCCGGTATCACGCATGTGATAGGCCAACGCATCGCAGATCTCATCGTCCAGGAATTCCAGGACGCGGGCTCGGGTATTCACGAGGTTCAGTTTGACCTGAAGGTTTCGGAACATTGACGCATATTCGCAGCCGATAACGCCGGCACCGTAGATTGTCATCGACCGCGGCGTTTCCGGCAGATTCAGAATCGTATCGCTGTCGAACACTCGCGGATGGCTGAAATCGATTTCCGGCGGCCGATACGGACGCGAGCCGGTGGCAATGACAAAGTGTCGGGCGTGAGCAATAGTGATGCTGCCATCCGGATGTTCCACGCGAACCCGATGGGGATCGAGGAAGATGGCGTTGCCTTCCAGGACTTCGACGTCATTCCGATCGTAGAAACTGCGACGCATGCCGACCTGCTGATCGATTACGGCCTGAGCACTGCGGCGAAGATCGCGAAAGCTGACCTGCAGGTTGATTCCCAGCTGACGAAAGACGGGAGCTGAGTTGACGTCCATCAGTCGATAGATGGCAGCTCGCAGAGATTTGCTGGGGATGGTTCCCAGATGGGTACACGCGCCACCAATCTGGGGCATGCGTTCAATCGCGCCGACCCGCTTGCCCTGTTTGGTGGCCTCCATCGATGCGCCTTCGCCGCCGGGGCCCGTCCCGATGACCAGGACATCAAAATGTTTTTCCGGAGGAGTCTGCATGGAGCGGCTTTCTGCTTCGTCGGTAATCGTGCATCACGGATCGACACTCCTGCATTTCCGTCAGGCACGTCGAACGAATCCGCATTCGATTCTTGAGATCTCACTACTTGTATACGCTGACAAAAGCGGGACAGGCACCCTGCCTTTAGCCAGTTTGGTTGCATTTTCAGCAAAGTGCGGGAGCCGGTCCCGGTTTGTCAGACGTTCTCAATCACGATGGGATGCATGTTCTGTACCGGCTGCCGGCGATGACGATCGAGTTACTTTTCGATCTTCGTTATCGATAGATCTGCGGTAATCAGTGTGTGGAATCCGTCAATCCGCAGTGTCGCAGCAGAGCTTTCGGATCCGGGTCGCGTCCGCGAAAGTCGCGAAAGATCTCCATAGGATGTCGACTTCCGCCCTGCGCCAGCACTGTGTCGCGGAATCGTCGCCCCAACGTTGCCACGGCCTGAGCGTCATCCAGCCCTGCGTCTTCGAAGGCACCAAACGCATCAGCGCTCAGCACTTCCGCCCACTTGTAACTGTAGTAGCCTGCCGAATACCCGCCGGCGAAAATGTGCTGGAATGAGCACAGAAAGCGATTCTCTGGTAACGGTGGCAGCAGGCTGGTGATGGACTGAATTCGACGCTCGACATCAAACGGAGATTCTCCCGATTCTGGATCGTAGCCGTGATGCAAAGCCATATCCGTCATGCCCAGCTGCAACTGACGCAGCATGATGCTGGCAGCTCGGTACGTTTTGGCATCCTTCAGTTTGACGAACAAATCTTCCGGAAGCGGTTCACCGGTTTCATAGTGAATGGCCATGTTCAGCAGCGTCGCGCGGTGCAGGCACCAGTTTTCCATAAACTGACTGGGCAGTTCCACGGCATCCCATTCCACTCCATTGATACCGGCAGCATCGCGATAGTCAACGGTCGTCAGCATGTGCTGCAGACCGTGGCCAAATTCATGAAACAGGGTTTCGACTTCGCGAAAGGTCATCAGCGACGGAACCGGATCGGCAGGTGGAGTGCTGTTGCAGACCAGGTGCGCGATGGGGATACGCAGCTGGCCGTGATAAACAGAACGAGTGATACAATCATTCATCCAGGCGCCGCCGCGTTTGTCTTTCGGGCGCGAATAAGGATCGAGATAAAACCCGGCAATTGTCTGACCGGCTTCATTGGCGATCTGATAGTACCGGACGTCATCGTTCCAAACGGGAGCGGCGCCGGGGGCCTGAGTCACGGTGATGCCAAACAGCCGGTGACACAGATCGAACAGTCCATGCAGTACTCGATCGAGTGAAAAGTAGGGACGCAGTTGTTCGTCAGTGAATGAAAACTTCTGTTCGCGAAGTCGCTCTGCCCAGAATGCCAGATCCCAGTGAGCCAGTGATCCGTCGTGACCATTCTGCTGAGCGAATTCAGTCAGCTCTTCCAGTTCCCTCTTTGCGACGTGATGGGACGCGGCCAGCAGCTGATCAAACATCTGCTGAACGGCCGCGACATCTCCGGCCATCTTACGGGAAAGACTCAGATCGGCGTAACAGACATAACCCAACAGGTTGGCCTGTTCCTTTTTCAGAGCCAGGATTCGGGTCAGCAGCGGCGAGTTGTCATGAGGTTCCCTGCCGGCTCGAGTGATGTAGGCGCGGTAGACCTGTTCGCGCAATTCATGGTTTCGGCAATGTTCCATGAATGGGCCGAAACTGGGGTGATCCAGAGTGATTCGCCAGGGACCTGAGTCCGGCGTGGCCGGTGTCTTTCCGGCGTTTTCATCCGCTCGAGACCAGGATGCAGCCGTAATTCGTCGCAGGCTGGATGGGAAGCCATCCACGTCGGCCTGATCTGTCAGATCGAGGTGCCACGCCTTTGTTGCGTCCAGCAGATTGTTGGAAAAGTCGGTGCCCAGCTGAGACAGGTCCTGCTCAAGCTGATTGAAGCGTTCCCGATCGGCTGCCTGCAGAGCAATGCCGGACTGTTCGGCATTCTGAATCATCCGAGTCACGATGCGCTGCTGCGCCGTGGAGAAGGTGGACCACTGCGAAGAATCCCGCAGGCCGTTCAGCTTGTGATAAATCGCTTCGCTCTGTCGGAGCTGCAGAGAGAACTCAACGACTTTCGGCATGGCCGCATCATGAGCCGCGCGAAGGGGATCGGAATTAGCAACGCTGAGCAGATGTCCGACCGGAGACCAGCCATATTCAAACAGCAGATCAATTTCTTCCAGGGGTTCCATCAGGGCTGACCATGACAGTTCTGCTGTTTGTTCTACCGAAGCAAGAATCTCTCGGCATCGCGAAAGAATGATATCGATCGCTGGTTCAATGTGTTCGGGGCGAATTCTGTCATAGGCGGGAAAGCCATCGCGGATGAGCAGCGGGTTTTCGTTCGGGGACATGAGTGATCTCGTCAAACTGAGGGACTCGGGTACGTGTCAATGTTGTGACTGTGGCCCGGGTTCGGTGTCGTAGTGCGGTTCGTCCTTGCCGAGCATCTATCTGCATTACGCGATGCAGCGCGCGATGGCAGCTGGTCTCGGCGCTGGCGTTTTGTACTGGGAACATGCTGGAACGCGAAGCGCAGTCGAAGTCGTGAAGTCGTCAAGAGAAAATTCGGGATGGAATGAGTTTGTGACAGAATTGAAGAGTGACTGCCCAAAAATCTTCGAACAAAAAAAAGCTGTCACGAAGATGAAGGAGAGAACCAAATCGCGATTGATGCTTTTCCGGGTCGTCTGTATAACGCCTCCACTTTTCGAAGATGTGCGCTGGTCTCTGATCAAAGAAGGTTCACCTTCAGCGTTCTGCTGAATCCTTCTTCGCGGCATCTCACAAGTCTTTCGCATCACCACAGAATTCGCTGATCTCTGTCATCCCATGACACGATCATCGCATGACACGTAGTGATGTTGTCTTTTTGAGAGGTTCAACTCAGACATGCTGCTCCATCAAATTGAACTGGTTCCAGGTGAATCGATTCGAGTTGGACATCTGATCGTGACTCTCGTGTGTGTGGAAGACAATACTGCTGAACTGCACGTTGAGGACCCAGACAATGGGACCTGCTGGAACGCCCCACTCGATCTGCCCGGGTGCGAAACCGAAGAACTGGTGTGCTGAAATTACAGCTCACTGACGGTTGATGGCACTTTGCACCTGGTTTGAGCCTGCGAAATTGCTTTGAGTTCTTTTCATGATGGCATGAAAAGAATGGCGTGGAGCGATTGTCGACTCGGTCACCGGATTGCCGCATCCCATTGACCGACAACTGGCCGCTCGTGCTGATGTCCCTTCGCTGTCGTGGATCCCGGAATCTCCAGAGATTTTTCGGTTGATTCGTGTCCCGGTGAGGCTGTTCGCGGCCGTCTGAAATTGCTGGTGAGTGATCAGGTGACTCTGTTGCCTGGAAGGTAACCTGGCTACGATCCGGACTGGAAGAAGTCGATCTGCCGGGGAGCCCCGCGAATGTTCTCAGTCGACAGCAGCTATTTCAGGCCGAACGCGTCGGGACAGCAATCTCGACGTCATATTCTGCAGGCCGGTGTCCTGAGCTCACTCGGGTTGACCGCAGAAACACTGCAGTGTCTGCGAGCTGAGCAGAATTCCGGTGACCCGGCAAAGTCGAATCGTCGCCAGAATTCCTGCGTGTTTCTGTTTCTGTTCGGTGGTCCCAGTCAGATTGACTTGTGGGACATGAAACCCGAGGCACCACTGGAAGTTCGTGGTGACTTCCAGTCAATTGCGACCAAAGTGCCCGGAATTCAGATCTGTGAGCATCTGCCGGGGCTGGCCAGCCAGATGGACAAAATCTGTCTGTTGCGTTCGATGCACCATCAGATGAATGTGCATGGTCCGGCCTGCAGTGAGATCTTCAGTGGTCGCCCCTATCATTCGGCTCCGATCACGGATCAGGCCACTCCGGAAGACTGGCCGTCTGTCAGTTCCATGACGATGCGATATGGACGCGCATCCGCCGGAATGCCGCCGTCTGTCGTCCTGCCATGGTATCTGCAGTTCCCCGGTCAGAGTGATCGCATTGCCGGTCAGACGGGTGGACGCATGGGACGACAGTTCGACGCGATGCTGGTTCAGGGGACTGAAGGCAGTTTTCAGGTCGATGGCCTTGCGTGGCACGAGAACACTCCGTTCCAGCGAATTCAGAGTCGACGCGAACTGCTGCAACAGCTTCAGATCGGAAAATCCTCTGAGGCGGAACCGTGGCACCTGACGGCCGACATGGAACGGCATCGCGATCAGGCCTATTCCCTGTTGAAGCATCGGGCCGGCGAGATTCTGGATCTGGAACGTGAGCCAGTGACCCTGCGGGATGAATATGGACGCACGGCGGTGGGGCAAAGCCTGCTGATGGCGCGAAGAGTGATCGAAGCGGGCGTGCCGCTGGTCACGGTCAACTGGGAAGATGAAACGAAGATCGATGGAACAAACACCTGCTGGGATACTCATCAGGACAACTTTGCAAAACTGAAAACTCTGCTGTGTCCGATTTTCGACCGCGCATTTCCGGCATTCATCAGGGACCTGCATGATCGCGGGCTGCTGGAGACAACCCTGGTTGTAGCGGTCGGGGAATTCGGACGAACTCCAAAGCTGGGCCAGTTCACTCAGAGTTCCAACACGCGAAAGTCAGGCCGAGATCACTGGCCACACGCCTTCACAGCTCTGGTGGCAGGAGGTGGTGTTCAGGGCGGACGAGTTTATGGCAGCACGGATCGCTATGCCGGATATGTGACTGAGAACCCGGTGACTCCGGCCGATCTTTCCGCGACCATTTTTCATCACCTGGGGATTGATCACCAGCAGCTGTATGTGTCTGAGAATCAGGGTTTGAAACATCGCTTGAGTGACGGAAATCCCGTGCTGGACTTGTCGTGTGATTCATGTCGGGTCGACGGTAGATAGTTCATTGATGCTTGAGAGTTTCTCTGGATACCGTAGCTTTCGTGCATGGCTGGCCACTGGCCGCCGGTCCATTTATCGCATCACCGGCGGCGGGCGCCATGCGGCTTATGATTTGATGCAGAAATGTCTGAGGTGAAAGTCTGTGAAAACTGTCCTTTTGATGCGTCATGCAACGGCTGGTGAAGGGAAGCATTCGCAGCGCGACTTCGACCGGGAACTCACTTCGGAAGGTTATGAGACGGCAACGCAGACGGGACATCTGCTGAAGCGCATGGGCATTCCAATTGACGTGGTGATTGCCTCAGCAGCAGCCAGAACTCGACAAACAGCGGAGGCTGTTCGAGAGATCGTCTGTCCGGACGCACGCTTTGAGCTGCTGGATTCCCTTTATCATGCTCCGGCGGAAACTTATGCCCACGCGGCTCGTCGGCTGACACTGGAAGAAGAGTCAACCGTTCTGATCGTAGGCCACAATCCCGGTATCGCTGATCTGATCTGTCGCTGGTCCGACGAAAGTCTTTCTGTGTCCACCGCAACGGTGGCGATCTTTGAATCCCCTGTGGATGTCTGGAAGCGTTTCCGCAGAAGCCACGGAGATTCAATAAGTCTGACGTGTCTGATTCAGGATGCCCGGATTGTCAGAAGTAACGAATCATTTTCTGAGTCCATGGATCGTGGGATAAAAGACTGAGATGCATCTGGCCCCAGGACGTGCCGGTTCGAATACTCAGGACGCTCATGCTGTTTGCCGCCGGAAGGTGCAAACGCCGTGTTGACATGCAAACAGAATGTTCACATGAAACCAGGTAGAATCCTGAATCGCTGATGAGTGGCATTTCATGTCTGAAGCCGTTGACAGCAACGAAGAATCTTCGCGAGAACTGCGAGCTTTGATGGCGCTGTCGCTGGCTGAAGGCATCGGTCCGATGCTGCAGTCAACGCTGCTGGCGGTATTCGGAACGGCTCAGGCGGTCCTGACACAATCAGCCGAGTCGCTGTTGACCGTTCGCGGCATTGGTCCGAAGACAGCCGCTGCACTGTGCCGCTCGGAATTGTTTCCGCAGGCTGATGCCATGCTGACAGAATGCGGCCAGGCGGGGATTGATGTCCTGCCGCGAAACTCGCCCGAGTATCCGCGGCGGCTGGCCGAGATCATTGACGCGCCGGGAATTCTTTACCGCCGTGGCGTACTGCTTCCTCAGGATGAGCTGGCAATTGCGATTGTCGGATCCCGGCGCTGCACGGCTTACGGCAAACGTCAGGCTGAGCGATTGTCGGCCTCCCTGGCTCGAGCGGGCTTCACCATCGTCAGCGGACTGGCTCGCGGGATCGACGCCGCCGCGCATTCCGCAGCCCTTCGCAGTGGTGGTCGCACGCTGGCCATTCTGGCGGGCGGAGTACGTGACATCTATCCGCCCGAACACAAAGACCTGGCTGACGAAATCGCGCAGCAGGGGGCGTTGCTGAGTGAAATGCCGCTGGATCAGCGGCCGGTTCCCGGATTGTTTCCCCAACGAAATCGCATCATCAGTGGATTGTGTCTGGGCGTCATCGTGATCGAGGCCACACGAAATTCTGGCGCGCTGTACACGGCTCGTCATGCCATGGAGCAGGGACGGGAAGTGTTTGCGCTGCCCGGTCCGGTCGACAGTCTGGCCAGTGATGGCTGCCACGAACTGATTCGCGACGGCGTTACGCTGGTCCGCGGAGTGGACGATGTGCTGGAATCCCTGGGACCACTTCCGGTGCCAGCAGCCTGCAGTTCGGATCGCACCGTTCATTCGCCCCGCGAACTGGCCCTCAATCCTCTGGAGACCCAGGTGCTGAATGAAATCAGCTCAGTGGCGGTTCCCGTTGACGACGTTCTCAGAAAGGTCGCAGTGGAACCATCGCGAGTCCTGGCGACTCTGACCGTGCTGGAAATGCGCCGGCTTGTCCGGCGACTGCCCGGCAATCAACTGGTGCGATATGACTGATGGGGAATGAAATCCACTGACGCGATAGCTTCAATTGCGCACGAGACGTGGAGCAAATAGGACTGGCTCCGATCGGAGTGCAATCTTCCAGCAGGTGATTTACTGCATACACGATCGGTGCCCGTCCCCTTTGCGGTGTGCACTCTCGATAAAACGGGACAGGCACATCGGCACGCGCCCCAACGTTATTTCCACTCGCAAGATACGCCGACGAGCCAGTCCCGTTTTATCAAACCCTGTCCACGGTGCAGGGAAGTCTGTTCAGACGGTCCACTGAGACTCGACTATTGTTGTGGGGATCTTCAGCGTGTAGAGTTTGTGGCAGCGAAACGCGAACTGCGAACAGAGTAGCGTTGTCCGCGTCGCACCGGGTCAGATGCCAGTTCAGTGGACCCGAAACTTCGATGACATTCAGTGCCTGTGTCTCACCTTCCTGCTGAAACGACGTGACTTATGCTGAGTCTTACCGGAAACGGACGTGCTCACACCTGCGATGGAACGACTCGGCGCGACTTCCTTCAGGTGGGGACTCTGGGTGTCAGTGGGCTGTCGCTGGCAGGTTACATCGAAGCAAAAGAGCAGGGTCAGGTGAAGGCTGGTCACGATCAGCGATCCTGCATCATGATCTTTAATCTGGGGGCACCCAGCCAGCTGGACACGTTTGACATGAAGCCGGATGCTCCGGCGGAAGTTCGCGGGCCGTTCAAGCCCATCGCAACTCGCAGTGGCTTCCAGCTTTCCGAGATCCTGCCTCGGCATGCCGAGATCTCCGAGCACATCGCGCTGGTACGCAGCTGTCATCACACCGGGGCGGCCGTGCATGATGCCGGCTGGCAGATGATGCAGACCGGACGACAGTTTGCTGGCGGAGTCAATACGCCGCATGCGGGATCCGTGGTGAGCTATCTGCAGGGACGGCGGTCGGATCTGCCGCCGTTTGTTGTCCTTCCGGAACCCATGGGTCGTGGAGGCGGGAATCTTCCGAACGGTCAGGCCGGTGGATTTCTCGGCAAAGCCCACGATCCCTTTGCACTGATGGCTGATCCGTCGCAGCCGGATTTCAAAGTTCCAGACCTGTTGCCTCCGGCCAGTCTGGGAGAAGTTCGGATGGCTCGGCGTCGCAAGCTGCGCGATCTCGTCGATCAGACTGTGAAGGATTTCGAATCGACAGAAAACGCGACCATGATGGGGCGGAATTTCGAGGCGGCCTATCGCCTGATGACAAGCCCACAGGCGCGCGAAGCGTTTGATCTTTCGAAGGAACCACAGTCGGTTCGCGAGCGTTACGGCATGAATCGATTTGGCCAGTGCTGTCTGCTGTCACGACGACTGATTGAAGCGGGCGTGCGGTTCGTCACGATCAATACGTTCCTGACCGTGTTCGATGAAATCACCTGGGACATTCACGGTTCCAAACCATTCACGTCGATTGAAGGTATGCGGGACATCGTGGCTCCGATGTATGATCAGGGGTATTCCGCATTGATCGAAGATCTGCATCAGCGTGGGCTGCTGGGGGATACCCTGGTGTGCAATCTGGCAGAATTTGGACGCACTCCGAAGGTCAATCCGGCAGGCGGTCGCGATCACTGGCCTCAGTGTTTCACGGTCGGATTTGCCGGTGGCGGAGTGAAGGGAGGACGAGTTGTCGGGGCCAGCGATCCGATTGGCGGCGTTCCGGCTGATCGTCCCGTGCAGCCGGGTGACGTGATTGCGACCGTGTTTCACAGCCTGGGGCTGAAACTGGATTCCCATCTTCCCGGCCCGGCTGGCCGACCATTTCCGCTGGTAGATTTTGGCTATCGGGAAATCCACGAACTGTTCTGAGTCCTCCTGGCGATTTGTAGCCGAAGTGGCCAGACTTTGGCCGTCACCTGTAGCCGAAGTCCCCAGACTTTGGCCGTCAGATCCGGTCATCGCTACTTTGCCGCATCAACGCGCGGATCGAGGCCGTAATGGCCGTTGGTTTCGCTGACGGGGAGCCGTGGTTTTGATGCTGCCGGGCGATCTTCTGCAAGCCAGCTATTGTTTTCGAAGCGGAACGTATCGGGTTCCGTATTGCTGCCGACGTTGACTTCGGTCTGCACCTGTGATCGGCGAAAGACAATGAGATTGTCGCGAATGGTGACGTTCCGGCATGGAATGAATCCTTCCGTGGCGGATTCCTGCAGGATGCGAAAGATCCATTTCTCCGGGAACAGGATCGTGTTCCCGGTGAACTCAGCGCCGTCCACTCCCACAAAGGCGGCTGCGCAGAGACTGCCTTCGATGGTGTTATCACGGACCGTGATATTTGAGGCTTCTGATTTGGCATCCCGTGGTCGAAAGAACGGTGCGCCTGTTGAACCACCGACGTTCAGCGGTCGTTCGCCCCCATTCAGGAACCGACATTTTTCGACGATGATGTCGGACGATCCACCCTTCATCTGAACTCCGGCCGACGCGGTAAATCCTTTATGGCCCTTGAACTGACATCCGGTGACCACAACGTGATGGCAGCCCACCATGTCAATCCCCTGCCCTCCCCAGCCTTCAATCCGGCAGTCTTTGATGATCATGTGATCGAGTCCCGAGCACTTGATGGCATCGACATTGCCCGTCGGCCCGATTTCCCGGACTTCAACTCGTTCGATTGTGATGTCCCGGGTTAACCCACTTTCTTTTCCGCCATCATCAATGTTGATTCCGTTGTGACGGCAGCCGACCACGATAATGCCTCGCACTGTCAGTCCGGAACACCCTGAAAATTGCCAGCTGCCATTTCCACCTCGGAACACCGGCGGGTTTTTAGGGTCGGCCGGTTCAATTGTCAGATCGCTGACGTCCGATACATACCAGCTTCCCGTATATTCTCCGGCGGCGATACGAATTCGCGTTTCGGGGCTCAATTCCCGCAGCGCGGATCGCAGCTGGTCCGGAGTGGCGACTTCGACATCTTTTGCATCAGCAAGCGGGGCGACTGGTCCGCGCACCAACATCAGTCCAAACAACATCCCGAAAGTGTTTTGAAGAAGCTGACGAAGTGAACGGGCCATTGTGATGTTCTCCGCGATCTGTCATTTTCGATACGGCGCGATCATCGCCCCGGAATCACTCGCAACAAAGACTCCGATGACTTTGCCATCCTGCATGGAAACGACGGGTGCACCGTGCCACGACGATAAATCGCCTGCATCGGCCGTCACAATCCAGTGTGTTTCTGCCTTCTGCAGTTGATTCTGAGCGATGGTTTGAATGACCGACGAAACGGTCTGATCCGTTTTGACACTGCGACACAGACAGCATTCCTCAGGCTCTGTGGCAGCTCGCAGGGACACCAATTTGACCGATGGCAGATTTGCAGCATCGCACGGAATCCAGAGGAATCCGTGCGAAGTCTGATCTGCAGAACTCTGTGCTGAATCCGGCTTCCATGTGATGGGGATGGACGAATCCGAAGTGACTGAAGATGCCTGAAGCTCCACCGGCTCGCTGACATCTCCATCCTGTGACTGATTGCTCGTCACAACAACGGCTGCCGTCAGAATCATCGGTCCATCGCTGTGATCCGCAAACAGAACTCCATGCGCTGTGAACGGCTGACGTCGGGAAAAGCCCAGCAGTCTTCCGGGCCGAGTCCCCTGCAATGTGATTGTGGGGGGCAGCGGAAACTTGATGAGCGGCAGCGATGATCCCGCTTCAAGCCAGGCTGGCTCCGGCTTGCTATGCAGAATGAACATCTGCCCGGAATTCACGGGAGCCTGATCAGTCGTTACGGACGGAGTAGCAAACGAAACGCCGCCACGTACGATCGTGCTGATGGAATCTGCATTCAGTCGAATGCCGCTCAGTCCCACGTCGACTCCCAGACCACTCGTCACCCAGAAGACACTCGTGGGACGCAGCAGTCGAGCGAACTCGGCATTTATTCTGGCATGGATATCCACATGACGAGCATCGGGGGACAGATTGAGGGACAGAATCTGCCCTACGTCGACACCTCGCCACATCACCGGGGCTCCTGGTGTGATTCCGTGCCGTGATTCCCCGCGGAGCACCACATCGATTCCTTCGCTGCCGTCTTCATCCGGCGGGGCCGCGCTGAGTCCTTCGAAGCGACTTCTGCGGGTTCCCGTGGGATCACCAGGACTGACCGCGATGTACTTGGCTCCAACGGCTGTCTCCAGACCACTGACTCCGGCCAGACTCAGTTGCGGTCGAACAATCCAGAAGCGAGAGTCTTCCCGAGCCAGCCCGGCGGCACCGGCCGTGAGCGTCACGGTGGCATTGATCTGTGTCAGATCGTCGCTGAGCGCAATGGAATCCACCACTCCGGCTTCAATGCCTCGATAGCGAACCGGATCGCCGGCTTTCAGTCCATGACCATCCGGAAATCGAATGATGATCGTGGGGCCTTTCGATGGAATGGATCTCCATGTCAGAGCAAACGCGATGATCAGGCAGGCCAGCGTCAGCCACCACATCTTCGACTGCCGCACAATGGCCGCCGTCGCGCTTCGCGTACCGCGGATTTCCGCGACCGGAAAACTCTCCGAGGCGTCAGCCACGCCGGACGGATCACCTGGCGGGTTGGCAATCGACGAGCCTGCCGTTTCGGGTCCGGAGGCGATCGATGAATCCCCATGCAGTCCGCTCTTGTCGCTCATTCCGAGTCCTCCCAGATCGCGCGAGGATCAAACGATAGCGATGCGACCATGCTCATTGCCACACACAGTACGAAAGCCGATACGGCCGGACCGAATTGAAACTGCACGAGATTGCCGAGTTTGACAAGCATCACCAGGAAGGCCAGCAGCATCACGTCCATCATGCTCCAGCGACCCATGTGTTCCATCAGTTTCAGAGTTGCCGCTTTGTGGCGCCGATGAAAGAACTCCAGCAGACTCAGTTCCAGCAGCAGCACAATCTTGGTCAGAGGAAACACGATGGAAAATACGAGGACAACTCCCCCGACCAGCCAGTTGCCATGTTTCAGCAGATCGATCGTTCCCCCGAGGACGCTGGATTGCTGACGGATTCCCAGCTTCTCGATCACCAGAATGGGACACAGAACCGCTGGCCAGAACAGCACAAAGGCGGCAACAGCGGCAGCTGCCGTCCGGCTGGAGGATCGCCTTCGACAGCCGGGCGGAGAAAACGCCGAATGGCATCGAGTACAAACGGCCTGTTCACCGGATTTCAGCTCGGGAATCTGGTGAATCATTCCACAGCAGTGGCAGGCCAGATGTCGCGCCATCGGCGGGATCACTTTACGTACAGGAATTCGTTCGAATTCAGGATCACATGACACAGGTCTGCCAATGCGGTCTGCTCCGGAGTCACATCCAGTGCCTCTTTTCTCTGCAGAGTCAGCCGCAGCGCGTTGGTTGAGGAATCTTCGAGTACTCCAGGAACCGGTTCGAATCGCCAGAATGCCACAGTGGTTGTCCCCGGTGCATCCGAGTTGATCAGCAACTGTTCCGGGGACAACACGGAACTGGAAAGCCGGATATCATCGATCAATCCGTCGAAGCTGCTTTCGGATTTTGCCGTACCGCGGCCCCCAATGATCAGCGGAGTCACACCACTGAAGTCCGAAATCAGTTCATGAGTGACGGTGATGCTGCTCAATGGCTCATCATCATTCGACAGATTCTTCAGGTGAAACGTCGCTGTTCCAGGTTCTTTATCCGTGGCTGGTGTTACCGACACGGCGGCATAGTACGGCACGTTCAGTTCCACCGTCTGGTCCGAGAACAACGCGGCCTCGGCGATGTTGCCACTGCGATCTTTACCAAACAACTGCATGACCAGCGTCTGCGGTTTGCGACGAGATCCCTTGCCGGTGATCCCCATGGACCATCCGACGGCGTCTTTGCTGCCTGTCCAGCGCGAGGCCAGAGTTCTCACACTGCCGTTCTCAAAGATCGACCGTACCTGAAAGCAGCCTTCGATGGTGAACGCATCAGAATTCATGGGGACCAGCGCTTCGGACGACATCCTCACCGACTTGTCATCAGCCGTCACAAGGATGGCCTGACCATCGCGATACGGGAGTCGCCCGATGGGAATCGAGGCGGCATCCAGCTGACCGCGTTCGCTGCGGATTCGCTGTTCCTGCTCGACGAGAAACTGCTGAGCTTCAGAAAGCTCTGTTTCATTCGGATCCCGCCCAAACGCTCGTCGCCACACGTCGTGCAGTACGTCCGGCAGTGTCTGAGTTTCACTGTCAGCGGCTGAAAGCGACATCGCAAACTTCAAACCGTGATTCATCATGATCTGACTGTTGAACAGCAACAGGGACTGCACCGGAGACGTGGTGGTATCGCGCGACGAAGTGCTGTTGAAAAACAAAGGCAGGTCGAAGACATCCAGCAGCGCGTCCCGTTCATTGCGCATGACTCGCAGGTAGATGGATCGACGGGGCACGTCCGACTGGACTCCAGGGCCGCCGACAGTTTTATCCAGCTGACCGGAAGCTGCCAGGATCGCATCGCGAATCTGTTCAGCATCAAGTCGTCGCACGTTGAACTTCCAGTAATCACGATTCATCGGATCCTTCAGGAGATACTCGGCCAACTGAGGATGATCGGACGCCTGGCGATAGGTGGCTGACGTCACAATCAGACGATGCAGATCTTTGAATCGCCAGCCATTGCGGACAAACCGCAGCGTCAGCCAGTCCAGTAGTTCGGGATGAGTTGGTGGTCCGCCCAGGGTTCCGAAGTCACTGGCATTCTGAGCCAGTCCACGACCAAAGTGACCCTGCCAGATGCGATTCACGATCACTCGAGTTGACAGCGGATTGTTGGGTTGAGTCAGCCAGTTCGCGAGCGCAGAGCGGCGGCCGGTTGTCTTCTGTCCGGGGGCTGGTTCCGGAACGACCGCGTCTGCAGGATCCAGAATGCTGAGGAAGCCTGGTCCGACTTTCACTTTCTTTTTGGGGATCTGAGTATCAGGAGCAACTGGTCCAATGTCCGTGACGACCAGGGCTGTTGGCAATGCTTTGGGTTTGCGAGCATCAAACTTTGCCAGTTCGCGGCGCAATGCCAGCAGTCGCTCTTTTTCTTCTCCCTTGATGCGATTATCGATCCCGTCGTAATCGTATTCCACCTGACGCCAGGACAGTTCAAACAACTGCTGTTCCAGCGGCGTGCGAGCTTCCCGCGGTGCGTGCAGAATCGCCTGAATGTCTTCGGGGTATCGGCTAATCGCTTCCTGTCGGGCTTTCGTGCGATAGGGTTCGATGAGTTCCGCGATCTGCGCCTGAATCGATGCAGATTCAGATTCCCAGGCCTTCAACTCCTGTTCGTATGTTTGTTGCTCTGCTGTTGATGCGACAACGTATTGATCGACAGGACGAATGGCCTCCAGAAACGCGCGAAGTCGATAGTAGTCCTTCTGCAGCAGCGGATCGTACTTGTGGTCGTGGCACTTGGCACATTGAAGTCCGACACCCAGAAACACGTCTGCGGTGGTATCGGTGACTTCATTGACAATCAGATCCCACTGACCTCGCACGTCGCGATTGTTGTATTCATAAATCCAATGCCGCAGGTAACCGGTGGCGATCAGGGAATCCGGATTGTCCGGAAACATCTCATCCCCAGCCAGTTGCTCCTGAACGAAACGGTCATACGGCTTGTCGTTGTTGAGCGAGCGAATGACGTAGTCGCGATACCGCCACGCGTCGGGGCGATAATGGTCGATGCGATACCCGTCAGAATCCGCATAGCGCACGACATCCAGCCAGTGTCGAGCCCAGCGTTCGCCATATTGAGGACTTTCAAGCAGGCGATCGACCAGTTTCTCATAGGCATCCGGAGCCCCATCATCCACAAACGCGGCGACTTCTTCCGGTGTGGGTGGCAGCCCGATGAGATCAAATGACACGCGACGAATCAGTGTGACACGATCGGCTTCGGCCGCGGGTGTCATCCCCTGTTCACGCAGTCGACTGTGGATGAAGTGATCAATCTCATTTCGACTCCACGCATCGTCGGGAACTTCCGGTGGCGCGACTTCCTGCAGCGGCTGCAAAGCCCACCACGCACGATCAGAGTCGGTGAAACTTTTTTCGTGATGTCGCAGCGGAGTTGTTGTCGAGTCAGATTCCGGCCAGATGATGCCTCGCTGAATCCATTCCTCCAGAATCCGTACTTGCTCATCGGGCAGTTTGCCGCTGGGTGGCATTTCGAATGATTCATAGCGCACGGCCTGCAGCAACTGACTTTCGGCGGGCTTTCGAGGGACCGCGGCCGCTCCGGATTCACCACCCAGCAGAATGGCCTGACGCGAATCCAGCCGGAGCTCACCCTTCTGCTTCTCCGCACCGTGACACTCATAGCAGTGCTCAGCAAGCAGCGGGCGGACTTTGGTTTCGAAGAATTGAAGGTCATCCGGAGAAAACGACACGGCGGCTTCGTCGGCAGGTGATTCAGCAGGCTCCTCGGCTGCGGCCGTGCTGCTGTTCAGGCTGGCACAAAGCCCTGAAGCCAGAAGCATCAGGAAATGTTTGAGATCCCATGTCATCAGGACTACCTTTCCGACTCGCTGTTCACTGCTCGGGCCATTTGGGTGCGGAACCGGCAGGAATGAAGCCAAATGGTAGCCGAAAACAGTGTCGAAATCACGAAAAAGGCCATCTGAATGACTTCCAGGCCCACTCGATCAGTTCCCGCGGTGACTCAGGCGGTTCTCAGTCGCAAGGGTGCTGCAAAAACCGCAGATGTGCCGGACGATGTACGAACCCTGCTGAATCTGGGGTTGATCGAATCTGCCAATCTCTGCGAGTGGCTGATTGTGGATCAATTAACGTTGGCGGAATGCGTGTTTTCTGATGCGGGCTGGAAACATCTGCTGACGGATGTGCGCTCCGAGCTGGCGGCACTGAAGACTCCCACAGCTCCAAAGAAAATCACGGCTGTTGCAGCCGTACTCAATCGCGGCATCACGACTCGCTCGGAGCGTTCCATTGCGCTGAAAGTGCTGATGTCGCACCGTTCCGACATCGTCCGCAGCTGGGCTGCCCTGATGATCGGGAATGATGACAGTCTGAAGTTTGACGCGAAGCTGAAGCAGATTCGACCATTGGCTGCAGACGAGAACATGGGAGTGCGTGAAATGGCCTGGATGGCCATTCGCAGTGATGTGTTCAACGATCCGTCTCGCTGCATCACAAAGCTGGCCGACTGGACCACAGAACGCGATGCTCGCCTGCGTCGATTTGCCAGCGAGGCGACTCGACCCTGTGGCGTGTGGTGTCGGCATATTCCGGAACTGAAACAGCGACCGGAAATGGGACTGCCGATTCTTCAGCCGCTGAAATCCGACGAATCAAAGTATGTACGTGATTCCGTGGCCAACTGGCTGAATGATGCCAGCAAATCGCGGCCCGACTGGGTTCAGGAACTTTGCTCGGGATGGCTGAAAGAATCTTCCACCCAGGAAACGCGACAGATCGTTCATCGAGCCCTCAGAACGCTGCGGAAAAATTCGGAACAGCTGGCGGGTGAACCTGCGGTGCAGCGAAGTAGTCGTTCCGCCGTGAAAAAGACAATGCGATAGAGATTCCGGGGCCGGCACCGGAATCGGATCGATTCAACGTATGAGAGCAGAATCACGCCAGATGTTTTGATCTTGCACTCGCATTGGGGTTTACCTATCCCCCGTGCATGAATCGTTTCCCTGCCATCATCCTGAGTTGTCTGTCAGTTTTGATTTCGCCCGCGATTGGGCAAGAGCCAAAGCCGGCGGTGATTGACCTGGCGGGATCCGACGGGGTTCCGCCGAAGCCCGGGTCCGTACAGATGAAGAACGGCCTGATCATCAGCGGGCTGTGTTGCGCGGCGTCCACTCTGTATCCGCAGTTGCCAGGGATGGTGACGGAAAACCGAGTTGACCAGCGACTGCGGCTCCGACTCATTCATCAGGGGGCTCGTGAGGTCTATGTGCATGACCAGAACAGCACCAAGCCCGTGTATCTGAACGATGTCTGGCCGGCGCTGACGTATCCGGTTTCCCGGAAGCTTACCGGGCGAAAGTCATTTCCTGCGACCAGGCCACTGCTGTCGCTGAGTGGATTCAATGAACAGGGAATTTCCGTGGGTCAGTTGCTGGATCAGGGGCAACCGGAGGAAGTTCAATTTGCGGTGACGGGGATCAATGAGCTGTATGCCGAAGTGGCCTGTCTGTCGTATCAGTGGAATTTTCGAGTCACTCTGGATGCATTTTCTCCGGCGGCGATGAGCAGCATTCTGTCTCAGGTGGTTGATGCGGACGCAGATCCGATTCGCCGACTGGAACTGATCCGCATGCTGGTTCGCGCCAATCGACTGGCAGATGCCACCGCCCTGCTGGATCGAACGCTTGCCGATTTTCCGGACGTCGCCGCCCAGCAGCTGGAGTTTCGGTCGTTGATTCGGGAACAGCGTGCTCGGGAAGCTGTCACGAACGCGGATCGCATGATGTCGATTGGAATTCATTCCCATGCCGTGACACAGGCTCGATTGCTGAAAGAGTCGGAAGTGACTCCGGAAACGGAAGTGCGAGTCAACCAGATCCTGCGACATTACGAAGATCAGCAGTTCCGTATCCAGCGCGCGCAATCCGCTCTGCAGCAGCAGGTTTCGATGATTGAGGACGATGGCCAGCGGAGTCAGGCCAATCTGGTCATTCGAGAACTGACGCCGCAGATTGACGAAGATTCGATTGACCGACTGGCCTCCTTCGAGGCTTTGCTGGATGCTCAGCGTGACGATGCTGTGGCTGACGCTGACGAAAAATCCTCGCCTGAAGATCTGGTGGCGATGGCCATCTCCGGGTTTCTGCTGGGAGCGGAGAACGGCATTCGCAGCCTGCAGGAGAGCCTGATTCTGGCTGATACGCGTCAGCGAATCCTCGACTACCTGCGAACGAATCCCGATGAACTAACGCTGCGACGCGAGCTGGCCGATCAGATTGCCAGATCCGAAGGAGTGGGCATTGATCGCATCGCTGCCATGATTGCTCATCTTCCGGCGATTACTCCGGCATCCGTGCAGTTTGCTTCGAAGATGAGCCATGGAGAATTTACGATTCCGGCGACGGCCGAAGCGGCCGGAGCTGTGGGAACCGTTCCTCCTGAATATCGTGGCTCAAAGAATCATCCGCTTGTGATCGTTTTTCCTTCAGGCCCAGCGGACGATGTCTATGCGTGGTGCCGTTTCCTGAGTCTCTGGGACGGTTGCATCACTGTTGTTCCGACGATGTCCACAGACGTCGAAATCGATCCGGATGCACCTCGCCCGACATTTGACCTGTCCGCTGATTCCCACAGTCGACTGCTGACGCTGATTCGTCATGTCAGGCAATCGTTCCGCATCGACGATGATCGAGTCTTTGTTGCCGGACTGGGCCGTGGCGGACTGCGTGCGATGGACATGGCCGTGTCTCATCCGGATCTGTTTGCCGGGGTGATTTCGCTGGGCGGAACCGCCGAGCGTCCACTGCAGTTTATGGTGTCGAATGCGGTGCGGATGCCGTGGTATCTGGCTGTCAGTGAATCCCAGGATCAGGGACGCTGGTTCGAACAGATGAAGATCCTCACATCACGACTGTTCAAACGAGATGACAGTGACCTGTATTTCGATGCCATGTTTGTGAAGTCCTCAGGTCTGGGACCGCTGAGACCGCAGCAGGAATTTCGGCATGTCTCCGCCTGGATGGCGTTGCACACGCGAGACGCGTGGCCTCAACAGATCGAAGCTCAGATCCTGCGCAGTACGGATCGGCACTGGAGCTGGGTGAAGCTGGATTACATCCCAACTCAGAACGCCGCACTGGATGGAGCGACAGCGGACAACATTCCCAGTGATCTTCGTCCGGCGAAACTGAATGTGCGATGCAACAACCGCAATCACATCATCGTGGAGACAGCCCCATCCAGTCTGACTCTGCTGCTATCACCAGAGCTGCCGGACATCGACCTTTCGAAACCCATTTCTCTGGACATCGGGCGAAAGCATCCCCAGATCGATTACGTTCCCAGCATCTCCGATCTGCTGGACGAACTTTATGAAAACGGCGATCGCAAACGCCTGTGCTACATGAAGGTTCGAGTGCAGAAGTGAGTTGCGACCTGTGTAGCCGAACTCGCCAGAGTTTGGCCAACGTTCCCCGCACCCTAGTCCCTGCGATGCGCTATGCCCGTCAGCCCTGCAGCACCGGCAGCGCCGGAGCCGGTCGAGTTTCGAATTCTTTGCCCTGATCGATGTATTCGTAGAACACATTCCGTTGACGTGGAATGTAGCCGACGTTTTCGATGCAGCGGCGGATACTGTCGACGGTCAGGTGGTGCACGGTTCCGGCCTGCGAGACCACATTCTCTTCAATCATCAGGCTGCCCATATCGTTGGCACCAAACAGCAGTGCCAGCTGGCCAACCTTTTCGCCCTGCGTCACCCATGACGACTGGATGTTGGGGAAGTTGTCCAGGTACAACCGACTGACAGCCTGCGTCTTCAGATACTCAAACGCGCCGGCTGGCGGAATGTGAGCCATGTCGGTGTGATCCGGCTGAAATGTCCAGCAGATGTACGCCGTGAATCCGCCGGTTTCGTCCTGCAGTTGCCGCAGCCGTTCCAGGTGCTCAATGCGTTCGGCCAGCGTTTCCACATGACCAAACATCATCGTGGCTGACGACTTGCCTCCCAGCTCATGCCAGACTCGCATCACATTGAGCCAGTCGTCCGTCAGGACCTTGCCGCGAGTGATCGACCTGCGAACTCGATCCACCAGGATTTCACCGCCACCGCCCGGAAGGCTGCCAAGGCCTGCGTCCTTCAGTCGCTCCAGCACTGTCTTCAGCGGCAGCTTGCTGATCTTTGTGAAGTGATGAATCTCCGGCGGACTGAATCCGTGGATATTGACCTGTGGATAGTGGCGTTTCAGAGTCCGCAGCGTGTCTTCGTACCATTCCAGCGGAAGCTTGGGATGCAGTCCGCCCTGCAGCAGAATTTGATCACCACCCAGCTCAACCGTCTCTTCGATCTTCTTCAGCAGGGTTTCTATCGGAAGGACATAAACTTCCGGATGACCGGGTGGTCGATAGAACGCGCAGAAATCGCAGACTGCCGTACACGCGTTGGTGTAGTTGATATTGCGGTCGATGTTGTACGTGCGGAATGGTTCGGGATGCAGCCGCTGAGTGACTGCATTTGCAGCTGCTCCCAGTGCGGCAAGGTCATGGGATTTCAGAAGCGTCAGTCCCTCGTCCGCTGTCAGTCGCTGTCCGTCAACCGCTTTGTCAAGCAGTGACGAGATCTCGGAAGACGATGTCCACATCAGGGTTCACCAGGTGATGCTGAGCTGCCAGCTCGTGAAAGAGTTTCAGTCCACTGCGTTCGGCCGACGTCAGATGGTAATGGAGATTTCGAGTCAGGTACTGATGGGCCAGAGATTCCGAAAGCCCCAGCTTCGGTGCTTCTTCGCGAGCAATCTCCGTCGCTCGGGCCACACCCAGATCACGAGCCTGTGACAGCGCGTCATCGACACCGTCGGTGCGAGCATCCTGGCGAGCGACCCACATGGCAAACACGAAGGGCAGACCTGTCCAGTCGTACCAGAACTGACCCAGATCCAGCACATCCACAAATGATTCCGCGGGGCGATGCATCGCCCGGTCACCGATCAACAGCACTGCGTCTGCCTGGCTGTCACGAGTTGTCGATTCCATCCGTAACGGTTCTGTCTGAGGGATCACACCATAACGCTCCGCCAGAATGACCCTGGTCAGCGCCGCACTGGTACGCGAACCTTCGTCCAGTGCCAGCGTGCGGATTTCTCCCGGATGAACTCGGCAATACAACTTGACGCTCAGCACTTCGCCGCGGGCCGCCACACAGGCATCAGAAATGACTTCATAACCGGGATGTCGGAAGTATTCGACCGACGGAATCAGAGCGACATCCAGCTTGCTGCCGGCCAGCGAATCCGCCAGTCGACTGGGGTAATCCAGAATCAGATCCGCGCCTGGCAACAACTCGCGAAGATTCTCAATGAGTGGACGAGAGTTCAGGTAACTCACCGCGCCGATGCGAAGCACTTCAGGATTTTCTGCTGACACGAATTGTGACATGGCTTTGATGCTCACGACTGGACGTTAGAGTCCCGCTCGGTCCCCGATTCCCCGGGGCTTGTTCGGGGGCCGTTCATTCGTGACACAGTCCCCAAAAGATCAGATCTCATTTTCACAGTGGTTCCTGTTTCCGACCTTCCGGTCGAACAGGGAACACAACCGGAATTCACTCAATCCGCCATCACAGTATAGAAATGCCGGACGCGGCCTCAAATGGTTGTCACGAAAAGGACTTGCAGCCTCTCATCTTCAGTAGTTTTGTCGGATCTGAGTGCCGGCGACATTCTTTAACATCCAGAACAGGGTTCGTTGACTGATCCAGATCCGACAAATGGCCGATTCAGAATCCGAAACAATTCGTCCCAGGACAACGTTTCGAGTTTGAGTGCTGACTGAATCTATCCAGCAAACCGTGTCGCAGCCGCTGTTTTAACCGTGAGTTATGGTCAATCTGAGTTGTGAGTATCGCTATGACTGAAACCCAGGAACTGAACATCGCCCTGATCGGCTGCGGAACTGTCGGCAGCGGCGTCGTCAGAATCCTGCAATCTTCTGAAGAATTGCTGCAACTGCGTACCGGACGAAGAATCGTACTGAAAACGATCGTCGTGCGTGATCCCGGCAAAGTTCGTGCTGTGGATGCGGGCCACATTCCTGTGACGGGCGATTTTCACAAGGTGCTGGAAGACAAATCCATTCACGCTGTCATTCATGTGGTCGGCGGAATTGATCCCTGCCGTGCCCATCTGACGGAGCTGCTGAAGTCCGGCAAGGATGTCATCACGGCCAACAAAGCGCTGCTGTACGCACATGGGGCTGAGTTGTTTGCTCTGGCTGCGTCACTGGGGCGAACCATCTGTTTTGAAGCGGCCGTGGCCGGCGGCATTCCGATCATTTCCGCAGTGAATACGGCGCTGACCGCCAATCGGATCCTGTCGATTGAGGCCATTCTGAACGGGACCAGCAACTTCATCCTGACGCGGATGTTTGATCGACGACAGACGTATGAAGACGTGCTGGCGGAAGCCCAGCAGAGAGGTTACGCCGAAGCGGATCCGGCAATGGACGTGGACGGAACCGACGCCGCTCAAAAACTGCTGATCCTGACTCAACTGGCGTATGGAACCCGCGTATCCCTGGAAGACATTGTGCGTCAGGGCATTCAGCACATCGAACTGCTGGATCTGATCGCCGCGGCCGAGCTGGGTTATCGCATCAAACTGCTGGCCACGTCGCGGTTGTCCCGAGGTCGGCTGGAAGTGTCAGTACAACCCACGTTGATCCGCGCTGATCGCCCCGTGGCGCTGACGAATGGTGCCGACAACATTGTCAGTATCGAAGGAGATGCGGCCGGACTGATTCGATTCTCCGGAGCCGGTGCCGGGCAAATGCCGACGGCGTCGGCCGTGATGGCTGATCTGATCGACTACGCCACAGGCCGAGCCGACATTACATTTCGGTCCCTGATGAGAATGCAGACGCGGCAACCCGTTCCGCTGCAGCCGCAGGATGAACTGAGTCGTCGATATTATCTGCGATTCACCGTCGCAGATCGCCCTCATGTGCTGGCTGACATTGCCGATATTCTGGGACGAAATGAAATCAGCATCAGCAGTGTGCGGCAGGATGAAACGGAAGATGTCGATGATGAATCCGGCGTTGCTCGGCTGGTCATCATTACTCATCGCACGACCGAAGGACGCCTGCGAGCCGCTGATCGGGACATTGCCGCCCTGGGGTCCGTGCGAGGCGCCAGGATCCGAATGCCGATCGCCGACTGAGCGACTTCGGCTTTCTGGGAGGGCGAATCTCCTGCTGAGCCGCTGGAAACTCCGCTCCGCAGGTTGCTCTCCGCTCCCAGCCTGCGCGGGAATGACGGACCCCGAAAACCAATGATTGACTGGCACCTGCTCTCCGCCCCCCGCTCTCAGCGACGCTATTCCGCTTCAATAATCACCAGCAGATCCCCGGTCTCAACTCGTCGACCCGGTTGTACCAGCACATCGCGGATCTTGCCGTCGAGGTCCGCATTGATCATGGTTTCCATTTTCATGGCCTCCAGAGCCAGCAGTTTCTGACCTTTTCGAATCCGGTCGCCAACTTTCACGGCCACATTGACAACCATGCCAGGCATGGTGGCTCCCACCTGCCCGGTAATTGCCGGATCGGCTTTCGGGCTGGATTCGCCGGACGCTTCGACGGACAAATCTGCGACGGTGATTTCTCGCGGCTGTCCGTTCAATTCAAAGAACACCGTACGAGTGCCGTCGGCGTGTGCGTCGCCGACGGTGAGCATTTTGATGATCAGCGTTTTTCCGGGTTCGATATCCACCATGATCTCTTCGCCCGGTACCAGGCCAAAGAAATACGTTGGAGTCGGGAAGATGCTGACGTCAGAAAATTTTTGCTGATGCCGAGCAAATTCTTCAAAGACTCGTTCATACAGCAGCCACGAAATCACTTCCTGACCGGAAGGTTCCCGCTCCAGTAACTGGGCAACCTTTGTTCGGGCTGCTCCAAGATCTGCTGGCGGCAAAGTCTCGCCGGGACGCCCAACGAATTCCTGCTTGCCCAGCAGGACTCGTTGTTTGACGGCGTCCGGAAATCCTCCTGGTGGCTGTCCCATTCCGCCACTGATCAGATCAATGACACTCGCGGGGAACGCAATGTCGCGATCAGGATTCAGCACGTCTTCACACGTCAGATTGTTGGCCAGCATAAACAGAGCCATGTCACCGACAGACTTGCTGGTGGGAGTGACCTTCACGATGTCGCCAAACAACTGATTGACTTCAGCGTAGATACGACATGCTTCCGGCCAGCGATCCGCCAGCCCCAGTGCGCGTGCCTGTTCAAACAGATTGGTGTACTGCCCGCCCGGCATTTCGTGACGATAAAGATCGGCCGTTGCAGCAAGTGCCACACTTTCAAACGGCGTGTAGAAGTCTCGCGTGGCTCGCCAGTATTCCGCAATCGAATCCAGTTGGTCAGAATCCAGAAGCGTGTCACGCGCTCCAAATCGCAGGCTTTCCACCAGAGTGTTGAGGTTGACCTGCGAGGTTCCTCCGGACATCGGAGCCATCGCAGCATCAGCAATATCCAGTCCGACTTCACTGCCCTGAATGATAGACGCCGCCTGGATGCCAGCCGTGTCATGAGTGTGGAAATGGATGGGAATGCCGATTTCCTGCTTGAGCGCGCGGATCAGGGTTGCTGCCGCCGCAGGTTTGCAGAGTCCTGCCATGTCCTTGATGGCCAGGATGTGCGCGCCCATTTTTTCCAGCTGCTTTGCCAGGTCGACGTAGTACTTGAGATTGTACTTGTTGCGCCGGGGATTGGTGATGTCGCCCGTGTAGCAGATCGCTGCTTCACAGATGGCGCCGGTGGACACAATCGCCTCCATGGCGACCTTCATGTTGGGAAGCCAGTTCAGGCAGTCAAATACTCGGAACACATCAATTCCGGCGTCGGCAGCTTCCTTCACAAAGACCTGCACGATGTTGTCCGGGTAGTTCGTGTATCCCACGGCGTTGGATGACCGGAGCAGCATCTGAAACAGGATGTTGGGAATCTTTTCGCGCATCTGCACCAGTCGCTGCCACGGGCATTCCTTCAGGAATCGCATGGTGGTATCGAACGTCGCACCGCCCCACATTTCCAGGCTGAACATGTCCGCACAGAGATGAGAATACGCGTCGGAGATGGCCAGCAGATCAAACGTCCGCATGCGGGTCGCCAGCAGAGACTGGTGTGCATCGCGGAATGTGGTGTCGGTGATCAGCAGGTGTTTCTGATCGCGCACCCAGCGAGCGAACCCGGATGCTCCCAGTTCCTTCAGTTTGTCACGAGTCCCCTTCGGCGGGGCCACGCCAAACGGCACTTCAGGGATGGGCGCGGGTTCTCGTCGAGCCGATCGGGGACGTCCCTTGACCAGTTCGTTACCGTTCACGACAGTTTCTGCCAGATACGTCAGCAGTTTCGTGGCTCGGTCCTTGCGTGCGTCGAACTGGAACAGTTCCGGAGTTTCGTCGATGAATCTGGTGGTGCAGTCGCCGTTGACGAATGTCGGATGCGACATGACCTTCGCCAGGAACGGAATATTCGTCTTCACTCCGCGGATTCGAAATTCCTTCAGCGTCCGTTCCATGCGATGAATGGCATCGACAAAACGGCGTCCGCGAGTTGTCACTTTGGTCAGCAGCGAATCATAAAACGGATTCACGACGGCACCCGAAAATGCACTGCCGGCGTCGAGTCGGATACCCATACCGCCCGACGATCGATAGTGGGTGACTCGTCCGTAGTCCGGCATGAAGTTATTGGCCGGATCTTCCGTGGTGACTCGACACTGCACGGCAAAGCCATTCGTCTGAATGGCCTTCTGGTCCCCCAGCCCAATGTCATCGTGAGACAACTGCATGCCCTGAGCCACCAGAATCTGACACTTCACAATGTCGATGTTGGTGATTTCTTCGGTCACGGTGTGTTCGACCTGAATGCGCGGATTGACTTCGATGAAGTAGAACTTATCCGCATCCACATCGACCAGAAACTCCACCGTCCCGGCACACGAGTAGTTGACGGCCTTGCCGATCTTTACGGCCGCTTCCAGGATTCCATCCCGCAAAGAGGTGGAAAGATTTGGAGCGGGAGCCAACTCCACGACCTTCTGATGGCGTCGCTGCACGGAACAGTCACGTTCAAACAGATGCACCAGGTTGCCGTGTTCGTCACCCAGCAGTTGCACTTCGATGTGCTTCGCGCGAGCGATGAATTTTTCGAGGAAGACATCGGGGCAACCGAACGCAGTCCGGGCTTCATTGCGAGCGGACTCGAATGCCTGATCGAAGTCAGCCGCGGACTTCACCGCTCGCATTCCCCGGCCGCCGCCTCCTTTGGCTGCTTTGATCATGACGGGAAAGCCGATCTCTTCGGCCCTGGCCCGCGCTTCTTCAACAGTCTCAATGGAATCCTGAGTTCCTCCCAGGACCGGGACACCCGCTTTGATCGCGATCGTGCGGGCGGCAGTCTTATCGCCCAGGGCTTCGAGACAATGCACGGACGGTCCGACAAACTTGATCCCGGCTTCCGCACAGGCTTTCGCAAACTCGGGGCGTTCCGACAGAAATCCGTAACCGGGGTGAATCGCATCGACCCCAATTTCCCGGGCCAGTGCCACGATCCCGGGGATGTCCAGATACGAACGAATGGGTTCGCCGGGCTTACCGATGCGATACGCTTCGTCCGCCTTGAATCGATGCAGCGCGTAGCGGTCTTCGTGAGAATAAATGGCGACCGTGGGAATGCCCAGTTCGGTAGCACTCCGAAACACTCGAATGGCGATTTCGGAACGATTGGCGACAAGCAGCTTCTTGAAAGTCGGCATGATTTGGTTTCGAACTAGTGGATACCGTTGAATTGACGGCCGTCATTTGCGAAGGCTGGAACCAGACCGGAGCGGGCAGCAGATTTTTCGCTATGCCCACAAGCGGCAGACTGTACGGCAGGAACTCCGGAACCGGCACATCACAGCCCGCAGAACATAGCCCAAGTGCACTCGATTATCCACCGCACGCAAACACCGCGTTCGCGCCGCGTAGCAATGAGAATTGACGGGAACGCAATCTGGTCATGATCCATCACTCGGCGAGGGCGAACCGTGTCGTGGCAGAAACAATTGCCTCCACCCAGGCGCGTCTGGATAGCGCAGAGATCAAAGCCAGAACCCACGTGCCCGATGGACGTTTGCCGCACAAGTATTCAGCCGAAAAGTCACCCCAGATTCCCTAACAGTTTCAACATGACCGTCCGCCAGCGCCTCATGTTCGAATTCACTGGAATCATTCGGATATTCAGCCGAACCGATACAGGAAGGACATTCGGCAAACTGCGAGTCCCTCAGTGATTCGGGAGCGGACGGTCAAGATGGACTCGGCAAGGGCA